>Ga0067045_1001935_pt1 | contig 157232 bp, 104 predicted proteins | sample TerdegcTABiofilm_FD_59184 | JGI IMG/M metagenome (GOLD analysis project Ga0067045, IMG submission 59184) | Combined Assembly of (Gp0054472, Gp0054536) Wastewater bioreactor microbial communities from Singapore -Terephthalate degrading... | reverse complement strand
ATCGACGACTAAGTGTTGACTATGAGCGCAACCCGCGCAGCAGTGAGGCGATGATCTATATTGCGATGATACGTGTTATGCTCCGCCGACTAGCGACGATAAAAAGGTAATTTCGGGAAAGGCTCTTAGGATCGAGCGGGGCCGTTTTCAGCTGCACACTTGCCCTAGCACTTCTGTTGTGGGCTGCATCGTCGAAACAGGATGTTCGAGTGCGTCGGTTGTCTTTTGTGTTAAGTTCACTGTCGATTGTGATAATCGTTCTGTATGTGCTCAGCTTTGACCGTTCAGGGATCCAAAGTCCGCAGGTGTCATACTCCCGGTGGATCGAAGCGACTTTCCAGTTTTGGAGCATGGGGTTAGGCATCGGGGCCAAGCGTTTTTGGCCCGCGGTGGCGTTGGTCCCGACGTTATTACTAGTGCTAATGGGCTGTCAGATATTCGTTTTAATACGGAGGGCTATGGTTGGTCTAATCAGCGCGGGCGTTCTTGTCGCAGCGATTAGCGGACCAGTTCTCGTGGCATTGGCCGTCGGTTGGGGCCGGCAGTATCAGGGAGGTCTGGTCGACAGATACGTTCTTTACGCAGTGCCATTCTATTGCGTTGTTTATATGTTTTTTGCCAGGTTCAGATTACCGTTCTTGTCACCATTGATCCATTACTTCCTGTGTTTTTTTGCAATGGCAGGGCTTTTCTGGGGTTTTTCCAACGGTCTCGCTTTGGCGAAGAGTATACAGAACGCGCAGGAGAGCTTCGTATTAGACATTGACCGTGGATTGCCTTTGACGGCAATCGTTGTCCGGCACGCGAACCGGTGGGGGTTAAATGAAGCCTCCTTCGCTGGCGGGGTCGAGCTTCTGCGTAGGTCAGGTATCGAACCCTTTCGGCGCATTGGGGAGGATGGAGCCTGGCATGAGATAGAACTCCCAATAATGCCTAGTAGCGTTGAGAACGCCGCACTCGAAAACGGGACGTGGATTTGCAGAGGGCGCCAAAGTGAGTTAATCTTCCGACTGCGCAGGCCAGAGCACGTTCTTGCTGTGCGTTGCCAATATGTGCTTCACTCGCAGGCCGGAAGCACGATTTTCCGGCTAAGGTGGAGGGAGGATGATTCAGGGGATTGCTTTTCTGATATTCACGAGATGTTCGTATTTAAGGGTTTTAACACGGCAAAACCGCGCCGTCTTGAGCAACAAACGTTTTGGATTGACGAGGTTATCACGGCATTCGCATTGTCGCCTTCTGAAACACAGTGTCAATTCGAACTCCGTAAGGTTATTCTGATAACTACTCCTGGTGATAGTTCTGGAGCGACTGTGCCATAATAGGCAGAATCAGCGTGGACGGCTTCGGGTGTTTATGGCTAATAACAAAGACCGCAAGATTTTATCCAAGACATTCTGATCAAGGGCAAGTCATGACATGGCCGACGGACGGGCAAAAGACAATTCCCAGCGGTATTCTGTCTTTCTCGCCTATCTTGCGGTCGGGGTTATCACTGTGGAGGTCTTTGCCCCCCTGTACTATGAAATGGCCCGGGGCAGGCTCAGTTCAGATATTCCTGCGCATGCTGAAATCCTCCAAAAGGCCCTAAAAACAGGACATTGGCTACCCCATCCTGGTTTGCACGTCCTTGCCCTTGCGCTGCTGGGGTTCCCCGATTCGCCGAGCTGGAAGAGTCTGATCATCGTTCTTTCCGGGATTACCCTGGCGGCGCTTCTCGCGAAACACCTCGTAGCTGCTGCCTGCGTTGCCTCATGGGAACCGTCTCCGTCACCTCGCAGTCAGAGATTGCATGGCGTATCTGTGGCAGATAATGGGGCGACGGGGCTGAGACTTGCGACGCTGACAATGTGTCTCTGTGTCGCGGGACCGGTGTGGTCTCCAGAGATCGGTTGGGACAATTTCTACATTGGAAAATTTTCGCCCAATCTCTGGCACAACCCCACGTTGTTGCTATCGTGGCCATTGATCATTCTGCATTTTGCAGGTGTGGTTCAATACCTGAATCGCCCAGGACCTGGGCGGCTGTGTCAAATCCTTTTGTGTGAGGCGTTTGCGACGATTATCAAGCCGAACTACACACTGGCTCTTTGCGGGGCACTGCCATTGACGTTTCTACTCGGTGGGTTTCGATCGCGTGTTTGGCTAAAGGTCGTCGCGTTCCAACTCGTTATCGCAGGGATGGTGTTACTTCCACAATGGATAGTCTTTCGCTCGGGCGAAAACGCTGCGATGGGTGTTGCCCCACTTGCAGTCGTTTCGGAACGAAGTAGCTTTGTTCCATTAACATTTCTGACGTCAATCGTCTTTCCCTTGACGGTGGCTGTGGTGCTAAGGCGTACAGTTATTATGGATCGGGCATTCCAACTCGCGGCAGTACTGTTTTTGGTGGCAGCCGCACAGGCTTATCTTTTGGTAGAAGGGGCCACAGCCCGAGGTGTACTGGACGGGAACTGGTTCTGGGGTGGGCATGCAACCTTGTTCTTGTTATTTCTCGTCTCGCTGACGGCATTATGTCGAACCACATTCGTTGAGATGCGACGCGATCGTGGGGTTTATGCTTGCTGGGGTGCGTTTGGCCTGCATGTGGTCTCGGGGATCGCGTGGCTGGGAAAATACTTTCTGGGCTACGGTTACTTTTGATCGAAACGGTCGTCCAGTGATGGCACGTGTTGTAGTTCGATGAGGTTCTCCTGGGGAAACTGGTTTTTTAGAAGGGTGACAATCATCGATCGGCTCGCATCACCACACCGTGTGAGTCCTCACTTTCTGGTGGGACTGGGGCTACTCGGCGTTGGGGCATTTCTACCGATTGTCCTATGGGGGCCGTTTCTCTTCCCAATCGGAGACGACTTAGAATGTGCGGGCTGGCCGCGGGGATGGGCCGCGCTCTATAACGTTCCCTGCGAATTGTGGCACACCTGGGGAGGGTGCTATTCAGCTGCTTTCTTTCGGGCATTGTACGCCCCGTTGACGAGGCAGGGGATTTTTTGGACGACACCGATAGTCTTCGTTGCCTTGCACGTTATCGGTGGAGGTGTCGCATTTTGGTTGTGGCGGTCCGGAACGACGCTAACGACCATGGCCCTTGGGATTATCTGGGGACTTATCTATTTTGCCAGCATGCCGGCGCCTGCTGAGACAACCTTTTGGACAACCGGGATGCTGGTTTACGAAACGGGCAACTTTTTTGCATTCGTTTTGACACTCCTGGCATTTGGCCACCCAACCGGCTCTCAGCGAAACTGGTTACGAAATGTACTCCTATGGGTGCTGGTTCCAATAGTCGTTGGATGCCATTTCACATTTGCCCTTTGGGCAGTCGCCATGTTGGCGTTAAGGGTGTACGAACGGGGGAGCAAGGCAGGGGATGTGGCCCTTTTCATTTGGTGTCTTGTGTTTGCGGGATTGGTCTTTGCTGCCCCTGGCAATTTTCAACGCTTTACGGTTCGGATGGAAGATGTGGCCACAACGGTAACGGTGGGTTATCTGGTAACTCGCTCGGTCGGTTCGTTTTTCGAGTTCCTTGTTCGGGAATTCAGCTTGGTACAGAACTGGCTGTGGATCATTCTGGGATCAGCTTTGACGTTTCGGCAAGTGTTTAGCGACCACCATCGCCCAACGACAGTGACGCTGGCGGTTAGGCTGTCTGCTATCCTGTTACCTTTGTTTGGAATCTTTGTTCTGTCGGCCATGACTCGGGAGGTACCTCCCCCAGCACGGACGCTGAATTCGGTGCACTACTTATTCATTATGGGTCTTGCCCTGTTGGTGATTCCCGTTGCGGCCAAGTTGCCGTGGCTACCGGACCGTTGTTTGAATTGGTCAACTGAGAAAGGGATGTTCGAAAAGATTGCGGGACTTACGCTTTGCTTTGCCATTTTTTCACCGAATTATGTACGATGCGTTCGGGAATTGATTACGGCAGGACCGGAGTATAAGCAGTACTGGGACCAAATCGAGAAGCAAGTCGCTGAAGCGAAGAGAAAAGGTCTCCAACGTGTTGAAATAGCGGCAGATCCCCAAAGACGGCCCGTCACAGTCTTCCATCCGTCCTTTTTGGGACCCAATCCTGAGGCTTGGCCGAATAAGGATTATGCTAAGTTTCTTGGGGTAGCGGAGGTTGTGGCTATCGAAGGAAAACCGGAATAACGGTCATTTGGTTTGCGCCCGGTAGTAGGGTTTATTATCCAAATGGCGCAGCCTTGGATAATTGCGAAAGATTGTAGAATGTCGCAATTTCCTTAACGGAACAATAGGACATGACGGCCGTATGATGCGAATCTGTGTTGTCACACCGCAGCCGACGCCATATCGCGACCCCTTTTGGAATACGGTCGCGGAGCAACCGGGGGTTGAGCTGGACGTCTTTTACTGTTACGCCAAAGGCGATGACCGCCCATGGGAAATCGACTGGCCGTTTAAGTTTCATGCAGAAGTTCTTCCAGGTCGGGCCTGGTTTGGGGAGCACAACGGATACTGGAATCCGTCGATCCTGAAGAGGCTGCGAGCGAAGCCATATGATGCGATTATTCTGGGTGGCTACAACCACCTGACGATGTTGGTCGCAGCGTGGTATGCAAGGAGGAGAGGGGTACCGTATCTGGTCATGTGCGAAAGTTATCATGGCTTGAAGCGGGCAGGGTATCGGAAGGCCCTTAAGGCGCCGATTGTTCGATGGGTTGTCGGTGGTGCTGCAGGAATCCTCCCCACAGGTCAGCTTGCCCGGGAATATCTCATTTCATACGGCGGGCCAGCTGATCGCTGCGCGTGTGTCCCCAACTCGCCTGATTTGGATTCACTTCGCGAAGAGGCCCAGTCCTTGTGTCCAAGGCGAAATGTGATTCGCGGCGAGCTGGGGCTACCCGATGAACCAGTGATTATTTTTGTGGGACGGCTCATCTACAAGAAGGGAGTGGACATTTTACTAGAAGCCTTTAAGCACATCGTTGGCGACATTCCGTGTCAGCTTGTAATTGCCGGCGACGGGCCCGAACGAGGGAAACTGGAACAGCAGGCTATGCAGCTCGGTGTACGCGACCGCGTCCAGTTTGTTGGGTTCCAACAGCCAAAAGAGTTGCCCCGGTGGTATTGCGCCGCCGATCTGTTTGTCCTTCCGTCACGGACGGAGCCGTGGGGTGTCGTGGTTATGGAGGCCCTGGCCTCCGGTTTGCCAGTGGTGGTCACCAGATTGGTGGGGTGTTACCCAGATGTTATTAATGATGGTCAAGTTGGACGTGTTATTCCTCCGGAGGATTCCAGTTCGTTAGCAGAGGCGATCAAACATTTTCTAGTGACGCGACCTGATAAGAGTATGATCGATGAAATATGGGAGCCAGTTTACCAGCGAATGCGTCATCCGGTCGTGGCTGGCAATCTGATTGAGTTGATTCGAGCTATATTGAAAGAAAAGACAGTGAACGAACGCGTAACGGTCCGTTCCAGTGTGTAGCCATAGTGAGAACATCACATGCGTATCCTCATTACCGGTGGTGCCGGATTTATCGGATCTCACCTTTGTGATGCCCTGATCGCCAGTGGGCATTCTGTAACTGTGCTCGACGATTTTTCGACGGGACGGCACGAAAATGTATCACATCTTGAGGGTCACCCCCTTTTCGAGTTAGTTTGCGCCGACATCGCCGATGAATTGATTGTGCGAGAGTGCGTGGCCAAGGCCGATCGGGTGTATCACCTCGCATCGGCGGTCGGAGTGCGGCTGATCGTCGAGCAACCCGTTCGCACGATCGAAACGATTGTGCACGGGACGTCGGTCGTGATGAAAGCCTGCTCGCGGTATCGGAAGCCAGTTTTGATTACGTCCACTTCCGAAGTGTACGGCAAATCGACAAAGGTGCCGTTTTCTGAAGATGACGATTTGGTCATTGGTCCCTCGTATCGGCGCCGTTGGGGGTATGCATGCTCTAAGGCCCTTGATGAATTCTTGGCGATGGCGTACTGGCACCACAGCCGGATGCCGGTTGTCATTGTGCGTCTTTTCAATACTGTAGGGCCGCGGCAATCCGGACAGTATGGCATGGTCCTTCCCCGCTTTGTGCAGCAGGCTCTGAAAGATGAACCACTGACCGTCTATGGTGACGGCAGCCAAACCCGCTGCTTCTGCCATGTCAAAGATGCGGTGAGTGCCCTCGTGAAGTTGATGGAGCTTCCCGAGGCCCGTGGGCAGGTCTTTAACGTTGGCAATTGTGAGGAAGTCTCTATCAAACAGCTGGCTGAACGGGTCATTGCAATCACCGGGAGTCGTTCCCAAATCCGTTTTATCCCCTTTGAGGAGGCCTACGGCGCAGACTTTGAGGACATGCAGCGACGTGTGCCGGATTTGACGAAAATTGAAAAGGCAATCGGCTACCGTCCCCGGTATTCGTTGGATGATATCATCCGGGATATTGTCGAGTACTACATGAACAAGCTTGGGTTAAGTGCCCGTTCAGCCACTGCACGATAGGTGTATCTGTCAGGCCAAATCGTGGGCAGCTTTCGGGTATGCACATCCTGTTCTTGACCCACTACTTCCCGCCGGAGGTGAATGCCCCGGCAAGCCGCACTTTCGAGCATGCCGTACGGTGGGTACGGGCGGGCCATCAAGTGACAGTCGTTACATGTAACCCCAATTGTCCCACGGGCGTGCTCTTCCCCGGATATAGGAATCGATTGCGCCCGCAACGCGAGAGTATGGACGGAATCGAGGTCATCCGTGTTTGGACCTACCTTGCACCCAACGCGGGTACGGTCCGGCGGATTGTCAATTATCTATCCTACATGGTGAGTGCGGTTCTTGCTGGTTTATGGGTGAGTCGGCCGGATGTCATCGTTGCCACCAGCCCGCAGTTTTTCTGCGGATGGGCCGGGGTTATTCTCTCGCGGTTGCGGCGTCGGCCATTTGTCCTTGAGATTCGTGACATCTGGCCGGAGTCGATAGAAACTGTGGGGGCAATACGTTTTCGGCCTATCCTCCGTTTTTTGCAGTTCTTTGAAAAGGTCATGTACCGGTCGGCCGGTCATATCGTGGCGGTTGGCGATGGTTATCGGCGGAAAATCCTCGAGAAAGTCAATGTTCCCGAACGTGTATCGGTGGTTATGAACGGTGTGGACCTTGAGCGTTTTCAACCCCAACCCGTCGATATGGACCTTCGCCGTCGTTGGAACGGTGACGGGAAATTCATTTGTGCGTATCTTGGTACGATTGGCATGGCGCACGGCCTTGATGTCGTGGTGAAAGCTGCCGAAGCTCTTCGAGATCACGGCCGTGACGACGTGGTGTTCTGGTTGGTGGGAGACGGAGCGAGAAAGTCGTCGCTTGAATCGGATGTGAAACACCGAGGACTTGAACGGTGGGTTGTCTTCACAGGACGCCTACCCAAGGAAGACATGCCTCGTGTTTTGGCAAGCATTGACGCCTGTCTCGTCCATCTCCGCAAAACGGAGCTTTTTGAGACTGTCATACCCAGCAAGATATTCGAAATGATGGCGATGGGCAAACCGATCATTATGGGAGTGCGAGGAGAGGCCCTGCGAATTGTGGAAGAAGCAGGGGCGGGAATTGCGATGGAGCCTGAGTCAGCTGACTCGCTCTTGAAGGCTGTGGATACCCTTCGTAATGGGGCCACAGATTGGTCGCCCCGCACCCAAAGTGTACGAGAATACCTTCGCGTCAACTTTTCGCGGGACGCCTTGGCGGAAAAGATGTTACAAATTCTGAACGCAGTCAGTGCACCGACCGGTTCTTGCACGAATTATACGAACAAATAGGAGAGCGAGCATAATGGTGACGAGGGTTCCTTTCATTGACGAGCGGATTCATTCGCACGAACTGGTACCTGAGCTAAAGAGAAACTGCGTGCTTGAGCAAATCATTGAAACTAATTCTGTACAACATCCCAGTGGAAAGATCCTCCGGTTGAGTTCTGCCATTTCCGTTGCAGAAGCGAATGCACTGTACAGGATATTGAGGAAGTGCCAGCCTGAAACATGCATTGAAGTCGGCATGGCATACGGGGTTTCCACACTTACGATCCTCACGGCGCTTAAGGACAACGGCAGGGGTCGCCTTATTTCCGTTGATCCATACCCCGGTTGGCAATCCGGAATGGAAGTGGCGCTGGCAAATGTCGAAAGAGCGGGACTGTCACATTTGCATATGCACATCCGAGAACCAAGTTTTCGAGGTCTTCCGAAACTACTGACCGACGGATTGTCTATAGAGTTTGCTTACATTGACGGATGGCATAGCTTCGACCATGTATTCATTGACTTTTTCTTTTGCGATCAAATGCTCAAAGAAGGAGGTATCATTGGATTCGACGACACAGGGTGGCGGTCTGTCTTTCGAGTGATACAGTTTGTACGGACGCATAGAAAGTATAACGAGCTCGATGTTGGGCTTCCGGTCTCATATCGCTCACGCAACCGGTTTTTCTCGCTCGTAAAGCGATTATCTGGGCGATGTGGACAAAACAGATACTTTCAGAAGCTTAGCCATTGGCAACCGCCTTTCAACTTTTATGCACACTTTTGAATCACAGGTCTAATGTGGTTGTGTTTAGATAGAGTGGCCCCAACGCGCGAATAGAAGTTAATGCCAGGAAATCGCGAAAGTCTAGGATGGTCGGTTGTCCGTTCTTATTACGCTCTTCGCTTTTACCGCCCGAAGCAGATCATCCATCGTTTGCTCAGTCGGGCGAAGGGCCCATTGGCTGCTTCTAGGATCAATCGGCTTTGCGCACGGCCGGGGCTTAAAGTTCGGGCTTTGCTGCCTCACATCAGCGAACCGGTTGCTGATGGTCCCCGGCTGATGCACGATGACAAGCTTGTCACATTAAGATTACTCAACAGGGAGTATTTGACGGGCAAAAGCATCGACTGGCGGGGGCTGGAACAGCAAATCGAAACCCGGTTAGGGCGGTTCCATTTGCATTATCATGAGTTCCTTCTGCCGAAATATCCTGACGATCGATTGCCCGTCTCGGCTGAGCAAATCTGGAACTGGATCGGCCGGTGGATTGACACCTTCAGTGGTTCAACCACGACTACTCATTCAATGGATGCCTGGCATCCGTATGTCATCTCGCGGCGGATCTCTGTTTGGGTGAAGCTTTTTTCGCAGCATCCACCGGAAGGTGCCGTGGCTGAGCGGGTGCTGACTTCGTTGACTGCCCAGGCCCGCTGGCTTCGCAAGAATATCGAGTTCGACCTTGGCGGCAACCACCTCATACAAAATCTGCGGGGACTCGCGGTCGCAAGTGCCTTCTTTGATGGTCCGGAAGCAGACGAGTGGCTTCGCACAGTCCAAAGGTGGCTATCGCGAGAAATCGAAGAGCAGGTGTTGCAACACGGTGAACACTTCGAACGTTCGCCGATGTACCATGTTGACGTCCTTCTGGCCCTGGCCGATATTCGAGATGCCTTCCAGGCGGCTTTTGGTAAACCACCGAAATATCTTGAGGATGCAATTAACAGAATGGCCGCCTTTCTTGGTGAGATTCTTCACCCCGACGGTCAAATCCCGCTTTTTGGTGACAGCACGCTCGATTTGACGCCCAGCCCCCGCCAGGTCTTCACACGGTTAGGAATGGACTTTCCGAATCTCGAACCGCAGGACGCCCGGTCCGGTCCGGTTGGAGACTACTGGATTTATCGTGAGGGTGGCCATTTCCTGATCTTTGACGCCGGACCAGTTGGCCCCGATCATTTGCCAGCTCATGCCCATGCCGATCTTCTCACGGTCGAGGCCTCGTGGGGGGGAAAGCGGCTGCTCGTAGATGCCGGCGTTTATGATTACGAAGAGTCGGCCGAAAGGGCCTTCTGTCGCAGCACGGCGGCGCACAACACATTGGAAATCAATGGCCAGAATCAATGTGACGTTTGGTCACGCTTTCGTATGGGCCGCCGCGGCTGGCCGGGGAAACTCCATAGCGGTACGAGCAGTGGGCTTCACTGGGGCCGGGGCACCCACAATGCGTACCGGCATTTGGGCGTACCAGAGGTTGGGCGGTTGCTCTTGTGCGGGGGAAAAAACGGGTGGTTTATTGTGGACTGGATAAAGAGCAAAAATGAATGTACTTGGACCTCGCGTTACCGCATTGGCCCAGAGTGGGGGGGTACGTACGTCGCAGACGGGATTCTTGGATTGCAATCGGGGGACCTCTCGCTTGTTGCCACGAGTTTAAGCGAAGGATGTCGCTTGACTGTCGAACGGACGTCGTATTGTAGCCAATTTCACACAACCGTTGAGATCAATGAGTTTCGCAACGATGGTCAGGCAAAGGGTTTAAACGGTCTTGTCTTCGCTTTAGCCTCTCACCCGCAGAGCCTCCCAAAAGCAGTAATCAAAGAGAACAGGCTTCAACTTATCACGCTCTCCGGCGAACACATTTCCTTTGAGTTGCATTAACACATTTCTTTCTGAACGGATGCGCTTTCGCAATACCTTGGCATGGATATATGCCGCGATCGTAACGATAACGCTCTTTACAGCACCATTTCTCCACGGGGCCACGGCTCCTTTCTGGCTGGCCTTGCTCCAGGTTGTTGCGTCTTTGGCCGGGGTTGTGGGCATATGGACCTGTTGGGGAAAGGTGCGCCTCCTCTGGTTGCCCCTTGCGGTCGTTCTCTTAGGCTGGATTCAAGTGACCCCGTTACCCGATTCGATTGTTAGCGTAGTGTCGCCGGTCTCTGCTCAAGCTTGGGAACATGCCGCCCAAGCACTTCAACGACCGCTCCCGAAAACGATATCTGTCACACCGGGAGAAACATGGGCAGCGACATACCACTTGTTTTTGATGACCATGATTTTCGTTATCACGGGCGAGATAAGCCGCGACCGCCGGAAAGCATGGTTGATCTCATCGGGTCTCGGACTTGTTGGCTTCCTCGTCCTTTTGTGGGGTGTCACAGAGTGGATCGTACAACGCGATATCATCTATACAGCCCCTTGGATGCGGTGGCCATTTGGCTACAAGAATCCGACTGTTGCCCCGTGGCAAACAGCGGCATTTGGGCGGGTCCAAATGACTGCGGTTGGGGGAATTAGCTACTCAACCCCCTATTGGGTTGTGGGCGACATGTTCGGGCCGTACCTTGTCAGTAACCACTTTGCAGGATGTCTTGAACTAACGTTACCGGTGCTCCTGGCCGTTCTCTTATGGTTGTCCTCAAGAATGAAAAGCCAGAGCGGTTCTTTACGTTATGTTGTCGCGTCTCTTGTTGCATTGTTGCCGGTGGTCGCCATCCTTGTCGTAGGCTTGGGCGCCAGGTCGCGGGCCGGCACGGCCGGGCTGTTGTTAGGATTTGTCTGGGTGGTTTGGCATGGTCTGCCTGACCGGTTTCGAAAGCTCGGCTGCTATGTGTTCGCGATGACCGCAATTATCTTGTTCTCCCTATTTGTTTCTTCATATTGTGCCAAAGAGCTGTTGGCTTTCGGCCACCGTGTTGGCATGGGCCTTCCGCTCTCTGCTTTGATGGGTTTGGTGGGTGGAGCCGAGTGGCGAATAACTCAGTGGCTCGTGTGTCTGCGTATCTTTCAGGCCTCGCCATGGTTCGGGTTAGGTCTGGGGAGCTATCGCGTAGCCTCACCCTACTATACTTCTTCGGAAGTCCGGACGGCGTTTGCTCACTCTGATTTTTTTCAGCTCTTGGCTGAATCGGGGCTTGTCGGTATGTTAATCAGCACGCTGCTGGTGATCCTTACTGTGGCAATGTGGCTTCGGCAAAGAAAAGCGACTCTCGATCAACAGACTCCCTTGTTGATGGGTCTTGAGGGATGCTTGATTGGTTTTTTGCCGCATGGCTTAGTGGACTGGAATCTCCATGTGCCGGCAAATGGTTTCTTGTTCGCAGTTGTGTTGGGGCTTTTTTGCGGAAGGTTGTTCCCCGAGCAATCGGCGGAAAAGACATCTGGCCGAAGCCAGATATTGCTTCGGTATGCTCGTGTTCTCGCGCCCGGTGTGACGGTTGTTCTTTGTGGGCTAGCCATGATTGAGGCAGTGCGGCAAGCTCAAGCCGAAACCATGATTACGGGGTTACGTCAGGCTTTGCTGTGGAACATGTGGACAAAATCTGGGCTTTCAGCGGAAGAAAGGGAAGAGTTACTTCTGGCTTCTATCCCAAGTGCGTGGCGCGCGGTCCGGATGGCTCCCTGTAATGCTGAGTATTCGGAGCTTCTGGGGCGTGCGTATTTACACTTGTCACGAGGGAAAAGAATTCCAGAACTTCGAATGGCCGAAGAGTGCTTTTCGATGTCGATTGCTCAATCGCCTCTTTCTTTGCACTTATTTCCAACGTTGGGGGAAATACGCTTGGCCTTGTTCAGCCAAGAACGTGACGGTGACAGCTACCAATGTCACCCTCCTGAAGAGGCTACTAAATCGATGGGAGGTCTTACGAAGTGACAAAGGTTTTCGCCTGTGTCGTTGGTGCTCGGCCGAATTTCATGAAAATGGCTCCAATCCTGCGGGCGTTGCGGGCCTATCCCCATGTACGGCCGGTGCTTATCCACACAGGACAGCACTATGACCCACAACTGAGTGATGTCTTTTTCCAGGACCTGGACATGCCGCGCCCGGACATTCATCTCAACGTCGGTTCCGGGACGCACGCCCAGCAAACCGCCCGAATCTTGGAAAGAATGGAAGAGGTCCTCGTCGCGGGTCCGCCAGGCGGGGGACGCTTTGATCGCGTTGTGGTCGTGGGTGATGTCAACTCGACAATGGCAGCGGCCTTGGCAGCGGCCAAGTTGGAAATCCCGGTGGCCCACGTGGAAGCCGGACTGCGAAGCTTTGACCGCAGCATGCCCGAGGAAATCAACCGAATTGTCACCGACACAATTGCCGACATGCTTTTTGTCTCCGAACCCTCGGGAGTCGAGAATTTGCGAAGGGAAGGACATCCTGATGGGCAGATTCACCTCGTCGGTAACGTCATGATCGACACCCTTTTGGCCCTTTTGCCGCGGGCCAGAGAACTTGGTACTCTGGATCGCCTCGGGCTGCAACCAGGACAGTATGCGGTCGTTACACTCCACCGGCCTGCTAATGTGGACCGGCGGGAGACCTTGGCAGGACTTCTTGAGGTATTGGCCAATATCGCTTCCCAGTTACCCATCGTCTTTCCTGTCCATCCAAGGACCCGCAATCGGATCGAGTCGTTCGGCTTAGGGCATTTGCTGGACGGTCAGGCCGGTGGCCGGGCGACCATTCGTGCCTTACCCCCGCTTGGTTACCTCGAGTTTCTGTCGCTAACATCGCAAGCGCGGGTCATCATCACCGACTCGGGTGGCCTTCAGGAGGAAAGCACGGCGTTGGGCATTCCCTGTCTGACGATGCGGCCCAACACGGAACGCCCAGTTACCGTCGACGAAGGGACGAGCACCCTGGTTGGCAGTGATCCAGTGAAACTTCGTGGCTGCCTGGATGATGTCCTTGCCGGACGCTACAAAACGGGGCGTTGCCCCACCTTGTGGGACGGCAAGGCCGCGGAAAGGATGGCGGGGATACTGGTAAAGGTTTAGATGAGTCACACTGACTAATTCTTCTGACGGATAACGTTCTAACATATTTTGGCGTCTAGAGTTAGGCAACACATTTCCTGAATATCCTCTTCCTACAAGACCCAAGAATGCCGGCGTTGGCGCGGGGATCCCGCATGGTGGTTGAGAAACTGCTGCCTGTAAGAAGATGAGGGGTGGGATCTCTGGCCAATAAACGACCTTACCTTCCTCAAGTCCCGTTTCTTCAGCCGCCGCAAAAAGCCTCGCCAACACTCCTCGTCCGCCTTCACTCCACTGCCATACCGAAGATCTCCCTCTTTCCCTTTTCGTCGTCTCCTACCGGCAGCCCACAGTAATCCTTTGCGTCTTTCTTCCATCTTCGCCCCCAGCAGGGCGCCGAAGGTCTCCTTGACCAACAGCGGAGCAACGCTGCATCTGCGCCCGCAGTTCCACCTCATTTAGCTGCGCGAGCCGCGAACAGTCTCCTTTTTTCGATTGATGGGGCACCCTTGTCATCGCGGTTCTCCTGTTCGATAGGGAGCACAGACTTCGTTTCGCCACTACCGACTCAAGAACCGACTTTCTCATTTGTGCGCACAATTGGAGATGTTCTCTCGTTCTTGATGGCGCGCCTCTCAAGTCCTCTTGAACGGGGGCGGCGTTCTCGACGAGGGCCTGTGCTCCCAGCCGATGCAAGCCGTGTCCAAACGGTCACAGCATGGTCGACAAAGCACCGATGGGACGGCGATCTTTCCCGTGGCATGCAAAATGCGACACGCTTTCCGAACCTCTCAAGAGGCGCCGGGCTGCGGACTCAACGAGATCATTTCCTCGCGTTTAGGCGGACCATGAGAAAGTCCAGTGGGGGTAGCTTAATGTCGAGTGTTCCGGCCTCTGCCGAGAGGGTTTGACCACTGATGATCTCTTCGCCGGTCAATTCGCTGGGTTGACCAAGGGCCGTCAGGTCGAGCTGGAGCTTGGTTTGACATTCCTGCCCGGAGAGGTTAGCGGCGACCAGGATAAGCCCCCTGCCAGGTCGATTGTAGAGGCTGACCTGGACGGACTCAGTCTCAGCCTTCACCAGCCCCCGCGACTCCCAATAGGGAATCCACTGGGCCTCGTGCCGCCCGAAATCGTCAAAGGTTTGCCACATCCGGGACGCCACGGCAACGTCCGCCATACTGCTGGGGCGGACGGGGACATCATGCAGCAACGCAACGGCCATGGCCTCCCGCCGTGTGAAGGGACCGCTTGGGTACCAGAGGAGTTCGGCGGGGACTCCCCAGTTGTGGCCCATGAACTCAGCCCGAAAGGCATCCAAGGGGAGGACTTCCCATGGCGACCCCGGGCGTTTAACACTCTGGAGCTGCTCTCCGTCCCAGTAACTTGTGGCGTATGCCAGAGTTGGGATCACCATACACGTGGACTGGTGGACATTGACTTGTCCCTGCGGATTGTGCTTCTTAACGATTGTGTGAATCCGTCGCATTGTCTCCCGAACGGCAAAGATCGGATAGGTAGTGCCGATGGAACCGTCAGGTTTGACATAACCACAACCGTGGCGCTGGTTCCGGCAGCCCCAAGGCTCCGAGGTGCCGTCCAGATAGACGCCATCAATGCCGTACTCGTCCATCAATTTGTCGATCCCCTCGCAGAGAAAATCCTGCCAGTGACTGCGGTAGCAGACAATGTAGGCCGTTTGCTCGGGTTTTCGCTTGTAACCGCCAGCCCGCGGTTCCACGAGACATTCTTCATGATACTGATCCCATTCAGGGGCGATCGTGCTCATCTCATACCCGTGATAAAGAAGCAACTGAAGACCTCGCTCGTGACAGGCCTTGACGAGCCTGTGGAGCTTTTCTCCGTGAGTCGTTTCGGGGTAGTTTTGAATGTCTGTCCAGTGCTCATGGAAACAAATCGTCTTCACACCGTATTTAGCTAGCTGATCGAGGATCCCCGGTGGATTGTCTTCGATCCCATAATTCCCCATGTGGCAAATCCGATAGTCCCAGGCATCGGGAAGGGCGGGCTTGACGGGTGTGGCCTGAAGACCAAACGTGTAGGTCAGACTTTGACGCACTTGAAAAGGCTGACCTATCAGGTGAATGCGGAGCAGCGTCCGATCACCCTGGCGCTGGACCTCAATGACGCGTTCGGGGTCAACCCCAAAGATGTTTTCGTCCGATTCAGCAAACCAGGCCAGTCCTCGCCATTCATCCCCCAGCCAGAAGAAGGGCTTGAACGGTCCCCGGAATCCTTCCTCCGGGACGGCCCGCGAATTGTACGCACTCCCCCATCGGCCAGGCCAGAAATGGAGATACCGGGCATGTTCGGAACGCAAGGGGATTTCGAGACTGAGTCCATCAAGAGTGATCTCAGGCCGCGTCGGAGTCAGCCGCAGGTCGCAGCGAAGCATCCCATCATACTCCACAAGGTACCCCGCTTCACAAACCAAAGGCTCTGCCGACGCCCTCACTGTGGCTCTGACCCGGGCGGGCGAGGCCTCCGTGATTGTGAACGCACCGGTCTTCCAGTCCAGCATTTTCCCGTCACTTGAGCCGGCCAGTGTGATGGGAGCCGCCAGGAGTTCCCGTTCCCGTGCGACAATCGACTGCGGAAACGGTAGGTCCCCGAAACTGTAGGTCCGTCCCCAGACCTGGACGTTCTTGCCCTCAACCTGAATCGGTGTCCAGGGTGGGAGCAATTCCTGACCTCGTCCCGCGGGGCTTCCCACCCAGGGAACGGGCGAGCCCTCATTCCCCGACCCGGAAGCCCACAAGTCCGCAGCACCACTGAGGAACATCCCCAGAGCGCTGGCAATTGCCAGGGGCAACCAGCCGTGACTCTGTGTGCCGACAGGTCTTGGATCACGACCTTGGTGTAATTGTAAAGCGGTCTTCATCTCCCAACTCCCAAAAAAGACAGTTTTCTTCACCACGCGGCGACACCGTCCCGCAAACAATTGTGACTTAAGCGAGGCAGACTTGATGCGTAACGAAACCCCACATTTTGATCTCCTGAAGGCGCCCCCGGTGAGTCAGGTCTGGGTCGGACTGAATCCATGGCTCGTTCCATCTCGCCTGAGCTTAGACGACGGACTTACCCTCCACGATGTTAACCCAGCCCGCCCGTCAACAAAGGCCTTGCGACCATGATTCTGGCGTCTTCCGGACATCCTGACAAGAGACCAAGCCGGTGATGTTGGTTTGGGATTGCCTTTATATCCCATCAAGACCTGTCACAATTGGTTCTGTCATAGACCCCTCGTGGTGACCTGAAAAGTTGCGGCATTTCAAAAGTGGCTGTCTCATTTGGAGATGCTGGCTATATCGTCGCAATGGTTCTACCGTTCCAACCTTCGTTTGAGAGTCTGCGATGGCGCACCACGTTCATGAGAAGGCCGCACGACTGGAATAGTCCGGTTTTGATCGGGGTGTCTCGGCCGTGCCGTGTTTTCAGCCGAACCTGGTGACAGGAGTGTCTGCGTCAAACGACCAGTGGTATTGGGGGGCATGAGAAACACGGTTGGAGAGGACGATGGGCCGGGTATCGTCTGAACCGTGCGACGTTAGAATTCATAGGCAGCAGACGAGATCGCCGTGGCAATCGAAGCCGCGTCTCATAGAGCCTTTCACGAAATTGCATTTTGTGAAGAAATTTGGTACACCTCCGCTGGGATTCCCGTTGGGGAACCGGGTTGTTTGCAGGACGTTGTAGAACCAAACACGGAGGTGTACCATGCAACAACAGCATTATCCCTCAGATTTAACGGACGAGCAAAAAGACTTAGTCCCGCCCCCAAAGAAACGTGGCCGCAAGCCGATCGATCGCCGGTGGGTCATCAACGCCATTCTTTATGTTGTTTACACGGGCTGTCCCTGGACCTGCTTACCCCATGACTTTCCCCACTGGAAGACGGTCTATAACACGTTTTGGCGATGGCGGCAGGATGGAACCTGGGAGCGCATTCATAGGGCCTTGCGGCGTCGCTTGCGAAAGGCTCTGGGGAGGGAGGCGGAAGCCAACGCTGGGATTATCGACAGCCAATCGAGCAAGACAACGCAAGTGGGTGGTCCAGAAAGGCTTTACGACGCGGCCAAAAAGGTCAAGGGGCGAAAGCGACACCTGGTGGTGGACCATAGCGGTTTTGTGCTGGGGGTGGTGGTTCATGCAGCCGATGTGCAGGATCAGGACGGGGCCTTGATCCTGCTGGGGCGATTACGAAGGCATAATCCTCGCCTGAAGATGATTTTTGGGGATCGTGCCTATAAGCGATCGGGATTGCCAGAGAAAGTGCAGAAACTCTACCAATTGACCTTGAAGACGGTCTCTCGACCGAAGGCGTTGCAGAGTTTTGTGCTGTTGGCCAAGAGATGCATCGTGGAACGGACATTTGCTTGGTTACTCGAGCATCGGCGACTCAGTGCTAACCATGAGCACAACCTGCGAAGCAGTGAGGCGATAATCTATATTGCGATGATACGTGTTATGCTCCGCCGACTGGCGACGATAAAAAGGTAATTTCGGGAAAGGCTCTAAATGAGGCAAGATAGAAAAGATGCAGCCAAACTCCATCGCACTTTCTCGCCCATTGATCTCTGAAACTTCCTGATACGCTATCGCGAAACAACGCGCTTTGCGAAAATAGCAGGCTGTCCGGAGGACAATTAATTAAGTTCTGACTGGCTCACCCCTGACAATGTCCCCCGCTTCAGCACCTTGGGAGAGTCATTGCGGGGCTTTGGGAAACTGTGACGTCATTGATTGTGAAACTCCTCAACTGGCCCTCTCAATTTCTCCATCACTTCGTTCAGTAAGTTCTCGGAAGCACCGTAGATGCGGACTCCGTCCACCATATCTTCAATAGACCGCGCGAAGGCAACCACCTGGTCAGCACTGAGCGTGCTCCTGTCTCGCCCAGCCGTGGTGATGACCTGGACGTAAATCTTAATGGCGGGATTGCCCTGGCGTAGTAGTTCAACAATGTGCTTAACCTTTTCCCGGTAGACCTCCACCGGGACTGGATTGCGAGATTCCTCATCTAATTGGAGCCTCTGGGACTGAATCAGCCACATGTCGCACGATCGAGCCAATTCCGGATAGAGCGTTTCCCGATGACTCATCTCTCGGAGTCCTGGACCTACCAGCAAAGGCGCACCAAATGCGCGAGCTATTTCCCGTGCTTGGCGGACGCTCGAAACGAGGTCGCTCAGTTCGGCCGGAGGTGTCCCGGGTTGGTTTTCCGGGTTATAGGCGATGATAACCCGGTCTGGCGCTATTCCGTGGGAGCGAAGGATCTCGACTGTTTGCTTGATTCCCGGAAAGGGTCGCGATGGGTCGCCTTCCAGTGACCGGGCGATACAGGCCACCCGCACCGGTGGTTTGACCTTCTCGAAGACATCCACTCTGCCCGAAGACAGGATGAGGTCTACGAAATCCTTATCAGATTTCAGTCGCCCCACCACCGCTTGGCTCTGGGCGGTCCACAAAAACCCGATCCCGAGTGAGGACCGTGCCTCTTCTGCGACACCTACACCCCCAAATAGGACGCAGTAGGATAACAGGGCAACGGCCACTGCGAATTGGCAGAGGCGGGGCTGCCACGGATCCTGGAAAACACAACCCTGTGTACGATTCTGGCACATACGGCATCTCCTCTATCTTGGCAAGCTGCGACTCCCAGCAAAACAGGGCGGCCATGTAACGAATTTGTTTCTGAGGGACACTCTTTGGGTTCGATTTGGGTCTCATCTCATCACGTGTCAGAAAGAAACTCACACCGGGTTCGTATCCCTCACATGTCTGATACGACTTAGCTATCACCCTAGAATAAAACAGCGCTCGCCCTATTGGGTTTCGCCCCAAGAACCTGTTGGCCGAAGTCCCCAGATGTGACGGGAGGCAGTATTCTCCAGCTAGGTTTCGGCTGGGATTGACCGTACCACGATCGGAATCGACATCCTGGCAGCTTGGCAAACCCTCACGAGACTCTGCCGTTAGGTTTTCGCTGGACACAACAAGTCCGATTGCGCCATGCTAGGTCATCTGCGATGGCTAGGCAATGCGTTTTTGGCTGTCCGCAGCGGCTGAGCGAACCGAATCGGCGAATCAAGAATGCATTGGCCAATTACCACAGTTTGCCAATGATGGCGTAGTCGGTTCGGGGCTCGGGAGGGGCTGTGGTCATGACTGCCCCGGGCCATGATCCTGCGGACCATGGGGTGTCTCGGCCGTGCCGTGTTTTCAGCCGAACCTGTTGACAGGAGTGTCTGCGTCAAACGACCAGTGGTATTGGGGGGCATGAGAAACACGGTTGGAGAGGACGATGGGCCGGGTATCGTCTGAACCGTGCAACGTTAGAATTCATAGGCAGCAGACGAGATCGCCGTGGCAATCGAAGCCGCGTCTCATAGATTCGTAGGGTTTGGAGGTCGTATGAAGACCTGCATCTTGCTCCTTAATGCCCTTCTGTTAGGAGTGGTGGATCTGCCGCGGGCCGACGACTTGGGTGGGGTTGTCGTCCGGCTGGAAGGCTACGAGGGGCCCGCCACGGTGTCAGCACGGCTCGTGGGACAGTTCAAGGTCCAGCTTCTGGTGAATCCGGCCACCGAGACCGAGCCGCTGGTGGTCCGCGTGGACCTCCCCGAGACCGGCTCCCGAGCGTGGCCGGCGGCTGATGTAGAAGTGCGTGATGCCCAGGGCAAGGCCCTTCTGGTCCGCCGCGCCGGGATCGAATGGTCGAAGTTACTGATCCAGGTACCCGCCGTGGCGGGCACGTACTACGTCCAGGCTGTTTCCCGCCTGGAGGCCGCAGAGCCGTTGCCTTCGGAGAACGAACGGTGGCTCGTCGATGATGTCTCTGGCTTTCACTTGGGCATCACGACGTGGTATGACGGGCGGAAGGCCGCGCTGAGTCTTCGCTTTGATGACTCTCACCCGACGCACTTGACGAAAGCCATTCCCATACTCCGTGAATACGGGTTTCGTGGGACGTTCATGGTGAATCCCGGCCAGCCGGAGCCTGGCAGACGGTGGCGATCGGATTTTCAGGAGCATTGGGCAGAATGGGCGGCGGTGGCCCAGCAGGGGGATCAGGAGTTGGCCAATCACACGGCACATCATCGGGGGGCGGTCGGCGATGAGGACATGGAGAATGAAATCGCTGAAGCCGCGCAGACCATCTGGCGACTGACACCGGGAAAGAGCCAACTCCTCGCCCTGAATCTTGGCGGCGGCACGTATTGGGAGACGACGCGGACATTGCGCTACTACCTGGAGAAGTACCATTTGTTTGACGCCTCGTCGGGCTCGCTGGGGATGGACGACGTGTACGGCAATCGTGTCGAGGCTTTTCGCGAGCATCTGGAGAGGCACCTCGAACGGGGGCTTTGGTGCCGTGTTCATTTTCATGCCATCGGCCAAAGCCCTGGAACGAGTGAGACCACCTTTCGCGCTGCGCTCGACATTGCCAGGGAGCACCGCTCACAATTGTGGATCGCGGGCATGGCGGACATCTACAAATATCAAACGGAGCGCAACGCCTCGAGACTGAAGCTCCGCCGGTCCTCACCCGATGAACTGAGCTTTGAACTCGTCTGCCAGACGGATGCAACACTGTTCGACCAGCCACTGACTATTGCTGTAACACATCCGTCCTCCCTGAGCGCCGACCGGGTCCGCGTTCGGGATGCCCAGGGACGCGAGGTCCCGCTCCGCACAGGACTGGTCGAGGGTGTCTCAACGCTGTTGTTTGATGTCGCCCCGCGCGATGGCCTGTATTCGATCGAGAAGAAACCGTGAAGAAAACCTTGGCGTCTTTGATGCTGTGTTTCCTTTTCCCTCAGGGCTTTGTGTTGGTTGGCTGGTCCGGGGTCGAAAGGGATGTCATGCTGAAGCATCGGATCGTTCGCATGATTGACTAGGGCGGCTCGGAGTGGGAGGAATTACAAGAGATTATCGCGGATCGCCACGGCACGCTGTTGGCGAGACTGGAACTGACAGTCTGATCAATTCGCACTGCCCATCGGTTAAGTCTGGGGGATAATGCGGTCGTTGCACGGTACACCTCCGCGTTGAGTTCTATAACTTCCTACAAACCTAGTTCGCCCAGTGGAACCCCCCAGCGAAGAGGTACCAAATGTTTTCGGAGAGTGTGTTTTCGGGAAAGTCTCTTGGTCGAACTTTTGCGGTTCGAAAGACCCTGTCTGAAATGAATCGCGTTATAATGGTACAGCTGGAGCCGAGGGCGGGAGGCAATTGATGGTTTCGGCCGATACTATTCTGCATTACCGAGATGAGGGAGGTGACCAGTGAAGATGAAGAACGGCTGGCAACGATTCTTGACCCGTGTTGTTATTATTACGACGGTCGTGGCCGTGGGTTGGCACAATCCCTTGATGTTTAGTGTGCACGCCAGCAATGTGGTCTGTGGTGAACTCGGAGGCCCTGGTGAGTTTTATGTAGGGGCCGCGGCTGTGGAGCTTCAGGCCGAGGATGACATGCCGATCGCCGGTGGCATCCATGCGGGGCGGGCGAAAGGCCAGGAGGGGAAACTCCGTGCGGTTGCCGTGGTTGTCCAATTGGGGCAACAAACACCTGTGGCACTTGTTGCCTGTGATGTGTTGATGATGACTCACGAGTTGCTCAACCCTGCTTTCCAGGAAATAGAGCAGCGATGTCACATTCCAGCCAGTCATGTGTTGATCCATGCCACGCACACGCATCATGCCCCGAGCACCTGTCGGGTGCATGCGTATGGTCCGGATGAGCGGTTTTGTCGAGAGGTTCTTCGTGCCATTCCCGAGGCCGTGGTTCAGGCTCAGTCCCGACTAGCCCCCGGCGCGTTATTCTTTGGTCAAGGTGCGGAGGCAACAATCGGGCAGAACAGTCGGCTGTTGCTGGGGGACGGAACGATTTACTGGATTGGGCCGCGGGATGATGCCGTTGGCCCCACTGGTCCAGTGGACCCGGACGTACCGGTTTTTGTCTTTCGGAAGGGGGATGGGCAGCTTGAGGCTCTGTTATTTGGTCATTCCACCCATACGATTGGGTCGCTCAAAGGGGGCGTTCGCTCGCCGGGTTTTTACGGACTGGCTGCGCAAAGTTTGGAGGCCGAATATGGCGGAATCGTGGGGTTTTTGCAGGGGGCCAGTGGTTCAACCCATCGGTTGGACATTTCGCCTGCAGAGGCTTATCAGCGAATTCGACGGGTCGTCGAGGAGACCATGAAATCAGCGGAAGGCATAAAGGTCGAAAAACTTGCGTCTGTCAAGAGACCTTTCACGTTTCGTTTTCGAGATTTTGATGAAGCGGGTGAAGAAAAAGCCGTCATGGAATATTGCCAAAAGCGTGTGGGAGGCCAAGCTGCAGAGTCGATTGCAGCAGTGTTTCGACAGATGCGAGCCGAGCTGAAGCCTTTCGCGGGGACCGAGAAGACAACCTGGCTTCAGGTGGTGCGCATTGGGTCTTTGGCCGTGGTCGGGGTGCCGGGAGAAATGTTTACGGGCCTGGGACTCGAGATTAAGCGACGGTCGCCGTTCCCGTACACTGTGGTGGTTGAACTAGCGAATGATTGGATCGGCTACATTCCGGATGAAGAGGGCTACCGATTAGGTGGTTATCAAGTTTGGACCGGCCTCCACTCGTATCTTGAGAAAGGAACCGGGGAAAGAATGGTCGATGAATTGGTCGCGATGTTAAATGAGTTGGCGAAAGAGTAAGTTCTCACGCGGGTATCTGCCCTGCCCCCGATCTATCCCAGGTTTTCGGCATCTTTACGGAGCAACTGTTGTGACGCCTTAAGTGCTTGTCTGATTGTTAGTTGGGGCATTCCGACCATGAGTTGACCATTCGTGAACAAGCCGCGGTTTGTGGCATCATTGTGACTCGATGGCGTCACGTGCCGTGGCGGAACTTGAGAGAGTCTGTTCAGACGTCCTGTTCTACCATGCTGCGACGACGGCCAGCATGCCCATCACAAACAGGTCCAGACCGGGGGAATTCCTAGGCCAGGCATCACGGCGCAGGCCGCCAGGATTTCGATCCAGCTTTTTCCGAACGCTGGACAAATCATGAGTCACCACCTTAGAATAGCAGCCGTTTCCTGAGCGTTTCCCCCGCGACTGCGGGTACCGCTAGGGGCTTGCGTATGTAACACCAAATCATACGACTGGGTCCAGTCTGATGCCAGACTTACAGTCTCAAAGGGGCACCACCGTTCGTTGGCTCGTCAATAGTGGGGGCCGGTCGCATCGCACCTCATTACAGGGATGGCCGTTTTATTTCACAAAGGTGTATACGGAGTTTTGGGGTTGTCTCAACACGAGTTCCGCAAACGAATCTGGTTAGTATGAGTCATCAAGGAGTTGTCGATGGCAAATGTCCTTTTCAAAAAGGTAGATTACACGGTCAACAAGTTACTCGAGGATATTGAGATCGGGAATATTGGTTTGCCAGACATTCAACGTCCTTTTGTCTGGAACACGACCAAAGTGTGAGACTTGTTCGATTCGATGTATCGCGGTTTTCCCATCGGTTATCTGCTCTTCTGGGAAAACGGTTTGCCGGGAGAGCATCGTGTCATCGGTGCCGATCACAAGCAGAAGTCGCCTATCTTCCTGATCGTGGATGGCCAGCAGCGTTTGACCTCGCTCTACACAGTGATGAGGGGGACTCCGATCATGGATGAGAAATTTCGCGTCAAGCGCATTCGACTCGGTTTCCATGCGTTCGAGGAACGATTCGAGGTGACCAATTCGGCTATTGAGCGAGACCCGCAGTGGGTGGCAGACATCAGTGTGCTCTGGCAACCGACGACTAACTTGTATATTTTCCTAAAGGGATTCATGGCCCAGCAAAACCGTCCGCTTTCGGACGAAGAGGAAAAAAGGGTCTCTTATGCCATTGGTCGCGTGTCGGACCTGCAGAAATATCCCATCTCGGCGCTTGAGATTTCTGCCAATGTCACTGAGGAGCAGGTGGCCGAGATCTTCGTGCGCATCAATAGCAGTGGTAGGCATTTGAATCAGGCCGACTTCATCCTCACCCTGATGTCTGTGTTCTGGGATGATGGTCGCAAAGAACTGGAAGACTTCTGCCGGGCAGCCAAGTCGCCTCCTGCCGGCAATAGCCCACCCCCATATAACCCGTATTTCCTGCCGGCTCCTGACCAGTTGCTCCGCGTCAATGTGGCGCTGGGATTTCGTCGTGCCCGTCTGGAAAACGTTTATTCTCTTCTGCGTGGAAAAGACTTGCAAACCGGCGAATTTTCTCCGGAAAAGAGGGATGAGCAATTTGCCATTTTACACCAAGCACAAGAAGACACACTTGACCTGTCGAATTGGCACGACTTTTTCAAAGTGGTTCAACGCGCCGGCTATGTCCATCCCAGCCTGATTACTTCCGGGACGGCCCTTCTATACACTTATGCCCTGTGGCTGATTGGCAAACGCGATTTTCAGGTTGATTCCTTTCGTTTGCGCGAAATAATCGCGCAATGGTTCTTTATGGTGTCCCTGACCGGGCGTTACACGGGTTCGCCGGAAGCGCGCATGGAGCAAGATCTTGCCCTTTTACGCGACATCTCAGGCCCCGATGATTTTGTCCATACCTTGCAGCAACAAATCACGGCTGTGTTGACGCACGATTACTGGGAGGTCACACTTCCCAACGAACTGGCGACAGCGGCAGCGCAGAGTCCCGCTCAAGCAGCTTATTTTGCAGCGTTGTGTTTGCTCAATGCCCCCGTCCTGTACTCGAAGATGACTGTTCGGGAACTGCTCAATCCATCCATCCACTCCCCCAAATCTGCCCTTGAACGGCATCATCTGTTCCCGCGCAACTACCTCAGGAAGATTGGTATGCGAGACAGCCGTGTTGTAAACCAGGTTGCCAATTACGCGTTGGTGGAATGGCACGACAACATTGACATCCGGGATCAGCCCCCGAGCGAGTATGCGCCGACGTATGAAGCACGGTTCTCAGAGGCGGAACTCGCCGAGATGTATGAATTACATGGGTTGCCTTGGGAATGGTATCGTATGACTTATCAAGACTTCCTGGCTCAGCGCTGCAAACGCATGGCCGGAATCATTCACAAAGGGGTTGAATATCTCAAGAGGCAAACGGGTTGATATTCTTTCCCGGTATGACTATGACTTTCGTCATCATTGTCGGCCTATCCGCCGGAATAGGGTAAACCACACGCATCGTAACTGCTCAGTCGAACAATTCTTCCGCCAAATAGTGCCCGTTCTAAGTGGCACACGGGCGACGATTGGCATGCCGTTAGGAGCCGGAACAGTGCAGCGGAGCTATTGTTCAATAGAGTAGTGGCGATGTGTATAGGATGCCGCACTGAGGCTCACAGGTTCCATCGATGTTCCTTGCAGACGCACGATGTGCTGATCGGATCGTATCGAATGAATCATGTGTTGCGCAGGTGAGAGTTGTTTCGTATCTACTACTGTGATGGCCCAAGAAGCCTTATGGCTTTTTTCTCAAGACAAATCAGGTGTTGGATGCTTTACGATGATCTTGAGTATGATAGGAGTGAGACGGGGCGTTCATTCCCGAGGTACTTTTGCACGCCTTCACATTAGTTTTCTTGGTCGGACTCGACGCGATGACCGGGACCGATCACTGGTTCGGAAAAACGCGCGAATTGGTCCTGTGTTTGGGGTGAACGTCTCGTTTAACATTCGAGACGGTTTGCGAATAGCCGCAGACTATGGATCCCCCGAGGTGAATCGCTTTCAGGCTCGGGAGACGAGACTCGTCGCAGAAAAGTCACCTCGCGGCAACCAAGGAATGATACCGAGGGACGTGTCGGTGAGTTAGTCTGAAAAAAGGCACTTGGATTTGTGATTTGCGAGAGGGTGACCTGTGAATAGGCGGAAAAGGGGAGATATGACTGCCAAAAGTGTACGGGAAAAGACGCTGGTCCTGTTGCGCTTTTTGCAGGAGTTTGTCAACGTTCGACGGCGGCGTGGGACAACTTACTCCAGCGATGACCATCTCCTTTGGTGGGAAGAGTTGCTTGCTGGAGATAACTACAAAAACTGCATCTATTCTCCTCTCCTTCCCGCCAAGCAAATGGGAGAAAAAGAGACAGAGATTTGGCTGGAAATCAAGAAGCCGTCTGAGCCAGCCCCACCTGAACCGCCTGAACTCCTCAGACCGTGGATTAAAGGGTTTCCACGCTCGCTTCACAATGATCGTGAAGAGCCGCAGCTCTTTACAGAATTGACGCGCGGCCCTCAAAAACAGGGAGACCTGTTTACGGGGAGCCTGAGTGAGGCTGACAGCTTTGAGCACTTGAAAGATCACCCCGAAGTCAGCGAGGCGTTTGCCAGGTACCTGCCACGGTGGCGGCAGTGGTGCGAGGAGCACCGGAAGTGGTCGCGGGTTCACGAGCTTTACTCGCGATTGGACATGATGCGTCGGCAGGCCGAGCACACTGACGAAACTTACGAGTTGGTAATGGCCTTTGGACTCCTGACAGGCGAGGTCGATCGTCAGAAAGTTCGTCGCCATGTGTTCATTGCGCCTGTGGAAATTGAGCTGGAACCCGTGCGCGGGAAGATTCGTGTTCGTCCTGCCGCTGATTTCGAGCATTTTAAGGTCGATCTTTCGATGCTGCCGTCACACATGCGACCGGATCTTCGAGAGACGCCGTTGACCGAGAAACTCACGGAACTGGACAACGATCTGACTCAAACCGAACTGGTTAAGGACCTGCTCAACTTGGTGGGCAATCATCTCTCACCGGATATTGTAATCGACCCAGACTCTTTCCAATGTCATGGCTTTGACGACAGCCGTCTTAGTCTTCGATTTGCTCCCGCAGTGGTTCTTCGTCAGCGCGTTTCAACTGGCTACGAAGAGACGGTGAACCAACTTCTCTCTGGTTTCTCGCAGGATCAGTTTCAAGAGACAGCCCCGTGGCAGAAGTTGATCTTAGAGGGACACAGCCAAGACGACATCGTAGCTAAGGGGAATCCAATTCCGGCTGAATCTCGCAAGGCTAGCAAACAAAATACTTCGCCGGATGACTTGACGGTCTATTTTCCTCTACCTTCTAACGAGGAGCAGCGTCGAATCGCGAATCGGCTTCAACATCATTCCTCTGTCCTGGTGAAGGGGCCACCAGGAACGGGAAAAAGTCAGACCATTGCCAACTTGATCTGTCATCTTTTGGCCCTTGGCAACCGGCTCCTCGTCACCGCTGAATCGGCCAAAGCGCTTACGGTGTTGCGCGACATGTTACCAGAGGACATTCAAGACCTCTGCGTGATAGCTCTGGGAAGTTCGCATCACCAGCTGGAACTGATGGAAGAATCGGTTCATCGGATCATTTCGCGGGCCGAGTCATGGAACGAAGAGGTCAAAGTACGTGAAATCAGAGAGCTTACAGCAAAGCTCGAAAAATGCCGCGAGGAAATTGCTCGCCTGCAAAACGAACTCGTGGAAATCCGAGGGGCAGAAACCCAGCGGTGCGAATCTCTGTCAGGTTCGTACCGGGGTACAGCCGCCCAGATTGTGGAAAAGGTCAAGCGGCGAGAAAAGAAATACAGTTGGCTTCCAAAAAAGGCCCCCCGGAGCGATTTCCCCCTCTCAGAGGATGAATTGGGATTTTTTGCCGACTGGCATGCCAATCTGACTGACGACCGGCGGAAGGAACTGAATTGGGGGATGGGCGATCTGAGACTTCCGGAAGCCCACGAATTGGAGAATCATTTCCGTCGAAGAGATGAATTACAGGGGCAAGTCCAGGGCGGCGTGTCTCTAAACGACGCCGAGAAAATGGCCTTTGTGGAACATATACCATCGGAGCGATTGGTTGGTCTGAGGGAGGCTTTGTCCGAGCTTGCTGAGGTCAATCGAGCGACACGGGTGCTCTTGGGTGAGGCCGCAAACCAGGTGATCAGCGATTTCGTTCAGGGTAAGAAGCACGATTGGTTGGTGCTGATTCGGACATGGCAGGATTGTCTCAATGAGCTGAACCCGCACGCAAAATTCATTGAATCGACCCAGGTCACCTATCCGGATCAGGAAGTGGAGAACGAATTGCTTTCGCTGGCAAAGAAACGGGCTGATTACTTTCGACAGGGGGGAAAGCGGCGGCGCCTTTGGTTCTTCACCCCGAAGATCATTCGCGAGACGCAACGTGTTGAGCTGTGTCGGGTAAATGGACAACCGCCGCAAAATCTGGCCGACCTGGAGACACTTATCCGTTATTTCGAGCTTAAACAACGGATCACCTCTTGCTTTGAGATGTGGCCAGGGAAAGTCGGAATACCACAGGGTGGTCTCTTGCCCGTGGCCCTGAAGCTCAGGGATTGGCAACGACAACTGGTGGCGCTTTACCGCTGTTTTGAGAAAAACCTGCAGAAACTATCGGTGATTCCGATTGAGGACTGGATTGCATTCTTTTTGGTGGGGCACATCGAACAATGGCAGCGTGTGGTTCAGCGAGAATTGGCCCGGCGTCAACTAGTCGAGGTTGAGCAAACGCTCGAAAAACTCCGATTACAATGCGACGCCCAATGGCAGCAGACGGGGAATCCAACCCTAGCGAAATGTCGTGACGCCCTGGCAACGGGCAATGTGGCACTTTGGAGTGAGGCCTTGAAAGAGGAGAGCTCGCGTCAAGCTCTGCGAGAAAAGCATTCCCGCTACCTGGAGCTGCGGAAGAAGCTCCAGCGGGCATATCCCGAATTGAAAACGTGGTTGGCCAGGACAGAAGGCCAACTGGCTGCATTTCCGCGGCTCGCAAATCTCCGGAAAGCCTGGCTTTGGGCCCAGGCGCGCGGTTGGGTCCAAAGGATCACAGAACCTGGGCGCTATTTGAGCGTCAAGCTAAAGTTGGAACAGGCTCAAAAGGAGGAAAAAGACCTCCTCAGACAACTGGCAAGCCTAAAAGCCTGGCAGTCTTTTATGCAACGATTGGACGATCGGACACGGCAGAATCTCCAAGCGTGGGCAAAGACCATCCGGCGCATTGGGCGGGGAACTGGCAAGCGCGCCCCCCGAATGCGACGCCAGGCCCGGCAATATCTCCGGGAATGCCTTCCCAAAATGCCCGTGTGGATTATGCCATTGCACCGGGTGTGGGAGACCGCCAGTGGTCAACCCGGCATTTTTGACACGATCATTGTGGACGAGGCGTCGCAGGCCGGTCTGGACTCACTCCTACTCCTTCTTATGGGGAAGCGAATTGTCGTCGTCGGTGACGATCAACAGAACAGCCCGGAAGGACATTTTGTAGAACTCAACCGCATCGAGGCACTCATTGACCGGTATCTGAAGAAAGTTTTTGATTTTTCCGAAAGCTACCGTCCTGAATTTAGTCTGTACGATCACGCCCTACGCGCTTTCGGGCTGCCCATCACACTCCGCGAACACTTTCGCTGTGTTCCGGACATTATTCGCTTCAGCAACCAGTTGTGCTATCGTGATGAACCCCTCATTCCACTTCGGCAAGCCCCGCCTAATGCTTTGAAACCACTTCAAGCTGTCTATGTCGCCGAGGGCTACACAGACGGCGAAAGTCCCAAAATCATCAATCGTCCTGAAGCCGAGCGAATCGTGAATACTATCAAGGAGTGTCTTGAAGATCCGGCATATGAGGGCAAGACGTTCGGCGTTATCACGCTCCAGGGGCAATCGCAGATGGAACTTATTCAGCGGTTGCTCATCGAGAAGATTAACCCTCGAGAGCTAGAGGAGCGAAAGCTTACCTGTGGGACCTCTTCCACGTTTCAGGGCGATCAACGCGATGTCATCTTTCTTTCCATGGTGGTCGCTCCCAACCAACGTTTTCGGTCGTTGACCTCTGACAGCGAGAAGCGGCGGTTCAACGTGGCGATGAGTCGCGCGCGAAATCAGGTCTGGCTGTTTCACAGTGTGCGTCTGGAAGACTTAGCGACGGAAGACCTCCGTTACCAGTTGTGCCATTTCTTCTACTCGCCGGAAACGATGCCACCCGACGGCGTCTATGCCCAGCGAGAGGTTCTCGAAACCGCTGTCAAGAACACGCCTAACCGTAAGCTGGTTCCACCTCCGAAGCCCTTTGAGAGTTGGTTCGAAGTGGATGTGGCGCTGGAAATACTTGCCAAAGGGTATCGCGTTAAGCCGCAATGGGAAGTCGCCGGTTATCGCATTGATCTGGTGGTCGAGGGAAAAACCCGAAGAATGGCGATTGAGTGCGATGGGGATACTTGGCACGGGCCGGAGAGATTTCTTCATGACTTCCATCGCCAACTTCAGTTGGAAAGGGCTGGTTGGACCTTTGTGAGGATTCCCGCCTCAGAGTTCTATGCCGCCCGAAAAAGGTGTCTGAATTACGTGTTTGACAAATGTCGAGAACTCGACATCTATCCTGTGATCGAAGAAGAGGGCCAAGATTTACGGGAGCGGCCGTCCCAGATTTGCGACAGAAAGAATGGTACGGCAACTCACACTGCTCAGCCGGGGGATTCGCTCCCTGAAACCAAGGATCTAACTTCGCAACCGGCATCCAGTCTCACCCCTTTGAGCGTTCAGCAAAAGAGTGGTTTTTTGCCATTTTCATCCCTCGATCAGTCGGACGAAGACTCGGACATCAGTGCACCTATTGATGTTAGCGAACCCGTTGTTGCACGTTCGCACGATTCGACGACCGATGTCGGCTCATGTCCCCCGGAGAGTTCAGATGGCCCACCCCAAGAGGACGAGCAAGTACCGGTTGTATATCACGCTGTGCCGGCTCAGGTCACACCGACGTTTCGTTTCAACAGCCCGGAAGATGTCGTGGAGTTCTTAGAATGTGGGGACGACCGTGTCCTGAAGGAATTGTTCTGGAAGTTTTTCCCGGAAGAGGAAGACCTATGGAAACATTTGGCAGCCTGGGCCAAAAATCACAACCTCTTCGATGCCAATGCCCGAAAGTTTCTCTACAAAGTTGGGGAATCGTTTTCTCCAACAAGAGGGTGGTCCATAACGCCTAGACAACGAACGTGGGCAAGGGATCTCTTGGTGCAGGCCATCAAGAAAGGTTTCCTGCGAGAAGCGGGTATTGACTGGCTGCAAAGACTGTTCTCAGAACGTTAGTGCCGCTGGCGGAAGGAGACCCGTTGGGAGTAAGCTGACGCCATTTCCAGAGAACATGAAGTCAGCCCTATGGGACCTTGATGTTGGTTCTTACCCTGACCGATGAATCCAGTGTGGGTCCCTTTTGTATGGCCCGAGGTCGGGCGGCGTTGAAAGGATATCTTTCTTTTCATACCGAGCATTTTTCTCGTCGAACGACGGTGCGGTACGTTTCTGGAATCAGAATGACGTGTCTTAATCGCAACGTCCGGAAATCTCGGTAAGGGGATTCGGCAGATTTCAAGAGATGCTGCGAATTCTTGCTCGTTCTCCAAAGGTGGCCAAACATGCTCAATCTGAGTAGTTACCTGCTGTCGCTCCTCGCCTCAGGAACAACGGACGGGCACCCGGTTCCGAGACGACTTTTTCGCGGTTCTGTACACACCAAACGGGGGCGGTGCTAGAATGCTTGATAAGCCTATGGCAGTCGCCACTCTAAAGGACGACGATCAATGGCGTTTGACTGTGCAAAACCAAATCAAATGAATCCTCACATGTGGATGGGATTGACACTCACGATGGAGCAACGACTTCGCCAAGGGCGCTAAAGCTAGTCATAAGATAACTTGGAAGATTCTCAAACATCATATCATGTTGCGAGACAATAAGACTGGCTGTTCAGGTTTTCATGGCGTGGGAAGTTCAATCCAAAGAGAGATTGCAGGGGGGCGTGCGACAGGGCCGAGAAATGCCAGACAAGGGACTCGAAACATGTCTGACAGAAGAACCATTCCCATGAGCCAGGTCTGGCTGCTTGGTGTTGCTGCAGCGTTTGCCGTATGTGGTTTGAACGTGACGGCTGACGAACCAGCGGCCCCGGAAATCCTTCCCAGCGGTCTGACCCCAGAGCAGGTGGAAGAAAAACCCTACCGAGAGTATGTACGCGAGTGTCTGGACATGCTTATCCAACACGGCACGGACCGGTATGGCCCCATCCAAAGCCCCATTTTGGTCACGATCCTTGATGTGCGGGTGTTGGACTGCCCTAGCGATCCGCTACCGCTCGATGAGGCCTGGCGCGTCACGCGGCGAGAACGCCGGGGGCCAGCGGGTGCCAACCTTTATCTTGATCAGGCGACGATTCGCGCGATGATGGCTCTGAGTCAGGTGACGGGCGACCTTCGTTACCGCAAGGCTGCGGAGGCCTATCTGCGATGGTCCTTACAGCATTTAGTCGATGAAAAAGGGCTTTTCTGGTGGGGATGGCATCGGCACTACGATGTCTATCGCGACACAATGACGGGCCATTTAGGCGATTACCACGAGATTCATATTCAGCAAGCGATTTGGCCGATCTTATGGGAGGTTGACTCGCAGGCCGTTCGCCGGGGAATCGAGGCCATCTGGCAGTGGCATGTGATCGACAAGACCACAGGCGAGTGCAACCGGCACGGTGACGGCGTCCGGGGTTGCGACTTCGCCATGACCGGCGGGGAAATCCTCTATGCGTTCGCCTTTCTTTACAGCAAAACAAAGGAACCTCTCTGGATGGAGCGGGCGCGACTGGTGGCCAACTATTACTGGAATGCCCGGAATCCTACAACCCAGCTCATTCCCAATCGCCCCAACGCCGGCATGGAGCGATTCGATGGCAGTCATTTTGATACGTCGATTACCGCCTTTCTCTGCCACCGGTTGCTGGTAGCGGGACGACTCACGGGTGAGCCAGAGTTCACACGCCAGGCGGTGACTTACCTCAAGGCTTATGGCAAGTATGGCTACGACGAACAAGCGGGACGCTTTTGGGGAAGCCTGCGGCTCGACGGAACTCCGGTAATGGGGCCGCGTGTTCGTGGTGACTACGCCCAGTACGAGCCGCGAGGCCATATTGATCTGTGGCAACCATACGCCGCCGGATACGAGCATCCGATCGCTACGGCACAGAGTTACGCCTTGGCGGCAGAACTGACGGGCGATGAGGAGTTGCTCGAGACCGCCCGGCGTTGGGCTGACTTTATCCGGGCGAATAGTCCGCCCTCCCGTTGTGAGTCGGATACCTGGTACGCGGAATACAGCGCTGGTTGGGCACCCCACGGGACGTACGCCGAACTGTATGGCCGCACGATTTCGTTCTTGCTCCACTTGGCATCCGAGACAGGGCAAGAAGAATACCGTCAATTCGCACGGGAGGTAGCGCGAGAGGCAGTTTCGAAGTTGTACTACAAAGGGCTATTTCGCGGGCACCCGTGCAAGCCCTATTACGAGGCGATCGACGGGGTAGGTTACTTACTCTATGCGTTGCTTCAATTGGATCAGGTTCTCAATCCGATTCCTCATGTCTCGCTGAGCTGGGAGAACATGTAGGTGCGATTTTCCACCGTCTCGTTTTTCTCGAACCGATTCCATCGGTTTTGGAAGAAGGCTTACCGGCCATCGCTGGATTGTGGTCTCAGTCGGGATGTCCCGAATCTTTTCCGCCCGGAGGCGAAGCGCAATTAGTGCGGCGTGGTTTTCTCGAGTCAACTCCTTGCGACGGGATGAACGTCATGCTCATTAACCTGCGAGACAATTTCTGGGTTTTCCCAAATTAGGCCACCAGACCGCGGTGACACAATCCGACCGACTATTTGCCGTCTGACGGCTGGGTCGTAGTACACCCGCAAGATGACGGAATACGTCCCCCATTGGCCTCAACCTTTTGCTTTCTTGCGACTGCAGGTATCTTCGATGACATTCTTGCCGAGGATCAGGTACTCCAGGGGTACGGGAATGATCGCGTTATCCTGAAAGTAATGATTCTCTGGTAGTCTCGCTCCGCGATAAATGCCGATTTGTCGGTGCGAACGCTCGTATTCAAGGCGTCCGAGAGAAGTACAGAATTACTCCTTGGACGATTTTGCCGAAGAAAGGTCGTTCGGAATCACGACATCGCAACCCCTGGCAGTTGGTTGGACATCGAGTCTCATCAAACGGCCTTCGCGGTACTCAACTGTAACGACGGTTTTTCCGGGTGCATGTAACCGAAAATTTACATCCCAATCACGGGGCCAAGCAGGCAGAACAAAAATCTTTCCATTCTCACACTGCATGGCCATGCTCTGAAGCGCGATCATCAGGACGGAGCCGTGGTCCTGATCGGGAACCCAATCGTAGTTGGGACCCCAGAAGGCAGGGAAACGAGATTCACTGTTCCATTGGCTCGCCCGACGAGTGACAAAGTCGCGGGCATCCTCAGCCAAGCCAAGATAGGCCATGAAAACATCGTCCTGACGCCAACCCACATGTCCGCGATCAAGCCGACGCTGGAGCGCCTCCAGGCCGAGCTGCCGATTAGGTTTTTCGAATGAGACCAAGCGAAACGGAAAAACGGCATAGAGTTCTGGATTTTCAATATTCCGTTTGTTTGCATATTGTTCCGCAGGCGCCAGCATACGGACGCCGTCCACCTCACGCGTTGGAAGACCGGGAAGTTTACTTTGAAGTTGCTTCCAGAATTGGCGATCTTCCGCGCGGGTTTTTTCTTCAGGTATTAAGAGAAGGCGATTCGTCACTGCATGCAGTCCAGCGATTTCGGGCATAGGATTGGTGCAATCCCACCAGGTTTCCAAGGCCTGGGCAGGGTGCATGACAAGCTTCCCATCTTTGCCAACCTGATAGTGAAGGTCGAAAAAGCTCAGTACCTTATTGGCCACAGGGAGCAACGGATCTCTGAAAAAGTCGTCATCCTGCGTGTATTCGTAGTAATCCAGCATTAGCCAGATCAGTTCCAACCCGCTCACCCATTCCCATTTATGCCAGCGACTCGTCTGAAGTTTGTCTTCACCCCGTTCCTCAAACGGCGTCCAGCCGTACGTCTCACTGAAGACATCTCCCCAGAAGTAAATACACTCGGGAATGAATAATCCGTCGTGTCCGAAGTACCTTTTTGTTCGATACTCGAATAACGGGACTAAATCGACCGCATACATTTGGAAGAAGGGCTGCATGAACTCAAGGTCTCCCGCGGGGGGCATGGCATAGTACGGCAAGCGCGTGTTTTGCCACCAGTAGCCTGGTCCCCATCGACGGTAGTCGGCATCGCCCTCAGTTCCAGGCCAGGGAACGGTAAAGAGTGAGCCATTGAACTTGATGGGATAAGGTCCCTTGCCCGCACAGGCGGTGATAAATCGCTGCAAACAGTAGCCGCGTGAGACGATAAAGGCCGGGTCTTCCACCGTTGCCATTTCTCGGGCAAGGCACTGGCCATTTCGGAAAAGTTTAATCTCCCCCGATCGCGGATCAACAACCACGGCCACGTGGTGCCATTCGCTCGCAGGAAGGGCAGACGGCACTTGCAAGATATGGTCTCCCACGATCCAGCGCAGACTATTGCCGGTGTACGTGTCGAGGAGAAAGCCATCGTTTCTGCCGGGAGTCGTCTTATCCACCAATCGTCCACCACCGGGCGGGAGTTTCTCTGGTTTGACCCAGACTTCAATTGTCAAACCTCCGCTGAAATCGGTGGATGCCAAATCTTTCAGTTCATCACCAACTTGGGGAGAAGCCGAGAAAAGAGGCGGCGGTGCTTCCGCAATGAGTTTTCCGTCCGGTGCCGTCTGACTCAACTGCGCAATGGTTGACTCGTCCAGCGGTTGATTCCACAGGGAAACGCGGCCGAATTGTCCCAGCAATCTATTGCCGCCCGATTGATCCCAGCCAAAACGGACGGGATGCTGATTCTGGGGGACAAGTTTGGGCGGGGGAGAGGCCTGGGAACTAGTGATCACGATATAACTGCGATTCCAGAAATCTCGCCACCACTCTTCATGCGCGGCGCGATGGCTTTCACGCGGCAACGACTCGTAAGACTGTTTCACTGACTCAATCGTGCTGAGCCACACTTGCGGGGTGGCAGGATGCTGAGTGTGGACAAAAATGGTAAAAGTGTGCTCTTTTCCGAGGGATGTCTGAAGTTGGCGGTCATTGATCCGTTGGCCATTGACGGCCGTCACGACCGCACCGAAGACGCGGTTCAACAGCGGATCAGGCCGTTGAAAGTCCTTCACGCCTTGAATCTCTGCAGTGAGGGCAGGCCCAATCGACTCCCGATTGTGATGGTACCAGCCAATGCCGGCGGGCCAGTCCGAAAGAACAGTATCCGGACGCACGATCATCGACTGCCGACGTTTGAGGGGATGTTCCGGGTCGAACAACACGTCACTCACTTCAAGATGTGTGATCTCGACCGGTTCCGTCCTCCAGAGTTCAAGCGTGGCTGTGGCCACGGTCGGTTTCTCCGAGTGGGCCTCCACGTGGATCACGGGGGCGTGGGCATCGACCCACACTTGTAATGCCACACGTTCGTTCTGTTCTCCCCAGGAGGCAAGGAGAGTGGCGTCGCGCAGCCGGAGACGTTGCCGAAAGTTTGTGGAGGCATCTGGAGAAGGGTCAAGCTTAACACGGATGCGGCCCAGCTTGAGTAACCGACCGTATTCATCCCAAGAATCGGATCGGCCAATGTAGAACAAGAGGGAACCATCCGGCTCGATCCAAGCGTTTAGTGCCACCCGACCATTACCTAAAGGCATTGACCCCCGACAATCCTTACTCGGAGAGGTCCACTCCACGTCGTAGCCATCTGGCCATTGTAAAGATGAAACAGTTGCACCGCTGGCACACGCGGCCAATAACCAACCAAGAGCGATCAGAAATGGAAACCGCATTGAGCTGAACCTCGTCACAGAACCTCGGATTCACATAGGTAAGACTTTTTCACTCGCGTCCTGCAGCAACCATGGTAGTGGTTCCGAGGCAGTAAGCATAGATCCTAGCCCCCCACATTTCCCTGGCCGCTCTCTTCTGCCCTGGACCATGGGTTGTAACATGGCAAAATCGATGTCAGCGGCCCGGGCAGCCTATGCGAGAAAGACCACCAATACTGTCAGACACATAAGAATCCGTTCCATTGACTTGTGACCCTTATGAGTGCGTGCTGGAGAGACAACCCCATATAGTCCCATTGGGCTTGAAAGAGCGCGAACAGATTGAAATTGATATCCTCATGACGGTGCTCGCACCCGTCGTCGCCGATACCATTGCCTGGGGATGGTCTTCTCAGGTTGTAATCGCGCACGGAGCAATGAGGACCAACTTGCTCGGCGTATAATGGCTTTGCCAGTTGTTCACAGTCTCTCGGGCGGGATTGAACGTCATAATCCTGGGTGCATCTCACGCAGTTTGGCACCCTATGTGTTATTTCTCATAACTTTTCCCAATCTGGTGGCAAGAAGATCGATGCTCAAGGTGACCTCTTGTAGGAAAATAGTGTATAGCAAGACAGCGAGAACTTGAGGAGGTGCAAGAATAGTCAGCCTAAAATGTCATGACGTTCTAGGCCCATTTTTTGGAGTGATGCTTTACCAAGAGGCCGGGGGTTATGACGGGAACAGGAGGAGAACCGGTAATCGTATTCCCTAAGCTCTCAGAGAGACATACCGGAACTCGGGTGGATTCTCGAAACTCACAGGATAACCTGGAGCGAGACCTGACATGAAAACCAGGCTCACAATGATCTTCGGCGTCGCTGCTTTATTGTGCTCAGCGTCCCTGTTAGGGGAAGTCCCCGCTGGTGCGGTCCAGGTGCTGATTGAAAGGTTCAGGCAACTGGACCGAAACAAGGATGGCCGGTTGTCCAAGGACGAGGTCGAATCCACCCCTTTGCTGTCACGCATTTTTGATGCTCTTGACCAAGACAAAGATGGAATACTCTCGGCGCAGGAGATTCAGGCGGCACGGCAAGGTCGAGTTGCCCGACTTAACGAGGCCGACCAACCCCTGCCGCCACCGCCTGTGGGTGTCGAGCAGTGGGTCTGTCGCCTCACCGTCGATGGCCGGGAAAGGGCATTCATCGTGCAGGCCCCGAGCGCGCCGAAGGGCAAGCTGCCTGTGTTGTTCGTGTTCCACGGTGGCGGGGGACGTGGAGAAAACATGCTGGTCAAGGCCAATTTCGGCCCTATCTTGGCCCACGGAAACTTCCTCGCCGTTTATCCGAGCGCGTGGAAAAACCACTGGAACGATGGACGGAATGTCCCACGAATTGCATCGCAGCAAGAGGGTGTTGATGATGTCAAGTTTGTCCGTGCCATCGTGGACGAGCTTGCGCGGCAGTATCCCATCGATTGCTCCCAGATCTTCGCCACGGGTGGTTCCAACGGCGGCATTTTTTGCCACTATCTGGCGGCAAAAGCAGCAGACTTGTTTGCCGGCATTGCACCGGTTATCGGTGGGCTGGCGGAGCCAGTGGCCGCGGATTTTAAGCCTAGCCGTCCCATTTCGCTGCTTGTGATTCAGGGAGATGCCGACCCCCTGGTTCCGATTAACGGCGGTCCGATCGCGGGCAGCGACCGTGGGGGAAGGATCATCCCCACCGAGCAGATGCTGAGACTCTACCTTGGCCATAACGGAATCAGTGGATTACCGACGGAGGAACTCCTACCGGATGTCGATCCAAACGACGGATGCCGCACTCTCGTCCGCCGCTGGCCACCGGGCCAAGGCGGCGTGAAAGTGGAGTATTGGGTCATCCAAGGCGGCGGCCATACACTGCCCGGGAAGGATACCCCGAGATTCATCCTGGCCGAAGGTCTTGTCGGAAAGACCTGCCGTGATTTTGACTTCCGTGAGGCCGTTTGGAACTTCTTCAAGTCGTGCCCACCACGAATGGAGGAAAAACCGTGAAAACACAGCACCAAGGACTCACCCGGCGGGACTTTCTGGCAGGAGCGGCTCTGATCGCTTTGCCATCGCTCGGCACGGGTTCCAGGGTGGATAAGGCCCAACGCTCTCGAATCTCCTACTATTGTAATGGCGAAATTCATGTCAACTTGCCGGGCCAGCCGGAGGGTAAGCCAGTCACCAGCGGCCATTGGGACTTCAAGCCTTCGTGGTCGAAGACTGGCAATATGCTTATCTGTTTCCGCCGACTCAAGGACGACCCGGTCGTGACCAATTGGAAAACCGCCATTCTCGTCGTCAACGTGGACGGCAGTGGGTTTCACTTCCTGAGCGATGGAACCCACACCGATTTCAATCCCACCTGGACACGCGACGGAACGAACACACCGGTTTGGAACCGCAAGAACGAAGAAAACTGGCGGCTACCACGTGATGCAAAGCGCGGTTGGCAACAAACCCGGTCAAGAGACCTCCGTCACCGAGGAAAGTTTTTTCACATGGGTTCATTCGTCTTTGACCGACGGTCGGCTATTGGTATCGGCCGTCCACCCCACGCTGGGCTGGGGTTACTTCCTGCTCGTTCGCAAGGAAGGCGCGAAACCGGTCTATGAGCCGATTCAGTGTGAACTTGCGAAAAAGGGATTGCTGGATCGGATCAGTGTCTCGCCGAGCGAGAAGTTGATCTGCTTTGATTTTCAGCCGTGGTCAAAACATGGCTCGATGATCGGACGAACCCTCTACGTTGCCGAGTTCGATGTGCAGAAATGCGCGATTACGAACCCAAAGCCATTCGCCAACGAAGAGGGCAAACCGTTCTGGTTTGACTATCCGCGGTGGATTGATGGTGAGTCGGCAGCGGTCTATCACTCCACGGAAACCGGCAAGGGGCAGCTTTACGTGTACCGACTAGACGATGGCTCGACCCAGCGCATCTCCACAAATCCTAAAGCCGATTACCGTTACCCGCACGGAGAAGCTGCGCCATGTTGATAGGACTGGGGAACGTTGTGAAGAGTCTCTGCATTTGCATCATACTGCTATGCTTCGTCGGGCCGTTATAGGCAGCCCGAGACAGACAACATCGGGATACGTGTATTTACTTCTTGAATTGATACGAGGTGCAAAACGGATTGCTGAATGAAATGAAGTCCGACGAGAATATTCCACTACATCTTGATTCGGATGTTTTCTACCCGCTGTGGTACGAGATGCCCCGTCACAATACCATACAAGAATGGCCATCAGGCCTGAGATTTCGCTAGCGACTTTTTCATCTTGGAAGACGTCTCTTACCGACCGGTCTCGTTGTACACCAAGCCCATGGCGGCCTGCTGGTAGTCGGTGTACGAACGATACTCCCCGCAAAGCCACACCAAAACGGTTCGTCTTTCGTCTGCGGCCACCATGGGTCGCAGGTTGTCCTGGTCGGAGTTGCGCGTAACGGCGGTCCAATGCCACTCTGTGTCCCGGGCGCTGCTTTCTCCCCGAAAAATCTCATGGCGTCGTTTTCCGTTGACAATAATCGGCTGGCCTGTGACGGGATCGGCATTCGTGGAAATGAACGCCACGTTGGGATTTCTTGGATGGAGCGCCGCCAATCCGGTGTATTCCGGTTCGCCTGGGTACAGCCGTGTTCCCGCATGCGCCATTTCGTGGGCCTGCCACTGAGTTCCGTCCCAACGAGCGTAATAGTACCGATGATCTAAGCCACGTTGCCCGGTACTTTGTGGTTGGGGATCTTTCATGACAGAGAAGGCTACAAAGGGATATCCCTCCGAATCAAGCTCAAGATCGATGGTCCAGGCTACATTCTTCTCGTCTCCCTGAAAGACCCTCGTGAAGGCTGTCACGCGCGGCGCATCCCGGTGGAAAATATCGTCATTGACAAGGGTTCCATCACTTCGGTAGGCCTTTCCCTGCCGGATAAAGCCGTGGTAGATACTTGTGATACGTTGGTTGGGGTGCCCCTCTGTGGCGATAAAATGGACCGTATCCCGGCCGTTACTCTTGTACCGGACATAGGGCCGGATGGATGGGCCACCGCCGTCGAGAAGACGTCCCCCCATTCGCCAGCTTCTCCCAAGGTCGTCCGAGACGATGAAATTGGGGTCCCACTGGTAGGACCGTACAAAGTTGTAAATGCGCCCCTTGGGGCCTTCTAGGAACAGATAACAAAGGTTTGAGTAGGTCACTCCAGCATCATGCGTAAATTCCTGTTCGGGGTACCAGGATGTGATCTCTCCAGGGTGCTCTGAAATGCGCCAGCGTGTCTTGCGATCGGTTCCATGTTTGGTGTAAGCCGCCAGATACCGCCCATCAGGAAGAACGAGGAGTGCTGGGGCATTATGATCGTCGGCCTCCAGGCGGTCGTGAAGGATATAGCGGGAAGTCTTCTTTGTTTGCAGGTCGCAACTTATGACAACGATATCCCCCTTCGACGTCACGCCACCCAAGAGAAGGTGTTCACCGTCAAGGATCATCCGCTCATCTTGAAACCAGCACCAGGAAATGTCGGGGTCAATGAGAAAAGGTTCATTTCCGTGGGTGATTGAGTCGCCAACAAAAAGTCTGACGACACTGATCACGGTAACGACAAGAGACCATTCATGCGGTTGTCTCATGATGCGAGCTCCCCACATGCTGCTTTCGGAAGCACATGTATTCAACGTCCCCGATCATCACACGTTGGTCATTGTGACAATTGTGCTGGGTGTTTCGCAAGCGAACTCATTGTCACACAATCTCGCTGTACGAGGCTGAGTCACTTATAATGACCCACTAGCGCCAAATGATGTCAGACGGGACCGCAGGAACGAGACGAAAGCCGGCGTTGAAATAAATGGAGTCGCACTATGAATGAAAAGAGATACTGAGAAAAAACTGTTACCTCTTGAGGGGCGGGCTGCCGCGAACCAAGGGGACGATGTGCCGCGCTGTAGTTCGTGTGGAAAGGCAGAGAACCTCAAAAGAACTTTGTGTTGTGGGGATCAGATTTGGGACGACTAGGACAAACATGTGATATTCTCCTTCGTCCGGAATAGTTGCCGTCGCCATCACAGCCGGTACACGCTACAGGCTACCCACTACTGTGAGGGTCATGACGGCGACTGGAAAAGCGGCCTAAATGCCGCGAATTTTTCGAGATGGAAATGTGCATTTGGTGTCGCAAGAATGAATACAAGTCCGAGACGCTTCCTAACGTGCCCGACTACGAGCCAACTCATTCTGCCGATTGCGGCGCAGTCATTCGATTGGGCTAAAATGGGTAACGATAGACGGGGGGTAGTTATCGGTGTGAATGCTACACGGTAGATAGGATGCCAAAAGGACGGTGATCATTTGGTAAGGTAAGGAAGGACCATGTCTCAGCTTATTCGACAGGCCCAGCGGGTGGAGGCCCTGGCCGCGGATTCTTCGCAGCCGAAATGGTATCGACTCTGTCAGGCCGTTGAGGCATTAGATCGATGGGACGTTGCAAGAGTCCCTGCGTCGGGGCGCAAACGTTTGAATGCTGGTCGGGTGAAAGTAGGTCGCATCTTAGGGCGATATGCGCTGCGCACGGAACAGGATTACCAGAAGATCGAAGATCCAGATTTGGATCGGGCGCTAGAGATCATAAAGGCCGCAGCATCATACGTCATCGCTGCAGAACTTGATCGAATCGTGGCCGAGTTGGATGCCGGGATTGGGAGGTTGCCTGTCAAGGCAATTCGTGAGGTTCGCGAGCACCGGGACTTGATGGCACCGAAGCTCATTCAGGTGATCAAGGACGCGACATCAGCGGCACAGGCAGGAAACGTCCCACGAGGAAATGCTCATTTTTTTGCCGTGTTCCTGTTGACGGAGCTTCAGGTAACAGAAGGTTTTCCGGCGATTCTTGAGATGTTCACGCTTCCCGGAGAACTACCGTTTGAGTTGTTCGGTGAGGGTTTGACAGAAGTACTGAACCGGGTTCTGAGCTTCTTCGTTGGCGATCAACTCGACGTCTTAGATCGGCTAATTACCGATCGCACACTGAGCCGTTTTGTTCGCTGGGAGGCGATTAAGACCTATTTCCTCTTGGTCCGGGATGGCCGCTTGACGCGGGAGGCAGCGCTAAGCCGTTTGCAGAGCCACTTGCAGTGGGCCATTAACGAAGCGGACAGGGAGATCGCCGGACCACTGATATGCGAATTAATACATCTCTCGCCAAAGGAGATCATCTCAGACATTCGGGAAGCTTTTGATCGCGACTTGGTCGATCGATTCCTTCTCAGGTGGGAAGACGTTGAGCAGAGTATTGTTCGTGCGGAACTTGGGATATTGGAGGAACTCAAGCGGTACCCGGAGACGGGGATTCGTGACACAATCGAAGAGTTAGAGAAGTGGTATTGTTTTGAAAAGGCATCGCCGCGGAGGCATCGTGCATCTGTACCCGAGCCGCACATCGAGGTCCATTTCGACAAGGATGAGGCGGTGGTGGTGCCTGTCCAAAGCCACCCAGTGGGGCGCAACGATCCATGTCCGTGCGGCAGCGGCAAGAAGTATAAGAAGTGCTGCGGCAGTCACCGATAACGTCGTGCGCGCCCGGCCGGTTATCCCGAAACTGGGTTGGCCCGTGGGGAAAAACGTAACCCGTATGGAGGAAAACAGATATCCGAGAACGATTCAAGAGAATTCAGACGCAGAACATGGCGAGGGTTGTTGGGTCTGCGGTAATGTTTTCCAGCTGCGTAAGCCCAAACGTAGTATTCCTTCCTGGTGATCCTGTGATAACAGGGCACAGATTGGTCCATTACCTATGAGAGGTTTGCCATGTGGTTGCTGCGAGTCCTTGCCGTCATCTATCTTTGTTCGGCCTGCACAATTGGTTTTTGGGGGACACCCGCCAACTCGATAGCGGCCGAGGTAACGGGGTCCCAACCTCCTAGTATTCTGTTGGTTCACTGCCACGACCTTGGCCAGTACCTTCATTGCTATGGGGTAAGGACCGTTCAGACACCGAACATTGACCAGCTGGCCGAGCAGGGTGTGCGATTCGCCCGCAGCTTTTGCACAAACCCGGGGTGCAGCCCATCGCGGGCCTCGCTATTTACGGGCCGCTGGCCGCATTCCAACGGCGTCATGGGCCTTTGCCATGCCAACTTCGCCTGGGATCTCAACCCGGACGAGCGACACCTGGCCCAGATTCTCCGCGAGGCAGGTTACACGACAGCAGCAGTGGGTGTCATTCATGAGACGGCCTCCGGGTTCCGTCGCTGTGGCTACGAGCGACATGTTCCCGCCGCACGAGCAAAGGCGGCCACCGATGCGGCAATCGGTCTGTTACGGGAACTCGCCGAAAGAAAGCAACCCTTTTTCCTGTCCGTTGGCTTCGTCGAGCCGCATCGTCTCCCGTATCCCCAACCGGACTGGCCCGGCGGGCTTCCCGGAGACCACAGTTTTCCCGGACCGGGCTTGGAGCCGGATGCCTCGCTGGGTGTCGAGGTGCCGGGTTACCTCCGCGACACCGAAGGGACACGTCGCGAACTCGCTGGCCTGCAGGGGATGGTGCGCCACGTCGATGACCAATTCGGTCGACTCATGAGGGCACTCGAAGAAAGCGGACTGGAGGCTCGGACACTCGTGATCTTTACGACGGATCACGGGATTGCCATGCCACGTGCGAAGTGCTCACTTTACGAGCCTGGCGTGCAGATCGCCCTGATCCTCCGGTATCCGGGGCGACCAGGGTGGCATGGGGGCGTCGTCCGCCAGGAGATGGTCTCCAATATTGATGTCTTGCCCACCGTTTTGGAGCTTGTGGGTTTGCCCATCCCTGAGCGGGTACAGGGCCGATCGTTTGCGCCGCTCCTCGATGGCAAACCGTACACTCCGCGGGACGAGATCTTCACCGAGCTGACCTACCATGATTATTACGATCCTCGCCGAGCGATTCGTACGGAAACGCACAAGTTGATCGTCAATTTCACAACCGCCCCGGAGTTTATGGACCCTTCGCAATCATGGCGACCGCTTTCTGAAACCAACGTACCGGCTAACCGGGCCATAGCGTATCATCCCCATGTGGAACTTTACGACTTGACCAAGGACCCCTGGGAGCAGAACAACGTTGCGGAGCAGCCTGAATACAGCGAGATTCGCCGAGCTTTGGCCCAGCGACTCTATCGACACCTGGTGGAGACCCAAGACCCGATCCTTCAGGGGGCGGTGACCTCGCCCCATCATCGGCGGAGTCTTGAGATTCTGGAGGCAGCCCAATAGTCTTCGCACTGTTTTTCGGACCGCCATAGTTTAAGGGAAATCACAACCAGTCAAGCACGACTGCTCAAGATTACCTCGATTAGGATACACGTGGAGAGATGACAGACTGGGGAATGTCCTTGAGGCTTGAGAAGGGAGGGTTGCGATGAATAGGCTTTGGAGTATGATCTTCGTTTTTTCTCTCGGCCTTTTTGCCCTTAATGGACAAGTTGGGTTATCCTTGGAGCCTGCTCAAAACACAGGTGAATCACGGGAAATCCCGTGGACAAGTGCCTGGGATCGCCCTCAAGTGGTTGAAGAGATTGAAGCTTTCCTGAAGACTGTCAGTGAGGATAAGATCCGAGAGCACCTTTTCTATCTAGCCAAAAATCCCCTACCTTTTCGGAAGTTGAACTATACACGGCCGGGCCAGACCAAGAACACGCTCTATGAGGCTGATGACTATTTGGCCAACCAACTCGCGGGCTGGGGGTACCAGGTCGATCGGGAGGAGGTTCGGGTACAGGCATTCCGCCGGGATCCTAACAAGCCCAAGGCCCATCAGTATTCAACACCTCATCCGGACGACCCCTGGTACACGGCATACAACCTTTACGCCGAGAAGAAAGGACGTCGTTCCCCTGAGCAGATCATCGTACTCTTGGCTCACAAAGACTCTCAAAGCTGGGTCGATTCCCCGGGGGCCAACGACAATGCCATTGGTACTTGCGGGTTACTGGAAATCGCCCGGGCGCTGGCACCTTATCACAGTGATCGCACCATTCGGTTTTTGTGGTGTAACGAGGAACATACGCCCTGGACGAGTGTCACAGCCGCCCAAAGGGCCAAGGAGCGCGGGGATCAGATCATTGCTGTGATCAATCTGGATGGAATCGGCGTGAAGTCGGCTGAAGATACGGCCGCGGGCAAGAAAACGAACGTCACGCTTTTCACACGTCCGGAGGGTGAGGCGCTAGCGCGGCTGGTGGCCGCTACCAACGAGCGTTTTCGCCTTGGCTTGGAACAAAGAATTGCGCAACGACCGCGGCCAGGGGATGACGACGGCTCGTTTGTCCAGGCCGGTTATCCTGCCGCCATCGTCCAGATTGGTTCCTTTCCGTATGCGGATCCTAACTATCACACGGAAGACGACATCCCCGAGCGGACCGACGTGAAGAACGCCGCAATGACCGTCCAACTGACGCTGGCAACCGTCATGACGCTCGATCGTGCTCCCTAGACAAACCGGCCAGGATGAGGGGCCGGCGTAACCATGTTGTCCGCTGGAGATTATGGCAAGCAGGATTGTCTTGAACCCTTGACGGAGGTTTTGCCGTTCCGGCGTATCATTCCAAAGACCAATAGTGAATGGAATATGGTTCAAAAGGGATCGTCCACTGTTGATCACCTTGCGAAAGGCGATTCGCCGGTCCTATTCTGAGTCGCGATGTCTCCTCGTTACTACCGTCGGCGGCGTCTAGTTCGGTGTGGCGCAGGCGAACATCTTGCGGCAGACCTTTCAGGCGAACAGTCACCGACACAGATTTCGGTGAGAAATTCCATATCAGGACGGAGTGCATTCGTAGCTTCGTATCGAGAACAGCCAATCCGTGGACACCCGGGTGTGAAAAACTCACGGGTAGGCGCTCGCCGCTCATGCGGGATAAAAGTTTCCACGCGAAATACACGGGACGTACGGTGTTCTGATAATCGAAAAGCCCATCATACTGCGGCGCGCGATTCCACCACCGGGCCATAAAGGCAGCACCCTCGGGTGACATGAAGGCCGCGAATGTCTCTTGCTCAATATGGTAGTCCCGAATCTGATAATAGCACGAGTAGTCCAGCCCTGCTTCCAGCATCTGAAAAACGGTCTCCACGACGAAGCAAGGCTGAAATCTGGGATCGCTTGGTGGGTTCATGAGGTCCATGTTCCACTCGTCCAAAACGAGGGCCACGTCTTTGAGGGCATACTTTTCGCGCAACTGCTTGGCATGCTCGATTGTTTTCCGGATGCGTTGCGGATCACTGCTGTAGATATGCCAGGAAAGGAAGTGCAGGGGAGTTTTTTGCTGTGCGGAGTGCTCCAGGAGGGCCGGGATGATCGGGGAATGGATGCTTGCCGTGGCAGGCCCGCCGACGCGGGCCTCCGGGTCTGCTCGCAGAATCGCGTCTACGGTGTGTTGATAATAGCGGACGTAGCTTTCCGGATGAAACCGGTAGGGACAGCCGCCGTCCTCGCCAATGTCCGGTTCATTGCCGACTTCCCAGAAACCGATCCGCGTGCCTCGATCCCGATAGTGTTTGACAAGATTGAAGATGAGTGCCTCCCACTCGTCCCAATCGTTAGGTTCTGTGATGTCCTGATTGATCTCGGGAAACAGAACACGCGGTTTAAAGCAAAGGGACAAGAGCGGTTGGGCACCTGTCCGACAAATGGTGTCCACAGAACGATCTAGCGTGGCGAAGTGATATCGACCATGTTCTGGCAGAAGGTTGAAATATTCCTGGACAAAGAGGCGGATGACCTCCGGTCGTAGGGCACGAATCTCGGGAACCCGGTTCTCCCACATTGGTTCTTCGGAGAGACCGCCTTGACCAAGGCCCATTTGCCCCATATTGATCTGACCTAGCCGCTCCCCAAAAGAGATTTCGACAACGGCCGTCTGAGCATCCCCCGAAGTCTCTGCCTCCAGCAGCATTCCACAGAACACCAGAGCCACGACTCCTATTTCGACCATGATCACCACCCTTTTGACGCCTACCAAGCTTTTGCGGAACAAACCAACGAAACAGAGTTTAGCAGAAAGAAGCGTTTCCTCAATGGGAAAGCTCGTTTTGCCATGGGTGTCCTGGAAGCTCCATGAAACGTCAGCCAACTCCTCAAGATGTTGTGCGTGGCCGCCCGCCGTCGAGAAGCTGCGGAATTCTCATCATCTCAATTGTTGAGACGTCATAACAGGCGCCATGTGCATGGTGCTATTAGCCCTTCGTTTTCTCCTGGATCTGTTCAATACCTTATGTCGTACATTGCTAGGATATTCTCCGGTGGGACATCCGGCTGAAAAAGGTGCGCGGGGGCCAGAATGTAGCCACCCCCGGCTCCCAGGACCTGACAATACCGTTCCGCCTCCGCACGGACCTCCTCCGGGGGACTACGGGGCAGAAGCCGTTGCATATCCAGACCACCATGAAATGAAAGTTGCCCGCCGAATTCGCTGGCCAGCCTTTCCGGGGTCATCGCTGGACCGGCCGGCTGGATTGGGTCGAGGATATCGATCTCAAGCGCGATCAGCTCCGGAATCAATGGGGCAATCATGCCACAACTGTGGAATAGAACCTTACCCCCGAGGCTGTGAATACAATCCACCATTTCCCGGAGATACGGAGCGACGAATTCTCGGAACATAGTCTTGGAGATCAGTGGCCCTGTTTGACTCCCCAAGTCGCTGATCAGTAGATACAGGTCGATCCGTCCCCTTGTGACCTCGGCAGCCCGCGAGTAATCGTCCTTATAGAAATCGGTGAACTTCCGACAGAGGAAGTGGACCCATTCCGGGTGCTCTACCATATCCAAGAAGAACGGTTCCCAGCCACGAACGACGGCTGGTCGTTGCCATACATCGGCGAATCCGTAGAGGAGCGCATACGGTCCATATCGCTGACATTGTCCAGGCAACGACGAGTAATCGAAGTCGTCTGGCGTAGGCCAGGGGAATCGCTCGAGCTCCTCAAAGGATTTGGCTTCCGCGAGGGCCCCGCGCGTGTCTGTGCGGATGGGTCCCCACGGTGTGGGTTGATACACGTAGCGTTCTCCCCACAAGTTCTCGTACAACCCACGGCCCAGGTATTTCTCCGGGGGGCCATTAACCTCAAGATGCCGAATGTCAATCTGCAAGTCCACCAGCAGACGTTCCCGATCGGAGTGTCCAATATAGGTCATCAGCCGGTTCCACGTCGGAGGTTCGGCCCAAAAATCGCGAGGGGTTCGGTCGGGTTTCTCGTGGGCCAGGGCTGCGAGGACCCGTTCGCGGGGCGTCATGGAAGTCTCCTTGAGTGTGTCACCATTCGTATGTGTCTCAGTTAGGGTCGTTATCAATCAATTAGACGGGCAAGTCTTCCATCTGGGTGGTCAAGAACAAGGCCATTATAATAATTCCGCTGCAGCACGAGGGAACCGTGAAACCCGTGTGACTTTGTGGGCATTTCCATCCCATTCTGGCGTGTTTGCCTGAATGAAGTTCTGGTCTGAGAGACAGGCGAAGTTGTCCTAATATAGAGGAGAAGCCCCTCTGAGAAGAAAGCAAATGGCTCACCCGGGAGACTTGTTCCTGACGGCCTAATGAATGCGTTGCGAATGGTTCCAGAGGCCGTCAACAACTGAGAAGGAGGTGCGCGATGTCCAGAATGTCAGTATCCCCACTCTTACTCCTCCTGGTCGCATTGACGCCCGTGCTGGAACGGAACAACGAAAAAAGCGTGATCCCTTTTCCGCAGGCTTTTGGCCAGGATTTGAGAGCCTTTGAGCAGGCGGCCAATACGTGGGTCAAACGGAGTCCACTTCCCGAGACGCCGCCTTCGCCACAATTGGGTTACGAGGGGGCATGCGTGTGGGACAATGTCCATCATGTATTGCTTCGTTACGGGGGCACAACCAAGGCGGGGGCGGAGAACAGGGGTCTGAACTATGGGTCTTCGATCTTCCCTCGGCGACTTGGACGCTCAAGGAGCCAAACACGTCTCCGCCGGGGTTGTGCTGTGCGGCACAGCATGTGTTTGATTCTGTGCGGGGTCTCTATATCCGGTTTCCTGTCTTCAGTGGAAATCATGGCTGGCAATGGTGGCGGGAGATTTATCTGAACGATTCCTCAATCTGGGTGTATGATCTGGAATCAAATGTCTGGCGGAACCGCCAACCTTTACCGGCACCCCATGTGGCGCCTTTACGATGTGCAGCGTGGGATTGGGATAGGGAAACAGTTGTCGTTTTTGGCGGAGAAGGAAGTTCGGAAGGAACGGTCATCTATGATCCATACCGCAACGAGTGGACTTGGCCAAAGCCCTCGGTGCAGCCGGCCTTTCGCAGCGGCGGCCAGATGACGTATGACCTGACGCAGCGGATCCATGTCCTATTTGGGGCCCAATTCAGCGAAGATCCGTACACGTGGGTTTACGATCCCAAGGGGAACCGCTGGGAGGCTCGGCGTTCAGAACTTATGCCGCCGACAAACCAGAACGACGCGGTTGTGACTTATGATCCCTGGCATGGAGTCATCTTAGCCATTGTTAAGATCAGCGAAGGTGAAGGGGAAAACCTGGGGCATCGTCTGGAGACATGGGTGTACGAAACGGCGGCCAATCGGTGGCGAAAGGCAAACCCACCGCGCGAGCCAGATCCTTCTGGAAACCGCGCCCGGCAACTCGTTTTCGCGCCGGAGTTCAATGTGGCCATTTTGGAGAACTGCACACATCCGCCCCACGGACCAAGGGAACAACAGATCTGGACCTACCGGTACGCCGAAGGTATCCCTAAATTGAAGTTCCCTGAGCCTGTTGCGCGTGATTGCCCACCCGTCGTCGAGGATGTGGTCGTGTCGGTTATGGACGCGACCATGGTGGAAGTGACATGGGAAACTCCACCCTGGCAAAAAGTCCGAGGTAAACAGTCGGATGTTCGGCCGGTGGGTTATGTCGTGGAACGGGCGCCGGTGGAGGTCTTTTCCGAGGACCAACTGACGCGGCTGAAAAAGCGGCTGAAACCCCTCGGGGAGCCGGTCGTGGGAGCCATTCGGCGGATCGGGCAATTTCAACGGGTCACGCCCTCTCCGCTCGAGGCAAATGTCTTTGTGGATACTGGTGTTGATTTACGACAGCCCGTTGCAGTCCAAGGAGATGCCGTTTACGAGCGCCAATTTGGCTCGGATCAAGTGGAACCAAACGGGCAACCCTACCGGTATGCTGTATATGCATACCGTGTAAGGAGCATCAACGCGGCGGGCAAAGAAAGCGGTCCATCTCCGGCAGTCCTTACAATCCCATCAGCGCCACAGTGGGTCTTCGGCAAAGAAGATGGGACTACCTGCCACCTCAAATGGGCTGCCAACCCGGAAAAGGGTATCGTGGGGTACCGGGTCTATCGACTTGATGGGCGGTGGGATAGTGATTCAATCTCTCGATTAACACCCGATCCTATCACGGCACTGGCATACTCGGACACGACTGCGGGGACGAAAACCCGACGTTATTATGTGGTCGCCGTAGATAGCCTTGGCCAAGAGGGGCACCCTTCATCGCCGGTCTGGTTCGATCGGGAGTGGAAACGGTTTTATGGACCATTTGTGGGCGAGTGGCACCAGTAGTGGCCCGGAATAGTTTCCCGGTATAACGGAGCGAGGTATCGTAAGTGTGCGAGTAACTGTGGTGTTCAAATGTATATTAAGCCACGTTGGATTGAAAGCAACAAATAGATCAGAGGAAAAGATGTCACGCCGATCAGAGATGATAGTTCATGGGGTACAGGATAACGCAGTATATGCAGGCTCGGGGTATTCGCATCTTCAACACCGTCGCTGCCGAGCCAAAGTTTGCCAGGGGCGTCGTTCCCACGGATATCTATGGATAAGGATGACTGTGGTTACTGTGTTCACCATTTTCACGCCGATAGCGGTCGCGGAGGAGCCTGCAGGTAGCAAATGGCGCTTAGTAGAGGGGCCCCTGATGACACCTTGGGCAAACGACGTTTCTGTCGACGGGCCATGGTCGGAACATCCTAGGCCCCTCCTCAAACGAGACAGTTGGTTATGCCTAAACGGCCTCTGGGACTATTGTGTGCAGCCACGAGGCGAGAAGCCGCCAGCACGGTATCAGGGGCAGATCTTGGTTCCTTTTCCCATCGAGTCGGCACTCTCTGGCGTCATGACCCCGCTGGGACCAAACCAGACGTTGTGGTACCACAGGACGTTCAACATCCCGGAGGCATGGAAAGGAAAACGAGTTCTGCTCCATTTCGACGGGGCTGACTGGGAAGCGGAGGTCTGGTTGAACGGCAGACCGCTGGGACGGCATCGCGGCGGTTATGATTCATTTGATTTTGACATTACGGACACTCTTAGGACGGATGGTTCACAAGACCTCGTTGTGGCGGTGTGGGACCCAACCGACACATCCTGGCAAATGCGAGGTAAACAATCTCTCAGGCCAGGGGGCTGTTCGTACACCGCCTGTTCCGGTCTATGGCAAACGGTTTGGCTGGAAGCCGTACCTGCGGCCTACATCGAGGATGTCCACGTTCATACCCAACTTGCAGAGACCAAAGGCCTCGTCAACTTGACCATCGATGGACGAATGCCGCCTGACCATTCGATCCGCCTGCGTGTTCAACTCTTTGATGACGAAAACGGTCAGAATTGTCTTGTCAGTAAAGGGATGCGGTATGAGGTTCCTCCTGCCGCAAGACGCAATCTTGTGGATTTTTACCAGGCAAAATCGACCTGGTTTTCCCTTGATGTCGATTTGACGGTCGATCCTGCGCGACCGTGGTCCTGCGAGTCGCCACATCTGTATGGCTTGTTGATGGAGCTGGAAGATGAGACCACCGGTGCAGTCGATCGAGTCGAGAGTTACGTCGGGATTCGGGAGGTGAGCATAGGACAGGATGTCCAGGGGAACCCGATCCTTCTTCTGAATGGCCAACCTTTGACTTTAGTTGGGGCCTTAGATCAGGGCTATTGGCCCGATGGTATTTACACGGCACCCACGGACGAGGCACTCGTCTTCGACATCAAATCCGCCAAGCGATTGGGACTAAACGCAGTGCGGAAACACGTAAAGGTAGAACCGCAGCGGTGGTACTACTGGTGTGATCACCTCGGGCTTTTGGTTCTCCAAGATTTCCCTTCGGGGAACGCGGGGGACCCTGTGATGGATCGAGCCAGGTCTCCCGAGGCAGCTTCTCAGTGGGAAACGGAGGCGCGGGAGATCTTACGCGAGCTTGGGAACCATCCTTCGATCATTATGTGGATTGTGTTTAACGAGGGATGGGGACAGTTCGACACGCTTCGCCATGTACGCTGGATCAAACAATCGGACCCCGCACGATTAGTTAACGAGGCCAGCGGTTTTCCCTGGCACGGAGGGGGTGATGTGGTTGACTCTCACGGGGGTACACCACCGCGGGATGCCCAACGGATTTCGATCACCAGTGAGGATGGTGGTTGGGGTGCCCTGGCCCTGGGCCACTCTTGGAATGACAGCCTCGCATGGGCCTACCGAACCTATGAGCCTACGAGCTGGCGTCCAATCCCCGGAATGCAGCCACCGCTCCCCCCGTTGACGGAAGAAGCACAGGACTGGCTCACTCGCTGGGTGGGACGGCTCTTCCAGAGCTTTTGGCAGCAGAAAGGGCATGATGGCCGATGCGGCTATTTTTACACTCAACTGACAGATGTGGAAACTGAGTGCAATGGCCTTCTCACCTATGATCGGGCAATGTTCAAAGTGAAGCCTGACAGCCTTCGACCGCGGGTGGTCGGGCTGTGCCCACTTGCTGGAGAGGAGGTCGTTGCGACCGCCCGCCAGGGAGGCGGCGTCTGGCGTTTCACAACCGAAAATCCACCGCCGGAGTGGATGCAATCAGACTTCGACGACAAGTCATGGGCCTCAGCCATCTCGGGTTTTGGCTGCAAGGGCACGCCCGGGGCTATCGTAAACACGGAATGGACCACAGGACAAATTTGGCTCCGTCGGGAATTTCAACTGTCTGATACCATCATCGGGCAGCGGGACCGACTCCGGCTGCGCATCCATCATGATGAGGATGTCGTGGCATATCTGAACGGCGTGGAGGCCTTCCGGGAAGCTGGATTTCTCACGGACTACGACGATGTGGAAATCGCACCTGCTGCCTTGGCTACCTTGCGAGCGGGTCGAAATATTCTCGCCGTCACGTGCCAACAGACTGAAGGCGGACAGTACATCGACGTGGGCCTAATTCTCCTTCCTGACACCTCTCCGCCAGAGTGACAAAACCGGATGACTCGACATGAGTTCTCATCCTTGAGGTTCCTCATGCCATCGTTCGCTGGACAGGCTCTCGCGAGGAAAGCCTCCGCCGGTTCAGACTAGCGCTGTGCCGGACAGCTCCTGCCAGAATTCAGGTCGGAACATTATCCAGCAACTGGGCCACTGTCGCCTCCGGGACCGGAGCCGCATAGACATGGGGGAAACCCGTCCGACTCGAGTTGAAAATGACCCATTTGAGATCCGGGGTCAAGTACGGGTGGGGGTGGGTGCTCTGACGGCTGTCTGGCTTTGATTGTGACTCACACACTATAGCCGTCGCGCCGTTTTGCGTGTTTCCGATAATGATCTTATAGGGCGGTTGCCAGTCGTCCGCAGAAAAAAGCCGGCCACAACGGCTCGTGCCAACATGATTGAAACGAAAGCCGCGGGCAACGACACGGGCTTTACCCCCCGGTCGAATACCCAGGAGGTTTCCTTTTTCCGGAGAAAAGTCACCACTCCAGGATACACTGAAGAGCATTTCCCCCGTGGCGCTAATCCATGCCTCATGGCCGGTGCAGGGTGTGGTATAGGGCTTGCCAATCGGGAGGGTTGTCCGCCGGCCGTCGGGTACTGATACCACGTACAGTGTCGCGCCTTCGTCTCCCACAAGTCGTTCGAGCTTGCCATCCGGCGAAAACTTACCCCCGCGGTTGTGCTGAACCATTAGTTGATGACGCGGTCCCGGATCAAACTGCGGATGAGGGTTAAGAATAAACGGGTCCTGATCGACGACAAATTCCCGTCCTTCCTTGAGGTCCACAACCACGATCCCAAAATTATCCCATGTTTGACTTAGCACAATTCCGCCCGCGTAATACCTTCCGTCAAAGGACACTGTTCCGAGCGAACGAATCCAGGGTTCATCCCGCCGTCGATAAACAACCTGCGGTTTGCCGTCCACCAGATCAGTCCGCATGAGTTCCAGTTCACCCTGGCCGTTGCGCTTCAGGTAATACAGGATCCCATCCGGTGAAATGGCAAGTCCGCCCAGCCCGGTCGTAACATCCAGAGGTTCCTGCTTCCAGCTTCCTAATTCCACGGCCATAAGTTCGGTGCGGTTGAGACGCAGCCGTGGATTACTTCTGGCATAAATGAACCAGCGAGAGTCACGCGAACAATATGGCGTCTCGCAGTAGATGTTCGATTGATCGTATTCCTCAGTGGTGATTTGCCGCACGGCGAAACTCTCCTGTGCACCACGCAGAAGTGTCGGTACACCGGTAGCCAGCGCCACCGTCGCCAATTGCAGGGCTTGCCTGCGACTCAGAACGGCAAATCGTCTCATCGTTGCCACTCCTCACCGAAACGCGGAAACGCAGGACGTGGAATCGATTTAGGCTGCAATTCAGCTTGGTTGTTGCCCCGATGCCATGCTGCCGTGAGTTTTCTTTTCCAGGCAGATCTGTTGGGTATTTTCGATGCCCCTATTATGTTCGCTCCCTGTCAACAGACAAGATGGCTGGCAAATGGGAGTTATGAAAACTGAAATTGAATGGGCGATAACGTGGGAAGGGACTATCTTGGTCCATCTTTCGATCGGAGGGCCGCCTGAATAATCCTTGGTTGGCGATGTGATCAGTTCACCTATTGGTAGGGGCAATTCATCAATTACCCCTACAACTTCTTGGCGAGGAGTACTGCGATGTCCTTGTGGATTCATTTAATGGACCGCACGAAGAAGATGAATTTGCAGGATCATGTGCTGATCAAGACCCCTTAAGCCGTTTGATTCTTCCACAGAAGATTGCAGGCTCTTCAGCCGAAAATTAGGGAAACACTCTGGAGACGGACGCACCGAGTCGCAGAACATCGGGAAACGGAAGGTTACGGGAAGCCACCGCCAAGCGTGAGGTCGCGCAAGTGCCCCCCCCTCTCACAGTTGCCGTCTCATTGAATCTCGCGATGGTACTGTTGAAGGCTCTTGACGGAGCCGTGACCCTTCCGGCACGCCTGGATGCCTTTGGCGGCGGCGACAGCAGCGGCCAACGTTGTAATGTAGGGGATTTTGTAGCGGATCGCCGTCTGGCGAATATAGGCGTCATCGGCCTTACTGGCCTTGCCGCGTGGGGTGTTGATCACAAGCTGGATTTGACGGTCAATCATCGCATCGACGATATTGGGTCGGCCCTCGTGCATCTTGGCGATCAGCTCGCTTTCGATCCCCACTTCCGAAAGAAATCGGTGTGTTCCTGCCGTGGCCTTAATCTTGAAACCCAGTTCAGCGAACCGGCGTGCCACTTCGCGGACGGCAGGTTTATCGCGGTCGGCTACGGTGATCAGGACGGTCCCTTCCAGGGGCAACGGCGTACCCGTGGCCTCCTGAGCCTTAAAGTAAGCCAACCCGAAGGAATCGGCCAACCCTAGCACCTCGCCGGTACTTCGCATCTCCGGACCCAGTACCGGGTCCACCTCGTGGTACATGTTGAACGGAAAAACAGCCTCTTTGACGCCATAGTGCAAAAACGATTTGCGACTCAAACCAAAATCAGAAAGTTTCTTGCCCAGCATGATTTGCATGGCGATTCGGGCCATCGGAATGTTGCACACTTTGGAGACCAATGGCACAGTCCGACTCGCGCGCGGGTTGGCTTCCAGAATGTAAACCGTATCGTTGCAGATCGCGTACTGAATGTTCATCAAGCCGACGACCTTCAGCTCCATAGCGATCTTGCGGTTGTATTGATAGATTGTGTCGATGTGTTTGGGTGGCAGACTAATGGGCGGTATCACACAAGCCGAATCGCCCGAATGGACACCGGCCAGTTCAATGTGCTCCATGATTGCCGGAACGAACGCGTCTTCGCCATCGGCAATGGCATCCGCTTCCACCTCAATGGCATTGTCCAGGAACTTGTCGATCAAGATGGGACGCTTCGGTGAGACTTCGACGGCACGCTTCAGGTAATGTCTGAGCATCTGCTCGTCGTGCACGATTTCCATAGCCCGGCCACCGAGGACGAAGGATGGGCGAACCATCAGGGGATAACCGATCTGCTTCGCGATCTCAAGTGCTTCTTCCACACTACTGGCCATGCCGGACTCAGGTTGCGGAATACCCAGTTTCCGCATCACCTGCCGGAATCGATCACGGTCTTCAGCCAGCTCGATCATCTCTGGAGAAGTTCCCAGGATTCTCACGCCTGCCTCGGCAAGTTCTGCCGCGATGTTGAGCGGGGTCTGGCCGCCAAATTGGACTACCACACCTTCGGGTTTTTCCTTTTCGTAAATTGCTAACACATCTTCAACCGTCAGCGGCTCAAAATACAATTTCGTCGAGGTATCGTAATCCGTCGAGACGGTTTCTGGGTTGCAATTGACCATGATCGACTCGACGCCCTCATCACGCAACGCGAAAGCAGCATGAACGCAGCAGTAATCAAACTCAATTCCCTGGCCTATGCGGTTTGGGCCACCGCCGAGGATCATGACCTTACGGTTTCGGGACACCTCGACGGCATCCGGAGCATTGTAAGTGGAATAGTAATACGCGGCATTCTTGACGCCGCTAACCGGTACGGCGTGCCAACCGTGGACCACGCCCAGCTTCTTCCGTTGTTCGCGGATTTGCTTCTCGGTGCAGTCCAATAATTGAGCGAGATACTGGTCGGAGAAACCGTCCTTCTTAGCCCGGGTAAGCAGCTCGTCGGGGAGTGTGGTCCCACGATACCGAAGGATTTCCTCCTCCAATTCGACCAGTTCCTTCATTTGCTGAATGAACCATGGCTTGATGTGGGTGAGTTCATAGAGCTTCTGGATATCAGCACCTTTTCGCAAGGCCTCGTACATGATGAACTGTCTCTCAGAGGTCGGCTGAGCCAGCATGGCCAGCAGTTCATCCAGCGAACGCTGATGAAAGTCCTTTGCGAAGCCGAGACCATAGCGACCAATTTCCAGGGAACGGATGGCCTTTTGCAAGGCTTCTTTATAGGTCTTTCCCAGACTCATGACTTCGCCGACGGCCTTCATCTGCGTGCCCAACCTATCGGGCAACCCCTCGAACTTTTCGAAGGCCCAACGGGCGAACTTCACAACGACGTAATCGCCAGAAGGGGTGTACTTATCCAGCGTACCCTCGCGCCAGTAGGGGATCTCATCGAGCGTCAGTCCCCCGGCCAGAAGTGCTGATACGAAGGCAATCGGAAACCCCGTCGCCTTCGACGCCAGAGCCGAAGAACGCGATGTCCGCGGATTGATTTCAATGACCACGAGACGACCACTCTTCGGATCGTGGGCGAACTGGATGTTCGTCCCACCGATCACCCCGATCGCCTCCACGATGTCATAGGCGTGCTTTTGCATCCGCTTCTGAAGCTCTTCGTCGATGGTTAACATTGGAGCAGTGCAAAAGGAGTCGCCGGTGTGCACGCCCATCGCGTCAACGTTCTCGATAAAACACACCGTCACACGTTGGTTCTTGGCATCGCGTACGACCTCCAGTTCCAGCTCCTCCCAACCCTCCACCGATTCCTCGATGAGGATCTGGCCGACCATGCTGGCTGCCAAGCCACGCGCTGCGACGGCGAGAAACTCCTCCATGTTATAGACCAGTCCGCCGCCTGTTCCACCAAGCGTGTAGGCCGGTCGGATAACGCATGGCAATCCGATTTCTTCCAGGACCTTTTGGGCCTCTTCCAGACTGTTGGCAATCCGGCTCCGCGGCATCTCAATGCCAAGCCGGTTCATGGTGTCCTTAAACGCCTGACGATCCTCACCGCGTTTGATAGCCTCGAGATTGACGCCAATGACTTCGACGCCATACTTTTCAAGTACACCTGCGCGGGCCAATTCCGAGGCCAGGTTCAAGCCTGTTTGGCCGCCTAGGTTCGGGAGAAGTGCGTCCGGCCTTTCTTTCTCAATAATTTCAGTCAATGCTTGCAGATTCAGCGGCTCAATGTAGGTAAAATCTGCCATCCCGGGATCAGTCATGATCGTAGCCGGATTCGAATTCACGAGCACGATCTTGTATCCCAGGCTCCTAAGTGCTTTGCAAGCCTGCGTTCCAGAGTAATCAAATTCGCATGCTTGGCCGATCACGATGGGGCCAGAGCCGATAATCAGAACCTTCTCGATGTCGTCACGACGTGGCACGGTACTCTGTTCCTATTTCTTACGACGGAAAACTCAACACTCTGTAAGTCCGAACCGGAGATTCGAGGATCTGGTGAAGGGCACACCACCGCCTGCTGCAGCACCTGTCCAGCAAGTGCAGTTGCGCACCAATCTCCGTTATCTCAACTGAAACCTCATTTCATGTCAACCGGCCCCGTGAATAGGGTAGGGCCTCACCGTGAGGGGGAATCGCGGCAGAGATGTCACATTGTGACACGGCTCATAGATACTCGATTGTGGCCGGGGGTTTGGGCGTCATGTCGTACAAACAACGATTCACACCAGGAATGGCAGTAATTCGCTGGCAAATCCTGTGGAGTTTTGGCCAGGGGAGATCGACGGAGGTAGCTGTTCGAGCATCCACGCTATTTACGCATCGTACAACGATAATTTGACCGAATTCTCGACGACCGTCGCGGATACCCGTGGCCTTGTCTTGCAGAAGAACCGCCATGTACTGAAAAGCACCTGAATCGGCCAATTCTTCTTCAACAATGGCCGTGGCTTGACGCACGGTCTCCAGACGTTCGCGCGTCACTTCGCCCACAATTCTTGCTGCCAGCGCCGGCCCGGGAAATGGAATACGATCCGAGATCTCCCTAGGTAGTCCTAAAAAGCGAGCCACTTCGCGCACATCGTCTTTCCGGAGTGTCTTAAGCGGCTCAAGAACATGGTAACCGAACTGCTCGCGTGGATCGATGCCGAGTTGCTCCAGAATATTGTGCTGTCGCTTGATACCGTTGACCGTTTCTTCAATGTCGGTCTTGATCGTTCCATGCAGGAGGTGTGTCGCACCGCTTTCGCGGACCAGCTTTCCGAACACATGTCGGTAAAACGTACTCTGTGATTGCGTTGCGTTTCTCTTCCGGATCAGTCAAACCAGCCAAAGCGTCCAGAAAAATCTCCTGTGCGTCAACGACCTGAACAGGGATACCCATCTGCGCGAAGATTCTGACAACGGCCTGCGGCTCTCCGGCACGCATTAAACCGGTATCCACGAACACGGTTTTCAGTCGCTTTTCCAAAGCACGATGCCCGATGACGGTCACGACGGAACTATCCACGCCGCCGCTGAGCGCATTGATCGCCATACCGTCGCCCACTGCCTCACGAATGGCCGCTACTTGTTCGTCAACAAAACGCTGATAATCCATGATTCCTCCTTTTCTTCGACAACACGTGCTGTATATGCGGGACATCTATCAAGACGACCACGATCCCTAGCTGCAAGCGGCTTATCCGCTCGCTCGATTGGATGAAACGGGCTTCAATGCCAGTCCATGTTTTCACATCATGAGGCTGTCCTGCATTTGCCATCGTTCGGAATCGACGGCGGTAAGCCTCTGGTTTTACGCTTTCACGTTACACGATCAACATCCCATGTGATCCGGATGCTCCCAGTTACGTCTTCTATGACAACGCACCTAACCCTGGATGACTGCCCAACAATTGGGCCGTTCCTCTTCAGGGAGCCGTACGATATACTTCTCCTTCGTGAAGGACCCTAAAGGCCGCCTTTGCGTGTGGTTGGGGGCTGCAAGTCCCGAAAACACAAAGTGTCCCCCATGGCAGGCAGTTAATCAACCCCCAAGACCCTGGGTGAGTGAGACTGCGTGCGCTGCGGCTGAGCGGGTGTAAAACACTCCGGTGGAACGACGGCACATAGGTTCAAGAGCTGCATTTCAAAGTTTGATGGATGCAATGGCGATGTGAATGTGGCGAACCGTTTTGAGTGTCTATGACATCTACGTTTCGCAGTGTTCTTGATTTGTCTACCAAGGAGCTCCCGCCATGTTGCAAGAACGTCTCCACCAGTGGCTCGTCTATTCACCAGTTTGGTTGCTCTTGCTCTCAGCCGGAACAATGGCCATCAGAGAAGTCTCGGGGGAAGAAACGACGCGATTCCTAGTGGTCAATCCGGCCTCACCCCGAGCGAGCGATGAGAATCCAGGTAATGATGACCGTCCACTGAAGACGATTGGCAGGGCCGCAACGCTGGTTCAGGCTGGTGATGTGGTGCGGATTCATACAGGTGTTTATCGAGAGACAGTGGTCATTACAGCCTCAGGCACCCCAGAGAAACCGATCCGCTTTGAGTCAGCCCCGGGAGCCTACGTGGTGGTGACCGGTGCTGATTTGATGAGGCAATGGCGAAAAGAGCCATCCCCGGAAGGTGAGAATGTCTTCTCTACCGATTGGCCCCATCGATTTCTCGGTTGGTCCAAGACGGGTGCTGTTCCCGATGACGAATACCACCGATTGATTGGCCGGGCGGAACAGGTCATATGGAACGGTTATCTTCTCCGCCAGGTTCTGTCTCGCGAGAAATTGACCTGGGGAACATTCTTCGCTGATCTCGCGGAGAAACGACTTTATGTCCAAACAGACAATAATGCTGATCTCCTCACGGATCGCGGCGCTTTAGAAGCCTCCGTTCGAGGCACGCTCTGGGAGGTTCAGGGCGACTATGTGCAGACTCGCGGAATCACTTTTCGTTATTCGGCCAATGGTGCCCAAAGGGGGATGGTGCGTCTACAAGGGCGGGGAGCCACGGTCGAAGATTGTGTCTTTGAGTGGGCTAACACGGTAGGGGTCAACTTCCTAAATGAGGATCAGGCGGCCCGCCGCTGCGTGTTTCGCGACAACGGTCAGGAAGGTTTTTCGGCGTCGCATGCCCATCGGCTTCGCCTTATCGAATGCATTGTAGCCCGCAACAATATCAAAAACTTTGACCGAGATTGGGAGGCTGGGGGATGCAAGATCTGCTTGTCTCGCGACGTGCTTGTAGAACAATGTCACTTCCTGAATAACCACGGTCATGGCATTTGGTTCGATATTGGAAATGAAGGGTGCACAGTCCGCAACTGTCTGATTGAAGAAAACGATGATGCGGGTATCTTTTATGAGATTTCCTATGGACTGCATGCCCACGACAATGTCATCCTCTTCAACGGCTTTCACCACAATCCAGCTGCTTGGGGTGCCAACGGTGGGATTTCCCTATCATCGTCTCCGGAATGCCGGATTGAACGCAACTTAATTCTCGGGAATCGGGAGGGATTTCAGTTTCGCGAACAATATCGTCAGACGCCACGAATTGATGTCCCCAGGGATCGTCCCGCAGAAAACATATGGAATCACGACGAACACATTGAGCATAACATGATCGCCTTCAGTCGAGATGCCCATGTGTGGGGCTGGTTTGACGTTTCCGATCAGCGACACTGGCCAGCGAGTGTAGGAACCAAGTTACCTTTAACAAACGATGTGGCGGAGAAACAGGCTGTATCAGAGAAGCCACAAGCCTTGAGTCTTGAGCAGCTTGCCTTGAAGTTTGAAGGTAATCTTTACTTTGGGCAACCGTCGCAGGGGACCTTCGTCTGGGGACCTGCATGGCGCAATCCACGGCGTTATCGTTCTCTCCAGGAAGTCCGAAAGGAATTGGGACTCGAGACAGGTCAGGAAGTGGCAAGCCTGCCTTTTGCCGACTTCCATGCGCGCGATCTCCGTTTGCCGGCGGACCATCCAGCCATTCAACAGGGTTGTTATCCTGAAGGCAAAGCACCAGGGGTTGTCCTTGGAACGTTGCCGCCGAAACAAGAGTGAAACACAAAGCTGGTACCATGCTAATGTGTTTGCATTATCCGTGATCTTATGTTCGGCAAAGCGTCAACGCTTTGAGTTCATAAGAATAGAGAAAAGTCAAGTCACTCTTAGGAAAAACGATACTGTCGCCGCAGCGACTCCGGAAAGAGTCCAACGAACCTTTTCGGGCAGTCGCTCATATGGCTATCCGAGTCTGTTGGGCGGTAACTAGTGTCGTCGGGTGACAGTCCCTTGGGAGAAAAAATCGTGAATAACAAGATCATGTCGTTGGTTTGGAAAGTGTTGGCTGGCTTTATGATTTTTTCGCCTTTAGCCCTGGTTCTCGCCGCGGACGATGCCGTGATATTCCGCTTCGAATCGGATGTTGAAGGTTGGAAGCCACGGGCCGAGACAATCAGTGTCCTTTATGAACGGCCTGGGGCAAAAGGCAGCAAGGGCTGTCTCAGGGTGCGCGGTCGAATCGAGGAGGGATGGAACTACGCGGTGGCTGCCCCGCGGCCGATTGAGCCTGGTGCATTGTATCGGCTGAGCGCGGAAGTCCGTGTCGATAAGCTCGGTCCGGGAACGCCACCCCCCTATCTGAAGTGTGAGTTTGTCGGTGGTTCACAAGAGAATCCTTTAGGTCAGGTTCACACCTCGCGTTACGATACGGGGCGAATGGGCGAGTGGCAGGAATTGCAGGTCGAGTTTCGTGCCCCGGATAAGGCCCGCGCCTTCTGGCTGGCAATTGAAAAAGGAACGAGTTCCCCAACGGAAATCGATGCATGTGTGGATGAAATTCGGTTGGAAAGGATTGAGCGACTCAGTGTCTTCGAACAATACCGGTTAAATCCTATACCGCAACAACTTGAGAAGACACGGGGAATTCACCCACGATTGTATCTGGATGAAGAAGGAATCGTGGCCCTGCGCCGTGCAGTTGGCGGAACGCACGCGCAGCTCTGGCAAGAAGTACGCGCCCTGGCTGACGGTGCCGTGCGGCACGGGCCGCCAAATTACCGAGAGGACGACAACTGGAGTGGGGGAGAACAGCTTTGGCAACGCGAGGTGGGCAACACAATGCCGCTGCTGGCAATGGCCTATGTGCTTTCAAGGGACCGCAAGTATCTGGAGGCCGCTCGGTCCTGGGCGGTTGCATCGTGCGGGTATGAGACGTGGGGACTCGGTCGGTACGACGGTATGGACTTGGCGGCCGGGCATCAGCTGTTTGGGCTTGGTATCGTTTACGACTGGTGCTACGACGATCTTGACGAGGGAACGCGGAAACTAATCCGTGAGACCATCATCCGCCGTGGAACGGCAATGTTCGAAGGTGCGGTTACGGGCAAGACCTACTGGCGGCAGTCCTATTTACAGAATCACCTGTGGGTCAACGCCTGCGGATTAGCTGTAGCTGGTTTGGCGATATTTGATGAGGAAAAAGATGCGGAACTCTGGGTTGGTTTTGCACTCGACAGGTTCCGGCGGACCATGGATGCACTGGGGGACGATGGGGCTAGCCATGAAGGTGTAGGGTACTGGGAATACGGCGTCGAGTACTTGCTGAAGTTCATGGATCTGGCCCGAAGGCTCTTGGGTGTTGATCTTTATCAACATGAGTGGTGGCGTAACACTGCTCGTTACGCGCTTTATCTCAGCCTGCCACGTGCATCTTGGACTCGCTCGAACACAATTGTGGATATCGCTGACTGTCCACGCGGTCACTGGTACGGTCCCGATTATTTGCTCCGCGGGCTGGCCCGCGAATTTCGTGATCCTCAGGCTCAGTGGTTGGCCGGGGAGGCTGACGCCGCTGATGTGACTTCACCGGGGGCCTCTTGGCTGAACCTGATCTGGTATGATCCAAACGTGCCGGCCACGCCTCCTGATAGACTTCCAACGCTGTATCACTTCCGCGACATGGGAATCGTTAGCGCCCGTTCCGATTGGTCGGGTAGGGAGTCGCTGGTCGTCTTCAAGTGTGGCCCGTTTATCGGGCATAAGGCCGTTCAGGAGTTTTCCTATGATCCAGGTGGAGGCCACGTGCATCCCGATGCCAATCATTTTGTAATCTTCGGGGCGGGTGAGTGGCTGGTGCGAGACGATGGTTATCGTGCCAAGTGGACAGGCCAGCATAATACGCTCTTGATCGACGGCCGGGGTCAGCTGGGTGAAGGCCAGAAGTGGTTTCAAGGCTCTGTCCCCCTGGCTGTGAGGACGCGGCCACGTATTTTGAAAGCAACATCGAGCCAAATCGTTGACCACATCGTTGGGGATGCGGCCCAAGCATATCCTGCGGAACTTGGGCTTGAGCAGTTTCATCGCCATCTGCTGTTTGTGAAACCCAATGTGTTGATTGTTGCCGATGATATCCGCCTTAAGCAGCCAAAGCGGCTCGAATTGCGGTTTCACCCTGAACAGGCCGCTGCGCGCCGTGATGGTACGGCTTTCCTGTTAGAAGGTAAAAAGGCTATCTTGCGTATCGAGCCACTGACGCTCGATTCTGTAGAAGTGGAGGCGGCCACTTTGAAGATAGAAGGTCGCCAAAGTGAGGATAACCTAAGTTTATTCACCCTGCGACTGAGTCGAACCGCGGACAAATGGCGAAATGTGGTGGCCTTTTCGTGGGCACCCTCGGATCAGGTCCCGGCTAAGGTCGGATTCGAGACAAACGGGAACACGGTGACGTTTCGTGTGGGCCAGGATTCGTTCAGTCTCGAGTGGGGTGGTGCGGATTTGAAGTGAGATCCTGAATAAAGAACAGTTGGCGGATGCAACTGATATGCTGCAGTGTTTGAGCGAGTGCTCGGTGTATCTTGGCAGTTAGGGGTGTCTTGCAAGAGAAGGTCGATGTCATGTCAACGGGAAGTCGTCGTGTACGGACTTGTCTGGTGGCATTTGCTTGGGGAGCAACGGGTCTCATTGGTCTCGGCAGTTTGACCAGTTGGGGGCTGGAAGAAGAATTCGTGGGACCGTTTCCGAGTTGGCTGGATGTCCGCCGCGATTTTGGAGCAGTGGGCGACGGCCGGGCCGATGATACGGCCGCTCTTCAGGCGGCATTGGATGTCCTGCGTGAACACCAGCGGGCGTGTGTACTTTACCTGCCGGCCGGGATATATCGGATCACAAACACGCTTCATACGTCTCGAAAGAACCACACCGATAATATGGTCACCATTGTTGGTGAGGCACCGGAGAAGGTGATCCTTCTCTGGGATGGTCCACAGGATGGCACCATGCTTCAATGGGATGCGTGGTACGCAAAGATTTCGCGAATCACCTTTGACGGTCAGGCACGAGCCGGCACGTGTCTTCTCTACGGGCCGTCTTTCTCCACGTACAACGAGACGAGCGACTTGGTCTTCCGTAATGCGAAGCATGGTATTGTGTTCGGGACGCCCGACTCAGCCGGTCAGGCCGAAAACGAAGTCCTCCGTTGTCGCTTCTACGGTTGTGATACGGCTATCCAGACGGTCAATTGGAACTCAATGGATATTTGGGTGTGGTACTGCCATTTTGAAGACTGCGGCCGGGGCATTCACAACGTTATGGGCAACTGGCATGCCTGGCACAATAGGTTTATTCGATCCCGAATCTCCGATGTCAGTATTGCCAATCTTATGGTTTTCTCGGTCGTGAACAACACAAGCGTTGGCTCTCGATGCTTTCTCGATTTTTCGACCGGACATACCTGGGGAGCGCCTACAAGTATTACGGGTAATAGGGTTCTCGATCCCACTGGGGATTGGGCGATGGCCCTCGATAACGCCGGGCCATACCTAATAGTCGATAATGAATTCCGTTTAGGTCCTACCACACATGCCATTCGCATGACGTGGGGGGATCAAATACTTGTGGGAAATCGCTACAGCCGTGCCGACGTGGTTGAAGAACGGGGGCGTTTTCGTCGGGTTCATGAGGAGGTCCTTTCGCCGCAGGAGTTCTCCACGGCTATTCCCGATCTTCCACCGACGCCTCCACGTCGTGAGCGGCCTGTTATTGACCTCCCCCCAACGGCCGATGCAGCGATGATCCAGGACGCGATCAACAAGGCGGCTTCTATGCAGGGGCAGCGTCCGGTGGTTCATTTGCCGATGGGCGCGTATCAAATTCACCGCACACTCATCGTACCGCCCAATTGTGACCTTCAGCTTATCGGTGATGGTGCCAGCGAAGTGGCCACTCGGCTGATTTGGGCTGGTCCACCCGATGGTTCTCTGATCAAAGTGCAAGGTGCCAGCCAAGTCACGTTGCGCGACCTTCATCTTCGTGGTGGTGCCGTTCCCGCGCTGATCTTGGAGGTTCCGGACGACGAGCGTGTTCGGGTTTTTGCTGATCAACTCAATGCGAATGGTCCTTCGCAGAAGTCTCAAGAGATCGGTGCGGCGATACGGATCGAAAGATTCGCGAAAGCGGCCATCCAGTTTCGGGCGATCCAGGGCAGTGGACAGAGTGGTCGATGGGTCCAGGTCTTCGGTCCCAAAGATAAGACGGGGACCCCGGTGACGATTTTCACGGGTGCGACCGGTTCGGCGGTCGGGCAGTATGACGTTCGTGACAACGGCTGTTTGATCGTAAGAAGTATCTATCACGAAAAAAGTTCCGATGCCCTGTGCGGATTGCATCTTGCAGACAGTGGGACGCTTCACATTGATGCAACCCGGTTCTCCTATGCCACAAGCGAAACGGCTCCCACGGTGCTGTTGGAAAATTTCCGTGGGCTTTGTACCCTGGCGACGTGTCTTTTCCTCCCCGTCGAAACTCAAGAGACCTGCCGAATCGAAATAAGGGGAGACGGTGGCAAGGCGAGTGTCCTCGCCCTTAACAATCAGTTCTGGGTTGTTAAGCCGGGTACCAGTGCAGATACGATATGGTTGAACCGTGCCCAACCACCCGCTGCGGGCGGCCTACTGGGATGCAATATCAACACAAGCAATAAAGAGGTCTCTGCACGCGGATTTGAATTCCTGCGAAATATTCCCGAGAATCCTGATCCAGCTCGATCGTCATACGGCTCGTCCCCGTTGGATAACCGCGGAGGTGTGGACGATAGCACGGTTCTTAGACATTTGGAACCTATGCGGAAGGTTCGTCCCTGGATTCCGAGTCCGACTTCCAACGGTGATATTATGCTTCAGCGGGTCATAGCAACAAGTGAGGCCGGAACAACGGTGATTATTCGAGCGTCTGATGGTTTGTGACTCGTGAGCCTTTGATATTGATCATTGCAACCAAACGGGGGGCTCACAGGGACTGTTTCGCCGTTTCCGGAGACACAGGCTCAATTGTGCGAGCGATTGCCGGTATGCGTGTCCGTAAGTGATGCCAAGATCGATGAGCTTTTTTAGGGGCAAAAGCCTTGTCGGGCAAAAGAGTGTTGTTTTTCGTTCACGTAACTGAATGACTTCACAAGGAGGTGACAATGCTCATTGTCGGAAAACAACAAGGGCAATACATGAATCGCCCTTACGAATCGGCGAGGTATCCCGATCGGCATCCAAAGTCTTATGAAATCGTGCTCGATTGTGATGTGAACCCACATAAATGACGGCGACATATTTGCTCGACGTCAAACCGGGGCTTTGCCGGATGATGACGCCAGTCCAGGACAGACAAGATGGAACGAGCAAAATCGGGCGTGTGATGCCGTGGAAACTACGGACTGGAGAATCGCCCGAGCGCAAAGTGCTTTCACACCAATGCGGAAGGCAACATTACAAATTGTCTGAGTGCGTTCTCTGCTGAGTCACTTGGTTGGCCCGTTTGTGAGGTTGCCGTCGAGCAAGCCCAAACCACCGGTAGCTTCCAGGACGTCGGCATAGGCCTGAGTGAGCGCCCACGTGATTTCCAGTTCCTGATAACCGGCTTCCAACAATCGCCGACGAACGGCCAAAAGCGTGAGGAGATCTGCCTCGCCAGCATTGTAAAGGCTGTCCAGCTTGCCAATTTGCCCCTCCATCAGCTTGAGTGTCTTCTTTGCCTCGTCGAGTCGGGACCTAGTGTGTCGGAATCTTCCTAAAGCCACCTGAAGTTTAACCCGCGCCTGTTGGCGGAGTTGTTCCAAACGGGTTAACTCACGACGGTATTCCATCTCGCGCTGGTAGGCGATTTCACGCCCGGAATTAAATAGTGGGACGCTCGTTTCCTGTGCCAGTCCGTAGAAAGTGGCGCCGCCTTCGTCGTGTTCATAGACTGGCCCCAAACCGATGGGTGGGATCCGTTCGGCACACGCGAGACGCCAGGCTGCCCGGGCAGCGGCCACCTGCGCCTGGGCGACGACAATCTCGGGGTGGCAACGAAGGACGCTGGTCAAGAGCGACTCCTCTTCGGGCACGGATTCTGGAACGGAGAAGGGGTCATCAATCTCCAGGGCACCAGCATACTCCGGAAGTCCAAGTTGTTTCTGTAGATCTGCTATCGCTGCCGAATACTCTTCGCGTGAAATGAAAGTTGCCTGGTTCATGGCGTGAGCTTCGGACTCGGTGAGTATCAGGTCCGAGACCGGTGTCAGCCCACTTTCAACTCGGCGGCGAGTGGTCTCAACCAGTTTCTCCTGGAGTGTCGCCAACTCTTCCGTCACGCGACATCGTTCCCGACGATAGACGGCAGTTTCGTACAATCGATATGTCTCGGTGATCGCCTGCAGTTCAGCAACGAGAAGCTGCCATTGAGAAAGAGTGTACTCGGCTCGCGCCTGCGCCACGCGATAGCGCTGGGCCCCGCTGACTTCTACCGGTTGGATTAAGCTCAATGTGACAATGGTCTTGAGCGGCTGGCCAGTCTCGGCGTCAAATGTCCAGGGCGAGACCTCAAGCGATACGGTCGGGTTGAGACTCATCGGAAGTCGCTGGGCAGCCCACCAGGCCGCACGAGAAACCTGGTGCTCACCGCGCAGGACGACCAGCTTCGGATTCCGGGTGAGGGTTTGCTGAAGCGCCTGTTCCAAGCTCAGCCCGCCAACTGCCGGTGTCCCAGTAAACAGGCATAGACTGACGACAGTCCATTCGATTGCGAGCAATACGAATCGACACGCGAGGTTTTTCCACAGTATTTGCCTACCGAGTTTGCGTAGCCCCATGTAGTAGATCACCTTTTTTGAGCAAAACGAGACTCTTTTTTCGCGAATATTCACAAAATTGCCGTTAAAGTCTGAAATATCCTTCTTACCCTCATCTTCGGCAGACGTTAGGGCAATGCTTCGCTAAATCTGCTTAATCTCGTTAGACCAGAGAATAAGAGACGTCTGCGAAGAGTAGGTAATGGCGGGGGTGCGTACAAAATAGGAACTGCAGGGAGAGTAAGCAGCACCCGCGGATGACGTATCGTTTTGTCGGAGGCGAGTCTATTGCGCCTTCTTCGGATCTTCGATAACTTTCACCGGACAACCTTCTGGGAGAGAGTATCCTCCCTCCTCAGCTACCAGGTCTCCCTCTGACAAGCCAGAAAGAATCTCCACAGCATCGATGCTGCGAGCGCCCACGGTCACAGGAATCTCAAACGCTTTTCCTTCGCGGATCACTGTGACCACCGTGGTTCCTGAATTGTCGGCAAGGGCTGCTGCAGGAATCACAAGAACGTTCTCTCGGCTCCTGAGGGTCAGCTTTACGCGGCAACTCATTCCCGGTCGAAGAAGCGGTTCTTGAACGTTGTTAACCTCAACATACGCCAACAGGTCACCAGTTGCCGGGTCCGAGGTCGGTGAGACGCGGGCGATTTTACCAGCCCGGACCCGCGGTTCGCTTGTCAAGTCGTTTACCTCAGCCGTCGCACCCAACGAAATTGTCCCAGCGTGCCCCCCGGGGATGCGAACCTCGACAAACACCTTGGAAAGGTCAATAAGGGTCAGTAATCGAGTCGTCTTGTCCACGAACATTCCCCGGTGAATTGGTAGTGCAGTGACAACTCCGTTGCATGGGCTGGTTACAGTGCAGAGGTCTCGATCTAGTGTGGCCAAAGCGGTTTGTGCCTGGGCCACCGCGACTTCCGCTTCAGCCTCAGCAATCTCCTCAGGTGGGGTTCCTGCTTGGCAAAGATCAAGCCTTGCCCTGGCTTCTCCCACCGCCGCTTCAGCCTGCTGGCGAGACGCTTCGGCCTCCTCCATTTGCAAGGGCGGGATCTCTTGTCGCTCCAGTAACGGACGCAGCGCCTGGCATTTTTTCTCAGCAAGGCGTAATTCTTGCTGGGCCTTGAGGAGTTGCTGTTCGGCCATCGTCACTTCCTGTGGCAGGTAACCTCGTTTAAGACGGGCAAGATGTGCTTCCGCCTTTTGCAGAACAGCCTTGGTACGTGCGAGTTCAATCTCTGCCAGCCGGGGATCGAGTTTCACGAGGATGTTACCAGTTTGCACCTGCGACCCTTCCGTTACAGCCAACTCCTCGACCCAACCCGTGGTCTTGGCGCAGATATCGACAACCTGCTCGGGAATTGCAATTACCTGACCTACTAGGTCCAGCGTTGGTACAAACGTTTGACGTGTCACTTTGGCAACTTTGACCGGCACCGGAGCGAGCGTTTCGCTGCTTTCTTCCTCAGCTGAGCGTTGACAACCGCTGCTGGCCAAAAAAGGCAGCAAGACCACCAAGAGTTGAAGATACGCCGCGATAGGGCCACAGTAACGTTTGTTTGGAAAAACGTGCATCGTCATAAAACAGTCTATTCTCCTATGAACGATCGCGTTCCAATCCAAGGAGTTTGAGCACCACGTCATACAACACTGGCGTTGCCACCAGCGACAGCAGAAGCGAAAATACAAGTGCTCCTATCACTGCTACCGCCAGCGGACGCAGCATATCCGCACCTGCGCCGATGCCATAGGCTAGGGGTAATAACCCCAGCAGCGTTGTTACCGAGGTCATCAGCACCGGACGCAACCTCCGACGTCCCGACTGAATCAGAGCTTCTCTTAAAGACAGTCCGCGAGACTGGAGATGTCCCACATAGTCCATCATGAGGATTCCATTCTTAGCTACAATTCCCATGCCGATAATTGCGCCCAGAAATGAAACGATGTTAAGGGTGATGCCAGTCAGGTAGAGAGCCACGAGGACTCCGAAAAGCGCAAGCAACGAGCCGACCACAATGGCAAGCGGTTGGAGAAAGGCGTGAAATTCCACAAGCAGAACTGTGAACACGAGGAAGACTGCCGCCAACAGGACGAGGGTCAGATTGTGGAAGGAACGCTGTTGCTGCTCATAGAGGCCGCCAAACTCCAGCCACGCCCCGGGCGGAAGCTGGAGCTGGTCACGAAGATGTTGCTGAATGCGCCGCATGCCCGTTCCCAGGTCCAGTCCTTCAAAACGAGCTGTAACGGCCACCAATTGGCGGAGGTCCTCCCGATGCATCTCCAACATCCCGGGTTCATATTGAATATCCACCATATCCTGCAACGTGGTCGTCCGTTCAGAATCAGCGCGAACCGGAATCTGGCGTATTCTCACCTCGCGATCGCGTTCGCTGGAATGAATCAAAACACGGACCGGGATCACTCGATCTCCTTTGAGAAGAACCGACGCTTCGGTTCCCAGAAGGGCCGTTCGCAGCAGGTCTCCGACATCGGCTGGAGACAGCCCTAATCGTGCTGTCTGTTCACCACGTGCGATGAAACGCAAAGACGGACCGGCCACCACCAGACCATCGTTCACATCCACCACGCCCGGAATTGTCTCAATGAGTTTTGCAATTTCCGCCGCGTTGGACTTAAGAACCTGAGTATCTGTGGAAAAGATCTTGATCTCGCAAGGGTCAGGTGACCATGTTAGATCTCCGATGAGGTCGCTCAGCACGCCCGGAAATTCTGTGTGAAGCGCTGGCTCAGCCAAATGAATCCTGTGTCGCAGATCGGCAATAACATCAGCCGTGGTTCGTTTCCGATCGGGTCGCAATTTGACGAGAAAATCCCCAGTATTCGGCTCAGCGATTGCGAGCGCCAACCGGGCCCCTGTTCGCCGGGAAAAGCTTTCCACCTCTGGTGTGTCCAGAAGAATCTGCTCGACGTGTTTGAGGATGCGATCGGTTTCCTGAAGACTCGTACCAGGACGTGTGAAATAGTCCAGAACAAATGCCCCTTCATCCATATCGGGGAGGAATCCCGTTTCCAGTTGTCCATACAACCAAATCGCGCCGAGAGGAAAAACACAGATAATTATGACCGCCAGCCCCCACCACCGAAGCGCAAAACGTGCCACGTGTTCATACAAGCTAACAAAGGCCCGTAAGATAGGCCCCCCTTGTTCCAATTCCTCCTGGACCTGTCCTGATCGCCGCCGAAGGAGGAGACTGGCCAAAGCCGGTGTGAAAGTGACAGCCAGGACAAGAGAGGTCAAAAGTGCAAACACCATCGTCAGGGCCAAGGCGCGGAAGAACACGCCGGCTACTCCTTCCAAATACGTCAGGGGAAAGAACACAACAACCGGTGTAAGCGTACTCCCAACAAGTGGGCGGCCCACTTCTGAGACCGCCGCCGCCACTGCCTTAGGTGGGTCGTATCCGGCCACAAGTTTTGCGTAGATCGCTTCGGCGACAACGATTGCATCGTCGATAATGATCCCCACTGCCGCTGCAATGCCACCCAGGGTCATCAAGTTGAAACTCATGCCGCACACGCGAAGTCCTACGATCGTCATCAGCACAGTGGCCGGAATGACAGCGACTGCTACCACTGTCGTCCACACGTTCCGCAAAAAAAGGAAGAGGACAACTACAGAAAGGGCAAGTCCAAAAACGATTGCTTCCCAAACGCTGCGTTCACCTTCCTTCACGAACACCGACTGGTCATAGAAAAAGGCCAGGCGGAGATCGGCCGGATATTCTCGTCTGATACGATTGAGTTCCTCGTGGAGAGCTGCGGCAATACGGGTCGTGCTCGCGTTGTTGGGCTGGCTATAAATGTTCATCAGGACTGCGGGTCGGCCATCTGCTGTTACAACGTTAAATTGCGGGGCTTCTCCAGGTTGGATCTCAGCTACTTCACGCAGGTACACCGGGCTGCGTTCCCGCCACGCGAGGACGACATTGCCGAGTTCCTGTGGTTGTCGCACCCGATTGTCTAACACGGCCAGATAGAGTTGCCGGTTCTCCTCGTGCATACCACTGGGAATGAGTTGGTTAGTCTTCGCCAAGGCATCCACCACTTCTCTGAAAGTCAAATGTCGAGCCTCAAGCTTGGCTGGATCGACCACCACGTGATATTCGGGTTGTCGCCCTCCAACGATCTTCACCTGGGCCACGCCCGGAATTCGCAACAGCCGAGGACTAAGCTCATAGCGGGCAATTTCCCAAAGTTCCGTGACCTTTCGCTTGCTACTGGTAAGACTGACACCCAAGATTGGAAAAGCGGAAAATGTCAATCGGTGGACCGCGAACTGGGCCGTCGGAGGCAATTCACTACGGATCTGGGCTAGCCGGCCTAATACATAGAGTTCGGCTTGCTCCATGTCTGTGGACCAATCGAAGAAAACACTGATATCGGCTGAGCCTCGACCTGTTGTGGAACGGATATTGACCGTCCCGGGAATGTTCTTCATAGCCTCTTCAATTGGCCGGGTGATCGTAGCCATCATTTCATCAGCCGGCATGACGCCATTGTCGATGAGAACAACAACCCGGGGAAAATCAGTCTGCGGAAAAACCGAAGAGGGCATGTGATAAGCACAGTACACTCCGGCTGCGCACAGGGCCGTAGAAATGAACAAGATCGCTTTGCGGTGCCGCAATACAAAGAAAGAGTTCTTGTCCATAAGCCTGATCTCATACGAGGCTTTAGTACCTTACCAATACGACTGAATACCGGAGATCGGTTGGGCGCGAAGGGGAAAGGCGAGCAGTCCTCTGAGGCCTCCCACGTTTTTTGAGTATAGTCTGGGGACCGGCTTCCGGCAACGAAACATAAAAGTGGCAGAGAGCCCCGAGGATTAGGAACACCATAACTCCCATCGCAGCACTTGCTCGATACCACCGAATACCGAGCTTGTCCCCCTTGAACTTCGTATTTGCGGAAAGCGGAGATCAGAAAACATACCGAGAGCATCGGCTTACCCACTGTCGGGAGGCCGAAGGGGCAATTCGTGAATCGCTTCCAGGACTGGGTGAACTCTTGCAGTAACAATTGCGATCCTGTGAGAGCATGTCGATCGCCACATAAAACGACATCAACTTCCATGCTGTCTAAACGATCGTCAAGATCCTGGTGAACGATGATCGCTGCTGTCACTCCACAGCGACGCATCGAAAACCTATTGTCTCGCATCGGTCCAACCCGGGGTACATGAGAAGAAACTTGGCGTGCGAGGTGACCGGCTGTTGTCCACCGGGAAAGTACCAGATTGAACCCTTTGCCTCATATTCCGAATCACCACGCAGCATCACGAAACGTGTATGGCCGTCATCACGATAGCTCTCAGTCCATTCGAAGACCATCGAATGTTCAAATTCAAATCCCTGCTGCTGTGAGACCTCTGCCGCGTATTGCCACTCCCATTCTGTTGGCAGTCGTTTTCCAGCCCACGCGGCGTATGCCCGGGCATCGTTCAAATCCACATAAACGACTGGTTTGTCACGAAGCTCCGATGGACATACGTCCCCACCCCAATGGTGAAGAAACCGATCACGGCATCGCGGTTGGTAACCCGTTTCTTTCAAGAACGTCTCGAATGCGCCGTTCGTCACCGGCCTGGGATCGATCCAATATCGACCGAGTGTTACGGTAATCCGGTGCTCAATCTGGCCGTCATGTGGCGTTCCCAAAAGAAAACGCTCCCATTCTGCCGGTGGAACATTCGGATCAGGATAGCATCCACATTCCCGACGCATGTGTTTAACCGAAAACGTCTTCGTGACTGGCCCCAGTGGAACCATCTTGGGAAGTCTTGATCCATCAGCCGGTGAGCAGGGCGGTGGCGGCTGAGGCTCGACGACTGGTCGGGCCACCATGTGCGTGTCCTTTTCAGGAGACATCGAATTCCGCTGCGACTCCTGCTTCTGGTGTTCCAGTAGTGTTCGGAGGGATTCCAAATAACATTGTGCGTTAGTCTTGACAGGAGCGGCTGATTGCTGGGTAGTCTGCTGAGATTCGGCGACACGAGGCGCAACTGCAACAATGGCTCCAAATGAATCAAGCGATAACGGGATTTTGACTTTCCCTTCATTCTTTTGCGTCTCAATCTTCTCGCCGTTCCATAAATCGAAGAACTCCTCGTTCCGATCCTCCACCTCCATCACGACTCCTTTCACACTTCGGCCCGACAGGTTCACCAGTGTCCAGAGACGGCACCCATCATTTAGCCAACATGAAGAATAGACGTTCGGCACAAGAGTTGGATAATATGGCAACCATCGATCGCTTGCTAACAAATTGGCAAAATGACGTAAGACAGGCGCCATCCGACGAAGCGTCCTTCGATCTTCGGCGTTCCAGGGATTCCATGAACCAAAGACGTTTTCCCAAACCAACACACCGCTGCCGTTGAGCCACGCGGCGGCGAGTTCCCGCTGATGGGACCTATCCCACCGCCGAATCTGATGCTGCATGTGCCTTGGCTCAAGCCATTTCAAGTGAAGCACACCGATTTCTGGATACTCACGTAGCCATTGAGCCCATGAGCCGCTGCAAACACTCAACTCTTCAATGGCTGGATGTACCTCTGGTTCAAAGGCAACGCCCGGTCGAAGTGCATCCACCGCCTCACGTAGCCCGGTCGGAGCCGCCATCATCGTGTCCAGAAAAATGCCATCGGCTTCAATTTCGGCAACCAGCCTGGCCAGTGCTTGATCGTCAGAATACTCCTCGCGCGTTGTGCCCGTATCCCAAGGATTGTAGGGAACAAATACCTTAACGCCTCGCTGGTGAAACTCCCGCACAACTTGACGCACACCTATCAATCCGCCGGGCATGTCGCGAAAGAAATCGAACTGGTTTCGCCGGTCGGCTCCGATCCGGGGATAGGCTGCCAAAGTACGACGGAATCAAAACCGCCAAATTCTCGCTCTGCCTCATCACACAAACCAGCCGTCCGGTATTCGAGCCGCTCGGGATCCCAGAATGCACGGTCGTAGATCATGATGAAACCGCATACGAAATTTCGGGTCATCCAGCTCAAATCTGGCCGCCGGTAAATTGAGTCGTCAATACCGATTCCCTTCGGTTTGGTTACCTCAGCCGACAAGCCTACTCTCTGCTGGGACCTCTCAGGTGTATCAGGCAAGGAAAGCGTCAGATTGCGTAGCACAAGTGATCCGGGCCGTCGGTCAAAAGTTCCATCCATGCCCAGGATCGGCCTGGCCCAGCAGTTTACAGAGTCGAATGGCGGAATTGTCGCGGTGATCTCAAAGGGATGCCACGCAGAGTCCTGGGGAATAGAACATGAAGCCACGACAGTGGACCAGCCTCGCCATACGCCATCGGCTCCACCGCTGCGGTCACACCAATCCAGGGCCAGACAGAGTGTGCTGTTGCCATCCAGCCATCGTGCTTCGCCGTGAAAACAAATGGTTTCGCCAGGGGACAGATTTACGGCCCATGCCCATCGACGATTCACCCGTACCCATGCCCGGACGCCGTCAAAACGCAGGACAATTCCGAATNATGAGGCATCGCGGGTGTGCGCGCGAATAGCATCGCGATAGGCCCGAATTCGCAAAAGCCAATCCTCCCAAGTTTGCCCCGGACGTGGCCCGGCCAAGTAGTGGGCGTTATAGAGTAAACCATCTACTTCCGGGAATAACGGTTGCCACTGACAACCCTCTTCCGGGACGAAATGGTCGAGGTCCCAGGGTATTGTGAATTGATTAGCCGAAGTTGTCACAAGAAAAGGGATTCCAAAAAGACCCAAGGCCAAATGTGTGATAACGAACACGACGGCTCTCCAGCCTATTGCTTTCGTCATAGCCAGTTCCCTTGCCGGGGGATTAGGAAAGATATCCAATCCTACGGCCACAGTTGCTGTCAATTGACAGCAGTCCGTCACCCATTCATGTCGAAGTAGTAACAAGAACAGTCGCCAATGCCAGACGCTGCGCAATCAAGACACGATTGGATATGTCCCTGAAGGCGGTCTGCGGTTGCCATTCTAACGACTACCGATCAAGCTTTACAACCAGCGACCAGTTTCTATGACTCCTTCTGGCCCACAGATCAGCTCTGCCCGAAAAGAGCTGGCGAAATCAGGATTTCTATATTGTGGACAGCCCCACTCTGAAATCGGATCGCCATCTGGTAGGACGTCGATTGCCAAAGCGAACGCTGGGCACACTGTAGGGGTAATTCGTGAATTGCCCCAACCATTTTCGAATAGCAAGCGATCTGGACTTCCTGTAGAGCGATTCAGGCTGGAGTTATATGCATACACGTAAGATGTTCAAACTGACCCGGCTTTCAACAATTGGACAACCCTCGGTCGAGCTGTGCCGCCAGCCAAGTAAAGGGCCATGAATTTTTCTAACTTCTTGATCTGGTCAACGAGTCTCTTCTTTTGATCAGAAGTGCCCACATTATGTGCCAGGAACTTGGCATCCGATTCATTCGTACGGAGAACAAGGTAAGTAGCGATATTTGAGAACAACGAGAGGTCAAAGTCCCGTGCTTCCTGAGAGGCCACGACCAAAGAGATGCCGTACTTGCGGCATTCTTTGGCCATGGTCGGCAACAAGGTGAGTTTGGCCGCCCGATGAGCCTCGTCAAAAACAAGCACGTGGGTAATAGAGTCTTGAATTCCCCGTCGGAACATCTCCTTGTAAAGATGGTAAAAAATCATCATCGCGAAAGCCCGCTGAAGAACTTCATTCTGCGTGCGATGAAGGCGTATCACGATCGGAACTTTACATTCCCACAACCGAAGTGGATGATCTCCCACATCGAAGAAACCGTAGTCCTCCAGTTCCTTGAGCCGCCCCAAAAGATTCTTTAATTCACGATTGGGCTGGCGTTCTCGGCGGAGGAGTTCCACAAAGCGATGAAAGGACGGAATTGCTCGATTGGGTTGGGGATTGCGCCAATCCCATCCCTGCTCTTCAAAGCTGTCAACGATGGCTTTTCGAATATGCTGCGCCTGAAGATCTCCGATTTCGGGGAAAATAGCACAGAAGATATCTCGCACAGCACCGGCCACATCCAAATAGGCTTTTGGATTCGTATGATCAAAGATCTCCAGGGGATTGAACCCCAGTCGATCAAAATCAATCGGCTGAAGGTGACCAACAATTTCTTCCAACCGCTCTTCCAAATCAGGATGATAGGAAAAGATGATCGGACGAACCCCCTGAGATTGCATTTTTGCACACAAATTCACGAGAGTATTTGTCTTGCCCATGCCCGGGAGACCCACGATCATCAAATGGGGATTGTCCTTCGTGCTAACAACCCAGTTCACGTCTTCATTTGCTCGAATGTCTTTGCCGAGGAGAACTGATACCGGCGTTACGGGCAGTGAGGGCGCAGGGGACTCATCGCCCGTCATGCCAGAGGAACTCCTTGCTTCTTCTGAAGACTCCTTGGTCTCTGTCTTCGTTTCAATCTCAGAGATATGGGATGCGTTTTCTGCAGAAATCATCACGCTGCCAGTGGTCTCAACAGGAAACTGAAGTTGTCGAGATTCGGCGCGGTCTGGCAAAGCCGAAGGACCAAAGACATAGATCCTTGTAGACCAATCGCTCGGGGAGACTAGCACAGGCTGTTGTTCACCGAATTCTGGGCAGAATACCCAGCCACGATCATTTTCTGATCCCATGGCAAAACGATAATCTTGACCTTTTTCGATCATCCGGTCGATTTCTGACAAGAATTCTTCATACGCCTCCTGTGCAAACCCGATCCCCTCATTGAGGTCCGCGTGGCGGTGAGCCTTATCGGCGTAGAACTTGAGGACACGTGCCAATTTTGCCCGACGAACGGCGGCCAAAGTCTGAGGAAGATCCGGGTCGCAATACCATTCTTCCCATTGTTGGCGCAACGTTTCAATCTGTTGGCGAAGATGCTCGAGGAGATCGCGTGAACGAACATCCCGAAGATGCCGACGATACTTGACCTCTACGAAGCTAAAGCACATGCCTTTACGTGTGAGCGACACATAGATGAGGTCCGGCCTTAAACCAGGACTAAACTTTGCGTCGGAGTGATTTGATTCTATATCGACCGCCTGTTCATCCTCTTTGGTAAAATCCCGCAGAGGTGGAAGCAAATCGCGCACGTCATCGACAGGGATAAAGAAACCATTTCGCAGAGATAACCAGCATGGCTCGTTGTTCTTTTCCGTACGGCAGTGTGCATAACTGAGAGCCAGGGCAACCAGTTCGGCTGTGGGCGATTTTTGGCCGGTAAGTCGAATTGCCAATCGGCCACTTAAAGCCTTAAGCTGCTGGAGCAAAAACTCTGTGTTCCTACGACTGTTGCTCAGACCCATCAGATCGAGGGCCTGGTCGAGTAATCGCCGGACTTCGGCCAAATTCGCTGTGGAAGTGATCATCTGAAGGCAACCCAGGTCCTCTCGTTCCGGAACGCAATCAATCACGTACGCATCGTACACTTCTCGATTCTCCCGGGGTGAATCAAAGTATTCGATGCCAGCGTAACGGTCGAGCGTAATGACCCAGTCACAAAGCTTATGGATATGACGGATTTCCTCGGCTCGCTCTGGTGAGACTTCGGTAAGGAGCACAGGTACGGCATCCCGCTTAGCACGTTGCCGCGCAACGACGTTCTGGACCGTATCCATTAAAGCGAGAAGTCGATCGGTCAACATCCTGTCCGAAGGATGTTTATCTCCTCCTGCCATTGAAGGAACAGAGCTTCTCCAACAAGGAAAAGGATTCAGTGAGAACCGGCGAGCGAAGAAATTCAAGAGTCCGAACACTGTGATCGGTCGGCGATCAACATCGTCGGGGGAGGTTGTTTCTACATGGGATTGGAACATATCGAATGCCGTTGCAACGTGGGCAGCGTGTTGTGGTTGCTCGTTAATCTTTCGCGCCCAGCGAAGTCGCGGTCGCGTGATACCGCCGGGAAGCGAGAGTGTATCGAGAACCCACCGATCGGCATCCGAGAGACCAGCGACGCCACGTCTCTTTCGTTCTCTTGTCTTGGTCAGGAACGTGCCTGCCACAGACCACTGTTCGCGAGAGGGGTACAATTCCAAAACGAAAGAGATATGTGGAATCTCGACTTCACGTTCTTCCTGCAACGGGTCATCACGATCTTCCGCCCATTCTTTGAGAACCCGTCCCAAGGCCCGAGTGACGGTCATTCCATCACCTGCTCTCAGCGCGTGCAGCCGCAGGACTTCCAGTTGGTCGGTTTTCTTTCCTTCATTTTCATGGTCCAGATAACCGTGCACTTCGAGATACTTGAGGATCTCCTTTGCAAGAATCTCTGAACTTCGCTGGCCGACCGTGGGAGCCACTTCAGCCTCTGTGTCAACACTTCCGTTAAGCGCCCGCGACAGAACGGCCACGGCTGCCTTTGGTTCTTCCGTACAGTCACTGACCATTGCCACGGCGTGAAAGCCCAGCGTATCGGCAAATACAAAACTAGTGCCTTGTTGAAGACCGGGAAGGAAAGGCGGGAACACGGCGCCGTCAAGGGCCTTAAGTTCGTCACGGACCTGGGATGGTTTTAAACCCTCCTCAAAGACCGCATGAAAAACGAGATTGTCATAACCGGCATGCCAAGCAACGCGCAGAGGATGGCCCGGCAAGACAATCAGACCGATGGCCTTTCCGGAAAGACTTTGAACCTCGACTGTTTGTACAAGTGCCCATTGTTCGTCGCTCTCCGGATGCTGAAGAAGACTATCCCATGCCAGGAGATATTCCTTCACAGTGTTCTCAAAGAAACGGGATTTGTGGTAGTAAACCTGACCTACACTGGTCTGTTCCTTGAAAAGCTTGGCCAGTTGACGGCTGACCCGTACAACTCTCTCAAAGCGCAAGGCCAAGTCAGCATCGGCCGATGGCGGCAGTTTAAAAGGAACGTATTCGGGCAAACTCGCCGGAGACCCGTCAGCTCGTACCTTTATCCGCCACCGGCCAACGGGCTTATCCTGGATACACCACTGTTCGTCAATAGCCTGAAATAGTGCAGGGTACGCAACTCGATACCGCGAGTTTTTTCCGGGAACACGAAGGATGACCGAGTCTTTCTTCTGGCTTGGGCGTATCCCTTCCTCTTCATATAGCGACACCAGAGAATCAGGACCATCCAGCTCTACGAGCGCCTCGCTAAAGCAGCGGACTGTTCGACCAGCACTGGACTCGGCCACCGAGCCAGGTTCTCCACTACGAATCTCAAACTCTTCGCTTTCGGCCTGGATGTCTTCCTGACCCACGACGCTCACAATGGCCCGTGCTGTAACAAGAAGGTCTTCATCACGTCCAAAATCATCCGCGCTGAAACGACACTTCTTAGCAGAATGTGGAATCTCCCGGGAGGCAAGCTCGTCCCCAAGGGAACTGACCACTGTGACTCGGTAATGGACATCTTCTGCCGCCAGATTGTCGGGTTCCGTTTTCCAACGGATCTCCAGTGGACGTACCTCCGTGTCGTCGTCGTTAGGTACTGAGAATACAGGGAGGGCACTTGGGTCGTCGCTGTTTTCTGTCAAACCGGACCAAGTGAGTAGCCTTCCGTTTCGGCCACGCCAGCTCACGATCTGAATACCCTGGATTTCGTCGGTCATCGGTTTCGGCTTAATATTGCCTATCCAGAGATTGGATTTGTCGGCAGTATCCCCCAGGGTCTGTAACCACGGACGGTTGTCGGCACGGCGCAGGATATCTTCCAGATCTCGCTTTTGTGCGGGTGATAATGCCTGCACTCGCAAAGTGGCCAATTGCTGGTCCAATGTTGTGAAGACCCCCGCCTGTTTGACCAATACTTCGACCAAGTTCTGAGAGAGCCTAAGCGCTTCCTCAAATTCGCCGGCGAAACTTCGATCGACTGGCCACAAACCAATACGCCAGAGAAGTTCCCCCACAAAGCGTTTTTCCGACAAAACCGAAACGACAAAATCGAACTCATCCCACGGAGCGACACTGGAATGACGCCGCCGTGCTCGGGACTTTCTGATCGCCGCTTCGACCTGCCGACGGTCTTCAGTAGAAAGCTCATCCCTCACGTGGGCCAGAGCCAGCCGGACAGCAGTGTCGAATAGCTCCTGTTCTTGTATCTCTCGGGCCGCGCTGTAGATTCCATCCATTCCCGCACCTGCTTTACCGACATCCACCAGGAGAAGCGTCGCATCTTGTTTTGCCTCGCGAATTTCCACAGCACGGTCGGCGGTAATGGTGCGGGCAGCCGCATCGTCAAAGTCACTCACACGATAGACTTGCCAAGGAGATAGTCCGGGCGGCATGAATTGTTGGTCGCGTGCCGCAGCCTCTGTGACCTTGGCCGGAAGACAACGGGTAAATGCCATGCTCCCGCGTTCAGCAACGCCCAGGAGTTCTTTGAAGACTTCCGTCAAAATCCGCGCATGCCATGTGGTCCAATTCATGTTGGCCCCCCATTTCTATCAAACCTTGGACGCAGATGCTTCATGGCCTCGGCGTCATTGACACCGACGAACAAACCCAGGTCTCGGAGACGCCGTTCCAGGCTTTGCCGATTTCGATGGAGAAGCTCGTTCGATACCGAGAGACCAGGAGGAGCATGCTCCACGTAAAAACCGTATCGTTCCTCCAAAATTTGCAGAAAACGCTTCAGTGAAAGGGACCTGTAACGGAGGTTCGCGCCCGGATCCAAAAGGTGCAAATGAACAAGATAATCGAGGACTGCATCGGTAAAAACCAGTCGCCGTAGGTCCGTCTGGCGCCTGCGGTTTTCTCCAATGACCGCCCGCTGGACCTTACGCGATGCCGCCAAACCGTTGGGTCGATTAACATAGAAGACGGAATTAAGGAAGTCCAAAAGATGCTTCACAGTGCTATGTCGGCCCATGACTTGTGTTAGCACCTCAGCCAGCCGCCACACCGGGTTGGGTTGGCGGATGTCGTCCCGAAGCTGGTTGGCTTCGTTGGGGTAATCCCCGTCAAGTTTCTCGGCAAGCTCACTCACTTTTGTTTCAATGAACTCGTGAATCCAGGACGCCCGGGCGTGTTCGCCTGTCAGAATATCGCCAAGGAGATTGATCCATTCCGTAGCGTCGGGAGAGGTGGAAATTGGCTTTCTGCGAATTTCCCTGTCGTTCTTGGCGTGCCAATCAAGAATTCGCAGGGCCATAAGAATCACCGGAAACCGCTCAACGCGCCGCACAAAATCCGCCATCGACCGCTCAGCCTCGTCTCGCAATTCCAGGTCGATCCCGTTGCTACAGTCCACCAAAAGTTCAGCGGGGCGTTGCTCGTGGTTTTCAGGGAGCCGACCATGCTCCGCCCAATGAAAGACCGCTTCGACCGTGCTCGTAAATAAAGTGGTCAGACCTACTGCTATGCAGGACTCCAGCAGTTCGAGAAACGCATGACGTGGGATGACATCGGCATAAGCCCGGACAAAATGGCGGATATCCTCCGAGAAATGTCGGGCAGCAACAGTTGCTATCGGTCGCTGATTGGAGATCACCCCCGAGGTTCCCCGTTGCTCTTCAGGAGCCTGACCGATCTTTTGGGCAATTCTTACCATTAGCAACTGATCGATGCCCACATCTTCAGATTCGTCAAATCTGTCGCCTTTTCTGTCTCCAGCAATCGTTGAGAAGCGCACTCCCTGGGCGAAAGCCTTCAAGAGCACGTTTTCGTCAAATCGGCCTCCCACTGGGAACCAAGTTTTTTCCCCTTCACGTGACAATCTGACGCTATCGCCATCCTGATTCGCCAGTAATGCCATGATGGTCTCTGGGACAAGACGCAGGTGAGCAACCGATGCGGGTAAATCCACCCAGCTGGCAAAGAAATGGGTGGGAGCCACCTTTTGTATCTTCTGGTGGCGCCCTTCCAGACGGTTCTTGTTCTCCAGGCAGTACGCCAGGAGAAGGTCACCCAGGATGACCTGGCCAACGTCGGTCTCAAACCCACCAAAGCCAGCATCTTCTGCCAATCCGCGGGCAACCTCTTCAATCGATACGGATTTCCGCTGGTTACCTCCGGAAGGTTGTGAGAACGTGGGGACGAATTTCCCATTTCCTCGCCTCCGAGCGAACCGAAACATATAAAAAACGGCGGGGAGAATAGCACCGATGTCAAAGTCTTGTAAGGTTACGGGCAGGACCTTTTCGTAGTTTCCCGTCCAGAGTTCTTTGACGGCATTCGGCCCAAATACGTCGGCAACAATGCGTTTGACTTGTGTCTCTGGCATTATTACTCCTCCCCATCCCTAGAAAGATTGAAGACGCTCCCAACTCTAATCGATTGTTCGTTCACCGGTTTCAATATCAACCGCTGCTTGCCGCCGCCCAACGCTTCAGTTCGCTCGATGGAAATCTGGAGCACGTGGTCCTCTGCCGACGGATGATACGCCAGGAGCGACCGTTGCTCTTCACGCAAAAGCCGCTGCACAAAAATGGAAAGCTGGGTAAAGATTTCATCTGAGGCCACATCACCCAGTTGGTAACCCTCGCTGAGTTCCCACAACCGCGCAAACAGATCCAAACCCAATCGCAGGCGTTCTTCACGTCCATCACGGTAGCGATAGATGAGCCAGACTGCGCGATGCAGTCGTTCCAGGCCGGGTTGCGTAGGCGGCAAATCAGCCTCCAAACGGAACCGTCCGATGTCTTTCTCCACCCAAAAAATAGTCTCCGTAGGCGTCCGGGGTGGGACGCGCAAAGGCACAACATCTTTGCGGTCATAGGCCAGCTCGGGAAGGTATTCAAGTCGCGCAATACCGCGGCAGATTATCTGACAAACACGATCCCGATCCTCTTCTTTCATAAGAGGAAGCTCACTAAATGCCCTCAGAGCAGCACCTCCCAGAAGGTCCAGGGCGCTCGTGGTTCCCCCCACCTGCTCAATCCACTCTGGCAACCACTCGAAGTATGCGCGGCGACGAGCCGAGGCCAGGGACAAATCCGGATAATGAGGGATGGTCTTTTCCTCTTCGAAGAATGGCTGCTCTGTGAGGTACCGATCAATATGCGGATGGGCGTCCAGTGCAGGATCGAATCGCAGCAGTTCCATCAAAACTGGTCCCTGGCGATTTGGAGACCGTGGCGAAAAGGCGCGATCCCAATATGGGAAAAAAGACTCCAAGGGCTTCTTGTGGTAATCCTCACAGTAATCGACTCCGAAGAGCACGTACACCAACGCTGCCCGAAGTTCTCGCATCGTTATATGCGTTTCGCCACGCATATGGACCGCTTTGAGCATATCATACAAACGTCGTCGGGCATGGCGGTGCTGTTGTTCCGAAATACGTTCCGGGACACCTTCAGGTCCAAACACACGGGCTGCCCGAAAAACCTCGCATCGATTGCGGGATGCGCAAGACAAACAAGGACTCCAGATGGCCTCTGCCTTCGCACCGCCGTAAAGTTGGTCCACGAGCCTATCGAGAAATTGCGTTTCGATTGTCCCGTCCTCTGGCGAAAGTCCGCCCACCAAGGAACGATCTCGGAGAGAAAGAAACCGGAGATAAGAATCACCCCGGTCGGCACCATTGCCTTCAAGGTGTGCTCTAAGAGATTTCGTGAGAGGGGTCGTACCTCGCCGCTCTTCCACGGACTCAATCCATTCAAGAAGCCGCCCATCATTCACAGCGACAAGATGTACGAGATCTTTAGGCGAAGAGCCATTTTGAAAGGGTTCAAAAAGCTCGTCCAACAGATCATTGGACGAGCGATCCTGCCAGGCGGCCGATCCATCGAGATTGATCAGAATCCGAAGACCGTTATGTGATCCCTTCAAGACGCGGGCAGATGAATGGCGTTGCTTCAAGCCAAACCTTTGGGCCAAATGTTGGAGGAGAGCGGTCTTGCCATCCCCGGCATTACCGCACAGGATAACCAGTCGAACTCGCCGTTTAAGAATATCATCCCACAGCGTCTCTTCCAGATTCGTTGGAACGTATGTGCGCTCGGCGAATTCGGAGTCAAGGCCACGTGTCTCTGTGTTTCCCCAGCGCGAACCGGGATACGAACGGAGGAGTTCCCGCAGCCAATCATTGGACTGAGGCTTTTCTGACCGAGACGTCCCCGGGGGAACAACGCTTTGCGAAGAACCACGATCCGTTTCAACCCGGGACGTCACAGTATCCACCGTTTTGGCCGAACTGTCCAGACGATCCAGAAACGCGAGAGCCTCGTTCGCTGAGGAGAAACGCTGGCTCGGATCAGGATGTGTGGCACGTTCGAGGACCCGAACCAGACGTGGGTAATCGTCTCGAGGTAGTCCCTCCCAACAAAGTCCTTTGCTCTTGTCCCGAATTCCCCCAACGAAAAACGGTTCCTGGTCAAAGACCACATGGTAGAAGGTTGCAGCAAGGGCAAAGAAATCGTCTGCCGGTGAGGATTTTTCTCGACATTCAGCACTGGGAGCACAATACAGAACGGTTCCCGGAGCACTATAGTTCGCGCCGACTTTGGTCACGAAATCATAGTCTGTGAGAACCAAACTGGAACCGGAAACGATAAGATTACGAGGACTGACATCGCCGTGAACAAGATCATTTTGATGGAGTATCCTTAATCCGTCACATACGTCCCTCACCCAACGAAGCGCTAAGTCCTCCGGAACCGCTTCATCCAACTCTTGAGAAAGAAGCGGGAAAACTCCGATGAACTCAGCCAACGGCGTTCCCTCAATCCAGCTCAGAAGCGCGACGAATTCGTTGTCCTTCCATTCAGGAGCGACCTCAAACACGGCCGAAAGTACCACATGCCGAGCCACATGAGATCGCACCATTTCGTACCCGCGACGAATTCGCTCACCGGCTTCTTGGTTATGAGCCACCTTAGCAACAAAGACGCCAAGTTCCGATTGGTCCCCTGGCCTAATTTCGACGACTTTGAATGTTGTACCCATGCCCCCGGAGCCAAGCTTGGAAACGATGCGATAGTGCCGCTTTCCAAATGGAATTTCCTGCCCTTCGCTCCAGAACTTGGCTGATGGTGCAACTAATGGAGGAACAGAGTCTCCCAACCATGTTCGCAACCGGACAACGATTTCTTCAATTGTGGGGCGTTCCTTCGGATTCTCTTTGAGGGCATCTTCTAAGATTTCACGAGGTTCTTCGACTCCGGGCAACTCCTGCAGAATCTCGACAAGACTTGCACAAAGAGAGAATAAATCCGACCGCCGGTCAGCCGCGGCAAGTCCGTTCGCGCGCACCTCTGGCGCCAAAAACTGAGGGGCAAACTCTTGAATAAGAGCCGTGGAGCCTATGCTGACGTGATCCGGAAGGTGTGCCCATTGAAAACCCGTGAACAGAGGCTGATTGTCAGAGGTCACCAGAATCGTTTGAGGCGTCAAATTGCGGTGGAGAATTGTCAACTCTTTGCCGCCGGCTTCATGGAGTTCCCTTAGCGCTTCAAGCGCCCGGCAGGCAAACTCCACACGCGAACGTGGATTCCATGATCGATCCGGGATCCGATCCGCGATCGTTGGGGCCGCCGGATCGATCAGCGTGAAAAAGTACATTTCACCGCAGTAACCCGGCACCGATTGAAAGGAGTCCAGGATGCGAGGCGCCCACCGATAGATCTGGAGTTTCTGAAGACTGTCGAATTCCCTTCGTGCTCGCTCCTCTGCTTTGCGATCAGCTTTTGGATCGGCGGACAGGTCGTAAAGATGCAGGATCACTCGATCCTGCCGCGTGGGATGAGTGGCACGATAAACACGACGAAAACCTCCCTCCTTCGGCAATTGACGTTCGAGGTTCACATATCCTGCGAGCCTTCGCAGATCGCCGGTGGCAATTGCGAAGTTGCGAGGAGATAACGACCTCGCTAGCAGTTCCACCTGCGGGGGAGAGAGAACAGCGGGTTCACAGATTCCGATAACCTTATCAACGCTATTAAGGTTATCGAACGAAACACCCTGGACCTGAGACTGTGGTAGCGTGCCAATTCGGGAGGGTGCAGGTGTGAGAAGGAAATGGCATCGCACAAACGAAAGATCCGCAACAACTTTTCGGAGCGAAGTGGCCACCTTTTTAGTTTTTTGAAGAAGCCTGTTCGCCTCAACGATGATTTCCTCCTCATGTTCTTTGATCCAGGCGGCCGTCCAATGCTTTACTTCGATCACACGAACTCCGCTAGGTCCGATAACCACAGCGTCGATTTCATCCGCCTGCATGCGGGTATTAACGGAATGCAATACATTCGTGAGGAGAAAAACACGCCCCTCACCTGCGGCAGACTCACAACAACGACGAATTTGCTCGAAAGCTCGCCTTTCACTTTCGTTGGCGATCGGACCACACGGTATCCATTCGCACTTCATGAAGTTCACCCCGTCTCACCTGAAACGTCTTTCGGAAGTTACGCTTAACGAAAGAAACACCACTCCGTAGAAACGGGTCGATGATGTCTCCATCCCTCAATTACGAGAATCTTGGTCAAGTAATAACAAGAACGGTACTTTGCAACCCTATTGCCGATTGGGACTACACTTCAGGCCAAGAGAAAATCAGACGAATTCAGTGATCTCGCGCTGTGCTCACTTAAGGTAATGCCGAAGCCGTCGAACGACGAAAGTCGCTATTTCAAGAACTACCCACGTTTCGTATCTTGAACCCACAGCAGCTTCTGTGTTCCAGGGAGTTCCAAAAAACCTACATTTTATGGTAGTCTCCCTACATACAAGTCGCAATTGCGATCAAGACATACGGGCTCGCTTTGAAGAGCAGACACGTGACATCGGTCTAAGGTGGGGTGGTTAGCCTGCTTTTGCCAGCGCACTCAGCTGCCTTCATAGATAGTGCAAACAGGAAAATCCGATGACGGTATCGAACGGAGAAAAAGAGAGTTCTGGGCCATTTCTGAACTATGGGGATTAGCCCGAGCCAGAGCCTTCGCATACACAACGGCAATGGACCCCTACGGGCCAGGATCAGGATTGTGCATTCTCCAGAGAGCGCAATCTCCGAAATGATGAACTACAGTTCCCCTTGGTAAGCCGTCTGCTTACCCAGCAATGTTCCATCTACAATTGCGAGGCAAACACTTTTATCAGCTCATTGGGAGATTTGACATGCAATATACGGCCGCCGTTGTGTTAGCTTTATTGGCACTTGGTCTGGGCGAGGGCGCATCCTCTGGAAGTGAACCGGTCACACTCTTTGTGTCCCCGGACGGTAATGACGACCACGACGGGACAGAGGCGAAACCTTTTGCCAGTCTTGCTCGGGCATGTGCCGCCGCTCGGCAACTGGGCCGTCAACAACGGCGACGGATTGTGCTGCGAGGTGGGCACTATTATGAGGCATCAATTCGTCTGGGACCGGAAGACTCCCATTTGTCAATCGAAGCGGCATCGGGAGAGACACCCGTTCTTATCGGAGGACGACGTGTCACCGGTTGGGAAAAAGACGGTCCTGACTTCTGGGCTGCCCCGTTACCAGGCGTCAAAGAGAAGAAATGGGACTTCCGGTCCCTTGTGGTCAACGGTGAACTACGGCCTCGGGCACGGCTTCCGTGATTTGGTCAGTTCACGCATCTAAGTCGTTTCGATGCCCCTTGGCACAGCACAATGGGCGGAGGTTTCCGTGGAGCCGACAAGCCCGAGCTTAAACTTCAGATGGAGTATCGCGAGGGAGATCTCGGCCCGTGGTTAGATATTAACAACGCGGAGCTGACCATCTTCCACATGTGGGACGATTCTGTCGTGGGATTGGCAGCTCACGATTCGGAGCGCCATCTGCTCTCGTTTTCCAATCCTTCGAACTATCCGCCAGGTGCATTTGGTGTAAGAACGTATGTCGTCTGGAACATCCGTGAAGGCATGCACGAACCTGGTCAGTGGTACTTAGACCGCAGTCGTGGGAAGGTCGTCTATTGGCCGAAGCCAGGCGAGGATATCCACTCCCTTGAAGTGATTGCCCCAACAACCGAATCGGTTATTCGATTTTCGGGAACCAATGAGCAACCGGTCTCGGACGTAATCTTGAGAGGCCTTCATATTTGTGCGACGACTACGCCACTGGTCAAGGGTGGTTGGGCAGCGGGTGCTTTTCAGGGTGCTGTTGAGATTGGCCACGTTGAGAGATGCTCTTTACGGGATCTGGTTATTAAGGCTGTGGGAGGGCAGGCCATTCGTATCGCCGACAGCAAAAGCATTTCAGTCTCAAACTGTGAGATCGGGAACATTGGTGCTGGTGGAATCTACGACAGTCGTGGACAAGAGAATGAAATTATCAACAATCGTATCCGAGAATACGGGGTAATCTATCCGAGTGCCATCGGGATCCGGATATCCGGAAGTGGCCAACAACAGCCAGAGACGAGCCGGGATAACGTCATTTCGCACAATGATGTCTCCGGTGGGTCTTACGTCGGTATCCAATTCGATGGTTGGAGAAACAGATTCGAGAACAACGTCGTGTCCGATGTGATGCGAGTGCTCAATGACGGGGGTGCTTTCTATGGCAGCGGCAAGGAGAATGTTATCCGCAGCAACGTCGTTCGTAACATTCCGTCTGGCAAATCAGCCCACGCGTACTATATTGATGAGCTTGGCCATCAGATCCTCGTCGAGAAGAATCTTTCCGTGGGATGCGAGTGGCCTCTTCATGTGCACATGGCAAGTGACGGATTCATTCGCAACAACGTATTCCTGTCGGACGGAGTTGCCAAGCTCACTTTTCCCAGGAGTCGCGGTTTCGTGATGGAAAGGAATGTCGTGATGGCTCAAGGGGCCATTTCTGTCATGAATCCCGATGGTGTGACCCGTTGGCAAAACAATCTCTTTTTCAGTCGGTCAGGGGAATACCACGAGGTACCCGATAACGTTACCAAAGCTGATCCTCTGATCACCGAAGCAACCCGAGGCCGCTACCGTTTTCTACGCGGCTCACCGGCACCCAACCTTGGCATTGAGCCTCTCGATCTCGACCAGGCAGGGGCGCGGGGGACGTCTCCGAAGAATAGCAACCAACAATGAAGATGCAGTTTTTTGATCTGAATCCCTTGACTGACGTACGGCCTGAATGACTCAATCGCATCGATTCCAAAAACCCGCACGATACCCAGCAGGGATGGTTCCCATCCGAAGAAAAACGCTAAAGAGACTGGCAAGCCCAAACCACGAACTACATCCCTCACCAGTGTTTTCGGGATGTCCGAAAAGCTAACGACTAACGAAGCGGAGGGCACGGGACTCGAACCCGCAACCCCTTTCGGGGCACCACATCTCCAGTGTGGCTGCTCACCAATTCGCATACCCTCCAATCGTTATGTAACGAAAGCGTCACACTCTTATTTGCTATGGTGTTACACCCGTACCGTCAACTAAAGGTTATTGACCACCTGCAATCCAGCGATGACACTCCGTTACCGACCATGCGACCCTTCAACATGGATTATATATTTTGCTCTTGAGTTTGTCAGCGCCAGCGAAGCTCGACGATGGCCCACAGTTCCAGCTCCGGCACCGTAACCGTGAGACTCTTCCCTTCCGGTTTGACCACGACAATCAGGTCTTCTTTTCCATACGAATGAATCTTCGCAGACCGGCATGCGTCTGCCGGGCCGGGAAGTGCCTCCGCGTCAAGTGTAATAGTAACATTCGTGAGCGGAACCATCCGGTCCTTCTCTCCATCGTACTGCCGGTTAACCAAATGAATGGCCAATGTAGGCTGACCAGATGTTACTTTGACCCGCGGTGTGACAAAAACAGCGCCTGGGCTTGAGATTTGTACGGGGTTCTTTCCAAGTGACGCTAGGCTTTCGGCCGATGACCACGTCACGAGCTTGCCTGCCGTCCGAGCCTGATCCAACACAGGCTTCAGATCCTCGGAAAGCTGAAGATCGCCTGGAATAATAACCTTGTCAAATTGCTCAACGGCGGCCTTGTCGATCGTGTATCCCGGCAGCCAATCATCCCCCTGGACCAAGACCCTGAAAGGCCAGTTCGACTCTGCAAGGGTTGTCACGATCCCCTCAACATTCCCTTTGCCTACTCGTCGAGAGTGATTGTCATAGACAATGGCGACACGACCAACGGCTTGAAAATCATCGAGGACTTCTGCATGGTCACGTACGAATCGGTAAAGGGGTGCGTACGCCTCCGTGGGACCCGAATACCAGTGGGTTCCTTTTTCTTTCGTGTAGCACCACTGCCGATGCGGGGCCATAAGATTGTGACCAAATGCGTACGAAAGAGCTGTCCATGTGCGGACGAGCCCCGGAAGGTTGTGTTCCATCACGTAAGCCCAGTCCCAACCACTGGCTGTCGAAGTGACAGGTCGGTCTAAGCCGTCGGCCAACTTGTACACATAGATCGGATGGAGCGGAACTCTGCGTGCTGCTGCTTGATGATCAACCTCACAACAGAAATAACTCAGATGTGGGGTGATCGCCAAATCCATGGGTCCGGAAAGTCCAGAATTAACGGCGAGAGGAAGTTGACTTCCCTTGATTTGTTCGCCTTTTCGGCGGTATTCGGCGACAAAATCAGTCACAGATTTGACGTGAAAATCCAAAAACTCCTCTGCCAGTGGAAGCTGCGCACGCTCCTTGCGATACCGTTCGGGTGTGATTCCCTGACTCGTGAGAAACTGACGGTAGTCAAAGGTAGCCAGGTCTGCAATTCCGAGTTGCTTGCGCCGTTCATCCGAAAGTTTCTCCTTCAAATAGCTACGAAATCCTTCCATACAAGCTGGGCAGAAACATGCATCGAGCCAAGTCACGGCTCCTGCCGTCCCCGTGTAATCGTCAATGTGGAGTGCGTCAGCCCCAACTGCGATCGTTTCTTCAAGACGCTTTAAGAGATACTGGCGATAAAGTGGGCTGTTCGTGCAAAACCACCATGCTGGCTGTCCCTTGTGTTTATGGTCCCATAACCAGGGAACGATAAATGTTTCTCCGGCGAAATTCCGGCAGGCAGCCTGCAAGAAATCTGGAGTAAAATCGACCATGCGTGCAAATTCAGTGCGGAAACCAACGCTCACGGCGAAAAGGCGAACACCCCGGGTATGTGCCAACTTGATTCTCTCTGACGACCCAGCACCAGCCCAACCCATCACCGTGCAGCCATAGGTCTCATAGAGGTCCGGATTATCATACATGAAGACCACATCCGAATGGCGTATCACCCGTGAATGCGATTCGCCCTCGGCATTCCCCCGAGCGGCGCTACCGAGCAGAGTCAAAAACATGCCAAAAATAACCATGGCCGTCTGGAGTGGTAGATCAGCAAGTACTGTGACTCTTGCTATTCTTGTTTGGTCAGAAAACATGGGATCTTCCTTTCATCAAGTTGCGTGAAACCCCGAGGCGACCAAGTATGTGCTCACATCGATCATCTTGGAAGGATTGTGCCACACGTTAGCGTCGATTGGCAAGCCCTACACTTTGCTGCACATGTACAGATGTACACTCGTACAGGTCGAGCGAGATAACCGTCTGGTTTCAACGTTTGACGAGAAGCCCTGGTCGTCTGTTGAGCTAGAAGTCTCACAAACCTTTCGACTAGGCGATTAGCCGAGGGATTCGAACCCGATTCCACAAGTGACTTTTCTAACGTCACTTACGACAACTCGCAGGGGCCCGGTGGCACAGAATCCGGCACACTCGGTGACGAAACGCGGGGTGGTGGGACCGGAAGTGGTGATGTTCCGACATTTTAGTAGAAAGAAAGTAACGGTATGGTGTGGCAACTCGAACAGCGGATGGGATGGGGTGGCCTACTTTACGGCCTCTGGCGTTCTCGGGATGCCGAAGAGCGGGATATGTGGGCAATGAATGTCTACCGCCCCACGGCCAAGTGATGACGCCGACCGCTGTCCGGAACGGGGCTTTATTCCCCAAGGGCGGCGCTGGAAGTGGCGGGGATTCCGCGGAGGGTGTTGGAAGCTTCACGGTAAAGGACCTGATGAAAAATTCGACATTTTTCGACACCTAACGGGGGTGGCGAAGCAACGTTTTGTGCCTAAGAACGTTTGCCTAAATTAACTTCGTTGAGCGCCGTTAGGCGCGCCCCGGTCAAAATAGGTAATTTCTAGCGCCGGCTGGTTGGCGGACAGATGCCGCCCCGTTGACAGTTATGCGTGGATGACAAAAATCGACTGACTAGGGCGGGCTAGGACCGGTACCCCCGAAACCCCGGGGCCACACGGGTTGCCCCCCCTCTTTTTCTGTTGTGGTGTCCTTAATCACATGAGGTGGCGCCCGTGTCCGAAATCTTCAAGCTCGACGCCTGTCGTTTGACCCTTGAGGACCTCAAGGCTTGGATCGATCGCGTCCGGGACCTCAAACCCCTTTTGGTACGGGCATGGTATGGCGGAGACTCTTTGTCAAAAGACGATGGGGAGAATTGGCTCGGCAGCTTCCCCCGCCGTTGGTCGAGGGCTTGATCGAGAGCTACAGCCCGTCCTATCAACTGCCTTGGCGGGCCCTCGAAAAAGGTTTTCATTGGGGGTGCAGTGGGCCAGGTGTTCGACCGGTTGTTGACCTTGGCTTTTGAATCCGGCCCTGACGGGGAACCCGGGCCGCGGATTGTCGTTCTTTCCCCCGAGGCCAAGGCGTGTTACCAAGACTTTTTCAATCGACATGCTGAAGAGCTAGCTAATGCGACCGGCGATTTGGCCGCGGCCTTCAGCAAAATCGAAGAAATTCCGTTACGCCTTAGCCTGGTTTTGCATTTGGTGCGTTGGGCCGCCGGCGAAGCCGTGAACCCCGATGTGGTGGACCTGGAAACCATGCGGCGGGCCATTACGCTCAGCGAGTGGCACAAACACGAAACCGCCCGGATTTATGAGATTCTCCCCCGCGGCTTCGAGGCCAATGAGCGGCAAGAGCTCATCGACTGGATTGCCCGGCGCGGGGGAAGGGTGACGGTGCGGGATTTGACCCACGGGTTGCGGCGGTTCCGCGGGAAACGTGACGAAGCCGAAGCGGCACTCAATGACCTTGTCGAAGCTGGTTTTGGCTTCTGGAAAGAAGACGGTTCTTCTCAAAAGGGGGGGCGCCCAAAAGTGCTGTTCGAGCTGTGTCACCACGTCACCAAAACTTCACGAAAAGGCCGTTTTACGAGGTTTTGGTGACGGTGACACCGGTGACACTACGACAACCACGGGTTCGACCGCCGGTAACTTGAATCCTATACCCACCGAAAGTGGCGGGACGGATTCTGGGGAATCTGAGGACGGATTGAGGCAGGTTTGGCTATGAGTGTTCTTCACCTATTGCAACGTCCGGGCGTTGAGGCGAAGTGGATTGAGGGGCGATTGCGGCTGGATTTTACCCCCACTGCCCTCACCGATTCTGAGATTGCCCTCTTGCGTCAGCACAAGGCCGAAATCGGCGGCTGGTTGCTTTTGCACAAACTTTGGGAGGCCGGCTATTCCCTCCGGCTGGAACCCAGCCAATACGGCCCGGGATACGTCATCATCCCCACGGGCCAACCCACAAAGCCGGTGGATTTTCCAGCCCTGTTTAGCCTTTACGACACTTTCCACGATGCGGCTGTCAAACTCTTGCTAGAGGCCTGCCAAGCCCTGAAAATCGACCCCACGGCTTGGCCGGATGCCGTAGAGAAGATGGCTAAAGAATCGGCCTATTATCCAGAGAATCCGGAATTGTGCCCCGATTGAACCCCGCCCGGTCGGGAAACTCGGCCCTTGGCGTGGAATTTGGGGGGCGGATTTCGACAAATTTCGACAGGTAATGGAGCTGTTGAAAAGGCGCGCAAACGCCCAGAAGTGGTGATGTTAACCAAAATCTTCCGGGTCATCGGTGCCTAACATTGACGTGATAGTGATAGCGTGGGAAAGTGTTGCAGGATTTTGAGGTTGCTAGTGGAAAGGGTAGCATATGGCTAGTGTCGCGAAAGACGGCAAAGGGTGGCGGATTCTCTTTGTGGCCCCACACGGGAAGCGGAAAACGCTGCGATTAGGCCGGGTGGACAAAAAGACGGCCGAGAGTATCCGCGTGCACGTGGAGGCCCTCTGGCGGCCAGAATCAGCGGAGTACCGGTTCAGCAAGCGACGGCGGCCTGGTTGAATAGCGTCGGGGACGCCCTCAAAGAGAAACTGGCCCGGGTGGGGCTGATTGACGCCATGCCGGTGGTGACTTTGGGGGAAGCCGTGGAGGATTACCTGGCCCGTCAAAGCCACTTGAAACCGGCAAGCCGATGCGTCACCGAACACGCTCTACGAAGCCTGCTAACGTTCTTTTCGTCAACACGGAGGCTGGATTCCATTAGGCCCGGTGACGCCGATGACTTTGCCAGGTGGCTTCAGAGTCATGGCCGAAGCCAGAAGCACAAGCACCATCCCCCGTCACTCGGTTCCGCCACGGTAGCGAGGCGTTTAACGCGGATTCGATCTTTCTTCCGGGATGCTCAACGGCGAAAGCTTGTCACAGAGAATCCCTTCGCGGAAATTCGCTTGCCTACGGTTGCGGATTCGTCACGGGAAGCCTACGTTCCCGTGGAGGTTGTGGAACGGCTGATTGACGCGGTTCCGGATTCGGAATTCAAGCTTCTGTTGGCTATGGCAAGGTACATGGGAGTTCGTGTTCCCAGTGAACCCTTTTCCATGACGTGGGATTGTGTGGATTGGGAGCGCCGGCTTTTGCGGGTACCTAGCCCGAAAACGGCTAGCCAAGGGCGGGCTTATCGGGTAGTGCCGATTTTCCCCCCGGTGATGACCCACTTGGAGCGGGTGTTCGACGCGGCAGAACCGGGCCGAGTGTTCATCTTCGACCGCCTACGGCAACGGGAGTCCGTGAAGGCGGCGGAACGGGGTTGGTGGGGGGCGGTCAATCTCCGCCAACGGCTCTTGCGGTGGATTGCCCGGATTGGCGAACAACCGTGGCCCCGGCTATGGCACTCTTTACGGGCAAGCGCAGAAACAGATTTGGTGGCCCGATTTCCCATTCACGTGGTCACGGCTTGGCTTGGGAACACGCCGAAAATCGCCCTCAAGCATTACTTGCGGATAACGCCCGCGGACTTGGAACGGGCGGTAACGGAACCTTGGAAAGACGGGCCAGGCTTGGGTTTTGGGGCGGTACCGGGGACAGGGCGAGAAAATTCCGAATTGAATGCGAAGCGTGTTCAGGCGAACACCACAAATGGACCCTTGAACGGTGGCACAGAATCCGGCACAGCAGGTTCCCGCGCCACGTTGTAAGATAGAGAAGATCGAAACACAAGCCGTGTTCAACCGTGACGTTATGCAACGTGTTGCGAGTCGTAACTTGCGCTCACAACGTAACTTACTAGCCGAGGCGGGATTCGAACCCGCACGGGGATAACTCCCCACAGGATTTTAAGTCCTGTGCGTCTACCATTCCGCCACTCGGCCCGGTTATTCCTGACACCGGTTATCCGTTCGGCATATTGGTTCATGCGAACACAGGTCATGAGCCATTGCCGAACAACCAAACCCTCTATGACGAACCCTCTGTGGAGGCTACGTTGGTGTGGTGGTTTCTCACCAGAATACGGTTGATTGCATTCAAGAACGCTTTGGCACTGGCTTCAAGGCTATCTGTCGAGACTCCACGTCCTCGGTAGATTTCCCCATTATACTCGATTTGGACCTGGACCTCACCCAGGGCGTCTTTCCCCACCGTCACGCTATGGACGCGGAAATCGCGGCAAGAGACCGTTACACCGGTGATTTTTTCGATCGCCAGGAAGACGGCGTCCACCGGGCCATCACCAGCAGCCAGCGTAAGAGTTCTCAATTCGTTATCAGCCCGACGGAGCGTCATCGTGACCTCAGGGACGTGCTGCGTTCCCACGGTCAGTTGATATGACTCTAAAGACCACGTGTCCACCACCAGACGGGTCTCTTGATCAATCAATGCCACCAAATCGGCGTCATAGACCTCCTTTTTCTTGTCGGCAAGAATCTTAAACTCATGAAACACGCGGTCCAGTTGTTCAGGTGTGAGCTGATAACCGAGGGCTTTAGCGCGAGCCGCCAGTGCAGCCCGGCCACTGTGCTTGCCCAGAACCAGGTCACTCCGCGAGAATCCGACATCTTCCGGACGCATGATCTCATAGGTCTTAGGCTCTTTAAGAATCCCGTCCTGATGGATTCCGGCTTCATGTGCGAACGCATTCTGCCCGACAATCGCTTTATTTCGCTGGACAACCATGCCTGTAATTCCGGCCACAAGCCGACTGGTGGGCACAAGTCGCTGGCTGACAACGCCGGTGTCCGCGTGGTAAATGTCCTGGCGAACACGGAGAGCCATAACAACTTCCTCCAGCGCGCAGTTTCCGGCGCGCTCGCCGATGCCGTTGATCGTGCATTCGACCTGACCTGCCCCAGCCTCTACGGCTGCCAGGCTGTTGGCGACGGCCATTCCCAGGTCGTTGTGGCAATGAACGCTGATAACGGCCTTGTGGATGTTGGGAACCCTCTCACGAAGCAAGCTGATCAACCGGAACATCTGACCGGGTGTCGCATAGCCCACCGTGTCGGGGATATTGACCGTAGTTGCTCCAGCGTCAATGGCAGCTTCAACAACCTGACAGAGGAATTCGATCTCCGTGCGAACAGCATCTTCTGGTGAAAACTCCACATTTGAGCAATAGCCGACGGCCCGTTTGACTCCGGCAACGGCAACGTCAATAATCTGCTCTTTCGTCATGCGGAGTTTATGTTCACGGTGAATAGCACTCGTGGCGAGGAAGACATGGATCCGCGGCGATTCGGCAAACTGGACGGCCTCCCAGGCCCGGTCGATATCTTCCTTGCGGCATCGGGCAAGTCCGCAAATCACTGGTCCCCGGATTTCCTGGGCGATGGCTTTCACGGCCTCAAAATCACCGGGGGAGGCGATAGGAAAACCCGCCTCGATCACGTCAACGCCGAGTTGTGCCAATGCATGAGCGACCTCCAGTTTTTCTTGAAGGTTCATGCTGCAACCTGGTGATTGTTCTCCATCGCGGAGCGTCGTATCGAAAATAACAATCCTCCGGGCTGATGGTTTGGGATTTGCTTCGTTCATGGTCTTTCACCTTTTTCTCGACACAAAATCCACTTAAGCGACCTAACCGACGCATGTTGCGGTCACGGTTAGCCCGACAATAACAACCACGCCCGTGTCGGCAACACTCGGCGCCTCGTCCGTTGCGTGAAATAGATCCCAACACCCATCAAACCATTACCTTTCGAGATCCGGTTCGTAACAAGCGGCCACGGGCAACCCGTTCCGGGCCGCCATGTCAATCGCGTGTTCTGCCGTCCTGTAGCCTGCCCAAAGCAAACAAAAAACCCAGGGATTTTCCGGCCCTGGGTTCGATAGTCTCTTTTTTTGCGATTCACTGCGCGAACCGTTGGGCCGGCCTCAGAGGTGAGGCAATAACAACAAGCCCAGCGATAGGTTCACGCGTCGAATCGTATCCATAATCAATTGATGTCGCCAATCATTTCGAGTAACTCTATATCGTAAGACACGTTTCGTCAAGACCGCGTTCGGCAAATTGCTAATCCTGCATTAGAGCTGTGGTGTCGCAGCAACCCAAGGACAGTCTATCGGGGACCTATTTTGTCCAAACCAACTAGCGGTCTAAGCACCTCCGGAATGAGAACGGAACCATCGGCTTGCTGATAATTCTCGAAAATCGCGATCAAAGCCCGACTGATGGCCACAGCCGTGCCGTTGAGCGTGTGGACAAACTGTGTCCCTTTTTCGCCTTTGACGCGGTAGCGAATTCCCAGTCGCCGGGCTTGATAGTCGGTGCAATTGGAAGTGCTGGTAACCTCGCCAAATTCGCCTCGTCCGGGCATCCATGCCTCCAAGTCGTACTTCCGATAGGCCGGCCCCCCCAAGTCGCCCGAAGCTGTGTCGATAACGCGGTAAGGAATTCCTAAACCATCAAATATTCGGCATTCGAGCGAGCGGAAATACTCTAGCATATCGTTGCTTTGATCGGGCAATGTAAAGGCGAACATTTCCACCTTGGTAAATTGATGCACTCGATAGATACCCCGAGTGGCTCTCCCGTGGGCGCCGGCTTCTGTTCTAAAACAATGGCTAATCCCGGCCATCTTGATGGGCAGTTGTTCGGCCTCAACAATCTGATCAGCGAAATACCCGCCGAGCGTAATTTCCGCGGTAGCGATTAGACTCAAGTCCGTATTTTCGATGCTGTATAATCTGCGTTTACCGGACCCCGGGGAAGAAAACCGATGCCTTACCAGAACATCGTTTCTGGCAAGATCCGGCGTGGTTGCTACCACGAAGCCCTCTGATCGCAGAAGGTACGAATGGCGTATTTCTGAAGGGCCAGTTCCAGAAGGACGGCTTCGTTTTTGAGGAAGTAAAACCCATGTCCCGTAACCCGTGCTCCTGCCTCAAAATCAATAAGGTCGAGGGCCTCCGCAATTTGAACGTGGTCCTTTGGAGGAAAGCTAAACTCCCGAATGGGCGTCTTGCCTCGTGCAACCTCACGTGAGGCCGTTTCATCGCCAACCGGGGCATCAGGATGGGTCATGTTGGGGAATCTGTTTTAGAATGGATTCCGTTTCCTCAACGATTTGTTGGAGTTGCTTTTCGATCTGGGCTGCGTTTTCCCGAAGTTGGCGTCCCTCCTCTTTTTTTGCCTCGCGCTCGGCCTGGTTTGAGCAACGTCCGATGGATCGCGCAACTTCATTTGCCCGCCGATTGATCGCGTCCAGTTGGCCTTGCAATTCTTTACGGCGGTTCTCCAACTCCACAAAACGATCCACATCGACCGTCACCCCGCGGATCGCACAATTTCGTTTGACAGCATCCGTGTTTTCTAAGACGAAGCGTCTATCGAGCATTGCTTCTTACTCCTCACATGCCATCCAGCATTGTTCCTTGATCCGTCCAGCCCCTGTGTAAGGTCTATTTTGATTTTCCGGCCATTTTCATGCTGTTGCCTTACGCGTCGGCTGCCGTGATTAGCCACTGTGACGATCACTGTTCTTCTCTGGGACCGCAATTTGCCGAATGAACTCCCAAAGATAGGCGCTTGCCAGCGTTCCACGATGAAAATCAGCCAATGAGAACTTTTCATTCGGGGCGTGAGTGTTATCATCATCCTGACCCCATCCAAGAAGGAGAATGTCAGCCCCTAGCCGCTGCTGAAAGAGACTGACAAGTTGGGATGGAACCGCCCTCTCGGGTAAACACGTGGCGGCCTCGGGAAGGCTGCTTTGATCGCGTTTTCAGCGGCCTTGATATAAGGGCTGTCCAGCGAAGTTAACACGGCAGGGGACGCGTGCAAGTCCACCAGTTCATATTCAACTCCCACAGGACATATCTTCGCCAAATACGCAAGCAATGCCTGCCGAATTCGTGTGGGATCTTGCCGTGGAACCAACCGAAAGCTGATTTTTGCTCCAGCCTGGCTGGGAATGACCGTCTTTGCCCCCTCTCCTTGGTATCCTCCCCATAAGCCGCAGACTTCAAAAGTGGGACGTGCCCAACGCCTCTCCAGAACAGTGTAACCAGGTTCACCCAAAGCGGCTTCCACTCCGAGAGTTGCCCAGAATGCGCGTTCGTCGAAAGGCAATTCGCGTAAACGGCGCCGCTCCTCGTCGCTCAACGGGACCACATCGTCGTAGAAACCGGGGATTGCGATCCGACCGTCCGGCCCCATTATCCGGCCCAATATCATTGTCAAGGCCGTGGCAGGGTTAGTGACAGTCCCACCGAAAGACCCTGAATGCAAGTCGCGACTTGGCCCTTTCACCCGCAGTTCAAAATAGGCAATCCCTCGCAGGCCGTAAGTAATCGCCGGCTGATCTGGCCCAAACTGATTCCCATCACTAATGACAACACAGTCACACGACAAACGATCCCCATTTTCGTCGAGGAATTTCTCGAGAACGAGACTTCCGACCTCTTCCTCGCCCTCGATGACGAATTTGAAATTGATGGGCCAACTTTTTGTCACCTCGTACCATGCTTGGACCGACAACAGGTGGGTGAGAACCTGACCTTTGTCGTCGCTTGCACCCCGCGCGTAGATCGCGCCCCCACGGATTGTCGGTTCAAATGGCGGCGATTCCCAAAGTGCCGGGTTTTCTGCGGGTTGGACATCGTAATGGCCGTAAACCAACACCGTGGGCAATCCAGCACGGTAGGGGGTCTCAGCATACACTACCGGGTGACCCGGGGCCGGTTGCGCTACCTCCGTATGAAGCCCCATTTGAGACAGAAACTCAGCAACCCATTTGGCGGCCCGCACCACGTCGGCACGGTGATGGGGATCAGCGCTTACACTTGGGATAGCAAGGAAGTCCGCAAGAATCCGTTCAGACGTCGCGCGGCGGGACTCGAGAAATCCCTTAATCTGTTCCTTAACCGATGCCATGCCAAACTCCATCACTTTCGGTCTCTTTCCGCTGGATGATCAGAAAACCCTTAATATAATTCCTTTCGGGGGGGCCGACTATCCAGACGGATCCTCAAGATCAGAAGACGGGGGATCCTGTAAAGGGTACAGCAGCGAGCTGAGTTAGGAGGTGTTGTTATGCCGTCCGACGATGTAGTCGCCCAGGGAGTGGACTCGGTTCAAGTTCGCCCACGCCGTAAGTCCCAAAACCACGAGGCATTATGTCATATTCCGCGGTACCACGTGGTTTTGTGGAACGACGATGACCACAGTTACGAGTACGTTATCCGAATGCTTATGCAACTTTTTGGGCACCCGTTTGAAAGGGCTTATCAAATGGCCAAGGAAGTGGACACTGCTGGGCGCTGTATTGTCCTGACGACGACAAAAGAACACGCGGAATTAAAGCGAGATCAAATTCACGCCTTTGGGCGAGATCCACTGGTTGATGAGTGTGGCGGTTCTATGAGCGCCACGATCGAACCAGCTAATGATTGATTTAGAGGGTCACAACAACGCGAAGTGGTTATCGACGGTTGGGTTTCCCGAGGTGCCACTGTCGCCGTTGTTTTGGCAGAGACTTCTCTACATCCGTGACGGCCTGTACGAGTTCATTCAACTCGTTTTCTTTCCTTCGGCCATTTCCGAAGCGAAGATAATAATAGGCCGAAACGAAATGCATCACTGCCTTTGCCCAAGAGGCTTGATCGCCGGCATTGTGATTTGAATGAACGATAGACAGGACAAACTGACGTGGTGTCTGGCCCGGTAAACGCTGGTATCCTCGCCGCAGCAAGAGGCGTTCAAGATGTCGATATACGGCGGTCGCCAGATGCTCAGAGACTTGACGATTCCTAAGCCGTTTTGGCAAATGACTCGATATCCATAGAGTTGTGACTGGATTTTGCAGAACGCGCCAGATTTTCCATCCGAGGAATACAGAGAATCCCAATCCGGCCATGAGGACGGCGACCCTGGCGGGATTGTTCAAACCATCGCGGAGTTTACCAAATATTGTTCTCAACTGGCGTCGCCACTCTCCGCTGTCTAAGAGCCAGCTCACTCGTTTGCGAACTTGGTTGCGGACGGGACGATAGATTTCCGACTCCTGTCGCGGTTGGTCCATTTGCATAACGTATTTGAGCCAAACGTAGTCAAGAAAGTTGTAGGCATTCCAGAATCGCTGCCAGGCTCCCTGAGAAGCGGTTAGTCCTGATGCGGAAGGAGGAGCTGGGTCAAGACGGAGCCAGGCTCCGTAACGGAACAAATCGAGCGGCTTTTCACCCACGAGATCCTTTCTGATTTGATCGCGCGACAGGTACACTTCCACCCAAGCGTGGGCATCACGTTGACGAACCTGATAAAAATGCCCCAGGCTATTGTAATCGTAGGTCTTATAACCGATGACAACCCGTGCCGGAATGCCGCGAGACCTCAACAAGATAGCCAGGGCAGTGGCGAAATACTCGCAGTGGCCCTCCTGATGTTCCGTCAGGAAATCGACCACGGGATCGAGATTCGGGTTTCTGGTGACTCCAGCCAATGAATACCGGTAGTGGCCAGAGAATGCCAATTGATGTTCAAAGAAACGAGCGGTGTGGAAATGGTCATCCGCGGGCCAGGGAGATTCGGCCGCCCATTGTCGGGCGAGTTCGGCGACTCGCGTCCATCCTTGTGCTTCATAAACCCCGCGATCGACTTCGAATCGCGGTCCCCACCAAGTCGGAACCCATCTGACCCAAGGCAACTGGAGATACTGTTCGCGCAAGACCGGTTCTGTAGCAGGGACGATATCGATCAGACGTTCATTTTCAATTCCCGAAGTGAGTAACTCATAGCTCACTCTTTGCGGTCGATCGGAGAGACGAAACAAACGAGTCAGCGATGCATCGTAAACCAAGGGAGCGTCGTCCCACTTGCCATATGGCCAGATACCAAAGACATCCGATGTGTCCAGAGGTTCGAGAACGATCCGCTGCCTCCGCAACGTCTGACCGGGTCCACGGTACAAAGGCTTAAGGTTCTCAACCTGTCCATCAGCTACAAAGGGGTTTGTCTCCCACCGTCCATTGCGGTAGATCGGATAGCACCCACCACGAAGATAAATGGGCGCCATAACCGGGACGGGGTTCCCATCCATGTCCATTAGTTCCACTCTCATCACAGGCGTGGTGTCTTCCACAAGAAAGCCAAGCTCTCCCAGGGACACCGTGCGATCAAAACCCACCGTCCGCAAGGGCGTCGGAGAGATGCCCTGCCAGGGGCGCGAACTCAGGCGCGGCACCACAATAAAAGTTGCCACCGCAAAACCAAACGAAGCCAAGCCCAAACCTAATGTCCGGACGAACAACCGGAAATTAAATCCAAGACGGTTCGTATCCGATATTCGATCGCCAACAAATGTATGCCAACCACCAGGTCGCGCGGTATGGTGCTCTGTTTGTCCTTGCCAAACTTCGTAAAAAGCCAACAAAAGCATGACGCCCAAGCTGTTCAGCAAATACAGGACGAGCAGGGTTCCAAAAAGGACACTGTGGTAAAACGCACTCGCTGAGACAACCTGAAAGGCACTCAGGGTCACGAGATACCGGAAGACTCGCGTGTTCTTTGTCTGGAATTGAAGAATGCACTGCAAATATACGAGCAAGTCGGCCATTGCCAGGACATGAATGAAACCAGTCCCCCGGGTCAGGTTGAACGCGACCAGAACCAGCGCTGCAATCATCAGGGAGTTCGTCATCCATTGGCGCAGGATGAGAATTCTCAAGAGATCGGTCAACACGAAGCTCAACAGCGATGAAAACAGGGCCAGTATGGGCAGGGTCTGGCTCTGCTGTCCGAGTCCGAGAAGAGTTGTTCCCAATGTCGCCATGCATGCGACACTGAATTGCAGGCATAATTCCAAGCGACGAGCTGGACTCAATATCATTGCCATTAATGAGAAACTAATGATCCCCGCTCGGTGAATCGAGGAAAAACAAATCGAATTCCTTGGCAGCCGCCGTGTACATGCCAATCCGTCCTTTTGGACGGGTAAACGAAACATTACCTAACTGTCGTGGTGAGTTGTTAGGGGTCAAATCATTGCTTCCAAACTCCGGTACCACACTCGTTCCGTCCAATACAGGCGTCGCAGTTTGACTTACCACAACAATCACCTCGCTTTCTGGAGGTGTTCGCCGCTGAATCTCGGCCAGGAAGGACTCTGGCCGGTCCGTGGAACCGACCTCAGTGAGGGCTAATAACTCGAGGGCACGATCTCGGAAACCCGGCGACGCTGGTCCCGAGATCCATTCCGTTTTTTTCCCTGCTACGCCCAACGAAATATGATGACTACCCTGACGACAAAGGTCGTGGATCAGAGTTACTGCACATCGAATGGCCTTTTCTGCATAGTCGAGGTCCGCATCATTTGGCCGATCTGGTACCCAGAGAACCAGTCCGATCACCACGTCGCGATGACGGGGGCGATCAAACTGTTTTACGAGAAGCTCCCGGTGGCGAAGCGAACTCCGCCAATGTACGAGTCGAGGACTATCTCCTGGCCGCCACTGTTTGAGACCATAAAAATCGCCAGATGCCCGATCGGAGCGCCGTTCCAAGCGAGTCTTTCCCTCATGATTAAAATGCGCCCGTTGTAACGACGGCAGATTGAGAATGCCCAAGCGGGGATACACCAGAATCGTCCGCTCTTCTGGTAATTCCATCGCTGCTTCGAGTAATCCAAGCGGAAAGCAAGTGCTCACACGAATCGGTCCAAACACATACTTGCCGCGGTCCAGAAGTCTGCCCCGGTACGCAGCAACCTGCCGCTGTCCATGTAACAGGGAGAAAAATGCGACCCGCGGGCTGGGACTTTGATCAGCAGACAGACTGCTAATCGATTCTCCATTGCGCGAGATACGATCGGTTAACGTAATCAGCCAATTCTGGCCATAACGAACGGTTCTCTCGGCTTCGATTTCGACCACCAGCAAATCACCGGCAGATGCCCTAGGGGGAAGACGCCGTCGCACTCTTATCCCCGAAAGATTGCGTCTCGCCAAAAACCAACTGAAAAAAAGAGGTGCCGTAACCAGCCCCGCCAGGAGGAGCAGCAGGTTCACTTGGCGGACCATAGCGGCAAGAAAAATGCCCACGGCAAGGATCGCATAATACCTTCCCAATCGCGTCAAATGGACCCTGATTCGTCTTTTCTCACCCGTCATTATCAACTCTTGGGCTAAATGGACGCCCGATGAGGCTGGTTCATGTATGCTGTTATTCTATCGCCTCTCGCAAGTGGTTAAGCATTTCTTGCCGGTGGTCGTAAAGCCGTTTGAGAGACCGCGGCACATGTCGCGCAAGTGCGTAAGCCGTCAGCAATGGCATGGCGACCGTCGAATCGATGTAGCATACCACGGTATCAGGGATGTGCTCAGGATCCACTTTTCCCCAACTCACCGCCTCCTGCGGCGTCGCGCCGGACAACCCCCCTGTGTCTGGTCTCGCGTCCGTGAATTGGAGGAAATAATCCTGCCCTGCGGTTTCTAATCCCAGAATATCGTTAACGTGGGGCGCCGTTTGGAGCAGAAAGTTTTTAGGACTTCCTCCCCCAAAAATCACGACTGCGGATTTCCGTGATTCCTGTTTGGACCAGTAATAGATCGCCGCGGTCTCGTTAACATCGGCCAAAGGATCGAGAACCAGACGCGATTCCCGCAGCCGACGTTCTGCTGCTACCATTCCGATGGTCGAATCACCAGGGGAACTTGTGTATACGGGGACCCCACAGCGGTATGCAGCCGCCAGAATTGACACGTGCCCCGCGCCGGAGTTGTCCTCCGCCTCCGCCGCATACCGTCCCATCAGATAATGCAATTCTGCTGTTGTCATGGTTCGCTGGAACTCGGGCTGGGAGAGAATCTCCTGAACCCGTCGATCTGTTTCGATAAGGCACTCTTCGAGGGAAAGAAGAACATCATAGATCCTGACAACACCCACCTCGTGGAGCTGACGATCATCAATGCGAAAGTCGCCCGCCACAAGTTTGTAGTTGTAGGCAAAGTGGAGATCGTGGTACAAATTGGCGCCCGTGGCCACAATCCAGTCAATAAACCCGGCCTCAATAAGTGGAACGACACAGGAGACCCCCAATCCGGCCGGTGTTAATGCCCCTGCGAGTGACACCCCAAGGGTGACGTCGGGTTCTAACATCTTTCTGGTGAATAGATGTGCCGCCTCACGCAAACGAGCGGCATTGTAAGCCAAGAACGCTCGATCAATTAGATCGGCTACCACCTCTTTCCCCCCAATGGGTGGGGGGAGTATTCTCCGGCCACCGAGTAATTGATCATGGAGCTGACAATCAGTTTTTTGCCGCGAGTCTTGCATTGGGCTAACGCTGCCTCCGTAGATTAAATCTCTTTTTGGGCAAGAAGTTCCTTTCTTGACCCCAACTCCGCTCTGCTTCTGACCTTTCCAGATATCCAGAATCCTTTATTTAACAGGTATTAGGGCCAAAATCCAAGCCGCGCGGCTTGGATTTCACGACCAAACGGCAATAACGGACGTTACACGATGACTCAAGATGGTGCCGCTATGGTTACCCTTGACAGACTCATCCAGGTGAGAAGAACGGCCGGACTAATGAAGAAATGACCTGCTAATCGGCAAATCCACAGAATTGGTGTGATGGATTTGGCACTTCTTTGCCGTGCATCAACGGGTTATTCGCGCAATATGTCTTTTGGGATGGTGCTGCAGAGTCTCGCACGTCTGCTGAGAGAAGCCCGGTAAGAACGAGAACCTTCCCAGTTCACCCGTCTGGTTTCAGTTGTCTGAGGAGGTGTCGTAATGTCGCGCGTGGTTCAATGGTTACTGTGTGTTTTGTTGTTAGTGGCGTGCCCGGCTTTCGCTGAAGAAAGCGGTTCGAGGCCCAAACCTCAGAACATTATTCTCATCGGTTGGGACGGTGCCCAGCGAGCGCACGTCATGGAGTGCCTTGAACGTGGCGAGCTGCCCAACCTGAAACAACTTGCAAGTGAAGGGGCCTTGGTCAACATCGATGTCGTCACTGGTGCAACAGACACCAAAGCTGGGTGGACCCAGATTCTCACGGGTTACAACCCCGAGGTTACAGGCGTTTATAGTAACGGTCGTTACCGCGACGTGCCAAAGGGCCTGAGCGTGTTCGAGCGGCTTAAGGAACATTTCGGCTCTGATTTTGTGTGCGTCGCCGTCATTGGTAAGAGGGAACATTGTGGGGAAATTCGCGAGCCTTTCAAACGACAAATCACAGACGAAGAAGCGGCCAAGATTCAGATGCAACAGCAGGCAACAGCCAAGGCTCGGCAAAAACAGGCTCAGCAAAAGCAGGCCGGACAACCAGCAGCCGCTCAACGTAATGCAGCGGCACCAGCACAACCGGGGGCTGGACGTCAGATGATTGGGCGGGTGATTGAGGAAAACGGCGTGAAGTACCTCGTTTTCGAAGGCTCTCCCTACTACACGATGCACAAGGCGTGTGATGTCTGGGAGTATGGGCTTATGGAGGATGAAAAGGTCGGCTCGCGTGCCGTGGAATTGATCGACAAGTACAAGGATCGCCCATTCTTCTTCTTTGTTCACTTTGCGTCGGTCGATCACGAAGGGCATCGGTTTGGGGAGAACTCCAAAGAGTATACGGAGGCCCTGATTTCCAACGACACCTGGACCGGCAAGATCATTGCCAAGCTAAAGGAACTGGGGCTTTATGATAAGACATTGGTCTATGTTACAGCCGATCATGGCTTCAACGAAGGGGCAACTGGCCATGGCTATGCGCCGTACGTCACGTTGGCCACCAACGACCCGTTGGTCAAGCGGGATGGTATGCGGCAGGATATAGCGCCCACGATTCTGGCACGATTTGGAGTCGATTTGAGCCGATTCCAGCCACCGCTTGATGGGGAGCCACTGACGCAGCCGGCCACGAAGCCAGTCCTTAAGGCCCCTGAAACGCCGCCTGCTCGACCAAAGGTCCAGGCCAAGCAACCGCGGCAGGGAAAACTCCAAAAACAGGCTGCGCCGGCTCCGCAGGCCCCTTAATGGTAGTCCTGAAAAGACCCCATATCACGAAAGAAGAATATCATAGACCGCAGTAAGCTGTCGCAAGGGAGGCTGTACCCGATAGTGGGGGATGCGCGCCCCTTTGAAGTGTTATTACCCAACGATGTCGCCTCAGGAGGGTGTGTTGCCGTCGGGCGGGTTCAGTTGCGACTCGATTGCCCGAATCTTGTAAATGAGTGCTCGCCGACTAATACCGAGTTTTTTGGCCGCCTGGGTCCGATTTCCCCCACATTCGGCAAGGGTAGCGAGAATCGTTGCGCGCTCAACCGCGGAAAGGCGGCCTTCTTGAGGTTCAGAGGTCTCGTCACGAGCGACCGCAAGTGACCCAGCTACATCTTGTGGGAGATGTTCTGGCAAGATGATTTCTCCCTGAGACAGCAGACACGCGCGCTGAACGGCGTTTCGCAATTGTCGGACATTTCCCGGCCAGGAATAAGCCAGCAGGCATCCTGCCGCTTGGGGTGAAAAACGGACAGGACGCTGTGTAAAGCGTCGTGCGAAAAATTCAGCCAAGGGAAGGATATCTTCTGCTCGATCCTTCAATGGGGGAACGCTGAGTTCCACCGCGTTGATACGGAAAAGCAGGTCTTCCCGGAAACGTCCTTCGCTCACCAGGACCTTGAGGTCACGGTTGGTAGCGGCCAGCAAACGGAAATCCACGTGAACCGGTTGTTCACTGCCGACCGGCACAATCTCCCCTGTTTCCAAAGCACGGAGCAGTTTTGCCTGCACAGGAAGTGGCAAATCTCCTATTTCGTCAAGGAACAGGGTTCCTCCATGCGCCGCGCGAAAATAACCTAACCGCTCCGTCTGTGCCCCCGTGAAAGCTCCTTTGGTATGCCCAAAAAGTTCGCTTTCAATAATTGACTCTGGTAACCCAGCGCAATTGGCTATGATAAAGGGCTTTTCTTTTCGATGGCTCCAATTCTGGATGAGTCGGGCGACAACCTCCTTACCGCTCCCGCTGGGGCCGAGGATTAAGATAGGAATGTCGGAACGCGCTGCCAGATAAGCTGTTTCAAGCACACGGCGAAAAGCCAAACTCGCACACACAATGTCGTTGATCGGTGGCAGCGAGGCCGCGGGATGGGGTGTCGAGGCAGGTTCGCGCCCCAGATAATCGAGAATGATGGCTTCCAATTCCTCAAGGTCCACCGGTTTCAAGAGATAGTCCACGGCCCCAATTTTCATGGCGGCCACAGCCTCGCGCACATCTCCGTAAGCCGTTATTAGGACGACAGGAACCGTTGGCAGCCGCTCTTTGATGACGGGTAAGAGTTCTAGACCGGATTGGCCGGGAAGCCTCACATCCAACAGAACAAGTTGTGGAGGTCGATGCGAAATGATTTCCAGGGCTTCCTCCGCGTGCGACGCTTCGTCGGCGACAAAACCCAGACCCGTGATGAGATCGCAAAAGAGCGATCGATGCGACTTCTCGTCGTCAATCACAAGGACCCTGGGCGAAAGCTCCGTCATCTTGCGACTCATGATTTTTCATCTGACAGATTGCTGTCCACTTACTTCAGACAGAATATTCAATTTGTGCCAAGTTGTCTTTGCCCCATGGGGATCGTCAGCCGAAACACGGCTCCCCCAGAAGCAGCAGGGCCATACGTGATGTTCCAGCCGTGGGCAACCGCGATTTTTCGCACGACCGACAGTCCCAAACCCGTGCCCCCCGGATCAGTACTGAAATAGGGCATGAACAGTTTTGGAATGTTCTCTTGCTTAATCCCCGGTCCTTCGTCGATGACATCGATTATAACATTCGATCCATCTGCTCGGGTTACGGCGGTAACCTCCGAATCCGAGCGTGTGTATTTCACGGCATTGTGAAGGAGATTAAAAAAGGCTTGTCGCATGAGTTCGCGGTCTGCCGTAACATGAGCGGGTGGCGTTGCCCGCTGGTGAACCAAACGCACATTCTTGCTTTGGCAATCAGGCTCGAGAAGAAGGATGACCTCGTCAAGAACGGAATCTGGATCAACTTCAACAGGTTGAAGTGCGAACGGCTTGGCAAAGAGAATGAATTGGGTCAATCGCGCTGCCAAGCGATCACATTCTTCCACGATCAGTCGGGCATCACCTGCCGTTGCTGACGATGGATCTTCCCTTTGTGCAATTCTCTGTGCTCGTCCTCGGATTAACCCCAGGGGATTGCGCGTTTCGTGAGCAAGTCCGCTCGCGGCCAGACTCAGTTCCTCAAAATGACGAGCCTGCAATTCTGTGAGGTTCTTGGAATGTTCTGCCCTGACAGCCCGTACGCCGGAGAGGAAAGTCAGAGCCAGCAGGAACAACGCGGTCCATCCTGTGACGCAGAATCCCACTCGGGCCGTGGCCGCACGCCGGGCGTGGGCATCGAAAGCACTCCGGTCAAGAACCAAGGTGGCAAAAAACGTTCCCCCCGAAGCAAATGGGCTTTTTTCCGCATCGGGAAAGTTTCCTCGGCTCCACCGTCCCCAACCGTAGCCCCTCGCCCCTCCGGGAGGACCGGCAGAAGACAATGGGGTTAGCTGAAAACTTCCCGAGTACACGTATCCCTCGGGTGTTAGCCGTTCACCATCGAGGATTGGCACAGACTCGTCTGCTCCAGCAACAAAAAGAGTCGTCTTGTCACTGCTGGCAATTTGCACAGTGAGAACATCCTGGGATGTGATAAGCTCGTCCAGGATGATTTGAATCTGCTGATCGAAGAACGCCCCAAGTCTTCGATGTGAGCGAATTGCGCCCACCACAGCACGAAATAGCCCCTCTGCGTGACTCCGCAGGACCTCTTTGGCTGCACTCACGTCGGCTTGATACTCATACCACTGCCAGAGTGAGAACAGTCCGGCGATTAGGACAAGGACGCCAACACCGACAATTTGTGAGGTTCTTGACATAAGGAGACAGTATGCTGTGCGTCACGCCAGAGGGATAACCATCAACAAAAGAACCCTGGGCTGTTATCGTCACCTTCAATATACGAAAAAAGCGGTCGAGCACTTCACTCCACCGCTTTTTTAGGGTTATCGCCATGTCGATGTCAACCAGACGATGTCTCGCGTGCATTCTCCATAGCCGTTGGTTGTGATCGGAGGCATCCAACGCAATGACTACCACCCTCGGCGGTATTCATAATAATCGCAGACTCCATTCTGATTCCGGTCCACGAACGCCGGTCCCATTCCGAAGCTTCCGCGTCCCATTCCAGGGGCCGGGCCATACCCTGGTCCGCGTGGTCCACCACGTCCTGGGCCACGTCCATATCCCATGCCCTGTCCGTAACCCGGACCTCGTCCCATGCCCATACCAAGCCCCGGTCCTCCCCATGGGCAGACGGGTGTACCAGGTCGAGGGGCCATGAAGCCCATCCCCGGCCCTATCCCAGTGGGAAGCGTTCCTTGCCGTAACTGAAGCAGCTTTCCCTGAAGGGTTGCAATCTTCTGCTGATCGGGCTGAGGCTTAGCCTGTTCCTCCGCGATTGCAGCAAGCGTCTTGAGCCACTCGGCACGTTGCTGTGCCGGGGTGAGCTTACCAACTTCGCCGGACGTTACCGCCGTGCCTTGGGGTGCTTCCTGTCCCTGGTCCTCGGCCCAAATGGGGGAAGAAATGACTAACAGAATTGTCGTAGCGTAGAGAAATCCAATCCAGCGCATTGTCGCTCTCCTTCCAAAAAGGATCCTGAATACCGTCCGAAACAAACCGAGACACACGGTCTGAGATTAAACCGGCTTAACTCCATTAACGACTCGTCTGGGAATAACCTATTGCATACCGCGTGCCAAATCGGCCATCAGTTCTCTTGTTGGGCTTTGACAGCATCTCGCTAGCGCCGGTGGAGAGGGGCCAGACAGCATCATCGCATCCTGCAACCATTGCAAATCGCTGCCGGATTGCGATTTGAAGCGGAACCTTAGCTGGCAGTGTGAATAGCAGAAGAGGGTGATTGATCAATTACCCTCCGGTTTTCCGACAACATGTGATACCCTTGTGGGGGTCATCTAGGTGGGTTCCCGCCAGGTATCTTCGTTTCTTTCTGCCAAGAAACACCCAATCGCAGGTGACTTCGCAGGTCACTTCAATTCGGACTGCGCATTTCTTGCACAGAAGCCCCGATCTCCCTATGGAACAATTCTTCGCGCTTTTGCCTCGGATGACGGACATGTCACTTTTGGCCGGATTTCGTCCGATTGGATGGTTTGATATCCGAGGCTTATTTGTCACGTTTGTACAGCAATCACGGCCTCCGTAAACCCGCAAAGAATCCGAGGAAACGGTGACTCCCCCGAAACCGCCACATCCACTGTGAGGATGAACCGTCCGGATGAAATAGACGCGGGCACCGTGATTTCCAGGGGAAGCCGCACTTCGTCACGAGCGGGGATCGAAATGTGTGGCCAATCTTTCCAGCTAGCTGCGGCACTGGGCAGGCGATCTACCATCCAGCCACGTGGTGGCACAATGCGTAGATGCACTTCAAGCGGCTCGGAAAGATGGTTAAGAACCACACATTCAATCCGCGTTTTTTCACCAGGTGAAACAGCCTGTTCATAGGGATCGCAGCGAACCCAGAACTCATCCATCCCAAAATGGGGGTCTCGCCATGGCAGGATTTCCCTGAGGAGTTCCCGTCGCCTTTCAAGTCGCTGACGTATGAATTGGCAGTCCTCCGGTCGAAACGTGAAAGCGTCGTCAACGTGGCAATTGAACATATGCGTAGGCTTCAAAGAACTTACCAAGTCAAGACAACGGAGAAAGCCAGAGCCTTCATGGAGAAAATCCCGATTCTGAATGCAATAATCGTCGATTCCAGACGGGGTGAAGGAATCTCCCACAAAAAGGAGTTTCTCGGAATCCTTCTCCACAAGTAGTCCTCCATGGTAGAGCGTCTGGCCCGGGAATTCATATGCCGTCATCCGAAACTCATGCCATGGAAAGGATTCGCCGTCTCTCAAAATGTGGTCAACGTTTACCACAGACGGGGAAATACACGGCAGCCGCCACGCAAGAGGTCGGGTGATGACTTCCGCGACGGACGGCACGGCATAGCACGGGCAACGGAATCTTTCGAGGAATTGAGGGACTGCGTCCACGTGATCATCGTGATAGTGAGTGATCCACAATCCTTCCACACGGGTGATTTCGCCAGCTGCGATCATTTTTTCGATCTCTTCGATGACCCGCGGACTGCCGCAGTCCATAACGAACGCAGCTCGATCTTGAGATAGGACAATCCAACTTGTTCCGACATGTCGCAAATAGCCGGGTGGGACCAGATGTGGACGGAAGGGAAAGTGATCGCGGTGCTCTTGAAACTCTTCAAAAAGCTCTGGAAAGTAATGTCGCAGCGCTGACGTGGAAACATAGTTATCGTAAAGGACATCGAGGCGGTCCATGAGGAGTTGGACGGCCACCTTCGGATTCTCGACCACGCCTCCCGAGGAAGTCACCACCAAATCGGGCTCTTCCTTCAGGATTCGCTGGAGACTTTCTTTCAAACTCTCCCGTGAACCCAGGAAACCATGATAGTCACTGATTCGACGTTGACCACGCTGGAATCCCTTTTGCAAGCAGTAGAGGTCGGGAACCTGCCCAGGCCCATAGAAAAGATCGCCGCAGAACACCACTTTCATACCATCAACATTCACGACGAAACTAAGGGAGCCGTCCGTGTGGCCCGGAGTGTCTATCACCTTGATGGTAGCTGTTCCCCAAGTGAATGTTTCGCCTCCTCGAAGTGTTCCTGAGACCTTGACTGCCTCTGGAAGCATCCAGTGATGTGGATGTTGGTTATAAATGTGCCAGCGTAACGGGGCAGCGTTCCAAAATCGAGACACATCGATAAAATGCTTTTCTTCTGACGCGGGAACAACGACCTCCACCTCGTGCGAGCCATGCAGCAATGCAATGACCTGTTCCCGATGATGGTGTGTTACCAGGACGTTCTTAACCTTAATTCCTGCACTTGCGACCCAGTCGAATGTCCCCGAATCGCCACAGTCAATGAGCAGGGCTTCATCACCATTGAGAAGGACGCCAACATGAATCGTTCCTCTAAGGACCCCCAGGTTTGGGCCAAGCCTCCGAAACTGGGAACCTTCAGAAAGCTCTCGGACTGCGGACAAACCTGGACCCGTGATCGCCAAGCTTGCAAGACCAGCAACCCCAACCTTTAGAAATGACCTTCTCGGCCAACTTCTCGTCCACTCAAATTCGCGCATGGCAGAACTCCTCGTCGTTCTCTCGGCCTCCCGGTTTTGTCTTGCCCTTGTCGAAGCAATCGTTGTGTGCCGGCTATACGAATCGAGAACACATCACTCTTCGGGCGAGATCACATAGCTTTGGCCAATATTGTCGCCTATCCGTTTAACCCATTCCCAAAGAAGACGTCGATGTTCCTTGAGAATCTTTTGGCAGTCCAAATCACCGGCCAAATTCACCATCTCGCCAGGGTCTTTTTCGAGATCGGTAAGCTGTTCGCGCCGAGTCCCCTTCTCGTAAACCACATATTTGAACCGTGATGTGCGAATCATTCGAGCCGCATCGCTTTCTACGACAATTGATTCCCGCCAAGTACTTACGGGCCTGCCTTCTGTCAGGGGGCGCACGCTCAAGCCCATCAAATCCGACGGCTTTTCAATTCCGGCAAAATCACACAGAGTGGGAATCAGGTCGAGACCAACCGAGATAAGATGGCTTCGATCCACGAGTCCAGCTTTCGTTACGCCTGGCCATGCCACGATGAAGGGCACGCGGGCGGCTTCCTCGTAGGGTATCGACTTATGTTCCAGTCGATGGGCGGCATCCAGGTCACCATGATCGCTTGTAAAGATGACTACTGTCCTACGGTCCAGCTCTTTTTTTCGCAGGGCATCTAACACAATACCAATCTCTCCATCCACCCTCTCGGTCAGTCGGCAGTAAGCCCAGCGATGAAGCCGCCATTCCCGCTCGATCCAGTGTTCTCGCACATAACGCCGAAAACTTTGGGGAGGGAGATAACTGAGCGAAACACCATCCGGTTCACCAACAGGGATCTCGAAATTGCCGGGCAATGGTGGACACAATCGGGCGAAAAACTCTGCTTCGGAGATCCCATCAGGAAGCCGCAAGGCCTCCGCGAGACACTCTCGATCCCGCTTCAGTTCGGGATACATGGGATTCCGCCCCGTTGCCTGAGTAAATGCATCAATGGCCATGAGACAAATATCATGAGGATTGATAAATGAAGCTACTAAAAGAAACGGTTCTTGGGGGGAACCGGAGAGGAATTCGGCACACTTTCGGGCCAATTCTTCTCGCGTGTCTTTTGTCAGTTCCTCGAACCCAGTTGTTTGAGGTGTCATGCCCCGCATCCAGTGAGTCTTACCCCCATAAATGGTCTTGTAACCTGCCTTTCGAAAGATCCAACCCATGGCCTGCTCGATCGCTTCTCGCGGTGCGGGGTTCTTGACCTCGGCGTTGGACCGCATCTGAAAAGCACTGGGCATGCGCCCGGTGACCAAACTCATGCGGGCTGGAACACAGACCGGGTTTGTTGTATAAGCCAACTCGAATCTTGTCCCCTGGGCTGCCAGCGAATCCAATGCAGGGGTCCGAACATAGGGATTCCCCGCACAACTCAGCATCCCCGCATGTTGCTGGTCGGTAATGATCACAAGTAAGTTTGGACGCTTGGTTGGCTCGGCCTTCTCATCTGATTGTCCGGACTGGGAAGCGATAGCCAGCTTCGGCCAAGCAAGAGTGAGAGCAATCCAGTAAATGAAGAAAACACATGCTAAGCGAGCAACCATAAGCTTTCCTCCCCACGTGGAACTTCCCGAGAGCATAACCGCGAGCTGTGCCCGATCCGATAAGTGTAATGTTCTGCCAAGGCAGTGCAACACGACGGCCTTGCCGGCATTTGGCCATAGACGTTCACTCGCTGCCGGATATCACACATCTTGCCGAAAGTATCCGTTTTCCGCTAAGTTTATTCAAGTTGCAGCCAGCGATTGCGTGAAGGATTACCATGCCTTGGTGGCAAAGCCAAGTTTGAATTCATGCTTATGACGTTAATGGGAACAGATACTTTCCCGGCCATGGAGGGTTGAATGCAGCGAGTTGCACTTGTCGGGCATTTCGTTGTTTATTTGATCGTTCGGTTCCTCATTCTGCTTGTGCAGAACATTCCTCTTTCCATTGGGGATCAACTGGCGTGGTACTTGGCGTATCTATTCACGTATGTTATTAGGGTCCGATACCGTGTGGCGGACGACAATCTTCAGCACGCCTTTCCGGAGCTTTCCGCTTCTCAGCGCCGCAAATTGATTGCGAAGATGTGGCATCACCTATTTCTTCTCGTGATGGAGGTCGCACACACGCCGAAAAAGCTTCGGGAAGAAAACTGGCGCAAGATGGTAAAACTGAATAACGTGGAGTCATTAGTTAAGCTGCTGTTGGAAGATCGCCCGGTCATATTGGTTACCGCTCATTTTGGCAACTTTGAGTTTGGCGGTTACGTGCTGGGATTACTGGGATTTCCGACCAGTACGGTGGCAAGGAATCTGGATAATCCTTTTCTCGACCGGTATGTGCAACGTTTTCGAGCAGCCCAGGGGCAGTACCTGATCCCGAAAGTTGGGGGGGCGGATCAAGTGGAAGAGGCGATCCAAAAGGGTCAAACGATCGCCCTCCTCGTTGACCAAGATGCTGGCCGAAAGGGATGCTTTGTTCCCTTTTTCGGGCGTCCGGCTTCGACGTTTAAGGCGGTTGCACTGCTCGCGCTGCAATATGACGCCCCAATTGCTGTCGTTTACACTCGCAGGATCGAAAAACCATTGCACTTTGAAATGGGACTTGTGGAAATACTCGATCCCCGACGGGTACAAGAACCGGACCCCGTTACGTACGTGACGCGGTGGTACACATCTCGTTTGGAGCAGGTGATTCGGGACGCTCCCGAACAATACTGGTGGATTCACCGTCGTTGGAAGACGCAGCCCAAGCGGGCAACATCCCACCACTCAGATTCTGATGCCCAACACCCAGTGAGTAAAGCCGCTTGAATAGCTGGACACCAGAAATCCGATCACTTTTACGGGCAATCGGAAGGTTAGGCTGTGGATTGCTCTGACTCTTGACCAAAACGTCTGGGGTGTAGATTCAGGTACAATCTCACTCGCCCCCCAACCCCAATGGGCACGTGTGGAACCGGCCTTGACTTCCGAGCTTTGGCTCACCACTACGCTTAGTCAATAGACCAGTGCTTTGCTCGTGTTTCACTTGACGCCGTTTCGGCAACCATTTATTTGACTCCACGGTCTTCTTTTTTCCGCAAATTTTCTTCACTAAAATAGCAGGCACATTTTGCGTAATTGGCGGATGGCTACCATTTTGAACACAGTTGCTTGGCAACTTGGGAGGCCAAGGGCATGACACCAAGAGAACGGGTCCTGAACGCACTGGAACACCGAGAGTCCGATCGTATTCCCGTTGATTTTGGCGGTCATCGTTCCTCGGGAATCGCGGCCATCGCTTACGCCCGTCTGAGAAAATACCTCGGGTTGCCGGATCGGCCGATTCGCGTTTATGACCCCATCCAGCAACTTGCCATCATCGATGAGGACGTCTTGAACCGGTTTCGAGTGGACACAATTGAATTGGGACGTGCCTTTGCCCAGGAAGATGAACACTGGATTGATTGGGTGTTGCCGGATGGAACACCCTGCCAGATGCCAAGGTGGGCCGCACCCGAACGGTCAGATGGCGCCTGGGTGCTCCGTGGACCCACAGGAAAAATTCTGGGACGCATGCCGGACGGAGCCTTGTACTTCGAGCAATGTTACTGGCCGTTTGCAGACAAAGATCAGCCAGACCAGGCGTCGCAGGCACTCCGCGATACGATTTGGTGCGGAATTCCTTCGCCGCCCGGACCTCTTGTAGAAGGTCCGGGCGGCCTGGAACGTTTGCGCGAAGGCGCCCATCGATTGCGACAAAAGACTGATCGCGCCATCCTTTTCCTGTTTGGAGGAAACCTCCTGGAATGTGGGCAGTTTCTTTACCGGAATGATAACTTTTACATGCTTTTGGCCGGTGATCGACCGCGTGCAGAAAAGGTTCTGGATTCACTTGTTGAAGGCCATCTGGCCAATCTTCAGCGCGTTCTTCCTGTCTTGGATGGATTGATCGATATCATCGTGTTCGGGGATGATTTGGGCATGCAAACAGGCCCTCAAATCTCTCCCAAGATGTATCGCGAATTATTCAAGCCACGCCATGCCGCCATGTGGAAGAAAGCCAAGGAGCTGGCTGATGTGAAAGTCATGCTTCACTGTTGTGGCGGTGTCCGAGAGTTGCTGGATGACTTAATTGACGCGGGGTTAGATGCCATCAACCCGGTTCAGATTTCGTGTAAAGGGATGAACCCTCGAGACTTGAAAAGGGATTTCGGGAGTCGGATCACGTTCTGGGGGGGAGGGTGTGATACTCACCGGGTCTTGAGTTTTGGCACGCCACGGGAAGTCCGCGAGCACGTCCGTGAACAGATTGAGATTCTTGCCCCGGGCGGTGGCTTTGTTTTTCAACAAGTCCACAATATTTTGGCTAATGTGCCGCCAGAGAATCTTGTCGCAATGTTCGATGCCGTTTACGAGTTTGGTGGGGCGTATCACTGAGCAAGGGCGAAGGCGAAACTATTGTCACTTGGCTGTCGTAATAAGACTGGCATTCTGCGGAAAGCACCTCCCGATAGAATTCGTGTTCTGACTGGATAAGTACTGAAATGGCTTTTTTGAGTCGGTTTGCCTGGAGATTGGTCACGCGGGTTTCGCCCAGGCTATTACTTCAAGCTGTTCGATTGTGGATCATTCCCGGCCTACGTTCTGTCTCACGGTTTCGAAAACGATTGGCCAAATCGCAGCTATTTCCACCGTTCTTTTTTCTTTCACTGACGGATGCATGTAATCTTCAATGTCATGGGTGTTGGATCACGAGCCTGGGCCGACCACGAGAACTGACAATTGATGAGGTGAATCATTTCATTGACCAGGCGAAGCATCACGGGGATCGTTTCTTTGTCCTGCTGGGAGGTGAACCGTTCCTGTATAGAGACATTTGGGCCGTTCTTCGGCGTAATCGTGACTGCTATTTTCAGATCATCACGAATGCAATGCTTGTCGATGACACTGCCGTCTCGGCAATCAAAAACGCCGGAAATGCGACAATCCTGGTAAGCATCGACGGTTTTGAGAAAACCAATGATGCGCGGCGGGGCGAGGGATGTTTTCAAGCCATCAAAGAAGCTCTCCAGCGACTTCGGAAAGGGAAAGTCCTTTTCGGTGTTGCCACGACCATTACGGCGCAGAACTTACAGGAAGTATTAAGTCCCGATTATGTCCGCTGGGTAGATCAAAATGGTGCCACATATCTCTGGTACTATATTTACCGGCCCGTGGGTCCCGATCCAACACCGGAACTGGCCCTCAATCGCGAACAAATCCTCGATGTTCGTAAACAATTGCTGGCTTTGCGCAGAACTTCGCCAATAATCATCATCGATACGTATTGGGATGCTGATGGCAGGGCCGTGTGTCCGGCAGCTCTCGGGTTGGGATACCATATCGGGCCGTCCGGTGACATTGAGTTATGTCCACCACTTTCTTTTGCCAGACAAACGATTCGGGAAAACGAGGGCGATCTTTTTCGAACGATCAATGAAAGTGCCTTTTTGCGCAGTTTTCAGCAATTCGCAAGTTCGCGAACTCGCGGGTGTCCCATTCTCGAATGTCCTCAAGATCTCGTTGATTTCTTGCGCAATCAGGGGGTTAGGGATACAAGTGGGCGGGATGCCTTCGGCGAGCTAATGAGATCACAGCCCCGCCCAAGTCATCACATCCCCAGCGAAGAGATGCCAGAAACCATGCCAGTGTATCGCTGGTTAAAAAAGAACTTGTTTTTTGGACTGGGCGCTTATGGGTGACGCGCAGTCGTTTCGTTGCTAATCTTTGAGCGTCAACGGTTCCAGAGGTTGATAGTATGAACATCTACATCATTCGACACGCCTGGGCAGAGGAACCAAGTGAGACCCATTGGCCTGACGATAGCCTGCGGCCATTGACAAAGGAAGGACGGAACAGATTCCGCCGGGTGGCTCGGCGCCTTAGCCGTCTCGGCGTTAAACCACGTCTGGTGGCCACAAGTCCCTATCTTCGCTGCATCGAAACGGCTGAGATTTTGGTAGCTGCTTCTCAGGAGCCGATGGTTTTGGAAACGGTGCCTTTTCTTGCCCCCGACGGAGATGTACAGGCATTGATTGATTGGACGCGGACCAGAACACAAGACTTGCCCGGCGACGTGGCTTGGATAGGTCACGCGCCGGACGTTTCGGCGATTCTGGCCACGCTGATTGGTGGTGGACAGTTCCGTTTTGCGAAGGGGGGAATAGCAGCGGTCCACTTCAAAGGAATTGTTGCCCCCAGAGAGGGGGAATTGATATTCCTCGCCTCGCCATCCATGTTCTCCTAAGCCTCTCTCCACCGCCGCGTATTCGTCTTTCTCGCAGTCACAGGACAATTCCCAATGCAAGTCCTCGATCCACGAGTCGGGCCAAATCATGAATTGCCCTGACGGTTTTCCGGTAACAGTCGCTGCGATCGCATCGCGTAATCGTTTGGTTGGTGCGTTTGCGACGCACAATACAGCTTTTGAAGCAACGGCGCTGGCCTTTTTTCTCGTCGCGATGGCACGGATAATAGCGATTGAGTCGATGAGTTTCAGTCCTGTGCGTCAGACTGCGCTGGTTTGTGGTCAATTCCGAGGATTGGGATGATTGCCACTTTTGAGTACATTGAACAGGTCATCGCAACCTGCCGTCGTGCTGCGAGCGCCAACGAAGGGACGCCCGCTCGTCGGGGGAATGTGATCGTTCTGACTGCGGAAGATGGGGCAGACGTCATGATCACCGGCGACATTCATGGGCATCGCCGGAACTTCAACCTGATACGACGCTTGGCAGCGCTGGACAAGAACCCCAAGCGACATCTCGTTCTGCAAGAAGTCTGCCATGGTGGCCCCACTTATCCCGCAAATGCGGGATGCATGTCGCATACAGTCCTGGAGGATGTGGCAAAACTGAAGGTCCAGTTTCCGGATCGGGTTCATTTTATCCTCGGGAACCATGAGTTGGCGGAGGTAACTGATTATCCGATCCAGAAAAACAAGCAGATGCTGAATCTGCTTTTTCGCTTGGGGATTCAGCATGTTTATGGTCCGGCTGCCGACCGGGTCCGGGAGTCATATCTAACATTCATTAAGTCATGTCCCCTGGGGGTTCGTTTGTCAGGAGATGTGCTGGTAACACACAGTCTGCCCGAAGATGTGGATCGCCAGGGTTTTGACGTAACAGTCTTTCATAGGCCCCTGGACACGGTGGAGTTTCTGGAACACAAAAGCGTGTTTCGTTTGGTTTGGGGACGTGATTACCGGCGTGAAAATGCTGCTGCTTTTGCTCGCCTGACACAGGCCGGCGTCTTGATTCACGGTCACGAGCCCTGCCCACAGGGTTTTTCCACCCCGAACGAATTCCAGCTCATTTTGGATTGTTCTTCCGATAAGGCAGCATATGTCATTCTACCGCTAGACCGGCAAACCCCGTGGACGCTGGAAGAGGTCGTTGCTCGCGTCAAGTTCCTCGGTTAGCAGGCACCTTAGTGTTCTTTGACCGAGGAAAAGGTATGTCAATCCATCAACGGTGCTGAAAGAAACATCGCGTCTGATAACCCATCGAGAAAACACTCCAACAGAGTATCTCCCTAAGCCGGAAAACAACCAGATTCTTGATTAGCGCATGCAGTTTGGGAAGACCTGTGCCAGCCGATGGAAAACGTCTCTCGCTGCAAAATCACGTCAATGGTCCCGGCGGGGCCAGAAAACGCTGGTAAACACGCGGCCCCCCCAAAACGACGAGAACGTAAGCGAGATCATTTTCCTGCCACCATCCCGCCGAAGAGCGGCTTGTGCGAAGAGAAGGTTGTCGCGGTGGAATCGGTGGAAGATCAGGAAGAACCAGACGTACTACAAACAAGGAACCTTTTTCTCCGCCAGGATGAGCGATATCAAATGCAACCACCGGGAGATCACCAACGGCCAATTCTCGCCATGTGATCGTCGTCCCACGAAACATTTGCACATCCCGGCTTAGCCGGTACCCATGCGGCGGATTCTGCTTTGCTAGAAGGCGCCCCGTTCCGAAGCCGTCCAATGTGGTCTCGAACAATTGGGCTACCGCGCTTCCGAAACTAACAGCTGACAGTGGCGGCTTTCTTTTCTGGTTCTGCCAGATCCAAATTCCCAGCCCGCTGACAGCCCCCGCCGTGGCAAAACCGGCAACCCAGCGAAGCCAGCGACGCCGCGGTATTTTGCCAGTCACCTCTGCCACAGAGACATCGGCCGTCAACTCTTCGCAGCTGTTGGAAATTAACTCGTCACGTCGCGATACAGCTACAGCCACCTTCTCCGGCATTTCACCAGAGAGCGGCTGGCCCTCTCGCTTGAGCCTCGTCAGAATGCGGGCTTCTAACCCCGGAATGTGACGACCACTTTTCACACGATTTCCAATGTCGGCGTCCCGTCGGAGAATCTCCTCGTAACGCTTAGCAAGACTCGGGTTCTCACGCAGAATGAGCATCAACCGCTGCACAAACTGATCCTCAGGGTCATCCCGACCCAGTCGGATCAATTCAAGCAAATCTTCATCTCTTGGCAGGTTGGATTGTGATGCCATTACTCCGAGCCGTCACCATTAAACAGGGGCCACATTCCTATTAAGCGCATCAAGCTTTTTCCGCAGGGCTGCCTTGGCTCGCGACAACCGACTCATCACCGTACCGATCGGGATCCCTAATTGCTCAGCGATTTCCTTGTAAGACATGTCTTCGTAATAAAACATCAGAACCATAACCCGCTGTTCCTCGGGCAGCGACTGGATGGCAATCTGAAGCAATTCCTCGTCAGCACCATCGGATTCCACTGCCGATTCTACGGCCGTTGTCTCGATATCTTCCACAAGCGCGACCTGGTGCACCCTTCGCTGCCTGAGGAAAGCATTTCTGGTAATTGCCAATAACCACCCTTGGGCACGGATCGGATTCTCGAGTTGATCGATGTTCTTGGCTGCCAAGAGAAACGTCTCTTGTGTCAAGTCCTCGGCATCGACCATCGAACCCGACAAACGGTACGCATATCGGAATACCGTTTGCGCGTGCTGAGTTACCAATTCCTCAATTGTGGGCTGCCGCGACCCTTCTTCCATTGCTGCCTACCTAAATTATGATGCGCAACCACCAGCCATTATTCCCAGCATCAGTTACCCATTCCCAAGCCCCTCAGGGGTTACGCAGGAATTTGAGTGCTTTCTCCCTGGGTATTCGCAATCGACCATTTCTTCTTAATCTAACCCTTCAGGGAATAAAACGCCAATGGAGCGCATCTTAATTTTGTGGAAGCGACCTCCGGAGGTCGGAGGCGTGGTAAGAAGGTTTTTCTTGAAAGGATACGTCGGATGAAGAAGTTGGGGTCGTTGTTGATCGTGTTAGCCTTGAGTGGCTTGTTTGTTGGTTGCCAAAAGCCGGCTTCACAACCGGCAGCAGGCTCGTCCGCTCCAGCCGCAACGTCGGAATCAGCGCCGGCTACAGGTGAATCCGGACAAGCAGCTCCTGAGGCAACGCAGACATCTGCACCATCGAGTACTGGTGGTGAAGCTCAGCAATAGCCGCTGTCAATCGTCCGTTATCACTTAGCAGATTCGAGGATCTGTTACCGCCGAGTCTGGATGAGAAGCGAGACAGGTTGATCAAAATAAATACCCCTCGAGAAGGGCAGGTTTTCCCGAGGGGTATTTTTCTGTTTAGATTCGCCCAATCGAGTCACCTCAATAACTCGCGCGGTAACCTTTTCATCGTCGCCGGCGCAATCGCGTGATGTCGATTCCCGGAGATGGATGAACAGTGTTCTTCCGCCTGCCACGAGGTCGTTTCTGCTGGGCTGTCAGCTGGGCCTCACCAACCGGTTTACCAATTTGCTTTCGGAGAAGCTGGATTCGATCTCGAATTGCGGCAGCCCGTTCAAATTCAAGGGCTTCGGCGGCAGCAAGCATTTCTGCTTCGAGTTCGGCGATGAATTCCTCGGTGATGTACTCCGCCTCGTTAGAGCGTCCCACGATAGCATTGGCCTGACTATGCGCCGCCACTTCAGCTTCGATCCCGGCACGCAGATTCTTCTTGACCGTCTCAGGCGTAATCCCGTGAGCTTTGTTATATTCTTCCTGCAGTTTTCGTCTCCGTCTCGTCTCTTCTACGGCTCTCTGCATGGATTCGGTCATCTTATCGGCGTAGAGAATCACTTTCGCATTGACGTTTCGCGCACACCGGCCAATTGTTTGAATCAACGATGTCTCGCTCCGCAAGAAGCCCTCCTTATCAGCATCGAGAATTGCTACCAGTGAAACTTCCGGCAGGTCCAGCCCTTCACGGAGAAGGTTAACACCTACCAGGACATCAAATTCACCCTGCCGCAAGTCCTGAAGGAGTTCGACGCGTTCAAATGCGTCCAGTTCACTATGAAGCCACTTGCAACGGACATTCTGTTTTACCAGGTAATCCGAAAGGTCTTCTGCCAATCTTTTGGTCAGCGTCGTGACAAGCGTTCGTTCACCACGAGCAGCTCGCTCCTTGATCTGCGCCATAAGATGAGGAACCTGTGTTCGCGCAGGAGCAATTTCGACCTCGGGATCGAGCAGACCCGTAGGTCGGATGATCTGCTCCACAACCTCACCACCCGCCTTTTCTAACTCATAAGGTCCCGGAGTAGCTGAGACAAAGATGACCTGATTGATTTTCGCTTCCCACTCTTCAAATTTCAGAGGACGGTTGTCGAGGGCGCTTGGCAAACGGAAACCATGTTCAACGAGCGTTTGCTTGCGACTGAAATCCCCTCCAAACATTCCTCGAATTTGCGGCACCGTGACGTGAGACTCATCCACGAACAGGAGAAAATCATCTGGGAAAAAGCTAAACAAAGTATCCGGCGCACTTCCTGGCGCCCGGCCGGCTAAGTGACGGCTGTAATTCTCAATGCCTGGACAATAGCCAACCTCTTGAAGCATCTCAAGGTCATAGCGTGTGCGCGCATTGAGGCGATGGGCCTCGAGGAGTTTTCCCTGAGATTTCAGTTCTGCAACACGCTGTTCCAGCTCTTCACGAATGCTCACGATCGCTGCCTGGATCCGCGACTCGGGCAAGACGAAATGCTTGGCCGGATAAATGAAGACTTGATCGTGCTTTTGCAGTGCCTCTCCCGTCGTGGGATGGATGGAAGCAATCTGATCAACCTCGTCTCCCCAGAACTCGATCCGATATGCAAACGGTTCGTAGCTCGGAAAGACATCAACACAATCCCCCCTCGCTCGAAATCGCCCAGGTTGGAACTCGATGTCATTTCGCTCGTACTGAATATTCACAAGCTTTAGAAGGAATTCATCACGATCAAGGACCTGACCCTTTCGTACGGCAACCATCATGGTGCGGTAGTCTTCAGGCGATCCTAAACCATAGATACACGAAACACTCGCCACAATGATGACATCTCGGCGGGTCATCAAGGCACTTGTTGCCGCAAGCCGCAGCCGGTCAATCTGCTCATTGATCGACGCATCCTTTTCGATGTAAATATCGCGTTGGGGGATGTACGCTTCCGGCTGATAATAGTCGTAATAGCTGACGAAATAGTGAACCGCGTTGTTTGGGAAGAACTCCCTGAACTCTGCGTAAAGTTGAGCAGCGAGCGTCTTGTTGTGGGACATGACCAGGGTTGGCCGTTGTGCATGTTGAATCACATTGGCCATTGTGAAGGTCTTTCCCGATCCGGTAACACCCATCAGAACCTGGGCTTGTTTGCCCTTGTCGAGACCGTCACAGAGCGCTTTAATCGCTTGCGGCTGATCACCAGCAGGTTCGAAGGGACTTACCAGTTGGAACATGGCGTCACAGTCAAACGTAGATAGGAAAGGGTATTCTTCGTTTTTTGTATAGATGCGGACATCGTCCGGGGGCATGACTGCTTACACTATTGTATCCAATCCCGCGTGATTGCCACGGCAGCTTGCCGGTGTTCCCCCCTGAGAGTAGAATCCTTGTAAAGAAAGAACTGTCGAAAAATCTGTTGGTGATCGAGACGATGGATCAGGACGAAATCTATCAGGAACGCATCCTGGAGCACTATGAATCCCCCTACCATAAGGGGAAATGCGCCTCTTGTACCCACTGCCATGAGGATAAGAACCCCCTCTGTGGTGATGTCGTCCGAATGGAGTTGAGGATTCTCGACGAAGGGAAAATTCGAGAGATTTATTTTGACGGGGAGGGTTGCTGTATCAGTCAAGCGGCAGCATCGATGCTCGTTGAGCTGTTCGACGGGAAAACGGTTGAGGACGTCAAAAAGTTTAGCGCAGAAGACATGCTCAGGTTCTTTGGACCACGACTAACCCCAAATCGGCAAAAGTGTGCCTTATTGCCTTGGCGTGTTCTTCAGGCAGCTATCTACTCGCCGTGTTCACAAACCCCACCGTTTCCAGAAACTCCAAAACAAGCGACCGCAACCTCGTGAGGGTTCGTTTAGCCTGAGGAGTTGCGAGTAGAAAAGCTCAAGGGGAATCTTCACGCCGGATTCGTTTCCCACGTATCAATTTGGCACGTATCTGTCCTTCGTTTACCGGCCGCCTTGTCCCATTGCACTTGTGAGGTAACGTGGTACATCCCACGAATTTGACATCGTTTGGTAAAATTCACAGATCATTCCGTGGATGTTTTTGATTTCTCGGTTTGGTCAAGAAGCTTCTGCCGCAAAATGATGTTGACCAGCACCCACTCAAGATGATTTTGGAAAGCCCGCTCATGACAACCTGGCGTGCAACGGAGATCCTTGATCCTCAGCTTTATCGACCCGACTTCCCCATTCTTGATCGCACCATTGATGACGGTCGCCCGTTTGTTTACTTGGATAACGCGGCCACGACCCAGCGTCCACGACAGGTTATCAAGGCCATAACGGAAATCTACGAGAGGCATTACGGCAATGTACATCGGGGCATCCATCGTCTGGCTGATGAAACCACAGAGTTGTATGAAAATGCCCGACAACGAATCGCCCAGTTTTTGAATGCCAGATCGACTGAAGAGATTGTGTTCACGTCGGGTGCGACGGCTGGCGTGAATCTGGTTGCCCGAGCGTGGGGAGATGCCTACGTGCGCGAAGGCGACGAGATTTTGGTTTCTGAATTAGAACACCATTCCAATCTCGTCCCCTGGTTTCAGCTAGCGGAGCGAACAGGTGCGGTCGTCCGTTATATCCCTATCACCGATGACGGTCTGCTTGAACTGGAACAACTCGAACGACTGCTCTCTCCGCGAACAAAGCTTGTCGCAATCACAGCCGTGTCGAATGTGCTTGGCACGATTACCCCGTTAGCCGAGATTATTACGGCGGCCCATGCGGTCGGAGCCGTGGTTCTGGTTGACGCCGCGCAAAGTGTTCCCCATCGCAAAACGGACGTGCAGGCTTTGGATGCGGATTTCCTAGTTTTCAGTGGGCATAAGATGCTCGGGCCATCCGGAGTTGGTGTCCTCTGTGGAAAACGTGAGATTCTCGAATCAATGCCGCCCTTTATGGGAGGTGGAAGCATGATTCGGGAAGTGCGGATGGATGGTTTTATCCCGGGCGATCTTCCTTACCGTTTTGAGGCCGGAACCCCACCCATCGTCCCGGCGATTGGAATGCAGGCTGCCATTGATTACCTCGAAAGGGTGGGGCTGGAGAAGGTCGATCAGTATGAACGCGAGCTGGTGAAAAGACTCCACGAAAAGCTCGAAGCACTCGAATTTGTTCGGATTCTCGGTCCAAGACCTGAAGAGAAATCAGGAATTGTCAGTTTCGTCGTCGATCGGATTCATGCCCACGATGTCGCCCAGTTGTTGGATCATGTGGGTGTTGCCGTTCGAGCAGGGCATCACTGTGCCATGCCCCTGCACAAACGCCTGGGGGTTACGGCGTCTGTTCGAGCCAGTTTTTATTTCTACAATTTGCCCGAGGAAATTGAACGATTGCTGGAAGGGCTGGATCGAGCTGTGCGACTCTTTCGGCGACGAAAGTGAGTGTATTCGGGCACGATACGATGACGGATCTGGAGATCAATTCTCTGCGATGGCGATGAGGGTAGGCTTCTATTGTGACATCCCACTGCCACTGGTAACTTAAGATAAGTGTTTGGGGAGGTGTAAAACGCGTCGAATCAGCAGTTTCCTCACAACGGCTTGATGGGACCATTCGCATCTATGTCCCGGATACGATACTACCCGGATTTTGAGTTGTTTCGCGAGCTGGCCGAGGGGTTCGACCTCGTGCCGGTGTATCGTCGTTTGGTGAGTGATTCACTCACACCTGTGACCGCCTTTCACAAATTGGACGCTGGACGTTGTGCCTGCCTAGCAGAAAGCGTGACAGGGGGCGAGAAGGTTGGACGCTATAGTTTCCTCGCCACACATCCGTTCTTGGAAATTGAGGCTTGGGAACATAGAGTCATTGTGAATTCATACACAGGGGTGTCCGCATCTGGAGCGCCCTTGCTGGAGACGCGGCAATGTATCTCCGACAATCCCCTTGGGGAGCTTCGTAAGCGGCTGGAGGGATTGCGTGTCCGAACGCTGCCGGAGCTTCCGCCTTTTTGTGGGGGTGCAGTGGGCTACGTCGGATATGACGTCGTACGCTACTACGAACGTTTGCCTAATCCACCCCCGGATGACCGAAATATTCCCGACTTATCGTTCGGTTTTTACGACAGAATGGTCGTTTTCGACCACGTAACGAAATCGCTCATCGTTGTCGCGCTGGCCCATGTCAATCGGCCGGGTTGGACCATTGAGGACGCTTATGCTGATGCGTGCCGACGTATCGATGAAGCAGTCAACCAGCTGACACATGCCCCATGCGAGCTGGAGCCTTTTGATATTTCCGTAGAAAGCGAGCCTTGCATCGAATATTCGTCGAACTTCACACGCGAACAATTTGAGGAGGCTGTTCGAAAGTGTATTCGGTATATTGAAGCGGGCGATGTTTTTCAAGTTGTCATCAGTCAGCGTCTTGAGGTCCCTCTCCAGGCTCATCCGTTCGAAGTCTATCGGGCACTTCGTGTCATCAATCCCAGCCCCTTCATGTTTTACGTGCGAAGTCCAAGCGTCACTCTCGTAGGAAGCTCGCCGGAGATTCTGGTCCGTGTCGTGAATCGACAGGCCACAACCCGTCCTTTGGCGGGGACCAGACCCCGCGGAAAGACAGAGGAAGAGGATCGGCGTCTGGCCCAAGAGCTTTTGGCAGATCCCAAAGAGCGGGCGGAACATGTCATGCTTGTCGACCTCGGGCGGAATGACCTTGGTCGTGTATGCCGCTATGGCACCATTCGCCTTACAGACGTCATGACCGTCGAACGCTACAGCCACGTGATGCATATTACCTCCAACGTAACTGGAGAGCTGGCCCCTGGACGAACGGCGTTTGACGCCCTCCAATCGTGTCTCCCGGCGGGCACCGTTTCCGGCGCACCCAAGGTCAGGGCGATGGAGATCATTGACGAGATCGAACCCCATCGGCGCGGTCCCTACGCTGGTGCTATGGGTTACTTCGATTTTAGCGGTAACATGGACACGTGCATTACGCTCAGGACGATTGTCGTGCAAGGAGGTAAGGCATATGTCCAGGCCGGAGCGGGTATCGTCGCCGACAGTGATCCCCACCGCGAATGGCAAGAGACCCTGAATAAAGCGAGGGGGCTTCTTAAGGCGATCGAGGTGGCCCAACAGCGCCGCCCGGTTCCCCAGGTTGCGACAATCCGATGAAGCTCCTGTTGACGTTGGCCTTGACGCGAACCGCTTCATTCATGTCATTTCCTGGGAAACGACGTTCACCTTGGACTGGTCCTTGAATGCCGTCCCATCAGAGCAGAACGTTTGCACCAGGCAGGAAAAATGGCAGGAAACGGGCCGCGGTCCATAAACGTATCAGAGATTGTCCATTACAATCAGTTTCTTGGAGTCAACACAGGCCGACCATCGTAGCCACGGGATCTAGATTGAGTGTGTGCGTTCGGCAGGGAGAAATCCCGATTCAACGAGAATGTTGTCGCATGCCGTTTGATGTTTCATGATTCTGGATTGGTTTTGGTAAGAACCTATGGGCGTCCCCAAAGTTGCCATCGTCGGTCGTCCTAATGTTGGAAAGTCGAGCCTGTTGAATTGGCTCGTCGGACGCCGGGTCTCCGTTGTGGACGCCCGCGCTGGCGTCACCCGGGATCGTGTCACCGCCCTTGCAAAATTAGATGATCAAATTGTGGAGTTGATCGACACGGGTGGCATTGGTCTGGTGGACGTTGACCAGCTTGAAGCTCATGTGGAGCGTCAAATTGAAATTGCCCTTACTGAGGCCGATCTTATCCTCTTCGTTGTGGATACTCGAATGGGGTTAACAGCGGTTGATCAGGACATTTCAAGACGGCTTCGCGCCATTCAGCGACCCGTTCTATGCGTCCCCAACAAGACAGACGCACCTAGTTGGGACCCCGTGGCGCAAGAGTTTTCTTCACTTGGTTGGCCCATCGTTCCGGTTAGCGCCGAACAAAAACGCGGTAGAAGTGAATTGGTCACGGCAATCCTCGAGATCCTGCCGAAGGATGTCGAGAGCGGCAATGCGGTGCCTGCCGAACCGGAAATGAAATTGGCCATTGTGGGGAGGCGAAATGTCGGCAAGAGTACATTCATTAACACGCTGGCTCAAGAAGAACGAATGATCGTCAGCGAAGTTCCGGGAACAACTCGTGATAGTGTCGATGTCCGGTTTGAAATGGACGGGCGTGTCTTCGTCGCAATCGATACACCAGGACTGATGCGCCGAAAGAGTGTCCGTGAGAATGTGGAGTTCTACGGTACCCGTCGGGCCGAAGCCAGCATCCGGCGGGCAGACGTCGTTTTGCTCTTTTTCGATGCTTCAGATGACATATCTCGAGTGGATAAGCAACTGGCGAAGTATATTGCCGAACAGCACAAACCATGCGTTTTCGTGGTAAATAAGTGGGATTTGATGGCAGGTCGCGTACCGACCGAAGTGTGGGTGAACCGCTTGGCTGCCACCTTTGGGACGATGAACTACGTGCCTGTTGCCTTTATCACAGGCAAGACGGGAAAGAACGTAAAACGTTTGATCAACCTCGCCCAGGCCCTCTATAGGCAATCTCAGGAACGCGTTGGGACGGGGCGTCTGAATAGGCTCCTGCAACAGATTCTCAAACGCAACCCACCGCCAGTGGTGGGTACCAAGCGCATTAAGATCTATTACGGTACGCAGGTGGCCGTTCAGCCGCCGACAATTGTCCTGGTTTGCAATGAACCCTCTCTGATTTCTCCAAGTTATCAGCGATACATTCTGAATGCCCTGCGGGAAGAACTTCCCTATTCAGAGGTTCCGATTCGCTTGTTTCTCCGCAAACGGGAAGGGCGGGCAACTGCTCCAGAGATCCCGTCTCTTGATGAGAGAAATGACGAACCGACAGACGATGATCCCTGGGCCGATGATTGGACCAATTCGGCGGATGAGTCATGATCTTTGCCGGCCGTGAAACTTAGTGGGACTTGAGATTCTTTTCGGATCACAACACCGAGAGGTTTGGCAGGGGCGGTGCATTTCGTCGCTGCCTAACAATCGATCGCACGACGTTCCTACAAATCGTTTCAAAATAGGGTTTGATAGCTTCCTCGGTAAGGCATTCAATAAGTCGCCCTTCGTCGCCTTTGACACGCAGAGCCAAATTCAAGGGGACTTCGCCCAGGAAAGGTATAGCCAGTTCTTCCGCCTTCTTCTTTGCTCCCCCGGAACTAAAAATGTTGTGCCGTTCGCCGCACTTTGGACAGATAAAATAGCTCATATTCTCAATGATGCCCAGCAATTCGATGTTCACCTTACGAAACATGGTAATCGCTTTCACAGCGTCAAGGAGGGCAAGCTCTTGAGGCGTGCAAACAACCACGGCTCCAGACACGGGAAGTAATTGAGACAGACTGATGGCGACATCACCTGTTCCGGGCGGCATATCAACCACAAGATAGTCCAGGTTTCCCCAATCGGTATCCCGCAGGAATTGCTGAACGGCGCCGTGGAGCATCGGCCCGCGCCAGATGACGGCTTCATCCTTGGGAACAATAAATCCCATTGACATAACCCGAAGGTTTTCCACCGTGATGGGAATAATCTTCCCATCGGACATCGTGGGGCGCTCATCTGAGCCAAGCAAATGAGGGATGCTCGGACCATAGACGTCGGCATCCATAAGCCCAACCTTACAGCCCGCCATGGAAAGGTTTAACGCCAGGGCCGCAGCGATCGTGCTCTTTCCTACACCACCTTTTCCCGAGCCTACGGCGATGACATATTTCGCCTGCAGGCCGATCGTTCCCAGTTTCTCGGCTGGACGTGGAAACTCCTCGATTCCCACCTCCCATTCAACCGGTGCGCCAATTCTTGTGCGGAGAAGCGATCGTATCTCATCACGCAATTCAGGCCATAAGGGAGCCGAGAAAGACGTCAAACCGAGCGTGACCTTGATGCGAGTGGCAGAAATATCAATCTCTCGGACTTGGCCCAGCCGGACAATACTCCGACCCAATTCCGGATCTTGGAAATCATCGAGGACTTTAAGGATTTCTTCGCGTGTTACCAACGATTGTGTCATGATCAATGATTCCCCTTATGAAACTGAGACAATCATCGACTTATCACAGCTCACATTAATGGTACGCCATTCCAACCTTGAATCGTACGCTAGAACGCCCATTCGACTGACACCGCGATCCTCGAAATGGCGATAAGCAGAATGCTCGGAATTGCGGACTCTACACATATTGGCACCACAATTAAGTGGCATTTCAAATCGCGACAAAACACTATCCCACGTGCGGTTTCACTCTGGGGACAACTCGTACCCCTGTTTACGTCGGATTTATCAAGAAGTCCTTGGGGCCTTTCGTGAACCCCACTGCGACCAGGGGAGGCGATCCCAAATCTGGCTGTGAACGCGAGTCGAGGTCCTGGACACTCGACGCAGATGCCACGCCAACCACAGGGCAAGCGTCCTAGACTCTCTGGGTGACGACACAACGCAGTGTATGCCCCATTCTCGAAGAAGGGGTTCGAAACCACGTTTTCTCGCGATCACCACGGCAAAGCCCGCTCCAGGATAACGATCTTTCAACGAAATGAAGTCTGAAAAAAACTCTCTAGCACGCCCTTGTCGCATATTGAGAATGACGAAACTTTCGGGACGGTCGTTAAGCAGGGTTTGGAGACGATTCCGGTTGTGGGCAACCAGGAATCGCGGCAACGGCGGCAGGATGACCTCCGCCTGCTCAAGGTCGCGCCACGCGTTAGCCAAGCCAAGTTGCCATATACGTCCTGATGTTTGAAAAATCACTGCCGGTGGACTTGAGTTTTGCCACCACAATTCGATAGCAGAGGTACTTGTTCGATTTTGAGGATCCCAAGACATGATCTCAGGTCACGACAATAACTTCCTATGCATGTCGGTGTTGCAATCGGAGTGCGATCTGACCAACTCGTGATTGCCAAAGGACACGCACGCACCTTGTACAGACAACCTATGAATGACCCCGACGCTTTTCAGACAATGGTTGATCCGTTCGCCTCATGGAGGTACTTACCCAGAGATGCTCGCAGACCTCACCAATACTCTCGAGAAACTCACCAGACAACCCTTGCCACACCAATTTACCGTCTTGCCAATGGTCGCGCGACCACTAGCTGTGTCAACGTTCCCAGGCAAAACGTCTTTCCCACATCACGCCGAAAGCCAATAAGCCGATCATGCAAAAATCGACGGGCAATGCTCCTACCATTATAACGTCTTTGCCGGTGCTCAACCGAATTGCCAAGAACAATTAACGATTGCTTGCAATACGATTGGCACGACGCTACAACATCACTGGCGAGAAGGGTGGGGATTTAGTGAATTACTACTACTGAAATCCCCGGTTTGGCGTAAACTGTTGTCATTCTTTCAAATGACAGGTCAAGACAAGAGGAGACTGAATCATGGTGTCATTCTTTTCTCGTGACCGGGCCGGTGGAAGTTCTTTTTCTGGCAGAACTCAGCTCTTGATGGTTGGCCTTCTTTGTCTCTTGCCTTCATCATTCTTGATCACGGAGCCGGCGTATTCCCAAGATCGCCCTCTGCGGATCATTGTTTTCGGCGCCCATCCTGACGACTGTGAGATTCGCGCCGGGGGAACGGCAGCACTCTGGGCACGTCATGGGTGCAAAGTGAAATTTGTGTCGGTGACCAATGGTGATATCGGACACTGGGGAATGGCAGGTGGGGCCCTTGCGCAACGCCGCACACGGGAGGTCCAGGAAGCCGCCAAGATTCTGGGAATCACGACCGAAGTTCTGGACATCCATGACGGAGAGCTATTGCCGACGCTGGAAAACCGTCGCCTGATGACCCGTCTCATTCGGGAATGGGATGCCGACATTGTTATTGGTCATCGTCCTAATGATTACCATCCGGATCATCGCTATGTGGGCGTTTTGATGCAGGACTGCGCGTATATGGTGGCCGTGCCATTTTTCTGCCCCGATGTCCCGCCACTGAAAAGAAATCCACTCTTCTTGTTCTCGTACGACAATTTTCAACGCCCTAACCCGTTCCGTGCGGATATCGTGGTCGCGATTGACGAGGTGATTGAGCAGAAACTCGACGCACTCGTCGTTATCGAATCGCAATTCATCGAAGGCGGAGCCCTGGCATCGCCAGAAGCGGCACCAAAGACAGATGAAGAACGACAGAAAAAACGCGAGCAGGTACGCGAATCATTCCGGCAACGATTTGCCAGGATTGCCAATCAACACCGCGACAGGCTGGTTGAACTGTATGGTCCCGAAAAAGGTCAGGCCGTCAAATACGCCGAAGCTTTTGAAATCTGCGAGTATGGGCGGCAACCCGGGGCAGAAGAAATCCGTCAGCTCTTTCCCTTTATAGCTCGCCCCGATTCCAAGTGATCGTGCGAGGAACCTTTTACAGAGTCCGAATGTGGAATCCTCCATCGACGAGGAATCGACTTCCTGTGCTGAAAGGAAAATATCCCTGAACGATGGCAGCGACGGCTAAAGCCACGTCCTCAGGTTCGCCCCATCTTCGAATGGGCCAGGCGCCCTCTGCGATGAGCCGGTCATATTTTTCTTTGACCGGAGCCGTCATATCGCTTGCGATGACCCCGGGACAGATCTCAAAAACCTGGATTTTCTCTTCCGCAAGCCGTTGCGCAAATAATTGGGTCATCATTCCTATGGCAACTTTCGTCAAACAGTAATCCGCGCGATTCGTAGAAACGGCGAAGGCCGAGACGGAAGAAATGTTGATGATATATCCATGCGACTGTCGGCCATCGTGAATCCAGCGAATCATTTCCTTGACCACGCCCTGGGTCAGAAAAAACGGACCTTTGAGGTTCGTGCTGAAAACGCGTTCCCAACTTTCTTCCGTGGCTTCAAGAATATCCCGACGACCCACAGACGTGATTCCGGCGTTATTGACGAGGACATCGAGACGACCATAGTCCGTCACGGCGTTCAGAATTCGGCGTCGATCCGATTCAAGACCGATGTCGCCCTGGATCGCGACGGCGGTGCCGCCTTTTTCGCGGACACTCTGCACAACCAGATTCGCAGCATCCTGACTGTGCGCATAGTTTACCAACACGTGAAAGCCCAGTTCACCTAGCTTACAGCAAATGGCGGCACCGATTCCGCGTGAACCACCAGTGACAACGGCACAACGGGGGACTGAATTCGTCTGGTCATTCATCTTGCCGTCATTCTCCCACTCGAACGAAGTGTCCGGAACCAATGAAGATGTGCAAACGCGTGATCTTTCTTCGTCGTCATCAGCCTTCGAGCTTGCCTGTCACACAACTTGACAGCAATCCGCGATCCACCGACACTCAAGTTATTGAGTGTGGCTTTCTTGGCGGTGATTTCAAGAGGGTCACCCCAATTCGGGCTTTCTTCGCTGATTGGCTCAGGAGTAACATAAAAGCAGATTCCGATAGCGTCTTTGCGAGCAAGACATACCGGCTGACGACGCAGAGGGAACCAATGGAAGTCATCATTAAGAAAGACTACGACGAGTTGTGTAAGGCGGCAGCCCAGGCGGTTGCCCAGGTTCTTAACTCCAAACCGAACGCGGTCCTAGGCCTGGCTACGGGCAACACGCATATCGGATTGTACCGCGAGCTGGTTCGAATGTTTCGCGAAGGGGAAATTGACTTTTCCCAGGTGACCACGTTCAATCTTGACGAGTACGTCGGGTTGCGAAAGGAGCATCCCCAAAGCCAGCACTATTTCATGCACGAACACTTTTTCAAGTATGTCAACATACCTCCGCAGAACATTTACATGCCATCGGGAACCTCCAAGAACTATCAAGCTTTTTGCCGCTGGTATGAGCAACGGATCGAGGAATGCGGCGGCATTGATCTCCAAATCCTGGGAATTGGGACGGACGGTCACATTGCTTTTAATGAACCCGGAAGCTCTTTGGGGTCGCGAACGCGCATTAAGACGTTGTCCCAGCGGCGGCTCGAAGAGATTAAGGCCTTTTTCGATGAAGGCGAAGACCTGCCAATTTACGCCATCACCATGGGCGTCGGGACAATCTTAGAAGCGAAACGGATCCTCTTGCTGGCGCACGGCCCTGCAAAGGCGGAGGCAGTGGCAGCTGCCATCGAAGGTCCCGTGACAAGTATGGTTACAGCCAGTGCCCTCCAATTGCATCGTGACACGATTGCATACCTTGATGCTGAAGCGGCTTCCAAGCTCAAGTTGTACGATTATTATATTTGGGTTCAAGAAAAAAGGCCGGGGGCGCCGGGCGTATAATGTTAGGTGGTTTCGGTCTCGGTCAGTTTGTTTTTGTTTGTCGTAAGAATAGGTGAAGATGGTCGAATCGTTCGGGGAAGAAACTCCGCAATCTCAGAAAGACTCTGGCCTTGCAGCAAAAGGACGCATCGCAGGAATCGATTTCGGAAAGTCGCGGATTGGAATCGCTTTGAGTGATCCCGGACGCGTTCTGGCCACACCTTGGGCTGTTTATCAGCGGCGCAACACCCAGCAGGACGCGGATTATTTTCGCAAGCTGGTTGAAAAGGAAGAAATCGTGCTTTTTGTCGTGGGACTTCCTGTCCATTGTGACGGTACAGAGAGTGAAAGCTCACTCGCAGCTCGGGAATTCGGTAAATGGCTGAAAGACGTCACCAATAGGCCGGTCGTTTTTATGGATGAACGCTTCTCCACCCAGACAGCCGATATTTGGCTACGGTCGGCTCAGCTCAGCCGTAAACAACGACAGGAACGCCTGGATAAGCTTTCCGCTCAGATTATTCTCACAGCCTATCTGGCGACTTACAAACCAGGGGGCCACCCACCCCAATCTTGGTCGCCGACACCGTTAGATGATCAAGAATCATGAGCGGTAACAGGTCGCTTTCACGCACATGTTAATCCTGAACTTTGTAGTCATGTGCCCGAACAACGGTTTGTCTCTGAGATAAACGTGGACCGTAGCTTGGCAGATTTGGAACCGGAGTAAAATACTTCCAAAGGGTGATCCGTTGGTCCATTCGCGGAAAATTGAGGGAGTAATTCATAAGTTGTCCCTACAACTGGATGAATCACCTGGGTTGGTCTTGTATGGGTATGCGGGATTTTTCGAATCGTGTTTCGGTGGTGACGTGGAGCTGTTACGACGAGACTTAGCTTAGGTTTAATGGTTTTCTCGCCGGACTAATGAAGAGAAGCCTCATCCTCGGTTGTGGTTATCTCGGTAAGCACGTCGGTCGCTTGTGGCTCAAGAAGGGGTATCACGTGTATGCGGTCACAAGCTCGCCAGAAAACATTCCGGCCCTTGCCGCAGAAGGCTTCTCCGCGACGGTGGCCGATGTGTTGGAGCCTAAGTCTCTCGGAAATTTGCCAGGATGCGACATATTGCTCTATTGCGTCGGCCCGTCGGGGCGTCACAGCATTTCCCGGTGGGCGCTTTACAGGGATGGATTGGCGCGCGTTCTGGAGAAAATCACCCCAGATGTCTCTCAGATCGCGTTGGCCAGCTCGACCGGTGTGTACGGTAATTGCCCCAATGGCTGGATTGACGAACATACAGCGAAAGCCCCGGAGCGGGAATCCTCGCAGGCACTATCAGCAGCAGAAGATCTTCTTCTGGATCGCCGGTGGCAAGACCGCGCATTTGTTTTTCGCTTGGGGGGACTCTACGGCCCAAATCGGATACCGTTGCTCTCGCAACTACTGCGAGAAGAACCATTGCCAACTTCTCCCGATGCGCTTTTGAACTTGATTCACGTTGAGGATGCAGCCACGGCCATAGATACTGTGCTCGATAGGGCTAAACCGCCGTGTATTGTCAACGTTGTCGATGGCCATCCTGTCACACGTCGCGATTTTTATTGCGAGCTGTCGCGACTGCTCAATGTTGCCCCTCCACAGTTCGCTGAGAAATTGGCTTCTGTCGAAGAGGAAGCGATTCCCGTTGCTTCTCGTCGTCGGACTTTTGCCGCGAAGAGGGTCTCCAACGATCTGCTGATCAAGGGCTTTGGCATGTCCTTCCGTTATCCAGATTACCGAAGTGGCCTTAGGGACATTGTGAGAAAAGGGCTTTGCCGTTAAGCGCAGTCCGTTCAAAAAACGCTCAACCTGAAGCACCAAATCGCAGAATTGTAACGGTGATAGGCGTCGTTATTTGCGATTCTTGCGGCTGGCGTGCGTTGACTGTCTGCTCGAATATAGTAGTCTATAAGGGCTTCGGAAGTGGTTGGTGGCACTCAGAAGACGGGGCACCGAGTGCGACACGCGCGTGTTGTGGGCCGGTCGTCCCCCGTGTTGCCACAGAGGCGATTTTTTGCGCCCAGTGTGATGGAGGGATCGATGAAAACACTACGTTGGCAATTGGCATTGTCGGTTTTCGCGTTTCTGATTCTTGCTCTGCCGATGCACGATATACCGGCATCCGAGCGCGACGATGGTTATCGTGGCATCTGGTTCACACTGGGGCAGAAGACCGAATTTGGGGATAAGTATTCGGGCGGGCTGGCAACCTACACGGCGAACCACGTACCGATCGCCATCTACTGTCCACAGGTTAACAAGACGTTTTTCGTGTATGGTGGAGCAAAGGAGGGAAAGCGACATCTCCTCAACATGGTGGCGTATTACGATCATTCACGGGGTACTGTTCCGAGACCCACAATCGTTCACGATAAGAATGGGGTGGACGACCCCCACGACAATGCAGCCCTTGCGATTGACCCACAAGGTTTCTTGTGGGTTTTCATAAGTGGCCGGGGAAGGGTTCGTCCCGGTTTCATTTATCGAAGTAAGCAGCCGTATTCCATCGAGGATTTTGAGTTGGTCAGGGAAGGTGAAATGACCTATCCGCAACCGTGGTGGATTTCTGATCAGGGATTTCTCTACCTTTTTACAAAGTACACGCGAGGACGAGAGTTGTATTTCAGCACAAGTCCCGATGGGATCGAGTGGTCAGAGGAGGTCAAGTTTGCCGGAATGGGCGGGCATTATCAGACCAGCGGGAGAAGAGACCATCGCGTGTTCACGGCTTTCAACTATCATCCCGGCGGCAACGTTGATCGTCGAACGAACTTGTACTATATCGAAACCACAGACTTCGGTAAGACATGGCGAAATATTCAAGGTGAGGTTCTGACTTTTCCCTTGTCTGATCCTGTTAACCCGGCGCTTGTGCGGGAATACGAAAAAGAAGGTCGGTTGGTTTACATTCACGATCTGGACCTCGATGCAGAGGGGCGGCCGGTGATTCTCTACACGACTGCTGCGAGCTTCAAGCCTGGGCCAGAGGGTGATCCTCGCTATTGGACCATCGCGCACTGGAACGGCGAGACGTGGGAGTTCATGGAGATCACGCAAGGAAACCACAATTACAGTACGGGGGCTTTGTACATTGAAGGAGATATTTGGCGTGTTATCGGGCCAACGGAGCGCGGTCCACAACCGATTGGAGCAGGCGGGGAAATCGCCAGTATGGGCGAGTCACGATCAAGGCAAGACGTGGCAGAAGGTCCGTGATGTGACTCACGGCAGTGCCTTCAATCACAACTATGTGCGACGCCCGGTGAATGCACACGATGAGTTTTATGCTTTTTGGGCGGACGGTAACCCGGATACGTTTTCACCCTCATGCCTTTATTTTTGCTCGCGGGATGGCGGCCGGGTCTATCGTTTGCCCTACCACATGGAGGCGGATGAGGCGATTCCTGAACCATTGCCTATAGAGAAGTCCAAGTGAGTACAGCGACTGTTGTCGGAATACGGTAGGGGTAATTCATGAATTACCCCTACTTGGCTCCAGGGATTCGCATTGGCAAGTGGGCTTGCGGCAGATCGCGCTCCGACCGAGGTGTGGAGGTTTAGATTGTCTCTCCACCTGCTACTGAGGGGGATTAGGTCAGGCACAGAGTCGATTGCTTAGCATGGTCGTATCCTCTCGTCTATAATCGCATGTATGGATATCGCGGAAACGCTCACTTACGGCTCGACAATTGAAGCTCAACGCAGGTCGTACGTCAGCCTTGGCTAGTTGACGTGGGGTGTTGCATGTCTGAAAAGTCACCATTAGTTCGACAGTGGATCTTGCTGCGGACATTGGCGTCGCGCCGGTATGGTGTGACTGTTCGTGAACTAGCACAGATCATGGAGGTTAGCGAGAAAACGATTCGGCGCGATCTCGACCTATTCACACGGGCCGGTTTTCCGTTAGAGGAAATCGTCTGTGAACATGGAAAAAAGAAATGGAAGCTCAGTGGTGACCTTACAGAAAAGGGACTACCTATAACATATGATGAGGCCATTGCCCTACATCTTGCACGCTGCCTTATGGAGCCGCTCGCAGGGACGATGTTCTGGAACGCCGCTCAAAAGGCATTCGCCAAGATTCGGAGCATCTTTAACGAGACGGCCTGGGCTTATGTGGAAAAGATGGCGAGTTCTTTCTATCAAACACGAACAGGGATTTGCGACTATGCGAAGAAGGCCGAACTTATCGACCAGATTATGGTCGGAATAGAGGATCACCGAGCCATTGAACTGCGATACTGTTCATTGAAAGCGACTGAGGCGGTGACGTACGAGGTGCACCCTTATGGACTCACTTATCACCGTGGGGCGTTGTATCTCGTCGGGCTGCTGGTGGAACGAAACGAGATTCGCCATTGGAAAGTCAATCGAGTCGAGGGAGTGGAACTCACCGATCACTCGTTTGAAGTCCCGGAAGAGTTCTCACTTCAAGAACACCTTGCGGGCAGTTTCGGAATCTTTCAGGGTGATGGGGATTACCATGTGCGGATTCGTTTTTCACCAGTCGTTGCACGTTATGTGAGTGAAGCATCGTGGCATGCGAGCCAACAGCTCCATTCTCAGCGGGACGGTTCTCTCATTGCCGAGTTTGACTTGGATAGTCTGGAAGAAATTCAGCGGTGGATTCTCAGCTTTGGAAAACATGCCGAAGTCCTGGAACCCGAAGAATTGCGAGAAAGGATGTACCAGGAAATCAGCGAAATGTTGGAGACCTATTCAGGTTCACTGACAACGCCGCCAAAAGAACGCCGATTTGCACACCCAACCCAAGTTACCTTTGGTATTCCCGACCTTGCCACAATTTCACCGCCGATCAAAGGAGTCCGTTGATACTGACGCTGCGGCATGAACGTTTGTTGGTACTCCACGAAGCCTGCTTGACTGTGTTTCCGTCACATAGCGTCTCCGCCGGCTGGAGTACCCATTCTAGAAATCATCTCTTCACGGAACTCACGAAAACGACCTTGTCGAATGGCTTCCCGTGCCCGTTGAACTAATCGCTGGTAGTACGTCAGGTTATGAATACTGAGAAGAATCGGCCCAAGCATTTCCTTCACCATAAATAAGTGCCGGATATACCCCCGGCTGAAAGAACAGGCTGGACATGGGCAAGTTGGGTCGAGGGGTCGAGGGTCTCTTTCGTAACATGCGTTTCGCATCCGCAATGGCCCCTCGTCGGTAAATGCCATCGCATTTCGGCCATTGCGGGTCGGCATCACGCAATCGAACATATCAATTCCCCGATAAATTGCCTCAATGATGTCGATCGGACGTCCGACCCCCATCAGATAGCGCGGATGTGTTCTGGGTAACACGGGAACTGTTATTTCCAAAACACGGTACATTTCCTCCGGGGGTTCTCCCACGCTCAGTCCACCAACGGCATAACCGTCGAAACCAATGTCAATCAGGGCTTCAGCACAACGAATCCGCAGGTCCTGCTCCAGCCCCCCTTGGACGATTCCGAACAGCAATTGATCTTTACGGTTGTGCACTGCCTTACAACGTTGAGCCCAGCGAAGACTCCGCTCCATTGCATCCTGCACGATCACCCTGGAGTTTGGCAGCGCCACAACGTGATCGAATACCATGGCCACATCGGAACCTAGCATCTCCTGCACAGCAATCGATTTTTCAGGAGTCAGGGCAACAAGTTTCCCGTCAATATGAGAACGAAACGTGGCGCTGTTTTCGTCGATTCTGGTAAGTTGAGCCAAGCTAAAGACCTGAAAGCCCCCGCTGTCTGTGAGAATAGGCCCACTCCACCCCATGAAGGCGTGGATGCCGCCCAACTCGGCAACGATGTCCGCCCCGGGACGTAACCACAGGTGATAAGTATTTGAAAGAATGATCTGCGTTTGTGTCCGTTTCACCAACTCGGGCAAAACCCCTTTGATTGTGCCGCGAGTTCCAACCGGCATAAAGGCCGGTGTTTCGACCTCGCCGTGAGCTGTTCTTAAGATGCCACATCGCGCCGCACTATGCGCGTCTTCACACAGAACTTGAAACGTCTGATACGAAGAATGCATCAATAAGCCACGCAGAATCAGCGGATTCGAAACAACGGCAACTATCGAAGAAGCGATTCAGGCACACCAAGGCACCTTCAGGGCACGGGCTTACGCAACTCTCTAGCGTAAAGTCTCTCAATCCCCTCGGAGCTTCAGCCCCAAAGCCCGCAGCTTCTCGCGGACTTCGTTCAGGCTTGTCACACCAAAGTTCTTGCATTCCAGAAGTTCATCGCCGCTCTTGCGAATCAACTCACCTACGGTGTTAATTCCCAGGCGCGCCATGCACTTACGGGCCCGAACCGAAAGATTCAATTCAGAAACGGGCTTAGCAAGCAGAGCTTCCTCTTCAGGGGCGAGAGGTTCTTCGGGTTCTCCAAGTGGTTCCGCAGTGGCCCGTTCAGGCAGGAGCTGTCCCAACCGCAATCCTTTCGAGGCGAGCATTTCCTTGATCTCAGCCAGACTTGTCTCCCCAAAATTCTTGCTAGCCAGCAAATCCTGTTCTGTGCAACGGCACAAATCCCCCAGGGTCATGATACCCATTTTTTGCAAGCAGTTGCGACTCCGAACAGAAAGCTCAAAATCAGTGACGGGTGTTGCCAGAATCTGAGTGAGTCGATCCCGTCGCCGGGCTGCATCCTCGTCTAAGACAATTCGCCCCGCCGCCTGGGCATCTTTCAAGAACAACCTCGCTCTGGGGTGGTCCGGGAACACCTCGAGGACGCGCTGATAACAGCGGGCAGCTTTCTCGTACTGTTCCATATCCTCATAGAGGATGCCAAGATTAATCAGCGCTCCAAGATGGGGAGGAAAACGCGACACACAACGCTGGTATAGTTCCAGGGCGACATCATCATTTCCCTGCCTGTCGTTTTCCAAAGCTAGCCCGAATAGCGCGCCGACATGATATCGATCAGCACGGACAGCCCGTTCATATAACTCGACGACTTCTTCCCGACTCGCTCCCAAAGATGCAAGGATTGCTCCCCGCTGGTAAAGATAATCCGCTGTTTCGACCACCGGCCCCGAGAGTTTGTTAAGGACTTCCAACGCCTCGGACGCCTTCCCTTTCAATCGCAGAGATTCGACTTCCCCAAGGGTACATTCGTCCGAATTGTATCCGGCAATCCGGGCTGCCCGAAAACTCTCCAGTGCCAGATCATACTGTTGCGTGGCATTGTAAGCTCGACCGAGATAGTAGTGGGCTAACGCCCCACTATCCCCTCGTTTGAGAACAGCAATCGCACGGTCGAAATGCCCCAAGAGATACAGACAGCACCCCAACCGAACATTACTTGCCGGTGTTTCCTCCCGCAACTCGAGTTCAGCGACGGCGTCGCGGAGCGTACGATATTGACTTGAGTCTTCGGCCATCGCCTCGGCCAGCGCCTTAACATCTCGAGGGCCGAAAGCCGCATTACTCAAAACAATTTGCCGAACATCTGTGCCGAGTGCTGCCTCAGCCATTCGCTTGACTCCACTTAACAAAGCCTACATCGAAACCAATCGATTGGGATGATCAACCCGCCCAGGCGCTGCCCACCATTGTGCTAATCATGTTTGAGACGACAACATGGGGCCTGTGAGACGACGTAAACGCGTCCAGAACGGCGCGACCGACTCAAATCACTCATCATTTGCCCCACCCATACTAGCAAACAGCCCCCGCGGTCACCGCCTAAGAAAGCCAACGGGGGGACTTGAACCCCCAACACCCGCATTACGAATGCGGTGCTCTGCCGATTGAGCTACGCTGGCAAACTGCGACCTATCCTTTAGAACACGAAACGGCAATGCCATTTCAATTCCTAATCTTTATGATTAGCATAACAAAAAGCAGGCACTTGGCCAAGCGGTCTAGACACGCGCTCCTGACTGCATAAAAGGCTGGACTCGTAATTCCTGTTTTCATGTTCGAAAGCTGCTCAGAGATTGCCACTCACGAGCCGTTTCAAGAACTGGAAAAAGCGTAGAAACCATTGTCACGCCCCCTGATGGTGGGGTTGTGATCAGATACTCTAAAACCGATCGACGAAATCGCTGATCCGTGTTTTTTGGCAAAAGGAGAGCGATTTGCGTCTAACCAATGGGGCATAGGTTGCTTAGACTCGATAACAAGGCCAGAACAATTCGGGTTTCGGTCGATAAATGATTCGTTCCGGTTGCGTCAGTGTTAGGTGGAAAGATGTCCCGGCAATCGATCTTTGAAGCTAGCACCCGTTACTTTTTGTCGCCGATTCTTCCTTACTTGGAGGATGACTCGGTAACCGAGATTATGATTAACGGTCCTGGCGAGATTTACGTCGAGCGGCGCGGAAGACTTCAAAAGACAGAAACCCGATTTCCCAGCGAAGATGCGCTCATTTCCGCCATCAATAATGTCGCGCAGTGGGTGGGAAGAGAAATAGACGCAGAACACCCTGTTTTGGACGCCCGTTTACCCGACGGTTCACGAGTCCACGCTATTCTTCCGCCAACGTCAAGGAACGGCACCTGCGTGACGATTCGGAAGTTTACCAGGGAAGCCATGACACTTGAGGACCTCGTGCGTTTGAATTCGTTATCTGACACCGCCAGGGAATTCCTGGAGATTTGCGTCCGCCTTCGAAAGAATATTTTGATTTCGGGCGGGACGGGTACGGGAAAAACGGTTCTCCTTGGCGCACTGTCTCGAGCAATACCACCGGAAGAACGAATCGTTGTTATTGAAGACACATCCGAGCTTCGCTTTGTTCAGCCCCACACGGTTTATCTCGAGGCTCGCCACGGAGGGCGGGAAGGGCAGGGGATGACGATTCGGCAACTGTTCAGTAATTCTCTGCGGATGCGTCCCGATCGTGTCATCGTCGGGGAAGTTCGTGGGGGCGAAGCTCTGGATATGATTCAGGCAATGCTGAGCGGTCATTCAGGAAGTCTTTCCACGATTCATGCAAGCTCGGCACGTGACGCTTTGATCCGTTTGGAAACGCTATCCCTGATGTCTGATGTGGATATCCCGGTCTACGTTGCACGAGCCCAGGTCGCATCAGCAATCCATCTGGTCATCCAAATTGCTCGTTTCACCGAGGACGGTTCTCGGAAAATCACTCACGTCTCGGAGGTTGCCGGACTTGACGCTGAGAATCGGTATCAATTGCGGGAGCTTTTCGTTTCGCGACTTGTCGGGCGGCGCGACGACGGAAGCCTGAGTGCTGATCTTCAATGGACCGGAATCCAGCCTACGTTTGCCGACGAGCCGGCACACCAAGGCTTGGTGCGGCTTGTGCGATTGTCACAACCTTTGTGGAACATGGGTTCGACAGATCGCTGAATCCCGTCTGGGGACAACCATTATCAGAGCTTGCGATGGAGCTGCAAGGCAGGGAAAGACATGAAACTACGGTTAGGTATCATTGGACTTAACGATCAATGGGAGAAAAGGTATCTTCCGGCTCTACGAGTCCTGGAAGATCGCTTCGGATTGATCGCCATTTATGAGCCAGTGGCCCAGAGGGCATCTTCCGCTGCTCGTGAGGTGGGCGTTGCCACACACGATAGTTATTGGGCACTTTGCCGTCGTCCTGACGTCGATGCCGTTCTGGTTTTGAACCCTCATTGGCTCGGCCCGTTGCCTGTTCTGGCAGCGTGTGAATGTGGCAAAGCGATATACCTTGGTTCCCGTGTTTTTCTGACTTTTGAAGAAAGCACACAAATCAGAGATGCCGTTCGGCAATCCGGCGTGGCATGTATGGTGGAGTTCACGCGACGGTACTCCCCGGCAACCATCCGACTCAAGGAATTGATGGCGACTGTTCTCGGGCAGCCAAAGTTGTTGTTTTGCCACCGTCGGCTGTCACATTATGCAAAATGCAACGGCCTGGTGAGCGCGGCCCAGCAGTCAGCATTGCGATTGGATTTGGTTGAACTCATCGATTGGTGTCGATTTGTCGTCGGAAGACCACCTGTCAGTGTTATGGGCGTTCTTCATCGCTCGACGCCCAGGGAAGAGACAGATTACATCATGATGAGCCTTGATTTCGGCGCGTCGCAACAAGCCGACAACTCTAATGTTATTACACAGCTAAGCTGTGGGAAGTATCTACCGCCTCATTGGCAAGAGGCTGTCAATTACCGGCCATTGGCAGAGCTTCAGGTTGTTTGTGAACATGGGGTAGCTTTTGTCGATCTTCCCACAACTCTAGTTTGGTTTGACGAAGCCGGGCGACATCAGGAGATGCTCGACAGCGAACGGCCTTTGGGGGAACGACTTCTCTTCTCTTTCTACCGGATGGTCACCAGCCTTGTCCAACGCATGAGCGACATTGAGGATTTTCTCCAAACACAAAAGATTATCGAATCAGCGATTCTCAGCGCAAGTACCGGTCACCGGATTCATTTGACCAGCGATCCATAGCCTCCACCAAATGGCATGAAAAACGGGAACATGTTCGCGTTAGTCCCACTCTTTGACTAAAATCGATGTCGCAAGTTTGCGGAAGCTTTGCGTGATTCCCCTTGCGATGATCCCCGTGATTGAGGGGCTGTCATGAATTGGTTGCGTGTAGCGTATCGTCTTTTCAATTTTCTTGATGCACTGTATTTGGCCGGGAATTTTCTTTACCGGCGCAGTCTCCGATACACCTTTGCCACAGCATTTGTATCGTTACTGGGTTATTTGGGTAACCTGGTGCCCGGGGTAACAACGTACGATGCCCGCGTTGCTGTTTTGATGCCGCTTTGTGTGGGAACAACCATGCTCGCGGGCGGTCTTCTTTTGAAGCTGATCCCGATTCTTTTCAAGTCACGTCTTCTGAACGTTGCCCAGGCCGCCGATCTGGACCTTATGGAGAACTACCGTAAATGGAATCACGAGTTGCACTTACAATCCTTATGGGACCGCGTTTATCAATATGAGTGGCGATTGGGCAGCCATTTAAGCCGAACGCGACCTCATGCTGCAGAATGCCCCCCTGAACTCTGTTCTGACGATGGCCTTCCAGACGATCTCCTGGAACGCGGGAAAATTAAGTTCCTGCGATGGGCGCGCTTCGGTCTGGCGCGTCCTCAACCAGAACCACGGCAACGTTATCACCTGGGCATCGATCTTCGATTCCTCGAGGACTGGTATAACGGCGGCTATTTCGATCCGAATGATGTGAAGCTCGACGAACAGCAGGCCGCCGCCGTGCCTCTCATGATTGTTCGCTCGTTTGTGCGTTATGATCTTCGTGATACCCTGCATGATCTTCCTCTGAGGCTTTTCGCCAGACTCTGGTTTCGCCTGATCACGCGCGCCATTGCGCTCCGCATAGGCGAATCCGTCATCAGACTCAATCGAGAGTTCAATACCGATTATTTCAATGCGCAAGCCCTTTTATGGCCTGAAGAACATGACGAGCCTTGGGTGGCCGCACTCGGCCCAGGCGCCCGCGAAACACTTCTCCGCGAACGCACGAGAACCTTGAAATGCGTTTTCGGCAATCCAGAGGAAGGCATCCGGATGATCGACCGGTTTTTGGTACCGCTGTTTCTTTTTGCGACGGACCTTCGTGCGCGCTTCGATCCCGAGTATCTCGACGGGAGTCTTGGCTATAATCTTTGGTCTGATCTAAAGTGGGTGGGTTTCCCCAAGTTTAAGCGGATGCATTTCGTCAAGCTCATTCAGCGAGCCGCACGTGAGTCCCAGCTTATAAGAAGCGTTCTCGAGTCCCCAGAAATGGGCGACCTGTCACCTCATCCACTCACTGAGAACAATCAGGAAAGCTATCGGGCCATCAGAATTGCTGTGTTTGTCAACTGGGGCCAGACAGGAACCCTATTGAGAAAATGGCATAAGAGCAAACGCCGCCACGCGGCAATCGTCAGATCTCTTCGGGACAAGTTACAGGAAATCGTCAGTTGCCGTGAACGATTCAGCACATACCTGGTTGCCTGCCGTGTTCATCATGAACTTACGCGGCTACACCGCGTAACCTATCATCAACTCTTGACGGACCTGTTTGCAACGTGCCAGGACGCGGAGGCTCTCTCAACGACGTCTTCGCACGAGGTCTGCCGTGAAAATCATTTCTCCGCTTAAGAACAACGACGAGAGACGACGTGTGTAGCCAACCTGCCTTATACAATTTGTAGGACGACTCGCCAGAGGACACGGGCGGCAACCAGCAGCACGACCAGAAATCCTAACCCGCCAAGAAGATTTGCCGCCCAGCGGTTACGCCTTTCACCCATGATCTCAGGCCGATTGGCCAACCACAGTAGGGCCGCAGCCATCAGTGGATTGCCCACCACAGTGAGGGCCTGTCCGAAAATGATGAGAGGCACCGGCCGCTGACCAGTCCCCAATGCCCATAAAGCGATACTCATCCCGATCAGCATGACAACGACAGTGAGAATCCGCGGTGCACGATCATTAAGGCGAGCGGGAAGACCTAAACCATCGGCAAAAATGGTCCCTCCAATGACCGCATTGATCACGATGGGATTCATAGCCACTGCAAACAAACCCAGACAAAACAGCACATACGCCGTTGGCCCCAGCAAAGGTTCCAGCGATCGTGCCAATTCCCCGACATCGTGCGCAGGTTGACCAGGAATAACCGTCGCCGCCGTGATCATAATGATCATGCTTACACCGGTCAAAACGGCCACCCCTGCAATCGAGTCAATGATTCCGTGTTGATAATCTTGGATGGACCAATTCTTTTCGCGAACCAAGTTTCCTTGAAAAAACGCGCCTCCAACAGAAAAGGTGGTTCCCAACAGTGAAGCCAGGAGAATCATGGGATCGTCAATGGTCCCACCGACCTTCTTTGGGACTCCCACTTGCAAACCTTCCGGCCAACTTGGAATGAAGCCACTTAAGACCGCAACGACGTTTGGCTGCGCGACAACAAGGTTGAAAACAAAGCATAACAGGATAACAGCCACCATGACTTTCATGCCTCGCTCTAGCGTCTGATAAATCTGACGGCCTACAAAGAGAAACAAGATGATCATGCCATTAAGGAGTACCAAAAGTGTCGGAAGGACCGGCCACTCCAAACGAGTGTCTGCCAACGTCACAGTCATCTGGTGGGGCAAAAAAGCACCCGCCGCCAGTGCGACGGCCAAATTGTTAGAGAATTGGAATGTGGCACAAACCAAGCAAAGCACAAGTCCAACGACGAGTGCTGCAGGTCGGCCGAGATGACGGGCTAGGAGTGTACATGGGCTTGCTCCTCCACAAACCCCAATCCGTGCCGCCATCGCCACATACGTTCCCATCAAAAGACCTGTGAGGCCCAGCAACCAGAGGAACTGATAACGGTACACTGCCCCGACATTTGAACTGACAATGAGACTTCCTGGGCCAAACACGACACAGGCCGTGATCAATGCGGGACCAATTGCCCGATACCACGGGCGTTTCCCCGCTGAACTTGGTGGAGCCAATCTTTCTCGTTGGTCGGTCATCACCTGCTCCATCTAATAGGCACCAGTATGGTCTGACGACTCACGACAGCACTACCTCGAAGAGCATCCGGAGACTCTTTGACCTCAATGGATACACGGAATCGCAGCAGGAATCAATCGTTGCAAAGACCAAGATGACAACCCTCTGCGGCAGAGAGGCAATTTGCCAAACAGCTTAATGTGGGATTCGGAATGTTTGCATCTCCACAAGTGGCACATTCCAGGCTTCGCATGGCCGCCTCGTACACAGGTGCAGGCGTCCACAGTTTGCATAATTGAAAAATCTCAGTATAACTAAATGCAAATACGTTCTCCGAGGCCATCAGCAACACGAGTTGTTGGTTGCAAAATGCGCTGATTGCCGTTCGGCCCAGTGGCTTTCGCCATATTCGTTCGCAAAGGTCACGAAGGGAGGGGACTATGCCAGATGTTGAATTCCTTAACGAAGCTGAAGTCACAAAAGAGAATCTTGCTGCGCTTTTCAGACGTGGTTTGACAGTGATGGTGATCTTGTGGTCCAGACAGACGGCCCGCGTGTTCTGGTAACGATTGACGAGGACAGGCATCTTGTCAAATACATGGCGATCTACGGCGTTGTCGAATGGTCGCCCATTGAGCAGAAGCTGGCGTTGAGCAACGCATTAAACGACAAATTCATTTTTGCCAGGTTCTCGATCCCCGAGAAGCGCGATGACGTTTTGATCGCGGATTACTTTCTGCCATATGAAGGAGGGATCCCGGCGTTTCAGATTATTTCGGCCATTCGTTTGTTCTCACGTGTAGTGCCTGCCGCAATTCGCGTCTGTGACGATAATAATCTCGTCGAATGACCACATTCTGCTAAAGTCGTTCCGTCGTCTTCAATGCGTATGTTGCTTGAAAGGCGCACGTTGATATAAGTCAGTCCGAAGGAAACAAGGGATTCTTTGAACACCCCGTGCTTTCACGCTCTAGTCATGACTGTTCGCGTAATGTTGTGATTCTTTGTTTCGCGGGCATACGAGTGACGGGAAATCGAACGACAACACTCCACCGGAGTCCTTTCCATGAATGAAGGTGTTGCAGTGCCTCATCACCACGGCGGGAAAAAGACGGTTCACACCGGTTTGGTCGGTTGCGGATTTTCGGCCAGTTTCCATTATCACGCAATCAGTAAAGTGTATGGAACTGACGTCCGCGTTGTGGGTGTGTATTCTCGAAATCAACAGGCAGCCCAGCGTTTCGCCACGGACCGGGGTATCGGGGCTTTCAGCACACTGGAGGAATTGCTTGATGCCGTCGAGATTGTGCACATCTGCACGCCGCCAGTCACACATGAGCCTTTTTCCATCGCTGCTCTCAGACATGACAAGTACGTGATTTGCGAAAAACCATTGACCGGCTATTTCGGAGACGGTTCACCGGATTTCCATGGCGATCGCTTTCCAAAACAGGCGGCGTTGGACGCCGCTCTCGCGAGCGTTGAACGAATTCTGGACGCCGAGGCGGGCAGCCGGGGGCGTCTCCTTTATGCGGAAAACTGGATTTACGCGCCGGCCATTCAAAAGGAACGGGAAATCTTGCAGAAAACGGGAGGGCAGATTCTCTGGATTCACGGCGAAGAATCGCACAGCGGTTCGCATTCCGAAGAATATGCTTTTTGGAAGTTCTGTGGCGGCGGTGTTCTGATCGGTAAAGGATGCCATCCTTTGACCGCCGCACTTTACCTGAAAAGGGTCGAAGGTCAGACACGTTTAGGACGTCCTATCCGACCCAAGACCGTTACAGCCCGCACTCACGCGATCACGCGTCTGCCAAGCTTTGTCGATCAAGGCCACATCCGTTGTGATTATCACGATATCGACGATTTCTGCATGATTCACATCGAGTTCGACGATGGTATGATCGCTACCGTGTTTGCCTCAGATATCGTTTTGGGGGGAGTGCACAACTGGCTGGAAGTATGCGCCAACAACCACCGAACGATCTGCAATATCAACCCTAACACGGCGATGATGACCTATAACCCGAGGGAGGAATACTTCAGGGACATTTACGTTGTCGAGAAAATTGGAACGAAACAGGGCTGGGCCTTCACTTCACCAGATGAAGACTGGATGACAGGCTATCCACAAGAGATGGAAGCTTTTTACCGTACCGTGGCTTATGGCGACCCACTGGATAGCGACAGCCGTCTGGCAGCAGATGCCATCTCGACAATCTACAGCGCTTACGTATCCGCGGAACAACAAGGTAAGGCTATTGCGGTTCGTACCTTTGAGTAATGCACACACGAGAGGGTAGCACGCACGTCTTGAGGATTATTCACAACGTCTTACAATAGCACAGTTGCAACGGGATGTGGAGATTAGACAACGGTGCCGTTGGGGAGGTACACCCATGGGTTTGGCAAGGGTACTGTTGGGACTGCGCGGTTTTTTCCTCTTTCTGGCCATTCTTTTATCGTATGGATTTGGGCCAGCAGCTGCCTTTGGCGCTGAACGTCCTAACATCCTTTTCTGTCTTGCTGACGACTGGTCTTACCCACATGCCAGTGCATACGGTTGTACCTGGGTAAAAACCCCCGGATTTGACCGCGTGGCAAAAGAAGGAATCCTTTTTACCCGTGCGTATACCCCAAATGCCAAGTGTGCCCCCAGCCGTTCGATTATTCTAACTGGTCGCAATTCCTGGCAATTGAAAGAAGCCTGCAACCATATTTGTGAGTTTCCCTTAGAATTCAAGGTTGTGACAGAAGTCTTGGAGGAAAAAGGATATTTCGTTGGCAAGACAGGCAAGGGATGGGGGCCGGGCCGAGCCAGGGATGCCAGCGGTCAACCTCGGCCACTTCTCGGCCAGTCTTTTGATCGTCGTACAACGAAACCGCCAACCTCAGCCATTTCCCGTAACGATTATGCTGCCAACTTTGCCGATTTCCTTGCCGAAAAGCCCAAAGATCGGCCGTGGTTCTTTTGGTACGGATCGACGGAACCTCATCGCGCTTACGAACGCGAGAGTGGAATTAAGCTGGGCGGCAAGAAGCTTTCGGACGTGACGTGGATCCCGCCTTACTGGCCAAATGATGACGTGGTGCGGACCGATCTGCTCGACTACGCCTTCGAGGTCGAGTATTTCGACCAACATCTCCAACGGATGCTTGAACTCCTTGAAGAAACGGGTGAGCTTGACAACACCGTTGTTATCGTTACCTCGGATAACGGCATGCCGTTTCCCCGCAGTAAGGGCCAGTGCTACGAACTTTCCAACCATATGCCGTTAGCAATGATGTGGAAAAAAGGTATCCCACACTCTAACCGAGTCGTGGACGATTTTATCAGCTTTGCAGACTTTGCCCCGACTTTCCTCGAGCTGGCCGGCATTGAACCTGACCAATCGGGAATGGCGGCTTTTGCCGGACGAAGCTTCGTGAACATTCTGAAAAGTGATCGCGCTGGCCAGGTGGACCCCAGCCGTACCTTTGTACTTGTGGGAAAAGAGCGTCATGACGTTGGCCGGCCCCATGACTGGGGTTATCCTATTCGTGGAATCCGAGAAGGCCAATGGCTCTACTTACGAAATTATGAGCCTTCCCGCTGGCCCGCAGGTAATCCGGAAACCGGCTACTTGAATTGTGACGGCAGCCCGACGAAAACAGAAATCTTGCATGCCCGACGAGAGGGACGGAATCTTGCCAACTGGCAGGCATGTTTCGGAAAACGGCCGCCGGAAGAACTGTACAATATCGTTGAAGACCCGGATTGCAGTCGCAATCTGGCGAATGCCTTTCCCGATATCGCCAAAAACCTTGCTGAAAAAATGACGGAAATCCTGCGCCAGGAAGGAGACCCACGGATGTTTGGCCAAGGCGAAGTGTTCGAAAAATATCCGTATATTGATCCTAAGAGCCTTTCCCGAAATTGCATTTTCTGAAAAAATTTGGTACACCTCCGCTGGGGGTTCCCGTTGGGGAACCAGGTTGTTTAAGGAGGTTATAGAACCAAACACGGAGGTGTACCATGCAACAACAGCAT
>Ga0067045_1002401_pt1 | contig 157451 bp, 148 predicted proteins | sample TerdegcTABiofilm_FD_59184 | JGI IMG/M metagenome (GOLD analysis project Ga0067045, IMG submission 59184) | Combined Assembly of (Gp0054472, Gp0054536) Wastewater bioreactor microbial communities from Singapore -Terephthalate degrading... | reverse complement strand
AGTTGACGCGGCGGGCAGCGGGCGGTACGCACAGCTCGACGAGCAGGGGCGTTACAAGGTAGTTTTGCCCTTTGATCTCTCCGGCAGGAAGGACGGGAAGGCCTCGGCCTGGGTTCGGATGGCCCAGCCTTATGCGGGGAGCGGTCACGGCATGCATTTTCCTTTGCACAGGGGCACCGAGGTTTTGCTCACATTTATAGATGGCGACCCGGATCGACCGATAATAGCCGGGGCGGTTCCTAATCCTGAGACGCCCTCGCCGGTGACGGCGGAGAATCAGACGATGGCTGCGATAACTACTTCTGGGGGCAACAAAATCCATATTGAAGATCAGGAGGGATCGGAACGAATCCTCATGCATTCGCCGAAGCAGGGGAGTTTTGTCCGCATCGGTGCCCCGAACGATCCGGACAGTCCCGGCTGGGATTTTGAAACCGGGAAGAAGACTGATGATAGTTTCGGCATCCACCTGCTCACCAACGGTCTCCTCGATATCAGGGCGCAGACGGCGAACAGGGTGGTCCTGGGGGAGGAAACGGAAACTGTCCTTGTAGGCTATTCATTGAACGTGCTCGGTGCGAGCTGGCAGACGATAGTCGGGCTGGATACGGAGCTTAAGATCGGCGGGAGCCGTGAATACAAAACCTATCAGCATGAATTCAGAGGACAGACGGTCAGGTTGGGAAATCAGAAACTGCACTTGGGAAGCAACAGTGTGGAAATTAGGGGAACCGTTCAGAGGATCACGGGGGAAGGGACGGAGGTGAACGGTGATGCTACCACCGTCACGGGTAACTCCACATTGATCGAAGGCGATACGACGAATGTAACAGGAAAAAAAGCAACCGTCTGTGGAAAAGCCGTGACGGTGAGCGGAAACAACACGCGGATCAACGGCTCTGCAACCCATATCGTCGGTGATAATACGGTAGTCGTTGGCAACGCAATGCACGTCTCGGGAGACAACACCACTGTTTCCGGAGACGAAACGACCGTATCCGGTGGAACGGTTACGGTAAGCGGAAACAACACCCGCGTTACGGGAGACGTCCAGAGATTAAACGCGACCCAAGTCAGGATAGGAAATGAAGTTATTGTGTGACCCATGAAAATCTTCAAAAAGAACGAAGTGTCGCTGCTCATCAAGTCTTTCGGCATTGACGACAGGCTTTACCTGGCCGTATCCGTACTTATCTTTTTCGATCTGAATGATCCTGACACGCCTCTTAAGGAACAGGAGCTGTGGTCTGTTATCCCGGCCCAGCTCGGCCAGGGCGCCGTATTCGACCCGGGCATGGCAAAACCGAGAGGGGAAGTGCTGGTTACGGGTTCATGCTTTGCTCCCCGCGGCGAGACACGGCAGGCTTCGCAGGTTTCATTTCGCGTCGGAAGCATATCAAAGACTTTGAATATCTTCGGAAACCGTTACTGGGAGAAGACGGGGGGAATTCTCACGGACATAAGCCCTCCGGAACCTTTCGCGGAGATGCCACTAATCTGGCAGAATGCCTTTGGTGGCAAAGAATTCGATAAAAATCCGCTTGGAAAAGGAATAGAACCGGCAGCGACACCGGACGGGGAAAGCAAAATCTTACTGCCAAACATAGAGCATCCCGACCGGCTTATCGGCTCGCCTGCAGATCGCCCCGATCCCGCGGGATTCGCCCCGCTGGACATGCTCTGGCCGCAGAGGATGAAAAAGGCGGGGACGTATGATGAAAGATGGCTCCGCGAGCGCTGGCCTTATTTCCCCCGTGACATGAACTACGAATACTTCAACGCTGCCCAGGAGGATCAGTTTATCGAAGGCTTTTTCCAGGCAGGAGAGTCCATCGAAATCAGGAATATGCACCCCGATTTTCCGCTGATACAGTCACGAATACCGCGCATCCGTCCCCGGTGCTTCGTCACGAAAAGGACTTCTCTGAAGGCTGGCAGCGAAAACGACCTCATCTTTCAGGAAGTGACGACGCGGATCGACACTGTATGGCTGTTTCCGACGGTTCTTCGCGCGGTTGTCGTCCACCGCGGGACAACTGAGATTCTCGATGATGAGTATGCTGACGTGCAGCGAATCTTTATCGACATAGAAAAAACGGATGAAAACCCCCGAACCATAGAGTTCTATCTCGAAGAGCAGAAAAAGGTTTTCAGTCGGGCGGTACCGATCGATCCGGCGCCGCTGGAAGCCGCCAAAAAGAAGGTTCGTGATGCCATGCTGATGGTCAAGAACCTTCCCAAGGAAATCGAGCGGGTCAAAGCAGTCGTCCTGGGTAAAGCGCCCGTGATGCCGCAGACGCCCGAAGAGACCATCGCAGGCGCAAAGAAGGTCCTGGCGGAGAGTGCCTTGCTCCTGAACAATATGGAAGGGATGACAAAGGACATGCAGGCGCGACACGGCCATGTCGTTAATGTCAACAGGGTCGATTTTGAAGGCATAAGGGAGAAACTGGCCGAGACGGACACACATCTTGACAAGACCATGGCAGATGTTGAACAGGCCAAGGAAAAAGCGGCTGAAGCGCAGAAGTCTCTGTCCGGTCATCTGAAAGAGCGGGTGCCGGCCGATGTTCTGGCGAAGGCCGGCGTCGATCCCGACAATCCTGTGGCCGTAAGCAAGCCATCCGACCCCTGGCACGAGCGCGGTTTCACCTTCGTAGTTGAGTGCCGCAAGAGTCTTGAATCCAATCCGGAGATGCAGAGCCTTCTTCAGCGGATTGGATTTACGCGAAAGTCAATAGAACGCGCATGGCTGGGAATCAATACAGTGGAAAAAATCGACGATCGACCCCTCTGGGGTCTGAAGGAGAAGAAAGAACAGGGCGGCGGAAGCGTCCTCCTGACCTTGCCGCCCGGTCTTATTGTTCCCCGTTTCCGGGAAGCGCGGCTGAGCAGGATAGAAATATGCCGGACGGACTTTGCCGAGAGTATCCATCCTCAAAAATCAGTTATGATTGAAGGTTCCGAAGAAGCTCCCCGGGCGTTCCCAGCGGCCTCCGCGGGTGAGGATACGCCCTGGATTGTCGTCGCCACAGAAATAGAGGCCCTCCTGCTGGAGCAAGAGGCAGGCGACGCCTGTTCCGTAATTGCCCTGAAGAATGCGAAGGAGAAACCGCCGAAGGAGGCGGAGAAGGCGATCAAGGACGCTCCCGTGATCCTGGTTGTCTTTCCAGAAAAAGGAATGGATGATGCGGAAGTGAAAAAATGGCAGGCAGCTTATCCTAATGCCCGCGGCATTGAACTTCCGCATGGAATCAATATTCTCGAGGCCGGGAGGATGAAGGTCGATCTCCGGCAGTGGATAATGGAGGCGCTGACGCCTGATTTCGGCCGGGAGCACGCCGTCGAACCGGAACTTCCAGAGCCCGGAAAGCCTGTGGAAAAAGCACCTTTTTCAGGACTCAACATTTCGCTTCCCGATATCCCCGCCCTGGCAGCCTCTCTTTCGGAAGAGATCAAGGCGTCTCTTAAGCCTACGGTCGACATGGCAACGGCCATTGAGAACGACATGATGGAACAGGTTAAGACGACGCTGGGCAAACTGAATCTTGATGCGGATAAAATTCTGTCCCAGAAGTCACCTGAAAAATCCCTGACGGAAGTGGCGAAGGAGATGGCTGATCAGGTCGCCGTCCAGCGGGAAAAGATCCGGGCTCAGGGCGTACTTACACCGGAAGTGGAAGCGAAAATGCGTGCCGCCGCCGAAAAGATCATAAAAATGGGGGATGAGGCGGAAGCCAGATACCGGGAGGGCATGGCACAGCTTGCCTCGGCCGGGAAGGAAATCGAAATGGCGAAAGCGGGCGGCATTCCGGACTCGGTTAAAGCCCAGTTCAAAGGAACAGGTATCGATCCGGAAAAGGTGCGCAAGTTTACGAGAGAAGAAGTAATCGAACTTCATAAGAAGGGCGAGTCCCTGTCCGGGGCTATACTTTCGGAAGTGGATCTCTCAGATCTGGATCTACGCGGCATCGACCTCTCCACCGCCCAGTGCCAGAAAACAAAATTCTGCAATGCGAATCTCGAAGGGGCGAACCTATTTCAGATTCTCGCCATGGAGGCAGATTTCTCCGGCGCCTCTCTCAGGAAAGCAAGGTCTGAGAGGGGAATATTCACAAAAGCCGTATTAAAGAAGACAGATCTCAGAGACGCTGAGTTCCATTCCGCCGTTTTAAAGGAAGCCGATCTTAGCGAGGCGGATTTGAGCGGCGCGAAACTAAACATGTCCGTCCTGCAGCAGGCAAAGCTCAACAAGGCGCATCTTTCCGGAGCGGATGCCAACATGTGCATTCTCTCCGGCATAGAAGCCGCAGGCACCCGCTTTTCCGAAGGAAACTTCAGGAGGTGCGTTTTCCAGGATGCCTCACTAGACGATGCCGACTTTTCCGGTTCGGTCCTGAATTCGACGATATTCTTCGGGGCAAAGGGGAAATGTGTGACCTTCGCCGGTGCCGACATGAGCAAGACCCGGATGGGCGGACAGGCGGCTTTCCCGCAGGCGGATTTCCGGAATATCCGCATGAAGCACGGCTGTTTACGGCAATCCGATCTTTCGGGTTCGTCCTTCAAAGGGGCGGTCATCCAGGAATCCATCATCGAGGAATGCGATCTGAATCGTGCCGACATGCGCCGCATTTCTGCGAAACAGACGCGGCTCACGAAGACGAACCTTGAAGGAGCGGACATGCGGGAGATTAATCTTTTCCAGGGTTCGTTGAAGAAATCAAGGCTCGTCAATGCAAAGCTGCAGGGTGCGAATCTTTTCGGAGCGGATCTATACAGGGCTACAGTCGGAAAGACCGACGTCACCGGTGCCAACCTTAAAATGACCCAGCTCGAAAAGCTTGAGGAGTATCTGAAATGACGCGCGAAGAGGTCCTGGAGAGCATAAGGATGCACCGCTGGATCGAAAATGCCGACCTCTCCGGAATAGATTTTTCCAGCGCCGATCTAACCGGGGGCCGATTCGAATTTGTATCATTCCGGGGAGCAAATCTCTCGGGTGCGAATATAGTAAAGACGGGGTTCAGGGAGTGCGATTTGAGCGAGGTGTGCTTTGACGATACGGATCTATCAAAGGTCAACATGAGCGATATGATACTCAGAGGTGCATCGTTCAGAAAAGCGCGATTTTATCAGACCATTCTGAACGGGGCGGACATGAACGGATCCGACATTACGGAGGCAGACGTAAGCTGGTCGCTTTTCCAGGGTGCAACTCTCGACGGAGCGAAATTTCACGGCGCAAAGGTAGAAAAAAACAGTTTTCTTCACACTTCATTTAAAAAGGCTGATTTCACGGGCGCCGAACTTACTAAGGCGGTTTTTCTCGAAGCCGACGTAACGGGGGCGGTTTTCAAAGACGCCCGTCTGTTCAAGGTGCTTTTGCAAAACTGTAACCTCGCGGCGCAGAATTTCCGGGGGATGTTCATTCAGCAGGTGAATTTTTCCGGCTCCGATCTTAAGGGCGCAGACTTCACGGGGTCCGATATTTCCATGTCCAATTTCATGAACGCGGACCTCACGGAAGCGGTACTCGAAGGGGTGAAGAGCCGGGACGCAATGTTCATGGGGGCGAAGCTCATCAAGGCACGCCTGACGGGTGGCGACTTCACCCAGGCGTACTTCGGCGAGGCTGATCTTTCGCAGGCTGATTTCTCAGGGTCGAATCTGTACAACGCCGTTTTCGAAAAGGCGAAATGCCGGGCCGGCAAGTTTCAAAAGTGTAATTGCGGTTATGCAGATTTCTCTTACGCGGATATGACGGCGGCTGATTTCAAGGATGCGAGCCTTTTCATGGCGCGCATGCACAGAGCAACCGATGAGGGAGTCATCTGGGAAGGGGCCGACAGGACACGCCTGCGGGGTACGAACAGGGATATGGCGGAGGCGGAAAGCTGGTCACCGCCGGTTGAATGACAAGAGAAAAAAGGAGGTTAATATGCAGCCAGTGGCGGACATGAAGAATTCAAATCAGACCTGCCTGGAATACGGGCGCATCCGGTGCCGCGCGGACAGTGTATTCATGGTCGATACCGCCATGGGCGAGATTAAGGCGGTGAGAGCGGCGAGCTGCCTCATGGAACCGCGACCGGGCGATTCCGTCATCGCTTTAATCGACGCTCCCGGACGAAATTTCATTCTGGCAGTCCTGGAGAGGAGCCCTGACGGCAATCCCGTCACGGAACTGCGACTCGAAGGTCCCGTCAATTTCCATGTGGAAAAGGGAGATCTCAGCCTGACATCGGAAGGGAACATGAATCTCGCTCCGCGGGGCATTCTTTCCTGCGTGACAGAAAGGCTTAAAATTCACACGGAAAACTGCGTTGCCAGAGTCAGTCGTTTTCATTACACTGGACGTCTGCTTCAGATCCAGATCGAACGACTGAAAACCGTGGCGGTCTTCGCAGATCAGATTTTCCGACGGCTAACGCAGCGGCTGGAAAGTTCCTTCAGATTCGTGAAGGAGCAGGATGAGCTTCAGGCCGGATCGTCCCGGGTGCTCGTGGAGGATCTCATGACAATGCAGGCCAAAAATTCGATGATTATGGCCGAGGAAAATGTAACCGTCAACGCCGAGCAGATTCACCTCGGATAGGGGAGGAAAACTATGTTTATGCTTACAATGGGAGCGGGGATGAATCTCGGCTTCCCGGATGTATGCAACACGCCGACACCGGTTGGCCCAGTGCCGATTCCGTATCCCAACATCAACATGTCGGCCACGACGGCGCCGGCGGCTTACAATGTCCTCGTTGATTGCATGCCGTCGCTCAATCTCCTTTCCAGGGGGCTGGTAAGTTTCGGAGACAACGGCGGGCTTTTGATGGGCGTCGTTGCCCCGATGGATTGCGGACAGAATCTTTACATGGTGGGGTGTTTCACGATTCTCGTGGACGGGGCTCCCGCCCAGCGGCTGACTAGCATCACGGGCCAGAATGCCCTGGGTATGATGCCCAATGCGCCGGGCATGTCCATCTGTCCCAGTCAGGTGACCGTGCTGACACTGGGATGATCCGAAAGAAAGGAGGGGAGCATGAAAAAGGTATGGATAACCGCCCTGGACAGAAATTTCGAGTCCGTGCAGAAACTGATAGCGGATTTAATGTCCTACGGTCTGAATGCCGGCGGCCATTTCTGGGTGGACGATGTCAAGAGGATGTCATGGACGGCGCCGCTCGAAGAGCTTCAGGCAAAGGAAGCCGCCCTGTGGATCATAATGGGGCCGCCGGATGCATTCAAGGTAGCAACTGTTCGCTTCGGTCTTTCCCTTATAGCCGTATCGCTTCAGTTCGTGAAAGGCCATGGATTCCCGATAATGATTCTCACAGAGGGGGATTTTTACCCCGAATCCCTCCCCACGCCGCTTAAAGGTGCGGAAGTTCTGACACCTGCGGGTCAGTCCCTGGGAACGAAAGTTACGGCAAGGGCCAACATGCCCGTGAAATCAGTTGAGACTGGTTATCATTTAAACGTTCACGGGCTTCCGGGGATCGGTCTCTGGTTCGAGGTCGGACCATCCGGAACTGTCGACTGGGATGGTGCACTCTTCGCCGTCCACGGCGCTGATATAGATTTCCACGGTGTTGGACCGGCCGGCGGCATCCCGGAGCGAGCAGTCCTGGAGTATCCCCTCAAAGGAATCAAGCTCAAGCTTGGCGAGAGGGAATTCACCGCCTGGGCGGTCCGGAACAGACTCGACAGCGCCAAATCCTATTACATCCGCGTCCAGGGAGAACCGGAAACGATACTCTTCGGACCTTACGCCGGAGAGGACGAGGCGGAGGCACACGTCATATCCCTAATGTGAGGCAATTCAGACTTAACCGTGCAATTGAATATAGAAAGGGTGCCGGAAAATGATCGGAAAGACCATGGACGAAATACAGATAGGAGATACCGCCGAGTTTGCAAAGACGGTTTCGGAGGCGGATGTTTACCTTTACGCAGGCGTGACGGGAGATCTCAATCCCGCGCATGTGAACGAGGCTTATGCGAGAGACACGTTCTTCAAGACCCGGATCGCCCACGGAATGCTCTCCGGCGGATTCATATCGGCGGTGCTCGGGACAAAACTTCCCGGACCGGGCACTATATATCTTCGGCAGGAGCTTAATTTCAAGGCACCCGTTCGGATCGGCGATACCGTCACTGCGAAAATAGAAGTGCTGGAAAAAACGCCTGAGAAGAACCGCCTCAGATTAAAAACAACCTGCACCAATCAGGACGGAACGGTCGTTATTGACGGGGAGGCTATTGTCATGCCGCCAATAAAAAAGTGACCTGATATTCATGCCCCTTCCGACGAAAAGAATTTTATAGAAAAAAGTAAAATTTCTCTCGACTTGCAAGAAAATTTCTGCTTATAAGTAACCCTCGGCATGGCCGAGGACTCGGGCTGTAATCCGTGAAAAGAGCCCTCCTCAAAGTGTCAATCCCGTCGATAATAAGCCGTTTCTGCTATGAAAACGAAAGCAGTCAGCAGAGCACTCGAAAGCTTTTTTTATGAAAACCTTGTGTACAGGAAAACGACAGCACGGAAATTGCTGTTGATTTAGAAGCATCTTGTCCGGATAAACGGAGTTGAGTCTGTTTGGCGGACTGCATGGTCTACCGAAAAACAAAGAAAAGGAAGGAGTGGGACGATGGAAATCAAAAAGATTTGCGTATTGGGTGCAGGTTTAATGGGAAACGGGATTGCACAGGTCTGTGCTCAGGCTGGGTATGAAGTGGCGCTCAGGGACATCGAGCAGCGATTTATAGATAACGGAATGAACACCATCAAGAAGAACCTTGCCAGGGATGTGGAGAAGGGGAAAAGAACCCAGCAGGACATGGATGCCATCCTTGGTAGAATAAAGCCCACGCTTGACATCAAAGAGGCGGCGGCAGATGCAGACCTCGTAGTTGAAGTAGTGATTGAGGTCATGGATGTCAAAAAGAAGGTTTATGCGGAACTCGAAACGATCGTGAAGCCCCACACGCTGTTTTTCACCAATACATCGGGTCTGAGCATTACGGAGATGGCGGCTACCACGAAACGTGCGGACAAGTTCATAGGAACCCATTTTTTCAATCCGGTTCCGGTTATGAGACTTCTCGAGATCATCAAGGGATACGAAACGTCTGAAGAAACACTCGAAATCGCAAAGGCCTGGGGAAAGAAAATCGGCAAGCAGGTCATTGTTGTCAATGAGGCCCCGGCCTTCGCCGTAAACAGGATCCTCTGCCCGATGCTGAATGAGGCCTTTTATGTTCTGGGAGAAGGAATTGCGAGCGCTGAAGACATCGACACGGGAATGGTGCTCGGATGCAATCATCCGATCGGTCCGCTGGCGCTTTCCGATCTTGTGGGACTGGAGACTCTTCTGAGGGTCATGGAGGGGATGCACAAGGAGATGGGCGACAAGTACATGCCCGCCCCGCTGCTCGTGAAACTGGTGAGAGCGGGAAGATACGGCAGAAAGACCGGCAAGGGCGTATACGACTACACTAAAAAGTAATATGGAAGAGGTGTTCTGCGGGGCCGGTCCGTTCCGGACGGGTCCTGCAGAATCAGTTTTGACCGGTAATATTCATGAAAGGAGGTGCTTCGCCGCTCTTAAGAAATTTCAGTTCATGGGAAAACAGAGTAAATATCCTTAAATGAGGAGGGAGATTATGTCAGGACTCTGGAAGCCGTTAACGGAAGAGGAAAAGGCCAAGTACAACGTAATCAACAAGGAAAATCTTGAATTTCTGATGAACCGTTACAACAGGGTGAACCGCTGGGTCATCGCCGACATGATAAGGCGGAGCGCCTACCATTATCCGGACAAGAAGGCCCTGATTTTTCAGGATAAGACACTCACCTACACTCAGCTTGAAGAGGAATGCAACCGCGTTGCAAATGCCCTTCGTGATCTCGGCGTTAAAAAGTACGACCGCGTTGCAATCCTTGCCCACAATACAATTCACCATGTCCTCACCTGGTTCGCATGCTGTAAAATAGGAGCCATCTATCTTGCCATAAATTATCTTCTCAGGGGAAAGGATATCTCCTACTGCATCAATCACTCAGAGAGTGTTGCTTTCATCGTCGAGGATGCCCTTTATGATCTCGTGAAGGATGTCCTGGATGACATGCCAACCGTGAAGACATGGATATGGTCCAACCAGGGTGCGGGGAAGCCGAACATCGGGGGAAAATTCAAGGACTTCGACGAATGGTACAAAAAGTATCCCGCGACGGAGCCCGATACGATCCTGCATATCGAGGATCCCTGCCAGATGACCTACACGAGCGGCACGGAGTCCCTTCCCAAAGGTGTCATCATAAGCAACCAGGCCCTCATGGCCCAGTACATGGGTTGCATAGTGGACGGAGATTACGATGAGGACGATATTTCGGTTAACGCACTTCCCATTTACCATTGCGCACAGCGGGATGTCTTTATGAACCCTGTTTTCTGGGTCGGCGGGACCAATATTCTCATAGTGCCTGATATAGGCCAGATTCTGAAAAACATCGCCGAGTACAGGGCGACAATGTTCTTTGCGCCGCCGACGGTGTGGATAGGTATCCTGAGGCATCCGGATTTTGCGAAATATGATCTTTCAAGCCTGAAAAAATGCTACTACGAGGCGTCCATTATGCCTATGGAGGTTCTCAAAGAGGTCATGGAGAAGCTCCCGGGGACGAGGATCTGGAATTACTATGGGCAGACGGAACTTGCACCTTACCACACGGTTCTGAAAGCCAAGGATGCCCTGAAGAAGATCGGTTCGGCGGGCATGGGCGGCATCAATATGGAGACGCGGCTTGAAGACGATGAGAACAGGCCGGTAACCGCCCCCGGTGTTCCGGGCGAGATCTGCGGCAAGGGACCGCATGCCCTCATAATGTACTTCAAGGATCCCGAAAAAACTGAGGAAGCCATGAAAGGCGGATGGTTCCATTCAGGGGATGTGGGGATCATGGATGAGGACCGGTATATCACCGTTGCCGACCGGAAGAAGGATATGGTGAAGACGGGCGGCGAGAATGTTCCGACAAGGGAAGTGGAAGACGCCATTTATCTCGACAAGAGAGTCCAGGAAGTGGCGGTCATAGGACTGCCGCACCCGAAATGGGTCGAAGCAGTGACGGCTATAGTTGTCACGAAGGCAGGTCAGACCATAACGGAAGCGGAGCTGATGGAAGTCTGCAAGAAGGAACTTGCTCCGTTCAAGCTGCCGAAAGGCATTATCTTCGTAGACGCCCTCCCGAAAACACCCACGGGGAAGATTCTCAAGAGAGAAATGAGGGTTACCTACAAGGATTATTACGCAGGAAAGTAAGATGAACCGCTGATAGAGAGGAGGGAGCCGTTTTTCTCTCGGGATAAACGGCTCTCTCAGTTTCAGGACCCGCCTCCGGTACTCTCACAATGAACGTTCTACTGATTAATCCGAGATTCAACGGGAGATCCGAAATTCCGCCGCTCGGACTTCTGTGCCTCGCCGCTTCGCTTCTGCAAGATGACATTAAGACAGTTGTGCTGGATCTGGACGGCATGACAAAAGAAGAGGGAGAATCCATCCTGGAGGAAATTATCTTAAAGGACAGGCCCGCTGTCGTCGGCGTCGGTGCCCTCTCAGACAGTTTCAACTCTGCCGTGGAAGTATGCGACTTTGTCAAGTGTCGAAATGCCGACACGATGATCGTTCTTGGTGGAATGCATCCTTCGATTTTAAGTGATTATATCCTGAAGAACTATGAAAATATCGATGCTATTGTCCGCGGGGAAGGTGAGAGGACGTTATGTGAGCTGGTAAAAAAGGTTGTATCGGGGGTGGATTTTGGCGGAGTCAGAGGGGTCAGCTTCAGGTCCGGTGGGCTGATTGTTCACAATGAAGACAGGCCCTTGGAAAAAGACATAGATAGCCTACCTTTGCCGGCTCATCATCTCCTTGAAAACAGTTGCTATCGAACGAGAAATATATCTTCCAGCAGAGGGTGCTTTCATAAATGTACTTTCTGCTCAATTCAGTCGCAGTATCGCCGCCGTGTCAGAGTGAGGAGCACGGAAAAAATAATTCTGGAGATCAAGAACCTGGTAAATCTTGGGGCAAGGCGCATCATGTTTACGGACGACAACTTCACGTTCAGCGTTGAAAGAATCCGGGATCTGTGCAGAAAGATAAAAGAAGAGGGTTTTCAAAACAAGGTTGAGTTCTACGCCGAGGGAAGGATGGACGACATATGCAGATATCCGCTAATGGCGGGGATATTGAGCGATGCGGGATTCAGAGCCCTGTACATCGGTGCTGAGACTGGTTCACAAAGAATCCAGGAATATTACGGAAAGGAAATAACGTCCCGGGACATTATCGAGGGCGTTTCGATTTGCGTTGAACAGAACATCACACCCGTCGTGAATTTTATCCTCATGGGACCGAAGGATTCCATAGAAACCATTAAAGAAACGACCAATCTCGCGAGGCGGGTATTCGAACGGGGAGCTGAAATCGCCTATGCCGAGACACTGATTCCCTATCCCGGAACGCCCATTCACGATGAATTGATAAGAGACGGAAAGTACAGAGAAGAAGGGTGCATTTTTTACTTTGAATCTTATGAAGGGCTGAAATTGGATTGGTTCTTGCAACTGTGCGATGTGGCACGTGAGATAACGGAACTTCTTCACGGGGAGGAGAAGTTTATTGATACGAAAAAGGCATATTACGAAATGTCATACCTAGAAAATTTTCTTGATGGGACGATACCTCCGGTCCTGAAGGATTATTTTACGCAGCATGAAGAGAAAGGTTCCATTGAAATTGAAAAAAAGCTCGTCTCGCTGATCTCTGATACTGGATCGGCGATCCGTGTAATTCAATAAAATGCGAAGGAGAAAGGTTCATGGGACGAAAACTATTCAAGGAAGAGCATCAGATATTTCGTGAAAGCTTCAAGAAGTTCCTGGAAAAAGAGGTAGTGCCGTTTATCGAGAAATGGGAGCACGAGGGCATCGTTCCGAAAGAAGTGTGGAAGAAAATGGGGGAAAACGGTTTTCTGTGCCCATGGCTCGAGGAAAAATACGGAGGAGCGAATGCAGGGTATGAGTATTCAGTTATCATAAACGAGGAACTGTCATACGTGGGAGCCAACGGGCTTCTCGCGGGGCTTCACAGCGACATCATTGTTCCATACATTCACTCTTTCGGAAGCGAAGAGCAGAAGATGCGGTGGCTTCCGGGATGTGCATCCGGAGACATAATTACGGCCATCGCCATGACGGAGCCGGGAACCGGCTCTGACCTCGCAGCCATCCGCGCGACCGCGGTCCGGGACGGAGATGAGTATGTTATAAACGGTCAGAAGACTTTCATTTCAAACGGCATAAACTGCGATCTTGTAATCGTGGCGGTAAAGACCGACACGAAAGCCTCTCCTCCGTTCAAGGGCGTAAGTCTGATATGCGTTGAGGACGGCACACCGGGATTTGAAAAAGGCCGCAACTTAGACAAGATGGGGCTTCACAGTCAGGATACTGCGGAACTCAATTTCGTGGATTGTCGCGTTCCTGTAAAGAACCTTCTGGGAAAGGAGGGACAGGGCTTCTACTTTCTGATGAAGAAACTGCAGGGCGAAAGACTCATCGCGTCGATCATGGCCCAGTCTATGGCGGAGGCCATGCTGCAGATGACGATCAAGTACGCTAAAGAAAGGACTGTTTTTGGAAAGCCCATAAGCTCGTTTCAGCACAATACTTTCAAGATAGTAGAGATGGCGACTGAAATAGAGCTCGGCAGGGCCTTTCTGGATTCGCTGATAGAGGACTTCATCGCGGGAGAGGATATTGTCATGAAGGTGTCCATGGCGAAGGCCTGGATTCCGGAAATGGCAAACCGTGTTGCCTATCACTGCGTCCAGCTGCACGGCGGTTACGGCTATATGGAAGAGTATCCCATCTGCAGGTTCGCCAGAGACGTGAGGGTGATCCCGATTTTTGCGGGGACGACTGAGGTCATGAAGGTCATTGTGGGCAGGATGATGGAACTTTAGCGGTGTCGGAGTGGCGTTAAAAGCGGAGATGCGCGACTAAAGAAAAGAAAGAATATTTATTTAGGTTTGAGTTTAAAGGTTTTAGAAAGGAGTATGAAATGGCGAAGCTGATGAAACTGGTCCTTGATGGAGACGGCATTGCCCATCTGGTGTTTGATAATCCGGACGAGAGGGTCAACGTGCTTTCTGCTCTGTTCGTCGAGGAATTCCTGGGAGTTCTCGACAAGATTGAAAAGGACAAAGGTATCAGGGGGCTCATTCTGGAAAGTGCAAAGCCTGGTGTATTTATAGCCGGAGCTGATATCAAGTGGCTCCAGGCGCTGAAGACCCCTGAGGATTGCAGGACTTTTGCATCCGATGCGCATGTTCCTTTCAACCGACTAGAGGATCTGAAGATGCATACCGTGGCAGCGATCAGCGGCGTCTGCCTCGGTGGTGGTCTGGAACTCGCGATGGCCTGCCGGTGGAGGGTTGCAATGGAGCACAAATCCGTCCAGATCGGCCTTCCCGAGGTGAAGCTCGGCGTTCTTCCCGGCGGGGGAGGAACGCAGCGGCTTACGGCGCTCGCGGGCATCCAGAACGCACTTCAGCTTGCCTGTGCGGGCAAGAGTCTGAAAGCGGATGAGGCGATGAAGCTGGGCATTATAGACGCGGTTCTCCCTTCTCAGGGATTCGCGGATGCCGCGAAGGCCTTTTTGATCGGGAAAATAGAGTCAGGTGAGGATTACAGGAGGCCATGGCATGATCCGCAATACAGATATGGACTCACCGCGGAGGAGAAAAATCCCGAATACAGGAAAAAAATCTTCGAGATGGCAAGGCAGATGACGATGAAGCAGACCAAGGGTCACGTCCGATCGCCCATGAAGATTATCGATGCGGTTGAAACCGGAGCAGAGAAAGGATTCAGGGCCGGTCTGCAGGCCGAGCAGGCGGCTTTTGCCGAAGTTTTATGCAGTCCTGAAGCCCGGGCGCTGGTCGATCTTTTCCTCATGCAGAATGCAATGACCAAGGTTTACGGTTCAAAGGACAGGAGCATCAAGCCGGCGGATGTAAAAAAGGTGGGTGTGCTCGGGGCCGGTCTAATGGGAGCGGGAATCGCCCATAGTCTCATCGCGGCCGGCAAGAAGGTGGCGATGAAGGATATAAGCGACGAGGCGCTGGGAAGAGGCGTCAGGTCGATTCGCGGTGTATTGTCGCAGGATGTCCAGAAGGGGAGGATGAGCGAACAGAAAGCCGAGGAAATCATGTCGCTTCTTCAGCCAGTCCTCGACTATGAAGCCTTCCGTGATGTGGACATGGTAATCGAAGCGGTTTTCGAGGATCTGGATCTCAAGCACAGAACGATAAAGGAAGTTGAGAAGTATATACCGAAGAACGCCGTATTCGCATCCAACACATCCTCGCTTGCCATATCGGAGCTGGCTAAGGTTTCAGAGAGACCTGAAAATTTCATCGGAATGCACTATTTCTCCCCGGTTCACCGGATGCCCCTTCTTGAAATCATCCGCGGCAATCTGACATCGGAACAGACGGTTGTCACAGCCGTCGCCATCGCGCATGCAACGAGAAAACTTCCGATCATAGTAAACGACTGTTACGGATTTTATACAACGAGAGCCGTGGCGGCCTATCTGATAGAGGCAATGCGCTGCCTCAACGACGGGGCGGACGTTGGGATGATAGACAGCGCCATGATGGATTACGGATTTCCGGTTGGGCCGATCACCCTTCTGGACGAAGTCGGTCATGACGTGGGCGCCCATGTTCTTACCATAATGAAGCAGGCTTATCCTGAGAGATTCTCAGATGATCTCACGAAAGTTACCGTAGCTGACGGCCGACTGGGCAGGAAGAATGGAAGGGGCTTTTACGTGTATGAAGAGGGCAAGAAGAAGGGCGTTGACGAGACGGTATATCCCCTTTTCAAGACACGGGCGGACAGAAAGCTCACCAAAGAAGAAATCCTCGACAGAATTGTCATGAATCTCCTGAACGAAGTAGGTTTTTGCATGGGTGAGAACATAGTAACGAACACCGTCGATGCGGAGATGGGACTTGTCTTCGGCATCGGGTTCCCCCCATTCCGCGGGGGACCGCTCCACGCTATGGATGAAATCGGTGCGGGAAAACTTGTTGAGAAACTCGGACTGCTCGAAGCCAAATGGGGCTCTCGTTTCAAGGCGGCGCCCTATATCATGAAAAACGCAGCGGAGAATAAGTCTTTCTGCGGATGAAGGAGCGGTAAAGAAAATCTCCGGGGATAGAATGATTTTTTGAATGAAAAAAACACTCCACAGTGATATGGAGGACAAAGAATCCAAGTAGAAGGAGGATGACCATGAATTTTGATCTGTCTGAAGAACACAAAATGTTAAGAGAAATGGCGTACAAGTTCGCCGTGAACGAGATCGCACCCGTTTCACTGGAGTGCGATAAGGAGGAGAAGTATACCCCGGAGATTCGCAAGAAAGCGGCGGAGCAGGGTCTTGTCGCGGCATGGGTGCCGGAAGAGTACGGCGGAGCGGGCGTGGGAATCCTCGGAAATACGATTATCACCGAGGAGATTTCCAGAGTGGACATGGGTATCGGCCTGAACATCTACGCCGCCAGCTTCGGTTGCGAAGCGATTTACTTCTTCGGTACGGAAGAACAGAAAAAGAAGTATATCCCGCCTGTCTGCAAGGGTGATTGGGTGGCGGCGGGAGCCTTTACGGAACCGAACGCAGGAACCGACGTGGCCGGATACAAGACCAGGGCGGTGCGGGACGGCAATGACTTTGTAATAAACGGGAACAAGATGTTCATCACGAACGGCACGGTCTGCAACTTCATGGTAGCCCAGTGCATCACGAAACCCGAGGAGAAGAAGCACAACAGTTTCAGTCAGATCATAGTTCCCGCCGACGCAAAGGGTGTAATCCGAAATAAGCTGCACGGGAAGATGGGTATTCGGGCGAGCGATACGGCGGAAATAACCTTCGAGGATGTCAGGGTCCCCCAGGAAAACCTCGTCGGAAAGGACGGACGGGGCTTCCATCAGCTCATGCATTTCTTCGATGTAACGAGAATAATGGTTTCCGGTCAGGCGGTCGGTCTGTCTCAGGCATGTCTCGACACCGCGGTCAAATATGCGAAGGAAAGAACAGCCTTCGGTGCACCCATCGGAAGCTATCAGGCGACCATGGCAAAGTTGACTGAAATGGCCATCAAGCTCGAGTCCCTGAGAACTCTCGTTTACAAGGCGGCATGGCTTGTGGATGCCGGCAAACCCGATTATCATCTCGCGGCTATGTGCAAATTCCTCGGCGGCCAGACGGCGGTCTTCTGCGCCAACGCGGCCGTTGAGATACACGGTGGCTATGGATACATGGACGAATACGCCGTCCAGAAGTGGTACCGCGACGCGAAGATTCTCGAGCTTTACGAGGGAACGAAGGAAGCTGAGATCATGACAATAGGGCGGGTGCTGCAGTCCAAGTAGGACCCGAGATGGATGAAAAAGAAAAAGGGCCGGTCAGGGAGACCGGCCCTTTTTCTTCCAGGGGCTTTAATTCAGAAGTTCACCTTATCGATTCCCTTGAGACCGAGGATCTTTCGGGCTTCGTCGGGCGTGGCGGGTTCAATTCCAAGTTCCTTCGCGATCCGCGCGATCTTGGCGACCTGTTCGGCATTGCTCTTGGCCATCTGACCTTTCTCCAGATACAGATTGTCTTCAAGGCCGACCCGGACATTTCCACCGATAAGAAGCGACTGCGTGCAGATGGGGAACTGGGCGCGGCCGGCCACGCACACCGAAAATTCGAAATCACCTATGAGTTTGCGGGCATAATCGACAAGGAACAGGAGATTTTCCGAGCTCGGCGTAATGCCTCCGAGAACGCCCATGACAAACTGGATGTACACGGGTTTCTGGACATAACCGGCTTCGATCATGAAGGCCACGTTGTTAACCATACCTGCATCATAAATCTCGAACTCAGGCTTGGTGCCGTGTTCTTTGAAGATGGCGCAGTATTCCCTCATGGATTTGAAGGTATTGGGAAAGATGAAGTCTTCCGACATCCCGAGATACATCTTCTCCCACTCGAATTTCCATTCTTTGTACCTGGGGATGACGGGAAAGAGTGCGAAGTTGATCGAACCGGCGTTGAACGATGCCAGTTCAGGTTTGTACAGGGTTACGGGCGCAACCCGCTGCTCGACCGTCATGCCGAGGCCGCCGCCGGTAGTGATGCAGATGACGATGTCGCAGCGGCTTTTGATGCTCGTGATAATCTCCTTCATGAGATTCACGTCCGGAACGGGCATGCCGGTCTCAGGATTACGGGCGTGAACATGACAAACAGCGGCTCCCGCCTCGTAGGCACGTACGGCCTCATCGGCAATCTCCTTCGGCGTGATGGGAAGATACGGTGACATCGTCGGGGTGTGAATGCTTCCAGTAATGGCTGCGGTGATAACTGCTTTTTCCTTCATGGTCTCAGCTCCTTTCCTGGATATCTTGTTGCTGTCGTAAAATTCCGGCAAGCCTTTCTGCCGCCTTTCGGTCGCGCCTGACATTCGTCATGAGACGGAAATTGAGCCTCTGTGTGGCCGGTGGTCCCGCCGCGATAACTGAAAGAATCGGTGTTGCCGCGGAAAGACCTGATAACGATTCGCACAGCCGTGCCATCTTAAGGCGATCGTTGACGTCGGATCCCGAACGCCCCTGATGATACTTCAAAAGAAGTTCTCCTACCACAGGAATTTTCAGATCCCGGCTGCTCGGCCTTGTCACGAGAATTCCGCCGCCGATTTCAGCGAGCCTCTGTCCTGTTTTCAGGATGGCCTCGTTCATGTACAGCTTGGCCGCGTTGATTATCAGGGTCTCGGGAAGAGGCACGCCGGAATCCGTCGGGGTTGAAAGAACGGCCGAGCCGGCGACAAGACCGTAGAGGGTTTCGGTATCAACGCTCATGTCCACTATCTTGTCCTGAATGTGAGACTTTCCCGCGACACCGTTGAAATCGGCCATTGCCGTTGCCGCGCCTATGCAAAGATCGATGTACCCGCAGCGGCAGGCCGACGACGCGAAGCGCTGGTAATCTGAAAATCGGTGTACCAGGTCGCGACTCGCTTCCCATTCTCCGCAGAGAAAGACACGCTCCCACGGAACGAAGACGCGGTCGAATAGAATGTGAGCGCTCTGATGCATTCCGAACGAAGCATTTCCTATGTCATCCGGTTCCATTGTTTCGAATTTTGCATTGACGCAGGCCGAGTCATTCACATGGATCACGCCGGGGGCGTCGCCCCGAACGGCGAAGGCTACGGCGTATGGCTCGTCCTTCGGGCCGAGTGCCGTGGTAGGAACCACGAGCCTCTCATGTGCGACGGGTGCACCGGACTGCTGTAGCTTGGCGCCGTTCACTATGATGCCGTCTTTTCTCTTTTCAAGGATTCTCACATAGAGATCCGGATCGGCCTGGCGGTGCGGCGGCAGCGATCGGTCGCCTTTTGCATCCGTGATGTTACCGGAAACGGCGAGATCCTGCTCCTGGGCCATTTTCATGTAGTTCCGAAATCTTTCATGATATGACGTCCGGCCGCCGTTTTTTCTGTCAAGCTCGTAAGTAACCGACCACAGAGCGTGAATCACGGCTCCGGCGACACAGCGACCGCCGAAACACCCGCCGGTGTACCTCATCATGGCGCGCTGAAGCTTCATCCTTTCGAGAAGATCGTCTCCGGACTTAACGATTTTAAGGAAACGATTTATCTTCCCTCCGGTCAGGTCACTCTCGGCGACCAGAAGCGAATTGAGTTCAGGGTCTATCGACGGATCGGCGGCGAGATCATAAGTGGCCTTAAGAGCATTAACGGCCGGCTTCATGACCGGATGATCATAATAATCCGCTACTTGAGCGCCGTTGATATAAACGACGGTTTTCATTTTTTTCAGAGATTCGAGATATTCCGAGCCGTTCATCATGATTGAAACTCCCTCAGTTTATGGCAGTGAAATTCCTTGCGGATTTACCACCCCTTTGTCCACATATCGTCATCCTCGTAGACCTTCTCATCGTCCATGTGACCTTCCTGGGCATCGATTTCGATCATGCGCCCGGGTGAGCGGTCGTTTAGTATCTCACGGTAGAACTCATGCTGAATGAGAAGATTCATGATGTCGTTTGTCCCCGTCCATATCTGGATCAATCGGGCATCGCGGACCATCTTCTCGATCGGGTAGACATTCGTGTAGCCGATGCCGCCGACAATCTGCATGGAGAGATTGCAGACGTTCCAGGCAGCATCCGTCGCGCACTTCTTGGCCTCGCTCACAAGGCGACGAGCGGACGGAAGCCCTGCATCCACCGCCTTTCCTGCTGCGATGGTCAACGCGCGGGCCGCATCCAGCTGTGTGATCGCATCCGCGACTTTGAAGCTCACTCCCTGGAAACTCCTGATCTTCTGACCGAATGCCTTTCGCCGGTCACTGTAGCGCACTGCGACTTCGAGGGCTGCGCGTCCCATGCCCAGCGATGCTCCGGCTGATGTGAGCCTTTCAGGAACCATCATAGTATTGAAGATGGTTGCTCCTTCGTTGAGGCCCCCTATGAGGTTGGATTCAGGGACCTTGACATCGCGGAAAACGAGTCTTCCCGTGCCGCCTCCACGCGTTCCGAGAAGACCGTAAAGATATTTCGCTTCTACGCCGGGCCGGTCTTTTTCGATGAGGAGAAGACTTATGCGTTCATGAGGCTTGCCGGCCGGATTGGTATTGCAGTACACGATAAAGAAATCCGCGCCTTCGGCCGCGACTACGAACCGCTTCTGACCTCGGACAGTGAAATGGCCGTTTTTATATTCGGCACGGGTTGTTGCCCCGAAGAAGTCAGATCCTCCCCTCGGCTCAGTGAGTGCTTCGGCGGAGATGAGATCCCCCCTGAGCATCGGTTTCAGGAACTTTTCCTTCTGTTCCTCTGTGCCGAACGTATGAAGGGCCTCGCCGACAATGGACGGCATGGCGAAGGCACAACCCAGCGCAGTTCCAAGAACGCCTATTTCCTCTAGGGCTGCTATTTCACCCGTCCATGAATGCTCCCGCCCACCGTATTTCTTATTGAAGCGGAGGCCGAGAAGATTCCTGTCGCCCAGAGATTTTACGAACTCTCTCGGGTATCGTATTTCATCGCGGTCGAGCTTCTTTGTGAGGTCCGGGGATACCTCGTTCTTGACAAATTCCCTGACTTCCTTTTTCAAGGCCTTCTCATCTTCGTTTAACAGAATGTCCAGAAGCATATTCGTCTCCTTTCATCATGATGGAGTTTATTGAAATCCTCGGGATAATCACAATGAATTGTATTGCACGAAAGATGCCAGAAGGTGGACGTAACGCAGGTCAAATTTCCGCATTCCTGTGAACTGAAATGCCGAGTTTTTTCATCTTGTGGATAAGCGTCGTCCGTTTGAGTCCCAGGAGAGCCGATGCCCCGTTTTTGCCGCCGACCCTTCCTTTTGCGATTTTCAGGGCATTGAGTATATGGATTTTTTCCATTTCTTTTAGATTGAGGGGCCTTTCCTGAAGATCCTCCCTCGGGGCTGTGGTTCCCAGACCGGAAAAATGAATTCTGGGACCACCGAGAATCACCGCCCTTTCGATGACGTTGGCAAGCTCTCTCACGTTTCCGGGCCAGGAATAGGCCATGAGCTTTTCCATTTCCGAATGCGGAATGCCGGGGTAATGGCGGTTGTACTGGGCACAGAAGAGCTTGAGGAAATGGGCTGCGAGAGGCGGGATATCGTCCCGTCTGTCACGGAGGGCCGGTATATGAATGGGAAACACATTGAGGCGGAAAAAGAGATCTGAACGGAATCGCCCTTTTTCGACCTCCTCGGCAAGGTCCTTGTTAGTCGCGGCAATCAACCTGAAGTCTGAATATAGTGTTTTTGTACCTCCGACTCTCTGAAACTCCTTTTCCTGAAGGATTCTCAGCAGTCTGCTCTGAGTCGAGGGCGGCAGTTCCGAAACTTCGTCGAGGAAAATGGTCCCGTTATGCGCGAGTTCAAATCGGCCGGGTTTCATCTTGCTCGCACCCGTAAAGGCGCCTTTCTCATGTCCAAAAAGTTCGCTGTCGATGAGCGTTTCCGGAAGGGCCGCACAGTTCACACGGATAAACGGACCTTCGTGTCTCGAACTCTCGCGGTGGATGGCCCTGGCGACCAGTTCCTTTCCAACGCCGGTTTCGCCGTGTATGAGGACGGTCGAGCGGGTCGGAGCGACCTTGTGAATAAGTTTGTATAGTTTAAGGGACGATTCATCCGAACCGATGATCTCGCCGAAGGGCCGGAATTCCTCCTTTTCCTCCTGGTAGTAACGTTTTTCCTCAACAAGCTTTTCGTTAAGGCGCGCGATCTCGTCATATGCCTGTGCCCTGTCAATCGAAACGGCGATTTGAGTCGCAAGAGCGGACAGCAGTCTTATTCTGTCCGGAGTGACGGCAAAGGAAAAAAAGCGGCTGTCCTGATAGAGACATCCTTTGACGCGCTTGCCGAGCAGAAGGGGTATGATAATGATTTTGCGCACTTCCAGTGTCGACTCTTCGAAACGTTCGTACTGAAGGATTTCGCTTTTTCCATCCGATGAAACCTTGCGGATCAGATCCATCGTTTCCTTGAAGCGCGGATCGTTGACATATTCTTTTATTAAATTTCTGGAGGCTACAATCTTAAGCTCGCCCGAGAGCTCATCGTTGATGAAAAGAGCGGCCCGTTCGGAACCGGTAAGCCTGGAAATGGATGTTATAATGTTTGTCAGCAGCTGTTCCGTGTTTTTCTGGTCGGTCAGGGCATCTCCCATCTCTATGATGAGATCATAGAGGCGGTTTTCCGTGGATAGGTCTTCGCTCCTTATGAGATGCTGCAGGTCATGGGGAAAGACCGCTTTGGCAGTCAATTTCAGAAAATCCCATGCCCTTCGGGCGTAGATTTCAGCCTGTGACCAATTGCCTATTTCTAGGTAGAGCCTTGCAATGTCGATCCTGGCCTTTGCCAGCGCCATAAGAGCGCCGCTTTTTTCGAGAGATTTTTCAATTTCTATGAGTTCCGATATTTTTTCCTTGGGGCGAAGGTCTTTCTCAAGATACTGAATCTGCAATCTGCGAATGATCCCGTAAAGGAGGGGGTTAAGCTGCTCTTTTCTCATCTCGCTTAGATATCGGATGACGGGGTTTAGTTCGACCGGAGAGATACCGGCCTGAAATAGGATGAAGCCGGGTTCGAAAATGTGAGTGGCGTTCAGTGTATGATACCAGCTCGATTTGCGAATGCGATATAGAACCTTGAAGTGCTCCGCCGCCTGCTGGTACCGTCCTTCGAGGCATTCGATGTTTGAAAGGCCGATTCCCGCTAAAAGTTCGACCATGGGAATTGATTCCCGTCTCGAAATCTCAAGCGACTTTTCGAAATATGAGCGGCTGTCCTTGAGCTGTTTCATTTCGAGAAGAATCAGGCCGGTGTTAGCCAGAGCGAAGGAAACGATGGGCCAGTTGTTGTTCTTGAGTGCCTGGTGATAGATTGTTTCTGAAATTCCGAGAGCCCTCTGCGGCATGCCTACTTGTGTATAGCACTGGGAAAGATGAAGACCGGTGAGAAGAGAAAAATCATCTTCGCTTATGTGGTCGAGTTCTCCCAAGGAGTCCTCATAGGATTGAAGCGCCCTTGAAAGATCGCCCTTTATCCAGTAGGAAAGGCCGAGTAACTGGAGACCCCTTTTATTCAGGGACATGTCGTCTATATCCTTTATCATGTCCCAGGCCCGGTCGAAGTGGTTCACGGCTTCTTCATACTGAAAGCACATCCAGCAGTTCTGGCCGATGAGTAGTTCAAGGGCAGCCTGAGCACGCGAATCGCGGCAACGAGCGGCCACCTGCCTCGCCATGAAGAGCCAGGGCTTTACCTTCTTGATGTTGGGGTGAAGCAGGGAAAGAGACGCCCGCCGTTCAATGGCGGTTATGAAGATGCTGCACAGGCCGTCGGTTAGGGAACCCGGTGACTCGCTCTCCCGTTTTTCCATATATTCGATCAGCCTGTCATACAGTGTTATGGCGGAAGCAATCCTGTGATTTTTCTCTTCTATCAAGGCCGCCTTGAGGACCGTCGCGCAGTCTGACGTTTCAAGTCCCGCCAGGAGACATACCCTTGCGATTTTGATTGCGTTCTCTTCCCTGTCGGAGAGGACCAGGGCGAGAAGATCTGCTGCCTCGCGGTAGAATCTGGAAGTTTTCTCGAGAGGCAGCGATTTCAGAACCGAGTCACGCTTTGATTCGTCGGTCCATCTGTACATACCGCCGGATTTTTTTAGGGGAGTCACCCATTTTTTCTGCTCAAGAAATGTAATCACGGAAAGAAGGTTGGACGGCCTGACTTCATCTATATTCTTGAACCAGTCGATTGAGAAATATTCGGGAAATGCGACGAATCGATAAAGGACGTTCTTTTCGTCCCGGGTGAGCTGAGACAGGGATGAATCCGCTTTTGCCATGATTAATCCTCCTCAGAGACTTACAGAACTATATTTGTAATGCGGATTGTTGTCAAGAACCATGTCAAGATTACAACAAGTGTTAATATGCTGACAGAAGAGATTGGCCGACGTGTTTCAGGCAGACGGAGAAGATTTCAAATGCATGACATAATTGAAAAAATTATTTGGCATTTTTCTTGCTTTTTACTGTCGCATGTCTTTGGAGCGTTTTTGGCAACAAATGAGGAATTTTCCGAACTGTGAACAGACAGGAGGATATCGATGAATTTTACACTGAGCGAAGAGCACAGGATGCTCAAGGAAAGCGTCGCTAATTTTGCCGCGAAAGAAATTCAGCCCATAGCCGAGGAGATTGATCAGGAGGACAAATGGCCGGAAGGGTTATGGCGGAAACTTGCCGATCTCGGGATAATGGGCATTACGGTCGATCAGGAGTACGGAGGAGCCGGTGCCGATATCCTTTCGGCGTCGCTCGCCTGCGAAGAGCTGGCCAAAGTGTCGGCGGCCGTGGCTCTTTCCTGGGGTGCTCATGCGAATCTGTGCTGCAACAATCTCAACAGTCACGCCAATGAAACACAGAAAAGGAAATATCTCCCCCCCCTGTGCAATGGGACGCATATCGGAGCGCTTGGATTGACGGAGCCTAATGCAGGATCCGATGCGGTGAACATTCAGACCACTGCTAGAAGGGAAGGGGATCATTACGTCGTGAACGGAACAAAGACGTTTATAACAAATGGACCCGTAGCAAACACGATAGTTCTTTACACTAAAACGGACAAAAGTCTCGGTCCAAAGGGCATAACCGCATTCATCCTTGATACTAAATTCCCCGGCTTCTCGGTATCCAAGAAGCTCAATAAGGTGGGAAACAGGGGATCAGCTACGGGTGAGCTCATCATGGACAATTGCATCATACCGGCGGAGAATATAATCGGACAGGAAAACAGGGGCATAGCCGTCATGATGGGAGGTTTGGATGTCGAGAGGGCGTTCTTCGGCACCTACGCTCTAGGGATTGCGGAAGCCGCGTTTGCAGAATCGCTTAAATATTCAAAAGAGAGAGTTCAGTTTGGAAAACCGATAGCGGCCTTCCAGCTCATCCAGCAGAAGCTCGCCGACATGTATACGCAGATAGAGGCCGCTCGGCTCCTTTGCTACAAGGCGGCCATTCTGGCGGATTCGGCGAAACGGGGCGGAAAGGGAACGGACGTTCACCAGATCGCCGCAGCCGCGATACTTTTCACGGCCGAGATGGCATGCAGGGTATGCGAGGAGGCAGTGCAGATTCATGGTGGTTATGGCTACTGCCTTGAATATCCTGTCCAGAGATTCTGGCGCGACGCGAAACTCGGCACCATCGGGGCCGGTACATCTGAAATCAGGCGACTTATTGTGGCGAGAGAACTTCTTCAAATCTGATGTGAAAATCGGGTAGGGGAGTGTTCACGCTTTCCGCTCGAAACAGGGGAGGCACAAGTAAACGTTTCAATGGCCTGAAACAGGCGGACAAAGGGTATAAGCGAGTAAGAGCGGAGGGGAAGCACATGGAAAAGCTTTATTTCGAGGATTACAGTGTGGGCGAGGTCTTTGTCTCACCTGGACGGACAATCACGGAGACCGACATAGTTCTTTTTTCGGCTTTCACCGGGGACTGGCATCCACTGCACACGGATGTCGAGTATGCGGCCAAGACGCCATTCAAGGGACGGATTGCACATGGTCTCCTCAGTCTGGTTGTCGGAATGTCGGCACTGTTCAGACTGGGACCGTATGTGGTTCTTCCGAAAAGCTTCATTGCCTTTTACGGAATGGAATCGCTGAGATTTACGGCGCCTGTAAGGATAGGGGATACAATACACTGCGAGATGACGATCAAGAGTCTAACGGAAAAGGACGCAAAACGAGGTGTGATAGAAGCTGAGAATGTAATTAAGAATCAGCGGGGGGAAGCGGCGATCGTGTTTGTGACTAAGATAGTGGCGGGAAGGAAGCCCTGAACCTGACGAGCCAGGATCCCTTGCAGAACGATCGAAACGATTAACGAGAAAGGAAGTGATGATATGGCAAGAAGAGTCGCTATGGTAGCAGTGGCGCAGAATGCCGGAATAGAGACTAAAGACAATTTTTATGATCAGGCCTATCGGGTCACGAAAGAAGTGCTGGATAAGGCCGGGATGACACGGGATGACATTGAGACCGTTGTCAGTGCGTCATCCGACGTCTTTCACGGCGGTATATCCTGCGCGAATTCCTATTACTGGGAAACGACGGGTGCGTTTTTGAAGAATGCATCCCGTCAGGACGGAGAATCGCTTTTCGCCCTGTTCTACGGTGCGATGCGGATCATGTCGGGTCATTACGACACCGCCCTGGTAATAAGTCTGTGCAAGGGCTCGGAGAATCCGCCGAATGACACCTGCACACTTATGTATTCCGATCCGTTTTATCTGCGCAACGTGGGTCTGACGGAGACTCTGGCTGCGGCGTTTCAGATGAGACTTTACATGGAAAAGTACAAAATCACGGAAGAGCAGTGCGCACGCGTTGCGGTGAAGAATCTGCGGAACGCACTGGGTAATCCCTATGCGCATCGCAAGGGCAGGTACACCGTCGAGGATATCATCCGCTCGGAGCGAATAGCTGACCCGCTTACCGCCATGCAGTGCGCGCCCAAATCCGAGGGAATGGTTGCCGCCATCCTTGTTTCGGAAGAGAAGGCCAAAAAGTATACAAACCGGCCGGTCTGGATAAAGGGCTTTGGAAGCTCGCTCGACAGCTACTCTATCGGTGACAGAGATCTTCTCAAAGGTCAGCTTAGTAACGCGGCCAGACGTGCATACAAGATGGCGGGGATAAAGAATCCCGCCGAGGAAATCGACCTGGCGGAGATTTCCGAACCGTATGCCTTTCAGGAACTCATGTGGTGCGAGGATCTGGGTTTCTGCAAGAAGGGCCAGGGAGGAAAGATGATCGAAAGCGGGATGACCGAGAGGAACGGTGCACTGCCGATCAACCCGTCCGGGGGCGTTCTCTCGAACAATCCGTACGTATCCCGGGGGCTCCAGAGGGCTGTAGAAGCCTACCTGCAGATCAGGGGAGAGGCCGGAGAGCGTCAGGTGAGCAAAAAAGTGAAGACAGCGCTGGCGCATGGCGTTCACGGCTTCGCGGGTCAATGCCACGCCGTTGTCATTTTAGGACGTTAGGAGGTGGATCACATGGGAAGACCAGTTGCAATCATAGGAGTAGGTCAGACATATCACGGCCGGAGAATGGACGTCAGTTATCCGGAGCTGGTGCGGGAGGCTGTCATGGCCGTGTTCAAGGAAACAGGACTCGCCCCGGATGACATCGACGGGGTGGTTTCGGGAACCATGCCCTCAATGATGGAAGGCATAGCTCTTACGCATTTTTATTTCGCCGATGCCATGCAGGCCGCGGGAAAGCCGATCATGAAAACGGAGACATGTGGTTCCACGGGCGTATCCATAGCGCACACCGCTTATTACTGGGTCGCTTCAGGAGTAGCGGACTTAGTGCTGGCCGTGGGTCATGAGAAAATGAATGAGGGGAACAGCCAGGCTACAATGACCACGGTGGCGGAACCGTTCTATCAGCGTTACTTCATCTCCGGAGCTCCGGGGGTATTTTCGATGCAGTCCCAGATGTGGACGGCGAGATACGGTATCCCCGAGGAAAAGACGAGGGACGCGGCGGCCTTCATTTCCGTGACGCATCACGACGACGCATTCGACAATCCCTATGCTCACATAAAGATGAAAGTGAGCATGGATGATGTCAAGAACGCGAGGATCATCACTTACCCGGTAAGGCTTCTTGATGTCTGCCCGAACTCAGACGGAGCATGCGCCGTAATATTCGCATCGGAAAAAATGGTGAAAAAACTAAAGCTGAAACCTGCCTGGGTGAAGGGCGTCGGCTACAGGGGCGAAGAGTATTTTTTCGGAGACAGCGACAAGGTTGTATGGGAGGCCGCGATTCAGGCCGCGAAACAGGCCTATGATCAGGCGGGAATCAAGAATCCCCGAAAGGAACTCGACGTCGCCGAAGTATACAATCCATTCACCTTTCAGGAGATGCTCTTCTATGAATGCTTCGGTTTCTGCGAACTTGGAGAATCGCCGGATCTGGTGCTGAAGGGGACTTTCACGAGAAAAGGCGAGCTTCCCTGCGATCCCTCGGGAGGCGTGCTCTGCACCAATCCCATAGGGGCGACCGGTCTTATCAGAGTCGCCGAGGCGGCGTTGCAGGTTACCGGGAAAGCGGGCGCCCACCAGGTTCCGGGGGCGAAGCTTGCCCTCGCCCATGCCATGGGAGGCGTCGATCAGTTCAACGGCATAATGATTCTCGGATCGGAATTATAGAATACAGGAAGGAGAAGTAGCGATGACGAAGGAATTCAGAACGATAAAGACGGAGATCAGGCTGCCCTACGAGCTGGCCTACGGAGAGACCTGGACGCGCTTTTTCGAGGGGCTGCAGGAAAAGAAGATTTACGGCAACACCTGCCCGAAGTGCAATCGTGTTCTCGTGCCCGCAAGGGCATTCTGCCCGCGTTGTTTTGTGGATATGGACAAGTGGATAGAGGTGTCCCAGGAAGGCACGTTGGTCGCGTGGTGCTACACGAATTATAAGTATTATGGAATGCCCACGGAGCCGCCTTTTATCGGCGCACTCATCCGGCTGGACGGAACGGATGTGAATTTTCTTCACCTAATAGGGGGCATCGATCTGAGCGATTTCGATGAGGTCAGAAAGGTAGTGAAGAACGGGATGAAACTGAGAGCCGTGTGGAACGAGGACAGGAAAGCGCACATCATGGATATCCGGTATTTCGAGCCTGTTTAGGCTTTATCGGCGGTCGTTTGATTTTTTGCTCGAAGAAGACGGTTCCGGATGATATAAGACGGCTGGAAGGAGGTGATCGAAACTCTCTTGGAAACCGATGAGATCATGCCCTGTCATCATGGGGAAGTAATCGAGAAAAACTTACTGACCACCAAAAAATCATGAAACACGAGGGGGAGATTATGAGTTGGAAGGATTATTACAAGAGCCGGCTGATGACGGCACAGGAAGCGGCGAAGATCTTAAAGTCGGGCGATTGCATGTGGTTCCCACTGCTGATGGGTCAGCCGTCCATGCTCATTCCCGATGCAATTGCAGACAGGAAGGATGAGCTGGAGGATGTGGAATGGATCACCTGTCTGACTCTGAGACCCTATAAACTTTTCAAACCGGAATACAGGGATACATTCAAGTTCGTAAGCGGATTCTACAGCACGCCTCACATGCAGCAGATGGCGGCCTCGGAGTGGTCGAATTTCATTCCCTATCAGAGCTCCGACGCGGGGAAAAAATACGAGCACCGGAAAAGAGTATACAAAAGGCGAACCGGAATCGTCACCCAGGTGACGCCGCCGGACGAGCACGGATTCGTTAATCTCGGTCTCGACACCTTCTATACTGAAGCCATCATGGACCAGAGTGAGTGGGTCATCGCCGAGGTGAATCCGAATATGCCGAGGACCTACGGTCAGACGAATTTCCACGTGACCCGCTTCACCGCTTTTGTGGAGAATCCCAATCCTATCATAGCTGTTCCTACGCCTCCCGCCTCCGAAGTGGAAACAAAAATGGCGGAGAACGTAATCGGTCTGCTGAGAGATAGAGACTGTTTCCAGGTCGGGATCGGCGCCGTTCCGGCAATGATCAGCAAACTTCTCGAGAATTCGGGTCTGAAGGACATGGGCATTCATACCGAGATGATGCCAGCTGGAACACACAAGCTGGTCGAGAAGGGCGTCGTCACATGCAAGTACAAGAAAGTCAACAAGGGAAAAATCGTTCTTGCCTTCGCAATGGGGGACAAGGAACTCTATGACTTCATCTCCAACAACCCCATGTGTGAGTTCCGTCCGACCTCGTATGCGAACTACATTCCGGTGCTGGCTGAAGAGGACAATCTGGTTGCGATCAACGGATCAATAGAAGTGGATCTCACGGGGCAGATTGTATCCGAATCCGTCGGAAATTTAATGAGGACCGGAACAGGCGGACAGCTCGATTTCGTCGTTGGAGCTTTCTGGTCAAAGGGCGGAAGAGCCATAAATTTGGTGCCGTCAACAACGAATAACGACAATACGTCGAGAATCGTTCCCTACATAGCTCACGGAGCGCGCGTAACCGTTCCGCGGCATTACACGGGATATGTGGTGACGGAGTACGGTGTCGCTGATCTCTACGGACTGTCGGAACCGGAACGGGCAGAGGCTCTTATCAAGATCGCGCATCCCAAGTTCAGAGAAGAGCTGGAGAAGGCGGGCCGCGAGAGAGGGCTGATCAAGAAGAAGATTTTCTAGGTGATGCGTTGAACGGGGCATCCTCAAAAGGGATGCCCTTTTTTTTCCTGTTAACACATTGCATGAAATGGCTGATAAATAATCTGATGCATAGAGGAAGAGACTCATGATCGAATTTACCGAAGAACAGAGGATGTTGAGAGAGACGGTGAGGAATTTCGCCGAAAAGGAAGTCGCGCCGCTTGCATACGAGATAGATCATCAGGAGCGGTTTCCCGCCGAGAGCTTCAGTAGACTCGCGGAAATGGGACTCCTGGGGATTACTGTCCCCGTGGAGTACGGCGGGGCGGGAGCAGGATATACAGAGATGTGCATTGTGGGGGAAGAGCTCGGGGTTGTTTGCTGCTCAACGTCGGCCGTATGGGGGACCCATTCAGATCTCTGTGTAGACAATATCCGGAGAAATGCGAATGAGGATCAGAAGAAAAAGTATCTGCCGCCGCTCTGCAACGGAAGCCTGATAGGAGGACTTGCCATGACGGAACCTTCCGCCGGATCGGACGTCATGTCAATGAAACTCCGCGCCGAGCGACGGGGTGACGAATATATATTAAACGGATCGAAGATCTTCATTTCGAACGGACCCGTAGGCGACGTCTTCGTGATTTACGCAAAGACGGCACCCGAAAAGGGCGCCCATGGGGTGTCGGCATTCATCGTGGAGAAAGACTTTCCAGGATTTCAGCGGGGCAAGAAGTTTGAAAAGATGGGATGGCGCGGATCGCCTACCGGCGAACTGATCTTCGAGGACTGCCGGGTGCCGGCTGAAAATCTTTTCGGGGGCGAAAACCGCGGTGCCATGGTTCTTATGAGCGGGTTGAATACCGAGCGGGTTCTTCTCGGGGCGCTTTCTCTCGGCATATCGCGGGGTGCTTACGAATGCGCGTTGAAATACGCCAGAGAAAGAATTCAGTTCGGCAAGCCAATCGCCTCGTTTCAGCTCATTCAGGCGAAACTGGCGGACATGGCGATGGAGATAGAACTTTCTCACCTAATCACATACAAAGGCGCGGCGATGGCCGACAGGGGTCTCCATCGGGAGATGAACCTGATCGCCGCATATGCGAAGCTCTACTGTTCAGAGGTAGCAATGCGTATCACGACGGAGGCCGTGCAGATCCTGGGAGGTTACGGTTACATGAAGGAGTTTCCCGTCGAGCGGATGATGCGCGACGCAAAGCTCCAGACGATAGGCGGCGGGACATCAGAGATCCAGAGGCTGATAATAGCACGAGAGATACTTCAATGATTTATTTGGATCACTGTGCGACGACGCCGATCCGCAGGGAGGTGCTTGACAGCATGCTTCCCTATCTGAAGGGACGTTTCGGGAATCCCTCCAGCCTTCATGCCTGCGGAAAAGCGGCGAGGTCGGCGATTGATGCCGCACGTGAACAGGTGGCTCGACTCATAGGTGCGGATCCGGCGGAGATCTTTTTCACGAGCGGAGGAACCGAATCCAACAACCTTGCCCTTCAGGGAACTGCCACGGCACGGAGGAACAGGGGCAATCACATCATCATTTCGTCCATAGAGCATCCTTCAGTGATCGAGACCGGACTGAAGCTGGAATCGGCCGGATTCGGCGTAACGCGCATTCCCGTAAACGGTCTGGGTTCGGTAGACCCGGATGATGTGAAAAAAGCCGTTACCGGCAGAACGATTCTCATCAGCGTAATGCACGGCAATAATGAAGTCGGGACACTCCAGCCGGTAGATGCAATAGCCGAAATAGCGGAGCAAAAGGGCGTCCCCCTTCACACTGATGCAGTGCAGACGGCGGGGAAGGTCGGAATCTCTGTAAAAGACCTTCGCGCGGACCTGATTTCACTGTCGGCGCACAAGCTCTATGGACCGAAGGGCGCGGGGGCTCTTTATATCCGAAAGGGGCTCGATATAAAGCCCCTGCTTTTTGGAGGTCACCAGGAAAGCGATATTCGAAGCGGCACCGAAAACGTCGCGTCCATTGTGGGGATGGGAAGGGCCTGCGAGCTTGCTATGTTTGAACTCCAGAAGGAGGCGAAGCGTCTCACGGAGCTGAGAGATTTTCTTGAGCATGAAATAATGAAACGCATACCCGGAGCCACCGTGAACGGAAATTCTCAAAACCGGCTGCCTCACGTCCTGAGCATATCCGTAGCTGAGCTTCGCGGCGAAGAACTGGTTCAGGAGATGGACCGCTCGGGCTTCGCAATTTCCGCCGGATCGGCATGCTCATCAAACAAAATTGAGATCTCCCATGTCCTTGCGGCCATGCAGATTCCCGTAGAACGGGCGGCGGGGACCGTCCGGTTCAGTCTCGGGCGGGGTAATACAAAACAGCAGATGCTCAAAGCGGCATCGGCCTTTGCTGAGGCGGTCGAAAAACTCAAAGCCCGTGTCGAACTTGAGAAGTCCCTGGGAACGAGGCAATGCTTTTGAATCACCGACCCTTGAATTCAGGTTTGCGTTTTTCGGTGAAAGCCTTCAATCCTTCAAGATAATCGGAAGTTCTCGACGCGGCGATCATTCCGGATCGCTCGAGCTCCAGCTGGGTTTCGAGAACCGCCATGAGGGCGCGGTTCATATTCTCCTTTGCGATTCCGAATGCTTTTGTGGGACCCTGCGCGAGCCTTGAAGCGAGTTCCATGGCCGCGCTTTCGAGCTGACTGTCTTCAACAACCTGTGTGACAAGCCCCCACTCGAGAGCCTGCCGCGCATCGAAGACGGGGTCGAGGAGGAGAAGTTCCATAGCCTTTCCCCATCCTGTAAGCAGAGGGACGAAGAGTGCCCATCCTCCGTCGCCAACCATTCCGATTCCGGTATAGGCCTGACGGAAACGCGCTGAAGCCGCTGCTATCCTGAGGTCGCAGGCGACCGCAAGGCTCATTCCGGCCCCGCCGGCGGCGCCGTTTATGGATGCGATGACCGGCTTCTGCATTCGACGGATGTTGATTACAGCAAGATTCAGAAACTTGATTACCTGGCGGAAGGGCGAGGAAGGATCGCTGTCGAGAAATGACTTGAAATACTGGATATCGCCCCCTGAACAGAATGCTTTCCCTTCGCCGGTAACGATGACGGCCCGAACACCGGGATCTTCGGCACAATCCTCAAGCGCGGCTACCAGTTCTCCTCCGAGCTTCAGATCCAGAGCGTTGAAGAGTTTAGGTCTGTTCAGTCGCACCGTTGCCACCCCGTCTTTTTTCGAATAGATGACGTTTTCAAAATTCATAAGCCGGACCTCCCTGAGAGAAAGCTTTGATGGAAAGAAAGACGTGAAATCAATGGTCTCATCTTCCGGGTCCCTTCTTGACCAGAGGGGACCCGGAAGCCTGATGGTTGGTTAAATAAAGTCAGAGATGCGAGGTGTTAAGCGCAGAGCCTGACGTATTACTTTATGCTGCTCAAAATGTCTCTGGCAATGATCAGCCGTTGAATCTGGTTCGTGCCTTCATAAATGGATGTAATCCGCACGTCTCTGTAGTAACGGTCAACGGGGAACTCGGCAGTGTATCCATACCCTCCGAGAATCTGAACGGCATTGTAGGTGGCGCGTTCAGCCGCTTCCGTAGCAAAGTATTTTGCCATGGACGCCTCGCGAGCGAAATATTTGCCCTGCTCTTTCTTGAATGCCGCATTCATAAGAAGAAGTCTTGCCGCTTCGAGCTCTGTGTAGGATTCGGCGATCATCCACTGAATTGCCTGGAAGTTCGTGATGGGCTGATCGAACTGTCTTCGTTCTTTTGCGTAGCGCGTTGCGTACTCGATTGCCGCCTGGCCTACGCCGAGCGCGAGCGACCCGATTCCGATCCTGCCACCTGCCAGCTCTCCGGCAGCCGTTCTGAATCCGTCATTGAGCTTTCCCATAAGGGCCGATTTCGGCACGCGACAATCTTCAAAGAGAAGTTCATTTGTCGATGATGCGTGCTGACCCATCTTGTGTTCCGCCCTGCCGACGGTAAGTCCCTTTGTGCCGTTCTCCACCAGGAAAGTGCTTATACCCTTTCCCTTCGGCGCATTCTTGTCCGTCACAGCCCATACAACGAATACACCGGCATACTCAGCGCTCGTTATGAACATCTTGGAGCCGTTTATCACCCACTCATTGCCGTCGAGAACAGCGGTCGCCCTCATTCCCGCCGGGTCCGATCCGGCCATCGTCTCGGTGAGAGCAAAGCCACCGGCGTAGTATTCTCCTGAACACATCTTGGGAATGTACGTCATTTTCTGTTCTTCTGTTCCGATGGCCTGAATGACCTCGTTGACCATGTTGGTCACCGAGAGGGTTACGGCCGTGGAAGCACAGGCCCTCGCGATTTCGGTTACAGCCAGGCTGAAGGCGACGACGCCGGCCTCGGAGCCGCCGTATTTAGAGCTTACATTGATTCCCATAAGACCAAGCTCGGCGAGCTTCCTGAGATTCTTCAAAAAGGTTTCGCGGTCTCCCTCCTGGTCCAGTTTGGCGGCTACGGGTTCCAATTCCGTTCTGGCGAAATTTCTCGCCGTGTCCTGAATGATTTTTTGTTCCTCTGTAAGATCTAAGTTCATCTTTCCTCCCTCTCTTTGTTGTTTGATAAATGGTCGAAAAAGCTGCGTCGGCCTCCCGGACGCAGTTTTTCATCTCTCAATCTCGTTCAGAAACTGCTCAAGAGTCATAATGCGGAAAAGCGGGTAAAGGGGATTTCTCCGGTAGAGATTCATAGTCGATTCGTGAATATCGGTCGAATAGCTTGCACAGCAATCTTCGAGAATGACGGCCTTGAAATCATTGGACAGGGCATCCATCGCCGATGCGAGCACACACCAGTGAGAGTTTATACCTGTGATGACAGCGGTATCGACATTGAGGAGTCTTAGAGTCTGGTCAAGATCAGTCTTGAAGAATGCGCTGAAGCGCCGCTTGGGACTGTAATAGTCAGTGGGGTGCTGAATAAGTTCATCCGTGACGTCCGCTCCGGGTGTGCCCCTGAGTGAATGCTCCTTCATTTTTCCTCTGAAGATGAAATCTCCTGGAAGGAAACTGTCCATTGAAAAAATAACGGGGATGGAAAGCCGCCGCGCCTTTTCCGTAAGAAGATTGATCATCGGAACAATTGATCTGGCAAAAGGCGTCACAGGATTACCGTGAGCATCGTTAAAGGAATCTCTGAGCATGTCAACGACAATGATGGCCGGTTTCAAAGGTGATCCTGTCTGTTTTTTTTTTGAAAAGATTCAGCTGCACGTTGTTGCGTTGTGCCTATCAAATTGAATTTAATATGTCAATGAATTAGATGTCAGATTGGGTCGGTGGATGGAAATCATGAGGCTAAAAGTCTAATCGGTATTGACAGAAAAGCACGGTGTATATTATATGCTACATGTAATGAATAAATATTGCGTCGTTCAATAATTCCATTGAAAGAGGTCGGATAAATGACAAAACCCCGCAAGCCCGTCTGGCTGAATTACATCGACGAACAGCTTCTGGATGCTTTTGTAGATAACCCATATGAATGTCCGATCGTTATCGACAAAGACGGTATAGTCCGCTTCATGAGCCGTTACAATGTGGGTCTTTACGGAAAAACACCCGAGCAGGCCGTAGGAAAGCACATAACCGAGATCAACAAAAACAGCCGCATGCACGAAACACTCGTCACGGGAAAACCTGAAATCGGTGAAACCTATCTTTTAGGCAGTCGTCAGCAGATTGTGGCCAGAATTCCTCTCAGGGACAAGGACGGAAATATCATCGGCGTTCTTGGAAAAAGGATTTTTCACCGGCTGGAGAAAATCAGGGACCTTTACAGGAAGCTCGAAGTGCTCGAGGGGCAGCTCAAATACTACCGGACAGAGGTAAAGAATCTCAAGGGAGACATGCACTTTGACCGTATCGTAGGAAGCTCAGAATTAATCCGCGAAGCAAAGGAAAATGCGCTCCAGGCGGCGAAGAGCGATGCATCGGTTCTGCTCGTGGGCGAGTCAGGGACAGGAAAGGAGGCCTGCGCCTACTTCATTCATCATAACAGTCGGCGTGCGGAAGGACCTTTCATTCGAGTAAACTGCGCGGCTATTCCTCATGAACTGATAGAAAGCGAGCTCTTCGGTTATGAGGGAGGCGCGTTTACCGGAGCCCGCCCGCAGGGAAAACCGGGTAAGTTCGAACTTGCTCAGGGGGGAACAATACTGCTGGATGAAATCGGAGACATGCCGCCAAACATGCAGGCGAAATTGCTCCGGGTGCTTCAGGAGCACGAGGTCGATAGAGTAGGGGGAACTAAGCCTATCAAACTTGATTTTAGACTCATCTGTTCGACGAATAGAGACCTTCAGGACATGATCAAAAAGGGAACATTCCGGACGGATCTATATTACCGGATAAATGTATTCATGATACATACACCGAGCCTCAGAAATATTCCCGAGGACATTCCCGCCATCACCCTGCATCTGATGGAGGAGCTAAGCGAAAAGATGACCTCAGCCCCTGCTTCAATCTCCGATGAAGCCATAGAGGCACTTAAACGCTATTCATGGCCGGGTAACGTAAGAGAGCTGAGAAATGTTCTCGAAAGAGCAATGATCACAACGGAAGGGGACACGATTCTTTTCAAGGATCTCCCCACAAGAATCCGGGAGTACAGCCGAGGAAGCGATGGTTTCAGAGGCGTCGCCGGACCGCTGCGGAATACATTGGCTGAGGCGGAAAAGAAGGCAATTATAGATGCCCTTCATTTTGCTGGGGGGAACAAGGTGAAGGCTGCGAAGATCCTGGGGGTGCATCGGACAGCCCTGTATCAGAAGATGAGAAAATATAAGTTCTGATTATGTATTGATAACTCTACATGTAGCAAGGATTCATCAGGAAGGATTTGTTTTTTTCTTTAAAGGCGGGGAATTTTAAAGAATCTCTAACGGGCGGACTGTTCCTGCAGGGGGTGTTTGATGAACCTGTTAAAAATACTGGATTCCACTCTTCACTGGAATAAAAAAAGAACAAAAAATTTTTTGCCGCTCACTTTCAGCTAATCCGACGTTGCAGACCTTCAAGGTTGCCTTTTTCAAGGCATGTATAATGCCGTATACATCGTCAGGGCATACAAAACCCTCAGAGCACTGCCAAAAGACTAACCGTTATTAAATAATCCAGCGATTACGGTTACATGGAAACACCGACGAAGAGTGGCTCGCCCTTTGCATAAGGCATTTACAAAAGAGGGCACTGTTTCAGAATTGAGTCTTTCAGAAATTTTATGAAAGCCTGAAACTGAAAAAAGAGCGCAGCTCGAGGAGGTTATTTATGGAAGAGTTACTGGCGCCCATGGCAGGTAAGATCCTGAAGATTCTTGTAAAAGTCGGAGACAGGATTAATGAGGATGACGAGCTTCTCAAGCTTGATGCGATGAAGATGGAAAATCCTATTTATGCCCCTGTTTCAGGGGTCATAAAGGATATCCGCGTGAAGGAAAATGATGAGGTCGAAGCCGATGATCTGATGTTGATCATCGATTGACTCTTTTTAAAAATAGTATAGACTCCATTTCCATCAAGATACTCCATATACGGAGCTACAAATTAGTTCGGGCTAAGGATCGACGGTCAAAGAAATCATGTTCAGAGATCGGCGGTGGCCCGTTAATTGTGTAGCCTGTATTGAATGACCGTTCTATAACAGTTTCAGCAGCCCCGACTGGCGGAGGGGATTTATGACACTCTGCAATAAAAACCTTTCCACGCATTTTTACGCTGAAAAGAAAAAACAGCCGTCCGTTATCATCCTCCCGCCTTTTTCCAAAAAATTGAAATCATTCAAGACAATTTACAAAGAAGACCTTTAGGGGACAGGTACGCCCGCGGGAAATTGTTTAAAAAAGTATTTAAAAGGGAAGCCATAATCCCGTGAAATGCATCTAAACAAAGAAGGAGGAAGCCATGGCGGAAAAGAAGCAATATGGAATGCTGCAGATGGATGAATCTCAGAAAAAACACTTTGACAAACTTATAACAAAGAAAGATTTCGCAAAGCTCGACCCGGAGTTAAATGCACTGATTCTCGGAGCGAGAAAGGGTATGCCGCCGATACTGGACATCCATACCCATCCTTACACTAAAACCGGTTGGCGGAGCCTCGGGAAATTCCGTGTTCACCTTGAGAGATATTTGTATGGCAAGAAGGACATTACGCCTGAGGAGATTTCGGCTTCTCTGCCCACCGAAGACGAGTGGGTGATTCCTTTCAAGGAGCTCGGTGTAAAAGTCATGCCGTGTGCCTGGGCCGCTAAAACAACTATGGGGAGCGATCCGCTTTACAAGGACAACACCAATGACGAGATTGCGGCTCTGAGAGACAAGTATCCGGACACAGTAATTACGGGATGGGGTTCTGTCGACCCGTGGCAGGGATGGAAGGCACTTGAGGAAACCATCCGATGCTGCAAGGAATTGAAACTGATAGGACTTAAATTCCAGCAGGTCGGCCAGGCCTTCCACGTCAATGACAAACAGTTCTATCCACTCTGGGATCTCTGTCAGGAACTCCAGATGCCTATTCAATTGCACAGCGGATTCACCGGTCTCGGAAGCGGCGCGCCGGGTGCCCTTGGAACCAAGATAAAATACACAATGCAAATGATTCCTGACATCGACGACATATCCGCGGACTTCCCCAATCTTAAGATAATAATGCTGCACTGCTCGGACGGCCGGGATGAGGACGCGGTTCTGCTGTGCCGGCACAAAGGGAATATTTATCGCGAGCTTTCAGGGATCTGGCCGATGTACCTGCCTGAGAACGCGCCCAAGACCGTCTATGAGGCCAACCGCCGCCAGAGACATAAATACATGTTCGGCTCCGAGTTCAATCTCTTCCCCCTCGACGGTATCATTTACCAGCACATGACTTTCGGATGGAGAGAAGGAGTTCTCGAATCGATGTTCTGGGAAAATACAGTCAGGATACTCGGGCCGGAGATGGAGCGAGTCGGTATCGACCTTAAACCCTGGAAGACAAACATAAAGGAAGTCTGATCATTTCAAACCAGAGCGGTTGAGGAGGGCCGGACAATGTCCTCCTCAACCTTGAGAGGGATAAAAATTAATGTCTGTAAAGGATCTAATCGACGAACTGGAGCATATCGAAGAACAGGTGAAAGCCGGCGGCGGCCCCAGGGCTGTTGAAGCCCAGCACGGCAAAGGACGTCTGACGGCACGTGAAAGGATCGATCTGTTTTTCGACAAGGGTTCGTTTGTGGAACTGGATATGTATGCCCAGCACCAGTGCCACGACTTCGGTATGGAGAAAAACCGACCTTTCGGCGACGGTGTCATTACCGGTTACGGAGATGTTAACGGAAGGCGTGTTTTTCTTTATGCCATGGATTTTACGGTCCTCGGCGGGAGCATAGGTTTTACCGGCGCATCGAAAATAGCCCATGCCCAGAGGCTGGCGGCAAAAACGAGGTCGCCCATGGTGGGGCTTGTCGATACAGCCGGCGCAAGGATACAGGAAGGCAGCGGCACGTACAGCATGCTGTTTTACGAACACATCATGAGCTCGGGTGTTATTCCCCAGATATCATGCATAATGGGAACCTGTGCGGGAGGAGGATGCTATTCACCGGCCCTTACAGACTTCATCTTTATGGTTGAGAAAACTAGCGAGATGTACATAACGGGACCCCGCGTCATTAAGGAAGTCCTCAACGAGGATGTATCAGGCGAGGAACTCGGGGGACCAAAAGTACACAGCGAGATATCCGGAGTCGCAGACGTTGTAGCTGCTGACGAAAAGGACTGTCTCGAAAGAGTGAAAAAGTTACTCGGCTTTCTGCCGTCGAGCTGTCACGAAAAGCCGCCGTTCGTACCGTCTAAAGACGACCCCTTCAGGTTATGCGATGAGCTGGTTGAAATTGTGCCGGATAATCTCAAGAAAACCTTCGACATGAAAAGGGTGATTCGGTCCCTGGCGGATGACGGTGATTTTTTCGAGATAAAGGAACGATTCGCCCGGAACATGATTACCGGATTCGCGCGAATCGGCGGCTTCAGCGTGGGGATAGTCGCTAATCAGTCCACGGTGCTGGCAGGTTCCATCGACAGCGATGCGTCCGATAAAGCGGCCCGCTTCTACCGTTTCTGCGATTGCTTCAACATACCTATTCTGACGCTTGCAGATGTACCAGGTTATCTGCCGGGTGTGGCGGAGGAGCACAAGGGCATAATTCGTCATGGAGCGAAGATGCTCTACGGATATGTGGAAGCACAAGTTCCCAAGATTCTCCTCGTAGTCAGGAAGGCATACGGCGGTTCCTGGGCGGCCATGGGGTCAAAGACGATGGGGGCTGATATAGTGTTCGCATGGCCGACTGCCGAAATGGCGATAATGGGAGCCGAGAGCGCTGTAGAAGTTCTTTACCGAAAGGAGATCTCCGAGGCAGTAGACAAAAAGGCGGTGAGAAAAGAGAAAATCGAAGAATACAGAAAAAAATTCAACTCCCCATATCACTATGCCGGGAAGATGGTAGTTGATTTCATCATTAAACCGCAGGAAACGCGGGGACATCTATACCGGACACTCAAGCTTCTCCGGGATAAACCCGAAGAACGCGTTAATCGCAGACATGGGAATATTCCCCTGTAATAAACGTCATTATCAATCATAAGGAGAGAAAGCGATGATAAAAGGAATCGACCACATCGGAATCGCAGTTACGAACATTGATGAAATGCTGAATTTCCTCAAGGAGTCTTTCGGAGCCGAGGAATATAAGCGGACGGAATACCCTCAGCTGCAGCAGATATCTTCCATTGTAATGCTAAGGGGGACTAACTTCGAACTCATGCAACCGACGGGACCCGACGGTCCGATCGGTGCCTTCATGAAGAATTCCGGTGGAGGGCTGCATCACATTTCCATTTTCTGTGATGACCTGGAAAAGCTGGTGGCCGAGCTTGAAGGGAAGGGAATGAAGATCATCGGAAAAATGTACGACGGACCGGATCGCGTCGCTTTCATCCATCCAAAGAGCGCGAAGGGGCTGCTGGTGGAATTGACAGATACGGGATCGTTCGGGAAAAAATAATTTTAGATGAAAATAAATAGGAGGTGTTCTTATGAAATTGAAAGACAAGGCGGCAATCGTAACCGGAGCTGGACAGGGGATAGGCCGGGCAATCGCCCTCGAACTCGCGGGAGAAGGCGCCAAGGTGTGCGTGGCCGATTTGAATCCCGAAACGGCGAAGAAAACAGCGGCGGATATTAAAGCCATGGGCCGTGAGGCAATCGATGTGAAAGTCGACATCACCGATCTTGCCCAGTGCGACAAAATGGTCCGCGATACAATAGCCGCCTTCGGATGTGTTGATATACTGGTCAACAACGTGGGATGGGACAAAATGGAACTGTTCATACAGAGTGAGCCTGCGACCTGGGATAAGGTCATCACCATTAATCTCCGGGGTCCGATCAATTGCTTCAAGGCTGTTCTTTCTCACATGATCGAGAGAAAATACGGGAGGATTGTCAGCATTGCCTCGGACGCCGGTCGCGTTGGTTCCAGCGGAGAAGCAGTCTATTCGGGAGCCAAGGGTGGAATTATCGCATTTTCAAAGACGATAGCCCGTGAAGTAGCCAGACACGGCATCACGGTCAACGTAGTGTCGCCGGGTCCCACTGACACGCCGTTTTTCGCAGCCGTAGCCGGCGACAACCCGGCCATAGCAGAAGGTCTCAAAAAAGCCATCCCGCTTCGCCGGCTTGCACAGCCCGAAGACATCGCCGGAGCAGTCGCCTTCTTCGCCTCAGACAAGGCCAGCTATATAACCGGCCAGGTCCTGAGCGTGAGCGGCGGTCTTAACATGGTTTAAAGGCGTTCAAAGCAGTTATTTGAGACAGACTTTCGGGAAGGAGATGACGATGCACTTTGAATTCAACGAGGAACAGATTGCGCTTCGCGATATGGTAAGGAAATTCACGGAGAAGGAAGTGGCGCCCTATTACACCCAGTGGGACAGAGAAAAGAAGTACCCGCGTCATATCAATAAAAAAATAGGAGAGCTAGGGCTTATCGGCATGACTATCCCGCCCGACAAGGGAGGAATGGGGGCTTCGTATGTCAGCGAAGGAATGGTTTGTGAAGAAGTATCGCGCGGCGACTGCAGCCTTACCATGTCTACATTCGTCGTTGGCCATCTCGACGCCGAGATTCTGGCACAGGGAAATGAAAGACTCCGGAAAGAATTCCTGGAGCCTTTCCTCGCCGGTGACATGATTCCAGCCTTCGCCATCACAGAACCCGGGTCGGGGACGGATGCAGTCGCAATGAAAGCGACGGCGGTTAAGAAAGGGGCAAAGTACATACTTAATGGAGAAAAGGCGGGCATCACGGCAATGATGGATGCGGATTTTGCCGTTGTCTTCGCAAAGACAGACCCGGGTGCGGGAGCCAGGGGTGTGAGCTGTTTCGTGGTACCGACGAAGTATCCGGGTGTCGAACTTCAATCCTACGAGGATATGGGCGTGAGGTCGGTTGCGAGGGGTTCAATCTTCATGGACGATGTGGAAATTCCCGACTATTATCTGATCGGCAAAGAAGGAACGGGATTCATCATGGGAATGCAGGGATTCGACATCAGCCGGATCCTTCTTGCACTCGAAGCCATCGCGCCTGCAATGGTCTCGCTCGAGGAAACCATTGAATACACCAAACAGAGGAATGCCTTTGGAAGACCCATCGCCACTTTTGAGGGCGTTTCGTTCCCCATTGTGGAGCACGTCAGCATGCTCGAAGCCGTCCGGTTGCTCTGCTACCAGGGCCTCTGGATGAGGGATCAGGGACGTTCAAGCACGAAAATAGCCGGAATGGTGAAGTGGATGGCGCCGAGGTTCGCAACAAACGCCATAAGGGATTGCCTCGTACTGCACGGTCATCCCGGCTACACCAACGAATTTCCCTTTGAGCAGAGGCTGAGGGACGTACTCGCCATCGAGATTGCCGATGGAACGGCGCAGGTTTCGAAACTTGTAGCCCTGCGAGAAATCTTCGGCAGGGACTATCTGCCGTATCTGTATAAAAATAAATAAAAAATCGTCATTAAGCGACTATGCGAAAAGAGTGATTGACGTAACGGAGAGGGAGGGGGTGATGCAAAGACTGACGCCGGTGGGATTTAGTGAATGAGAGGGGGGTGTTTTCCGCAATTTCTCAAGAAAAGGAGGAGAGAAAATGGGAAAGGGTGTTGATTATTCAATTTTCAAGGAAGTTTGGGAGAAAGAATACACAGTCACAAGACAGCTCTACAGAAATTGTTTAAAATGGCCTGACAAAATCGCCATTCATGATCCTTTCAGAAAAAGAACCCTGACCTTCAGGCAGTGGGATGAGGAGTCAAACCAGTTCGCCAACGCGCTTCTTGACGCGGGTCTGACTACATACGATTCGGTCATGGGCGATTTGTTCAACACCTATGAATGGTTCATTCTCTTCATGGGATGTGCAAAAGCGAGGTGCAAATTCCAGTCCCAGAATTTCATGCTTCCCGAGGGGCAGGTCTGCAGGCTAATGGACGACAGCGAGGTCGTCGTATTCGTTTACGATGGTGCGCTGAAGGACATGGCGGTGAAAGCAATCGAAATGGCCAAAATCAAGCCGAAGGTCTGCGTAATGGTGGGTCCAGGGGAGGTTCCGAAAGGCCATGTCAGTTATGAGAAATTCATTGAAGGCAAACCGAAGACACCTCCCAGAACGGAAAAGGACGTGGTCTGGCTTGATCCTCTTCTCGGCCTTTACACCTCGGGGACAACGGGGCTGCCGAAAGGATTCACGCTGAATCACGGCATTATTTTCTTTGACAACATGATGAATGCCGGTCTTCACAAGATAGACGATCAGAGCGTTTCTCTCGCCACGAATCCGCTGTTTCACAGGGGAGGAAATACAACGGGCGTTCTTCCCGTGCTGCACTGCGGGGGTGCGGTGGTAATCATGAGATCATTCGACGACAATCTCGCTCTCGACTATATCGAAAAGTACAAAGTCTCACATATGGTCAGTGCACCCGTCATTTACGAGAGAATGTGTCAGGCCCAGGAAGCGAAGCCGCGCGATGTAAGCAGCTTGAGAGCGCTGGTTTCCATGGGCGCACCCCTTGACGTCAACTCTTGTCTCAGATGCATGAAGATTCTTTGCCCCGGCGTTTACAACGGATACGGCACGGCCGATCAGCACTGGGTTACCATGCTGAAGCCATGGGAACTGCCCCAGAGAGCCGGAACGATCGGTCTGGCCATAACAGAGGACATGATAAAACTCGTACGGATCGATCTCGGCCGGAGAGGGGACCCGAACAATCCCGAAGATGATTGTCCCAAGGACGGCAAGACGGAAGGCGAGATCGCTCTGCGGACCATGCACGGCTGTTACGGGTATCTGAATCGGCCGGAAGACGAAGCGAAAGGACTGCTTTACAGAGGATGGCAGTTGCCCGGCGACACGGCGGTGTGGGACAAGGACGGATACATCACCATCTGCGGCAGGATGGATGATATGATCATCACCGGCGCGGAAAATGTGCACCCCGTCATTGTGGAAGACGCGCTGAAGGATCATCCGGGTGTCATAGATACCTTCGTCACCGGTGCGCCGAGCAAGCAGTGGGGCGAATCCATCGTGGCCTATGTGGCCCTGAAGGATCCCAAGATCACGGAGAAGGATCTCGATGAATTCTGCAAGAACCACCCCCGGCTGGCCAGGTACCAGAGGCCGAAGTACTATAAATTTGTCGATATCAAGGAACTGCCGTTCAACCCCTCCGGGAAAAAACTGCATTACATTATAAAGGAGAGGGCCAAGAAGGATTTCCCGAATCTGCCTTGACATTTTCATGAAGCAGCCTGCTGAAGGGCCGGCGTCAAGTATTTTGTCTTGACGCCGGCTTCTTACCTGTCGGGAAAAGGAAGGAGAAAGATAAAATGGCAATAGAGAGCAATGTAACGAAAGAGCAGATAAAATACTATACTGAACTTGGTTTCTGGGACAAGTGGACGTTCTGCGATTATATCAAGCGGTGGGCGGCGGCTTTTCCGGAAAAGGAGGCGCTGATCGATCCGAAGACGAGGCTGACCTGGTCGCAGTACAGAGTGATGATGGACCGAATGGCCCTTAATTTTCTCGAGCTCGGGATAAAGCGGGACGATCTTGTTGTCACGCAGATTCCCAATTGCGTGGAAGCTATAATAACGGAATTTGCTCTGGCTCGAATCGGAGCATGCGTTGTTCCGCTCGCAATGCAGTGGCGGGAGCACGAACTCAATTACGTGCTCGGTCAGACGGAGGCGTCTGCGGTGATTGTCGCTAAGGAGTACGCTGGATTCAATTACGTCAACATGATGAAGGGGCTTCAACCCAAGCATATGACGCTGAAGCACATCATCGTCCTGGGCGACGACGTCCCGGAGGGCACAGTATCGTTTAAGAAGCTGTGGGAGACAAAGCTTGAAGACCGGTATGATCCTGACTATCTCGACAAGAATTGCAAGATAGATGCGAACGACGTGCTGACTATGTGCTTCACCTCAGGAACTGAAGCTGACCCGAAGGGCTGTCCCCGGACGCACAACCACTGGAAGGCTTTTGAGCGCTCAGCATTTCTACATCACCTGACGGAGAACGTTCATGACAAGGTGGTAATGGCACTGCCCTGGATCAACCTCTTCGGCCAGAGCGTGGGCATTCTGTCAATGGCCATGGTCGGCGGCACGCTGATTCTGTTGGACGGCTTCAACCCTGCCGTGATGGCCCAGACCATTTCGAAAGAGAAGGCGACGCTATATGCCGGTGTTCCCGCGATGCACGTGGCGCTTCTCAATTATCCGGAACTTGAGAAGTATGATCTGAGTTCGCTGCGGGTGGTGGCAAGCGGCGGTGCACCCTGTCCTACTGCCGTCATCAAGGAGATGATGAGCAGGTTCGGGTGCCTTGTATGGAACGGTTTCGGCTCCAACGAGGGGCATCTCAACGTGACTGAAGTGGGGCTTGCCCCGGAGCTCGTATCGACGACAATCGGTCTTCCTCAGCTTTACAGCCAGACCAAGATTGTGGACGAGAACAACAATATAGTAGGCGTCGGAAAGGTCGGCGAATTTTGCCAGAAGGCTCCTTTCATCATAGCCGGTTACTATAAGCGGCAGGACCTGAATGCCCAGAAGTGGGACAAAGACGGTTTCTATCACACAGGCGACGCGTGCTACATGGATGAGGACGGTTTCTATCACTTCTCAACTCGTCTCAAGGATATAATCATCCGCGGTGGGATGAATATCAGCGCCGAGGAAGTTGAGTTTATACTCTATAAAAATCCCAAGGTCGTTAACGTGGCAGTAGTGGGCATGCCCGATGAGAGACTCGGGGAGCGGTGCTGCGCGTACGTCGAGCTCAAAGAAGGCGAGAAGCTCAGCCTCGAAGAAGTACAGTCTTTCATGGAGAAGGAAGGGGTCGCGAAGTACAAGTGGCCCGAGCGTGTCGAGATAATCAAACAGCTTCCACGCACGCCGACGGGAAAGGTGCTCAAATATGTCCTCCGTGACGATATTGCGAAGAAACTGAAAGACAAGGGCTGAAAAAAATGAGCGGTGCGGAGAGGGTCCGCTGAAAAGATCCGATCCGCACCGTCAGGATTTTTTAACGCGTTATTGAAAAACTTTATTCACTATAGTCATTCCCGTGAAAACGGGAATCCAGTCTTTCAGATTATTTTATGGATCTCCGTACTCGCGGGGATGAACTATTTTTTGAACAACCTTAAAGCCAGTAATTCTCAATGCAAATAAACTTTTTCTTTGTGTAGATTAACTTCAACATGTTTTCAATAATCTACAGAAAATTAATCGCCGTTGATATTGTAAATCAGGGGGATGCGAGGCGGAAAGGCATTATGTGTATATAAAATACTACGCTCAAGTCAATTTACAAATGCGGTGAATAAGACGCACATCCTCAAGCCATCGAAATCCCTACATATATAGAATCAGAATAGTGGCGCACCTTTTGCAAAAAATTCAGTAAACAAACAGAAAGATATTCAGGAGGTGAATGATGGAGATTAAGAAGATCATGGTGGTGGGTTCCGGCACGATGGGAGCCGGGATTGTTCAGGTAGCCGCTCAGGCGGGCTACAGCGTGGTGATGAAGCTGCACCGGAATATGGAGCGCGGCATCAACATGATCAACAAGAGCCTTGATGGTCTTATTAAGAAGGAGAAGATTTCCGAGGATGACAAGAAGACCATCCTGTCGCGTATTAAATTGACGACGGACTGGGAAGATGCGAAGGACATGGATTTCATAATCGAGTCCATCGCTGAAAATTTCGATGCCAAGAAAGAGGCATTTGAAAAACTCGATAGTCTTTGCAGGCCGGAAGTGATCTTCGCATCGAACACCTCCTCCATTCCTATCACGAAGCTGGCGACGACTGTCAAACGCCCTGATCGATTCGTCGGAATGCATTTTTTCAATCCAGTGCCGGCAATGAGGCTCGTCGAGATCGTAAGGGGACTTAAGACTTCGATGGAGACGGTGGAGATCTCCGAGAAGCTTGTTCATTCAATGAAGAAGGAAACAGTGCGAGTGAAGGATGTCCCGGGTTTCCTTGTGAACAGAATCAATCAGGCCCTGAGAAATGAAGCTTATAACTGCCTGAACGAAGGCGTCGCAAGCGTGGAAGACATAGACAAGGCTGCGCGGCTTGCCCTCGGCCATCCGATGGGTCCATTCGAGGTTGCCGATATGGTCGGCCTGGATATCGGACTCGAGGTCTTGAGGGGTCTTTTCAACAGTTACAAAGACGTGAAGTGGCGGCCCAGCATGACCCTCGAACAGCTGGTAGAGAGCGGAGACCTCGGGAGAAAAACGGGGAAGGGCTGGTATGATTACACTTCGGGAGAGAAAAAACCCCGCACGGACATAAAGTTTTAGTGAACGGAAGATCGGGCAATGGACTTTAAAACCATCCGAACCGAAAAGATCATCGAAGAAAAGATAGGGATAATCACTCTCAATCGCCCGGAAGTTAGAAACGCCATAAACCCGGAAATGCGGGAAGAACTATCAACGGCTTTTAAGGGGTTTGAAAAGGATGCGGACGTGCGGGCCATCATTCTCACGGGCGGACCGAAGGTTTTCGCCGCCGGGGCGGATATAGCCGCCATGGTGGATAAGACAGCGATCGAACAGTTCAGTCGAGCATCTCTGTGGGATCTTACGTTAAGTATGGAACAGTCAAGGAAGCCCATTATTGCAGCCGTTGCGGGATTCTGCCTCGGTGGAGGATGCGAGCTGGCCATGGCATGCGACATCCGGATTGCAGCACAAAGCGCCCGGTTCGGTCAGGCAGAGATAAATATCGGGATAATTCCCGGCGGCGGGGGCACGGTCAGGTTGACTCGCCTGGTCGGTCTTGGAAAGGCAAAGGAGATGGTGCTTACGGGTTCAATGATAAATGCCGAGGAGGCGCTGAGAATCAATCTTGTCAATCGCGTCGTGCCCGATGATCAGCTTATGACTTCAGCTCTCGAGATGGCGCGGTCCATATCCCGTCACAGCCCCGTAGCCGTAGGTCTTGCCAAGTATGCAGTGCAGAATGCCGCAGAAACCGATATTCATACTGCAAGAGCTATTGAAAACACATGTTTCTCGATTGCTTTTTCAAGCGAGGACAAAACGGAGGGAATGAAGGCGTTTCTGGAGAAGAGAAAGCCCGTCTATAAGGGAAGGTAATCGATCGAATTGAAAATTACCAAGGAGGAAAACAATGAGTAAAGTGGGAATCGTCGGAGTAGGTCAAAGCAAATTTGTGCGCGCCTATCCGGGCTCCATTAGGGAGATGGTCTTCGAGAGCTTCAAGGAGGCCATGGCGGATGCGAACATGACGACGAAGAATATCGATGCAACGATCGTATGTTCGGCACCTGAATATGACAAGCAGCGTTCGCCGTCGGGCGTTTTTGCAGAATATCTGGGATTGAATCCGCAGCCGACATTTTATGTCGAGTCTCTCTGTTCATCGAGTACGACGGGGGTGCGTCTCGCTTATTCGATGATCAAGGCCGGTCTGCACGATGTTGTGATGGTTCTTGGTTTTCAGAAGATGTCCGAAATCAGCGCGGCTGAGTCACAGGAGAGAATGGGACGCGGTGCAGACATTCAGTGGGAATCACCCTTCGGTACTATGATGCCTGCATATTACGCCATGTTTGCAAGAGGGCACATGGCGAAATTTGGAACCACGATGGATGATCTGGCTCTTGTGCGGCTGAAGGCTTCGAAGTACGCGGTCTTTAATGACCGTGCAATGATACGCAAGGAACTGACAATGGATGCACTGCAGGCCCCGAATCCGATGGCGAATATTCTTTCAAGTCCGCTCCGGGTGGGTGACTGCTGCAGCAACGCCGACGGAAGTTCGTGCGTCATACTGGCAAATGAAGAAAAAGCGAAAGAATTCTCCAGGAAGCCGGTGTGGATAAAGGGACTGGGGTCGGCGTCTGCTTCCGTCAACATGGCCGGCCGCGATTCGTTCTACAGCCTGCCCGCGGCGACTGAGGCGGCGCGACGTGCATACGCGATGGCGGGCATGAAGCCAGAAAACATTGATGTCGCGGAAGTCCATGACTGTTTTACGATCGCCGAGATCATGGCCTACGAGAGCCTCGGTTTCGCGAAACCGGGTGAAGGTCCGGCGCTTATCCGCGCAAAGGAAACATACAAAGAAGGACGGATTCCCGTGAACGTGGACGGGGGATTGCTTTCCAAGGGACATCCCGTGGGAGCGACCGGAGGATCGCAGATCCGGGCCATTGTTCTTCAGTTGCGCGGGGATGCTGGAGACATGCAGGTCAAGGATCCCTCAATAGGACTGGTCCATAATGTGGGTGGGGTCGGTCTTTACGCGAACGTCACGATTTTAGGGAGGGAGTAACATGTCTAAGAAAGAGATCGATAATCGGTTCAGCAAATTCGGTGCGGTGAGTTTTACAGGGATCACGAGGATTAACGATTTCATCGGCTATCTTGAACAGGGCAAGCTCATGGGCACGAAATGCAAGAAATGCGGAATAAAATATTTCCCGCCGAGGGCCGACTGCGCCCATTCGCTGGACAGCGACATGGAGTGGTTCGAAGTGACCGGTGCGGGGAAACTTCTCAGCTTCAGCACGCTGACTTTCGCCCCGACCGGCTTCACGCAGGATCTTCCCTACACGATCGCGGTTCTCGATTACGGAGACTACAAGGTGTTCGGACGGGTGGACAAGGCCGTTCCAGAGAATGAGCTTTCGGTTGGAATGGAGATGAAGACAGTGGTCCAGAAGCTTCCGAACGACCAGCTTACGTACGTGTTTCAAAAAGCCTGATATCGGGGTCTGATAAAATCAAGGAGAATCATTTATGAATTTTGCGTTAACTGAAGAACTGGAAATGCTTAGAGGCATGGTCCGTGATTTCGCGGCGGAGAAAATCGCACCATTCGCGGACAAATGGGATGAAGAACACTATTTTCCGTATGAGGAAGTCGTCAAACCCATGGCGGAACTGGGTTTTTTCGGAACCGTTATTCCTGAAGAGTACGGCGGGAATAACATGGGATGGCTCGCGGCTATGATAATATCAGAAGAGATAGCGAGGGCCTCAAGTTCGCTACGCGTACAGGTCAACATGCAGGGACTCGGTTGTGCCTTCACCATATACCGCTATGGAACAGAGGAGGCAAAGAAGAAATACATTCAGAAACTCGTAAACGCCGATTACATGGGCGGCTTTGCCATCACGGAGTTCAACGCCGGTTCAGACGTCATGTCGATGAAATCAACGGCTGAAGACAAAGGCGACCACTGGCTTTTGAACGGATCGAAAACCTGGATTTCGAATGCCAGCGTCGGCGATGCGGTAATCTATTATGCCTACACCGACCGATCCAAGGGAGGAAAGGGACTGTCGGCCTTCGTGGTTGAACTCAAAAACTTCAACGGAATCCGGACCACCGATCTGGACAAGCTCGGCAACCGTTCGTCGCCTACAGGCGAGATCTATCTTGACGGAACTAGGGTGCCGAAGGAAAACATACTCGGCAAACCCGGAGACGGTGCGAAGATAGTATTCGGGTCTCTCAATCAGACACGTCTCTCAGCGGCCGCGGGCGGTATCGGCTTGGCCCAGGCGTGCATAGACATCGTTCTTAAATATGCAACCGAGCGGGAGCAGTTCGGAAAACCCATCGGCCAGTTCCAGATGATTCAGGACATGATAGCCCAGATGGTATGCGAAGTTGAAGCGGCGCGACTTGTAGTTTACAAGGCGGCATGGCAGAAGGACCAGGGTAATCTCAACAATACACTCGAGGTGGCAATGGCCAAGTACCTTGCCGGAGAATGCGCCACGAAATGCTCGAACTTCGCGATGCGTATTCTCGGCGCATACGGATATTCAACGGAATACCCGGTTGCCCGCTATTACCGCGATTCGCCGACATACTCAATGGTTGAGGGATCGGCGAATGTCTGCAAGTTCATTGTGGCGCTAGATCAGCTAGGAACAAGGAAAGCGAACAAATAAGTGAATTCTTTGCCGCATATCGCATGATGAAGGAAAGGAAGCGAGGCGATAAATGAAGCAGTATTTTCAGAAGATGGACGATCTGGGAAAGCCGCTCAAGCCCGCAACGGCTGAGCGCATGAAGGACAACATCGCCCGGATCGAGGAGATCATGGGTGAGATCGATCGCGAGATAGAGAGAATAAAAAATTTCGGTGTGTCGACGGAGGAACTCCACCGGCGCGGTGAGATGACCGTGTGGGAAAGGATCGAATATCTTGTCGATCCGGGAACCTTCACCCCGCTTCACACCATCTATGATCCCGAAGGCGAAGAATCCGGCCAGACGAACGTAGTTGATGGTCTTGCACGGATAAACGGAAAGTGGTGCGTCCTAATAGGTTTCAACAACAAGTGGATAGCGGGCGCATGGATAGCTGGTCAGGCGGACAACAATCTTCGCGTGACCGACATGGCAAAGATTTTGAACCTGCCCCTGATATGGCTTGTGAATTGCTCAGGCGTGAAACTTCCCGAGCAGGAAAAGGTCTATGCGAATCGCAGAGGGCAGGGGACCTGTTTTTTCCGGCACGCAGAGCTTGAACAGGACGGAATTCCCGTCATCGCGGGAATTTACGGAACCAACCCTGCGGGTGGCGGATATCAGGGAATAAGCCCGACGATCCTGCTTGCCCACAAAAAATGCAACATCGCTGTGGGCGGCGGCGGCATCGTCAGCGGTATGAGTCCGAAGGGGTATTTCGATGAAGAGGGGGCCGAGCAGCTCATCGAGGCGACGCGCCACTTCAAGGCAGTCCCGCCCGGAAGCGTGAGCATTCACTACAATGAGACAGGATTTTTCAAGGCCGTTTACGAGACGGAAACGGCGGTGCTGGATGCCATAAAAGAATGGATGAATTATCTGCCCGCCTATCATCCGAAGTTCTTCCGCGTGGCCGAGCCGGCCGAACCGAAATACTCGCCGCTCGAGCTGGCCTCCATAATACCCGTAAACACACGGGTGGTGTATTCATTCGAGGAGGTACTTGCGCGGCTCATCGACAATTCCGAACATCTGGAATTCCAGCCGGGATTCGGCCCTGAGATGTACTGTGGCCTCGTAAAGGTGGACGGATTTCTGCTCGGAGTAATTGGAAACCGACAGGGGCTGATTCCTAACTATCCCGAGTATACGAACGAGTACGGCGCAATCGGCGGCAAGCTCTACCGCCAGGGACTGATTAAAATGAACGAGTTTGTTACGCTCTGTGCTCGTGACCGGGTGCCGCTGATCTGGATCCAGGACACCTCCGGTATAGACGTGGGGGATATCGCCGAGAAGGCAGAGCTTCTGGGGCTGGGTCAGTCGCTCATCTACTCGATCGAATCTACTAAGCTTCCGATGATGCTGGTCGTGCTTCGCAAGGGAACGGCGGCGGCTCACTATGTGCTTGGTGGACCGACGGCCAACAATCACAATGCATTCACTCTCGGGACACCGGCAACCGAAATAAATGTTATGCACGGCGAGACGGCGGCCGCGGCGAGCTATGCGCGGCGGCTCGTGAAAGAGCGCGATGCCGGAAGGTCTCTTGAAACGACCATCAAGAAGATGAATGAGCTCGTGAAGCACTACGAAGAAACATCGCGTCCCTACTACTGCGCTAAAAAAGGGTTCGTCGATGAAGTGGTCCGCTACGAAGATATCCGCAGATACATGGTTGCTTTTGCGAATGCAGTATACCAGAACCCGAGGTCAATCTGCCCTCAGCATCACATGATTCTACCCCGGATTATCCGATCTCAGATTGTAAGGGGGCTGGAACGGCCTCAGAAAGAGAAGAAGGCAGCGGCTAAATAGCTATTGCCCGGGCTGAAAACCTTTACCTCCCTCTCTGTGTTCAGAGCCTGCTGCTCGGACACGCCCGGGGCAATAGCTGTTTTCAAAGAGAAGGTTAAAGAGCAGGTTCAATTCCCTCCGGCCTGACTCCTTAACCTTCTCGTGTTATATGGGACACTTATTTATCGATGATCGCCTGAATCGCAGGCGGATAATCCGTTTTCTGGGGCAGGAATATCAGCTCGGGATCGACGAACTCCCTCAGAACGAAAAGCTCACGATAAGTCGGGCGGGGTGTTTCACCCTTGACCATTGAGACATTCAGGTCGAATCCGCATCCTTCCTTGATCTTCTCCACCGTCACCCCCGGATGGTAGGTCTCAAGATAGATGATACCATCCTTGTCGAAACGGTAAACGCCCATGTTGGTAACGACGGCGGTCGGGCCGCAATCGGCAAAAGGCGTACCCTTCCACACTTCTTTCTTGGGCTTCCACTCCTTCGTCTTATGATCCCAGCACCACCAGCCGGGTGTAGTCGTGTAATCATTCCTCTCAAGGAAACGTCTCTTTTCCTGGAGGATGATAAAGGCTGTTCTCTTTGCCATTGTGCCGATGTCTGAGTTTCCTCCTGAACCGGTGAAGCGATGAGAAGGCTTGTAGTAGTCGCCGATTGATGTGACGTTGACGCCGCCGTACTTGTCGATTGCAGCTCCTCCGAGGAACCCCAGAGTCACGTAACCCTGCTGGAGATAGTACCCGAAGGTGTCGACAAGACCGCCGAGAGTTGAACTCTGGTTGGCTGCGCGTTGATCGCAGACGGACATGGGAACATGCATTGTCTTGCCGTCGCAGATGCCCGATTCATAAATCAGCGTGGCCTTGGGAGCATTAGTAAAGTTGGCCGTCATGATCCCCACCATGGGAAGACCAGTTCCGGCGAAAACGATATCATCGTTCCTGACTTCGTGAGCAACTGCGATCGCCATGAGTTCGGGCAAAATGAATTCCCCGTTTTTCGCAGGCTCGTCTGGAATGCGATCAATTACTTCCATCAACTGTTCGATCGATTTAGCCATGTTCTGTTCCCCCCTTTCTTTAGTAACCGCTTCTTGCGACAGACAGGGCCATCTTCATTCTTGGCGCCGGTTTCTTTCCTCTCATCATCCGGGTGCTGTAACCTGTTACGCTGTCCGCGCGGAGGTCGAGCATTCTTTTTGAACCGAGTTTAACGAGGAAGTCCTCCCAGTTTTTCGGACCGAAGACCCACTCATCCAGCCATTTCTTCAGATCCGATTCATTCCTGGAGGCGGCGTCCATTGCTCTCATGAAGGGCGCGTCATAATCGTAATAGAAGGGAACGGAACTGGGAAATGCGCCCCAGGGACACTCAACAATCGCGTCCACTGTGAAGTAGGGAATCTGATTGGATTCGGGATATTTCCTCATTTCGGCTTCGGGAACGATCTCCTCGGCAATGACGACGACCTTATCGCAGGCAAAGGAGATTTCCTTATCGATCGTACCGACCCCTCTCCATTTCGCCGTACCTTTGTCACCGGCCTGGGCGACGTGAATAACAGCGAGATCTGGTTTGGCTGCGGGCAGCAGAACGACGTCACCATCACCCCAGAAGGGTTCCTCCATCTGGATGAATTTTTTCTTGGCGATCTTGGGGTTCTTTCCTGTTCTCAGACCGGCCCGGCCAAGTGCATCATACTTTACGTCGTAGAGGTCGGATCCTAACGGGGCATAGTAGGGAATAAAGGGTGCACCGATCGCTCCTGCTAAAAATCGCATGGCCATTGCACCGTGTGAATAATCCTCAAGGATCACTTTTCCCTGCAGGTAGCTTCTGTTCAAATTTATATCAAGCTTACCTGCCATTTCTCCCCATCCCATCCAGTCAGTTTCATAAATTTTAATGGCACCTACTGCATTTAGAAGCCAGGTGCAGCAGCTTCCATGCCTATCGATGACATGAAGGTCCTTTATTCCCTGTCTTGCGGCCTCCCATGCGAAGGCTACGGGATTCCTGTTGAATCCCGTGAATCCGCTGAAGGCGACCTGAATTCCGTTCTTCATGTATTTCTTGACAGCTTCTTCAAGCGTCAAGATTTCAGCAGTTTTCGATTCACCACGAATTCTAGGCATTGCTTCCTCCTTTCAACAACAAGAACGTTTTAACCCCCTCTAATCGAACTTTTCCTCCAGGGAAAAGCTCATCCATAGAAACTTTACTCGAATTGAGACCCCCACCTCCTTTCACTGTAGACTGTGACATCTAAAAAGCTATAAATATAGCTTTTCCGTAAAAACAAAGATGACTATTGTTCGAATTGACTTAAAAATGGATATTTGATGGGAAAGACAGTTTTTCATCTCTCAGTCACGCGTGCTTACGGGCTGAACGAAGTTGAAGCTTCGATAATATTCAATTATTCTACTGTCTTATGGAAGACGGCTTCTGAAGAAACCGCTCATGAGCCGGTTGATGTGAAGTTTTTATAGGTCATATGACAAGATGTGTCAAGGAAAATCAGGTTTTATGAAAGGGATTTTTTGAGAGTCCCATTTCGGCGGCGTATCTTCCCAGATCATCTACGGGAAACCCACTGAGAATCTCATCTGAGTTTATTTCCAGGACCTCGCAGTAGGCGCTGAAAAATCCTTCATACAGATTGGCCAATGAATTGAGCCCGCCATCCTCCCTGCCCAACATGATTGATTCCCTGACAGTCTCGATGATGAACTCATCTTCGCCGAGACCGAGGGATGATCTTTTCAGGTAATCGAGATACTGGGTTGGTTCGACCATCTCGTTGCTCAGGAGCCAGCTTAGCTGCAGGAAGACAAGATAGCAGTACTCGGCTCTCTCCCGGATCTCCTTTTCTGAAAGCATGCAATCTCCTTAATATTATACGATTGGTTGACTCTTATAATCGCGATAAAGATGATGTCAAGCATAATTCTCCGAGATTTAAATATTTTGCGACACAATCCTGCGACTTAATCAGCGGATCGGCATGATGCTATATATATATTTAAATTATACTTGTATACAACAAGTATACATATTAAAGTAAATCCAATATCGATTGTAATGTTCTGTATTAATTGAGTATTATTTAAGTCATTATCATAGTGAGAATCATACCGACAGTCTAACCCTGAAAAATCTGTGCTTGACAATGGCATGAGCGATTATCAAAATGCATCACTTTTTTCCGCAAGAATTAACTTAAATGGAGAATAATAATGAAAAATTCGAACGATACGAGGAAAGAGGGAAGAGACGGTTTCAGCTCGCTTGTCAACCTGCTTCCGCAGACTGTAATTGAGTTCGGCACGGATGGAACTCTCCTGTTCGCCAACCGTCATGCCTTCAGAGAATTCAGATTCGACAGGGGTGAAAAGTTGATAGGGAAGGTGAATGTCTTTGATTACATTGATCCGTCCGACAGAGGCAGAATTCTGAAGGGCATGGCGAGGTTGGTGGCTGGAAAGGAAACGGAACCACAGGAGATGAGGGCGATACGTAAAGATGGAACGGTATTCCCTTCGATAATTTATGCCAACCTTATTCTTAAAGATAAAAAACCCTCAGGTATACGGGCGATAATTGTTAATATCTCTGAGAAGAAAAAGGCGGAAGAGGCCTATCACGCCCTAGTCGAAAATTCTCTGCAGGGATTTGTCATTATACAGAATGGAAAAATCGTGTTTGCAAACGAACCGCTCCTGAGAATGACGGGTTATGACAGGAAGCAATTATACACATTTTCCTATGAGGATATGGCAAGAATGATTCATCCTGACGACATCGCTTCGGTAAAGCATAATTTCGATGAGACGATGAACGGGTCTCTTGAAAATGCAGTAATCAAATATAGAGTATTTGTAAAAGATCGCGATATCAGATGGATGGAAGGTTTCATTTCCAGGATTGAATACGATGGCAGACCTGCAGTTCAAGCCGCAATCATCGATATAACAGATCAGGAGCGTGCAATCGCCTCACTTCGGCAAAGCGAAAAAAAATACAGGGATCTTGCTGAACTGTTGCCACAGGGAATATTTGAAACAGACGCCGAGGGAATAATAACTTATGCCAATGCAAGCACGCTGCAAACATTCGATTACACGTCGGAAGACATTCGACAGGGTCTCAGGATTACTGATACAGTAATTTCAGAGGACAGGAAACGGACCCTGCGCTCCTTCAATCGAATAATGAACGGCGAGAGCGTCAAAGCCGCTGAATACACCTGCCTGCGGAAAGACGGCAGCAGATTTCCGGCGATGATTCTTGCCAATGCGATTATTAATAACGACAGGCCGTCGGGTGTCAGAGGTTTTGTTATGGATATAAGCGGTCAGAAACAGCTTATATCCCGTCTCGAAGAATCGGAAAGCCGCTACAGAACCCTTTTCGAATCAACCGGTACGGCGACAATTCTGATCGAGGAAAATATGATAATTTCCTTCGCCAATGGCGAGTTCTACAGACTAAGCGGATACTCGCCGGACGAGGAAATCAGGTGGCCTGCCATGGTTTTCGAGGAGGACAGAGCCAAAATGATGGATTATCATCGCAGGCGAAGAATAGATTCGAAATCCGCCCCGAGAAGTTACGAGTTCCGCTATGTAAGGCGGGACGGGGAAGTAAGGAATGTCCTTGTCAACACGGAGATGATTCCGGGAACGAAAAGAAGCATTGCTTCTCTGATGGATATAACGGAACTAAAGAGGACGGAAGAGGATTTGAAAAAACACAAACTGCAGCTGGAGGCGAAAACCCAGAGCCTTGAGGAGGCCAATGCGGCGCTAAGGGTTCTTTTGAAGCACAGGGACGAAGAGCGGATCGAACTCGAGGAGCGGGTCTCGGCCAACATGAAAGAACTAGTACTTCCATACATTGAAAAACTCCAGGCCTCACGCCTTAGTGATCTTCAGGCCAATCAGATCGAAATTCTAAAAACAAATCTGAATGATATTCTTTCTCCTTTTTTGAAGAAAATCTCCACAAAGTATCCGAACCTTACACCGAGGGAAATCCAGATCATACAGTTCATCAAGGAAGGCAGAACCACGAAGGAAATAGCCGGGATGCTGAACGCATCCACCCGCACAATCGATTTTCATCGAAACAATATCCGGCACAAACTCGGGATCAGCAATCGAAAGGCAAACCTCAGATCGTTTCTGCTTTCACATCCCGGATAGTCTCAACCGACCCGCCGGCGCCATTGACTTATGAATTCATTGTGCTATCTTGCCCCATCATCGGTGGGGTTTGTCTTGAATGGAACGAGTCCTGGAAATCAGGGATCTGAAGACGCATTTTGAAACTGAGGATGGGATAATCCGGGCAGTTGACGGAGTGGATCTTGATGTACATGCTGGCGAGACGGTCGGCGTGGTAGGGGAGTCGGGATGTGGAAAAACAGTTCTCGCCCTTTCTATCATGAAACTCATCCCGAAACCCACGGGCAGGATCGTATCAGGTAGCATCTTATTTGAGGGCAATGATCTAGTCTCGATTCCAGAGAACGACATTCGTAAAATACGCGGCAGAAAAATCTCAATGGTTTTTCAGGAGCCGATGTCTTCGCTCAATCCCGTTATCACCATCGGTGATCAGATAGCCGAAGCGATGAGACTTCATCTCAAGATTTCCCGCCGTGAGGCGTTGGAGCGGGCAATAGCACTGCTGGGATGGGTAGGCATGCCGTCGCCGCCAGAACGAATACGTCAGTATCCTCATCAGATGAGCGGCGGAATGCGACAGCGTGTCATGATCGCAATGGCCCTTTCGTGCGAGCCGCGGCTGGTCATTGCCGATGAACCAACGACTGCTCTAGACGTGACCATACAGGCGCAGATTCTGGACCTGATTGGGCGTCTAAAAACCGAGAAGGGTCATGCAGTGCTTCTCATAACCCATGATCTCGGGGTCGTGGCGGAGGCGGCGGATCAAGTCGCAGTGATGTATGCCGGTCAGATTGTGGAGACCTGTGATGCCGTTCGTTTTTTTTCAACTCCGTGTCACCCCTATTCGATAGGTCTGCTTGAATCTCGTCCCAGCTGGAGAGGATGCAAGGAAGGCGGTTTTTTAAAGTCCATCCCAGGCGGGGTTCCAGGTCTTTTCAACCTTCCTGTCGGTTGCTCGTTTCAGGACCGCTGTCCGGAGGTCAGAGATATTTGCAGAAAAGAAAGACCGGCCCTGTTTGAGGTGGAAGCGGGTCATTTTTCGAGATGCTGGATGAACCGATGAGAAGAAAGGTGTCAAATCTGGACGGAGAACAGTCGGCGGACAGACACCTGATGTCCCTGGTGAACGTTAAAAAGTATTTCAGTGTTAAGGAAACATTCTTTTCTTCGCGAAAACAAACGGTCCGAGCGGTGGACGGTGTGGATATTCATATCGATCAGGGCGAAACAATCGGTCTGGTCGGAGAAAGCGGATCAGGAAAGTCGACGCTCGGCCGGCTTATCACCAACCTAATCGAGCCGACAGAAGGAAAGATTATTTTCGAAAATGAGGATGCTGGTGGTTTATCCGGCGAGCGATTGAAGCGTTTCAGGCGAAATGTTCAGCTCGTATTTCAGGATCCCTATGCCTCGCTCAATCCAAGAATGAGCGCGGGAAGCATAATCGGCGAACCGCTGAAGATCCATTACGGAGACAAGAGCACAAGTGAAATAGAAAACGAGGTAGCCCGCCTGATGGATGTGGTCGGTCTCCAGCGCGAACAGATGGCGCGTTATCCGCACGAATTCAGCGGTGGACAGCGGCAGCGGATAGGAATCGCAAGGGCGCTGGCGCTGAAACCAAAGCTCATTGTCGCCGATGAGCCGGTTTCAGCGCTTGATGTCTCCATTCAGGCGCAGATACTCAATCTGCTCAATACACTAAAGAGCGATTTTGACCTTACATATCTCTTTATAACACACGATCTGAATGTGGTAGAGCATATGAGCGACCGAATAGCCGTCATGTATCTCGGCAGGATAGTTGAGTCGGCGGAAAAGGAATCACTCTGTGCGCACCCGCTGCACCCATATACAGAAGCGCTCTTGTCCGCGCTGCCGGCCTTCAGTCCCAGGGAGAAAAAAAAGAGGAGGATACTTGAAGGGGAAAGTCCCAGCCCGTTGAGCCCGCCCGCCGGCTGTCCTTTTCATCCCCGCTGTCCGGAACGCATGGTCAGATGTATGACGGAAATTCCGGGCCTGAAAATGGTTGGATCGCAGCGTATGGTCGCCTGTCACCTCTTTCCCGAATCCACGGAGGACGTGAAATGATGGAGGAACGCGTTTACTTCAAGAGTGGAGATCTCACGCTGGAAGGTCTCTGGTCGCCTTCTCCCGGAGCGAGAGGTATCGTCATCGCCCATCCCCATCCTCTGATGGGGGGAACCATGAGAGATCATGTGGTGGTGATGCTGGCTTCGTTTTTTATGAGGAAAAATATTTCAATCCTTCGGTTCAATTTCCGCGGAGTAGGAAGAAGCGAGGGATTCTACGACAACGGGGAAGGTGAGGTCGAAGACCTGAGGTCGGCCATCCGTTTTCTCTCGGAAAAAGGTATAGAGGAAATCACTGTGGCGGGATACTCGTTCGGTGCTCTCGTGGCGTTGAAGGGTTATCCTTTCGATACGAAAGCGGGGTTTACACTCCTGGTGTCCCCGCCCATCGAAGACAGAGTTCCTCAGCTTCCCCGTTTGAACGGAAGAAATGGACTCATCCTGTGCGGGGACAGGGATATTTTCTGTCCGGTAGACCAGTTAAAACGTGCGGCGGAAGAATCCTCGTGGCATATTGAAATTATAGAAGGCGCCGATCACTTTTATTTTGGAAAAGAAGAGGCCGTGCTGGAAGCAATGGAAAGGCATTTCACCGTGAAATGATGGACAGGAGGTTTTATGGGCTGGGAATACGGAGTAGCGGCTCTCATTGTGGGAATTCTTATCGGGCTTGTCATTGCCGGTGTATGGAAGACCTTCCAGTCCCGCTCAGCGAAGGAAATAGCGGATGAAATTTACGGACGGGCTGAGACCCAGAGACAGGCGCAGCTCGAGGGAATTCTGCAGAATGTGAAAGACAGCTTTGCCCGTCTTTCTCTCGAGGCCTTGGCAAGATCAACGGACGAGTTTCTCAAACTTGCACGGGCCCGCCTTGAATCGGAGCGCGAATTCAGTGCAAAAGAACTTGAGGCGAAGAAATCTCTTATCGATCATCAACTCGATAGAATGAACGGAGTTCTTGAAAAAGTCTCAAACCTTATTGTTGACCTCGAAAGAGACCGGATAGAAAAATTCGGGCAGCTGAGCCGTCAGCTACAGCTGGCGGGTGAGCAAACGGCGGTGCTCATGCAGACCACGCAGGCCCTGAGGGAGGCTCTTGCAAGCACGAAGGTCCGGGGTCAATGGGGAGAGAGAATGGCCGAGGACGTGCTCAGGCTGGCGGGATTCGTAGAGAACGTTAACTATGTAAAGCAGACAATAATGGATTCGAGCGGGTCCCGTCCTGACTTCACGTTCCTGCTGCCCCGCGGACTGAAACTCAATATGGATGTCAAATTTCCGCTCGACAATTACCTTCGTTATTTGGAGGCCGAATCTGAAGTCGAGCGTGCAAAGTATCTTGAAACCTTCATGAAGAATGTAAGGGATAAAATAAAAGAGGTTTCATCCCGGGATTACATCAACGCAGCTGAAAATACCGTGGACTATGTTCTTCTGTTCATTCCTAACGAGCATGTGTACGCCCTAATTCATGACAGGGACAGCAAACTCCTTGAAGAGGGGCTGCGCAACAAGGTAATTTTCTGCTCGCCCCTCACCCTTTTTGCCGTTCTGGCGGTGATAAGGCAGGCGGTTGATCAATTTGCAATGGAAAACACATCGAGGGAGATACTGTCACTTCTCGGCGCATTCAGGGAACAGTGGATCAAATTCGTGGAACAGTTTGATAGGTTGGGGAAGCGCATTGCCGATGTTCAGAAGGAGTATGATTCGCTCGTTACCACGCGCCGCAGGCAGCTCGAGAGACCGCTCAAAAAGATAGATGACATACGGACCGAGCAAAAACTTCCGATTTACGCTGAGGGCGATGAAGATCTTCCGGAAGATGACAATTAGTATCGAGGTTTTTCATCAGCCCAGAGTCTCGCCCAGATATGCTTCGCGTACCCGCTCGTTTTTCAATAATTCACGGCCTTCACCCTCCAGGACTATCCTGCCCGTCTCAAGCACATAGCCATAATCCGCGATCTGGAGGGCAGCCATGGCGTTCTGCTCGACGAGAAGTATCGTTGTGCCTTCGTCATGAATCTTCTGTATGATCCGAAAAACCTCTTTGATGAGTAAGGGCGCAAGACCCAGAGAAGGCTCATCGAGCAGCATTAGTTTCGGTCGGGACATAAGGGCGCGTCCGACGGCGAGCATCTGCTGTTCGCCTCCCGAGAGAGTTCCCGCAGGCTGGCTTGAGCGTTCCTTGAGCCTCGGAAAGGTTTTAAATATATCCTCTACGTCCCGCTTGATGTTATCGTCATCTTCCCGGGCGAAGGCGCCCATAAGAAGATTTTCCAGGACACTGAGATTGACAAAAACCTTTCTTCCTTCCGGGACCATTACGATGCCCTCCCGGGCGAGGAGGTGAGGCGGTGCCCCTGTGGTCTCTCTTCCCAGAAAGCGGATTGAACCGCTTTCAGCCGGAACGAGGCCGCAGATAGTACGGATAAGAGTGCTCTTTCCCGCCCCGTTTGCTCCGACGAGAGTTACGATCTTTTCCTCGGGAACGCTCAGCGAAACACCCTTGAGGGCGGAGATGCCGCCGTAATGTACTTTAAGATCCGTTATCCGAAGCACGTCTAAACCTCACCGAGATACGCTTCAATGACACGGGGATCTTTCTGGATCTCCGATGGAGTTCCCTCCGCAATGGTGATGCCGTAATCAAGAACCTTCATTCGTTCACAGATGCGCATGATAAATTTCATGTCGTGTTCGATCACGAACAGAGTCAACCCGTATTCCTTTCTCAATCGGAGAAGAAGTTCGAGAAGCTCCATGGTTTCACTCGGATTCATTCCCGCCGCCGGCTCGTCGAGAAGAAGAAGCTTTGGGCGGGTTGCGAGTGCGCGGGCGATTTCGAGGCGGCGCTGTTTTCCGTATGGAAGGGAACCGGATTGATCATCGGCCGATTCTGCGAGGCCCACTTCTTTAAGGAGGTTAAGGGCATGTTCGCGTATGCCGTCCTCTTCCTTCCGGTAGCGTGGTGTCCGGAGCACGGCTTCGATGAAGGATGATTTAAGATGCCCGTGATGTGCGATGAGAACATTCTCGACAACCGAAAGCTCAGAGAACAGGCGTATATTCTGAAAGGTGCGGGCGACACCGAGTTTGTTGATGCGATTAGCCTTCATCCCATCCAGACGTCTTTTCTTGAAAATGATCTTTCCTTCAGAAGGCCTGTAGTATCCCGCGATCATATTGAAGACCGTGGTCTTGCCTGCCCCGTTAGGACCGATGAGGCCCACTATTTCACCCTCGTTCAGTGAAAGATTGAACTCTGAGACGGCCGTTAATCCGCCGAACCTCATAGTTAGATTTTCGCAGGCGAAAAACGTCATTCAGGGTTTCCTTTTTTATAACGTCTCAAAAAATCAATGGCACGCTGCCAGGAAAATTCGTCCGTCCCCATAAGGCCCCTGCGGGCATAAATCATGAGAATCACGAGGAGGAATGAGAATATAACCATTCTCATTCCGGGTATGCCGGGAATGTGAATGCCGCCGATATTCATCGGTTCTTCAAAAAATCTGAGCAACTCGCTGCCGATTGTCACCGCAACCGCGGCGATAACTGCGCCTGTCGTGCTTCCCAATCCTCCGAGAACGATTATTATGAGGAGGTTGAAGGTAAGAAAAAAGGTGAAAAGGTTGGGGGAAATAGTGGTGATAAGATGGGCGAGAAGACCCCCTCCTATACCGCCGAAAAATGCGCTCAAGATGAACGCGAACATCTTGTGCCAGAAGGCATCGATTCCGACCGCCTCAGCGGCCGATTCGTCGTAGCGGATGGCCTTGAGGGCGAGTCCGTAGCTGCTCCTGACAAGGCGGACGACGAAAAAAACCGTAAAAACGGCGAATCCCCAGGACCATGCTATGTCGGTGTGATTGGCAATTCCCTTTAGCCCGAGCGGACCATTGGTTATGCTCTGAGTGTTGTTGGCGATAACACGCACGACCTCGCCGAACCCCAGGGTGACGATGGCAAGATAGTCCCCTCTGACCCGGAATACAGGGAAACCCATCAGAAATCCCATGAAGGCCGTTACCAGTCCGGCTATTATCAGGGAAACGAGAAACGGCGTGTGTATGACACTCAATGGCCAGATCACGGGTTCAATGATGAAAGAAAGCTGTTTTTCAAGGGGAGACATTGTCAGAAGAGCGGAGGTATAGGCACCGACGGCTGCGAATGCATTGGGTGCGAGTGAAAACTGGCCGGTTACGCCGTTGATGAGGTTGTAGCTGACGGCCAGGGCGATAAATATTGCGCAGTTGATCAAAATGCGAATTTCATATTCCGTGCCGAACGCATCTGCGATGTACAGGAAAATTGCCAGAAGAGCCAGGGATACGTAAGTCAGAAGACGGTTCCTCACCGCGGCCGCATTCCGATATGTATCAAGCTTCGCACTCATATCAATATCACTCCGGAAGCCTTTCACCAAGAAGACCGGTTGGTCTGAAAAGCAGAATCAGGATAAGAATGCCGAAGGCAAGTGCGTCTCGGTAACCGGCAAGATCCGGCCTGGCCGCGACCAGAAGAATTTCGATGAGGCCGAGGAGCAATCCTCCCAGCATGGCACCGCTCACATTGCCTATGCCACCGAGAACCGCTGCGACGAAAGCCTTCAGGCCCGGGAGAATTCCCATAAGCGGATTGATCTGGGGATATCGCATCGCCCACATGATGCCTCCGGCGGCGGCGGCGGCCGATCCGATTGCGAAGGTATAGGCGATTATGCGGTTCAGGTCGACACCCATCAGCCGGGTCGTTTCCATGTCATGAGCGATGCATCGCATTGCACGTCCCATGCGAGTCCTGTAAATGATCTGGTAAATCGCGAAAAAAATCACGACAGCCAGGATACCAGTCCAGATGTGAAGGTCGAGTATTCTCACTTCGCCGAAGATGTGAATGCCGCTGAAAATCTCCGGGCGGTAAAAGGCCTTGGGGCGTCCGCCGAAGATGACCAGACCGAGATTTTCGAGAAGAAATGAGACCCCGATTGCAGTGATTAGCGCCGAGATGCGGGGCGCATTGCGTACGGGTCGGTAGGCTCCCCGGTCGATCAGGACACCGAGCATGGCGGTAAGGACAATTGCGGTCGGAAATGATGCCCACCAGGGAAGACTGAACATCAGTATCCCGTAGAATGCGAAGTAACATCCGACCATCATCACATCTCCATGGGCGAAGTTTATGAGACGAAGAATGCCGTACACCATGGTGTATCCAATGGCGATCAGTCCATAGAGACAACCGAGGGAGAGACCGTTTATGAGTTGCTGAATGAGAGATGCGGTATCGATCATTTCATTCCTAATTTGAAACGGCAGGAGCAATACAGGAATCGCCCCTGCCGTTCAGAAAGCCGGAGGTCGCCGTTTGGCTTCTTCTCAGGGATTAATGGTTGTCAGGTACCGGAATTTTCCGTCCTTGACATGAAGCATTACCATGCCTTTTTTCGCGTTGCCGTCTTCGCCGATGCTCAGGACACCGGAAACACCTGCGAAATTTTTCGTGCTGGCCAGGGCCTCTCGAATTTTCGGTCCTTCCGTCGACTTTGCCCGCTCGATGGCGTCGAGAAGAACAAAGTAGGCGTCCGCGCCGAGTGCGTCGAATCCGCTCGCCTCGGTCTTGTTCTTGGCTTCATATGCCTGAATATACTGCTTGGCAAGGGTCGTTGTCGCGCCTTCCTTGGCGAAATGTCCTGTGAATGTGAAGCCCTCGACAGCCTTTCCACCGATACTTATCAATTCGGGTGCCTGGGCGCCGTCGGCCGATAGGATGGGAATCTTGAGTCCTAGTTCGGCGGCCTGCTTGCAGACGAGAGCATCTTCCGTGTAATAGTTCGGCAGATAGAGGATATCCGGCTTGGATGCCTTTATCGCCGATAGCTGCGCCGTGAAGTCCTGATCCCCCGACTGGCAGAAGGTAGACGACACTATCGTGCCCCCGAACTTCACGAAATCCTGCTTGAAAAAGTTTGCGAGATCAACGCAGTAGTCCTGCGCCTGATCGATAAGAAGAGCTGCCCTGCGTGCCTTGAGATTCTCAAAGGCGTATTTCGCCGCCACCGCCCCCTGGAATGGATCGATGAAGCAAACCCTGAATATGTATTTGCGATTCTGTGTCACCCGGGGGTCTGTCGCAGTCGGACTGATTATGGGAACCTTGGCCTCTTCGGCTATTGAGGCCCCCGCCATTGTATTTCCGCTCGTGGCCGTACCGATGATGGCCACGACTTTATCTTTCTTTATGAGGCGTGATACGGCATTGGCGGCCTCAATCTTGTCGCTCTTTTCATCGACAAGGATGAGTTCAACCTTCTTTCCCAGCACAGTCGGTTTTATCTCGTTGGCCGTTCTGATTCCGGCCCACTCCATCTGTCCGTAGGATGCCACGCCGCCCGTCATGGGAAGAAAAACGCCGATCTTGACCGTGTCGGATGCCTTCGAGCAGCTGAAGGCGGCTGCAAGTGCGGCTGAAAAAGCAATAATGGCAAGGAACGAGATAAATTTTTTAGCCTTCATTTAAACTTTCCCTCCTTTTAAATGGTATCGAGCGGAAGAACTTTAATGGGCGTTATTAATCACAATTCCCGGGCAGATGTCAATGGCAATTAAATCGAAAAATTCTTTGCTTCCGCAGTAACTTTGCGTTAGAAATAAAATGTAAAAAAGAGGATGGAATTCATGAAAAACGGTCTTCTTATAGATGAATATTTGAATTATCTGGTCGTCGAAAAGGGCGTGGCGCGAAATACTCTTGAATCCTACGGGAGGGATCTTGCGGCGTACGGAGTGTTCATTGAGGAAAGGGGGTTTTCCGATCTACGGAAAGCTACTTCTGATCATATAGTTTCATTTCTCGGGGAGCAGCGCATGAGAGGCCTTTCCCCTTCGTCGGTGAATCGGATGCTGGCCTCACTGAAAGGATTTTACAGATACCTCGTCGGAGAAAGGAAGGTGGATGTTAATCCCGCCGTAAACATAAAAGTCGCAAAGATGTGGATGCGCCTGCCGGGCATCTTGAGCAGGGAAGAAATGAACCGTCTGATCAGCGCTCCGGGATCCGGCAGCCCGGCGGCGGTAAGGGATACGGCAATACTTGAGCTTCTGTATGCATCAGGAATTAGGGTCTCGGAACTGATCTCGCTTAGAATAAACGATATCAACTGGCAGGGAGGGTACCTAGTCGCCCGTGGTAAGGGACGGAAGGAGAGAATAGTTCCTGTGGGTAGGACCGCGCTCAGGTCTCTTAGTGCTTACGTGGATGATGTCAGGCCGCTTCTTCTTAAGGCTTCGACCACGCCCACACTTTTTCTTAACAGATCCGGCACGGGATTCACGAGACAGGGTCTATGGAAAACAGTACGCAAACACGCCCGCAAAACCGGTCTCACGAAGAAAGTTCATCCTCATACGTTCAGGCACTCATTCGCCACCCATCTTCTGGAAGGTGGAGCCGACCTGCGTTCGGTGCAGGTCATGCTTGGACACGCCGACATCGCCACGACGGAGATTTACACCCACGTAACACGTGAGCGGCTGAAGGATGTGCACAAAAAATATCATCCCCGGGGGTAAATTTGGATTATTACAAAGCTGATAAGACGGGAAAGGAAAGATCTGAAAAACCCGCCGCCGGGAAGAAGCGTTTTTCGACGTACTGGATTATTGTGGTGCTATTTTTGACGCTTCTAGCGGGAGGTACCGGTATTTTTTTATTCGTATCAAACAGGCCGGAAGCAACGAAGGGGAGGGATTTAATTGTTTCGGCGCTGCCGGGCAAGAAACCCGTTTTTTACCACCTCGAAATCGAAAAGAACGGTCAGGAATATTTCCTTAAGGCTTCGGATATTTTTTCAATTACTTACCGCGACGAATTCGTCATCAGGGACGCGTCTACCAGTTCACCATTCGGCTGGGGAATAACCATTGACATGAAGGATCTCGGCGTACCTCGAGCCGGCAGGGTTCTGCTGAGAGGCGTTGACATCGTCGACAGAATAATGAAGAGCGAAGGAAGGGACCGATCGTCGGATAAGGAATACCGGATAAAAGTACTTCATAGAGGTGACATCATCGCATCGATCCCCGTCCGCGTCGAAGTCACGCCTCAGGACTGGCTGCGTCTTGCCAGGGAGGCTCCGGAAGGCAAATCCCGGATCGAATCGCTCAAACGCGCCGGCGAAATGAGCGGTACCGATACGCAGGTGAACAGGATGCTGGCCAAGGCGTATCTGCAGGAAGGCAATCGGAAGAAAGCGGTTGATGAGTATCAAAAAATCCTCCGTAAAAGACCCGATGATCTGAAGGCGCTGGCGGAACTTGCAGGGATCTATTTGGAGGAAAAAAAATACAGCGAGGCGGTGCATATATACCGGAAAATCATAAAATTGAAACCGGGTGATGCGGCAGCCCATGCGAACATGGCCTTTGCATATCAGGGGCTTGGAAACCTGGAGGCGGCTAAAACAGAATATCACGAGTCTCTCAGGAAAGAGCCTGATAATGTCGCGGTTAGATACCGGTTGGGAGAAGTTTATGAAAAAAAGGGGCAGCCGGCTCAGGCCGCCGAACAATTCAGGATTGCTTTGAAGAAAAAACCCGGTGACACCGCCATCCAGTCCGCCTTGGCGGCTGCGTCTTTGAAGGCTGGAAAGTACGATGAGGCCATCTCTCTTTATAAAGAGCTTATCCGCAGAAATCCGCGCAGTGCGTCATTACACGCGAATCTGGGACTGGCTTACGGGGGGAAGAAAAGAGTAAAAGAAGAAATTGCGAGTTACCGCAAAGCTCTGGAACTTAATCCACGGGATTCAACAGTAATGTACAATCTGGCCGTGGCGTACGAAAAGAAGGGTATGGCCAAGGAAGCCTTTCGGATGTATGAAAGTGTGCTAAAGCTCAGACCCGACGATGCGGATGCGCTCGCAAAAATGGCTGAATACTTTATCAAGGAAAAGAAATACGGTCGTGCGCTTCAACTCTACGAAAAAGCCGTGAAACGCTCTCCGAAGGACCCGGTTATCATGGCCCAGTACGCATATGCGCTCGGGGAGATGAAAAAGTACAGGGAGGCGGCAAGCGGCTATGAAAAGGCTTTGAAGCTCGGATCGAAAGATCCGCAGGTGCATTACAATTTGGCATACACATACGACAAACTCGGCGAGACCGCCAAGGCCGTCAGGGAATATGAAAATTTCGCTGCGGTGCGACCGACCATGGATGTGCTTTCGAAGCTCGCGGACTATTACATGAAATTGAACCAGTATGGAGGAGCCGTCAAGGCCTATGAAAGAATGATCAAGCTGCAACCAAAGAAGGCTTCGCTGTATGCCGGTCTCGGCTACGCTCACGGTCTGAACGGTAATATCGACAGCGAAATCGAGTGCTATAAAAGGGCGCTTCGATACGACCGAAACAATGAAGATGTTCATCTGAAACTCGGAGCGGCATACGAAAAAAAGAAAATGTGGAGCGAAGCGCTGGCGGAGTATAATAAGGCCTACAGGATCAATCCAGATTCCAGAGAGGCGGCGAGAAAGATACCGCAGCTCAGGATCCTTATGATACGTGAAAAGCACAAAGAGACATGAACGAAAGGATAATGTGATGAGACCGATTCAACTGAATAATATCCGGATCGGCGGCGGCGAACAAATCGTACTGATAGCTGGCCCATGTGTAATTGAAGAACGGGCGGAGACGATGAAGATCGCCCGGATTCTCAAGGAAGTGACAGGGAATCTCGGCGTGCCTTTTATATTCAAGGCTTCCTACGACAAGGCGAACCGCACATCGGGGGAATCTTTCCGGGGACCGGGCATCAGGGATGGCCTGGAGATTCTCGCTTCCATTCGCGATGACTATGCGATACCTGTACTTTCGGATGTTCACCGTTTCGAAGAGATAGACGCAGCCGCGTCGGTTCTCGACATCCTTCAGATACCGGCCTTTCTCTGCCGGCAGACCGACTTTGTGCGGGAGGTGGCACGGAGGGGAAGGGTAATAAACATAAAGAAAGGTCAGTTTCTTGCGCCATGGGACGTTAAGCCCATAATTGAAAAGGCCAGAAATGCAGGTAATGAAAAGATACTGATTACGGAAAGGGGAACGAGTTTCGGGTACAATAATCTGGTTGCAGATATGAGGTCTCTGCCCATACTTCGCGCGCTGGGATATCCCGTTGTCTTCGACGGCACGCACAGCGTTCAGCTTCCGGGTGGGCTGGGTCATGCTTCTGGAGGGCAGCGTGATATGGTGCCGTTTTTGGCAAGGGCCGCAGTCGCTGTGGGAATCGATGCACTTTTTCTCGAGGTTCATCCAGAACCGGAGCGGGCGCTGTGCGACGGACCTAATTCATTAAGGCTAGACGATCTGCCGGGTCTCCTCGAAGATTTAAAGGCGCTGGATGCGGTTGCAAAAAGGAGAATGCGATGATGAATGCGGTTTCGGGAGATATACTTGGCAGGGCTGAGAAAATCGATGTTCTTGTGCTTGATGTGGACGGTGTGCTTACAGACGGTTCTATAATCATGGACGATAGGGGAAGAGAGTCAAAACATTTCAATGTCCGTGACGGTCACGGCATAAAAATGCTGCTCCGGATGGGGATCAAGGTAATATTTCTGACCGGACGGACTTCGAGGGTAGTATCTCATCGAGCCATTGACCTCGGTGTGAGTGAGGTCTATCAGGGAGCCCGCGACAAGGTTGGAGTATTCGAAAACATGACGCTCGAAAAAGGCATTGATACGGAAAGAGTGGCATATATGGGAGATGATATTGTGGACGTCCCGCTTTTCGCGAGGGTTGGACTTTCCATCGCTGTTGCGGATGCTTGTGTAGAGGCAAAGCGGGCAGCTCATTACGTAACAGAAAACAAAGGTGGAAGGGGGGCGGTGAGGGAGGTCTGCGAACTACTGCTCCGTGCACAGGGAAAGTGGCAGAAAGCAGTTGCAAGATATACCGTATGAAAACCCGGTCATTCCCCTTATAACTTTACAAATATCATGCCAGATGCTATAAAAAGAACAAGGATGCTTGCATTGAATGGAGCGGTTTTGAGTGCATTTTTCATTCGCATCTGGTCGGAATCGGGGAAAAAAAGAAGAGCTGTCATTCTGCTCTCCACGTTGACGGTCGTTCTTGTCCTGGCGGTCGGCGCATACGTTGTCTTCAAGAAAGGCGGCGGTGGTGCAGGAACCGATATAAGCCTAAGGATCATACCTGAAAACGTGGACCTGCAGATGAAGGATATACATTTCACTGAAGTGGGCGACGAGAATCTGACCTGGGAAATTCATGCTGATAATGCGAGATTTGCCCGGAAGGACAACCTGGCTTTCTTTGACCGAGTCAGAATCAAACTTATCAGGGCGGACGGCAAATCGTTCACTCTGAACGGAAACGAAGGACGACTTCGAACAGACACGAAAGAAGTTGAAGTTAAGGGACGGGTAGTCGTTGTTTCAAGCAACGGTGATATTGTCGAAACGGATCGCCTTCAGTATTCTCACGCCGAAAGAAGGATTTTCACGGATCAGGCAGTAATCCTTAAAAATCCCCGAATGGTGATAAGCGGTGTCGGTATGTCACTGACTCTGTCGGACGAAAAAGTCAGCCTTCAATCGGGCGTCAAAGCACTGATAAAAACTGAAAAAGGAGCGAAAGGGCGGAAAAGTAAATGAAACGAATTCTCTTGGCGCTGGTCGTCTTTATTATGCTGTTTGTTTCTTACCGCCCGGGCACGGTGGAATCCGCGTCGGAACGTCAGAGCCGGATGGAATCGGTTAGAAGCGGAGGACCAATTGAGATCGTGTCGGATCGCCTGGATGCATATCATCAGGAAAAGCTGGTTGTCTTTTCAGGAAATGTGGTAGCAAAGCAAAAAGATCGGGTCATAAAGGCTGATCGCGTTTTTGTTTACTATAAAAAGAAAAGCGCGACAGACCGCGGCAGTCAAGCGACGGAAAACTCGGACGATCTAGACAGGATCGAAGCAAAGGGCAATGTAAGGGTAACGCAGGGTGAGAAAATCGTAACCGGAGAGAATGCGGTTTTTCTCAACGATGAACAGAAAATTATTATGACGGGAAATCCGGTCATGCAGGAAGGAAATAACGTAATAAAGGGCGACAGAATCGTGGTTCTCCTGGATGAGGATCGCGGAGTCGTTGAAAGTTCACGGGAGAAAAGGGTCACTGCGACTATCTATCCGGAGTCAGATAAACGGAAGAAAAAATAACTTTCATTTTGGATGCCGCAGAGGTCCGATCCAAGTCGAATGGGAAAACTGATCACAAAGGGACTGATAAAAATATACGGGAAGAGGAAGGTAGTCAACGATGTCAATCTTCAGGTAGAGCCTGGGGAGGTTGTGGGACTTCTCGGTCCCAACGGCGCGGGAAAAACCACAACGTTTTATATGATAGTGGGTCTTATCCGTCCTGACGGTGGAAACATATTACTCAACGGCGAGGACATAAGCCGTGAGCCGATGTTCAGAAGAGCGAGAAAAGGAATAAATTATCTTCCCCAGGAGCCCTCAATCTTCAGGAAACTGACGGTGGAGGAGAATATCATGGCGATTCTTGAAACCCTCGATATAGATGCGTATGAGCGGGAGAATCGCCTCAAGGAACTCCTCGGTGAACTGGATCTCACTCAGCTTGCGAAGAACAGGGCCTATTCCCTGTCCGGCGGCGAGAGAAGAAGGGTTGAAATAACGAGGGCGCTGGTCACGTCCCCAAAATTCATTCTTCTCGATGAACCCTTTGCAGGAATCGACCCCCTGGCGGTTGCAGATATCCAGAAGATCATCTTCAAACTCAAGGGTAAAGGCATAGGCGTAATCATCTCCGACCATAATGTGAGGGAAACTCTTACCGTCTGTGACAGGGGTTACATCATCAATGAGGGACAGGTTCTAGTTGAAGGCAATCCGGATTTTATAGCCGGCAGTGAGATCGCCAGAAAAATCTATCTGGGAGAAGGATTCGTGCTGAATCGTTCCTGACGGGATGATATAAAATACGATTAGGGATGAAGTCAAATACGATTATTGATTGACGTGTGATGCTATATGGCCTTCGAGCTTAAACAGAATCTTAAACTCGCCCAGCACCTCATAATGACGCCGCAGCTACAGCAGGCAATCAAACTGCTTCAGCTGTCGCGCATGGAACTGGTAGAGGCTATTCAGCAGGAGATGGAGGAAAACCCGCTGCTTGAGGAAGTTCCGGCCGATGAAGAGGCCGAAATTGATCTTCCCCCGGATATTGACGATATCCGGTCGGTTGAAAGGGCAGGGGCCGAAATCACCGGTGAGGGCGACGGCAAGGAAGAATTCGACTGGAACACGTATCTGGAAGACTACGGACCCGTCGGTGTGACTTATTACCGCGAGGAAACGGAAGGACCGGTATGGGAAAATATCCTGACAAGAAAGGCGACTCTTACCGATCATATGTTATGGCAGCTGCGTCTGTCCAGAATGACCGAAAAGGAAATCAGCATAGGCGAACAGATCATCGGCAATCTTGACGGCGACGGCTATCTGAAGGCAACCGTTGAGGAGATAGCCGCCCTTGAAAATGTCGGTGCAGATGAGGTTGAAGATGTCCTTCGCAGGATCCAGACGTTCGATCCGGCAGGTGTGGCTGCACGGGACTTGAAAGAATGCCTCATGATACAGGCGCGGTCCCTGGGGCTTAGCCATCCGGTTCTTGAACAAATACTCAGCGATCACATCAGGGACCTCGAAACGAAAAATTATCATGCCATCGCAAGAAAACTGAAAGTTCCGATAGCGGAGGTCCTGGAGGCCGTATCAATAATAAGCCGAATGGACCCGAAACCGGGTCTGGCGTACAACGAGGATAAAGACCAATACATAATACCGGATGTTTTCGTGCTGAAAGTCGGGGATGAATACCGAATTCTTCTGAACGAGGACGGTTTGCCGAGACTCAGAATAAGCAATTTTTACAAAGAAATCATGGGAGGGTTGAACGGAGCCGATAAAAAAGCAGCGTGCAAAGATTATATAAAGGATCGCATCCAGTCAGCAACCTGGCTGATTAAAAGCATCCAGCAGCGCCAGCGTACCATATACCGGGTCACCGAAAGCATTCTTAAATTCCAGAAGGATTTCTTTGACAGGGGAATTCAGTACCTTAAACCCATGGTGTTGCGAGATGTAGCTGAGGATGTCGATATGCACGAGTCCACCATCAGCAGGGTGACGACTAACAAGTACATGCATACCCCGCGGGGAATCTTCGAGTTGAAGTACTTTTTCAACAGCGGCATCCAGAAAACAAGCGGAGATGCCATAGCATCGAAGAGCGTTCAGGAGGAAATACGTAAAATAATACTTTCTGAGGACAAAAGGCATCCCCTCAGTGACAGCGAGATTGTGGATGCACTGAGAGGCTCGGGAATATCCATTGCGAGACGCACCGTAGCCAAATACAGAGAGATGATGGGAATTCTTCCATCATCGAAAAGAAAGACTTTTGTTGCGAGAACGAGAAAATAATTGACTTTCACGGACGACTTCATTATAGAAGCGTGCCTTGATTTTCATATCGGGAACCAAAGGAGGAAAACATGCAGATTTCTGTGACCTTCCGGAACACAAACGCAGAAGGCTGGTTCAAGGATTATGTCAATGAAAGGCTCGGTAAACTTAAAAAGTACATTGACAAGCCGCTGGAGGCGCATGTCATCATCACGGTGGAAAAATTCCGTAATATCGCTGAAGTGAACCTTAAAGCAAAAGGCATCAATATTGTCGGCAAGGAAGAGGCGAAGGACATGCAGATGGCCTTCGACAGCGTGATTGACAAGGTTGAAAGGCAGATCAAAAAGCACAGGGAAAAAGCGAGAAACCATAAGGACAACGCCTCCCGTATGGGCGGACAGGCTGAGGCAGTGAATCCGTCCGACGAAGAGGTAGAGGCGGAGGATGACCGGCCAAGAATCGTGGAGACCAGGAAAATAATACTTCAGCCCATGTCGCTCGATGATGCCGTCCTTGCTCTTGACAGTTCAAGGAACCAATTTTTCATTTATCGCGACATATCGTCGGAAAATGTATCGGTTCTCTATAGAAGAGATGACGGCGAGTACGTGCTCATCGAATCCATGCGGTAACCCGAGGGCGGAAATGAATATCCGGGACATGCTGAAAAAAGAATTCATAATCACCGATTTAGAGGCATCGGGCAAGCAGGAAGCCATTGAGGAGCTTGTAAGGGTATTAACGGGACTGAACGGAGGTCTCAATCGGGAAACGATGGTCCGTGTGCTCCTCGAGAGGGAAAAGCTCGGAAGCACTGGAATCGGTGACGGAGTAGCGATACCGCACGGAAAGATGCCTGGCATCGAAAAAATGATTATCGGCTTCGGGAGAAGCAAGAAAGGTGTCGATTTCAATGCGCTTGACGGACGTCCGGTGCATCTTTTTTTTATTCTCATTGCGCCGGACAACTCGTCCGCTCAATACCTGCGAGTACTCGCCAGATTGTCCCGCATGCTCAAGGAACCGGACATGAGAGATAATCTCTTGAAGGCAGATTCATCGGAAGAAATCTACAGTATCATAGGCCAAATAGATCAGATGATGGATTGATCGAATAAATGAACTGCCCGGTATGAACAATACGGTAATGACGCGGGATTCAGATACAGCGCAAGAGTTTAAGAGACGGCGGCGAAAAATGTTCCGCATCACAATCCCGTGGATATCCGCCGGGATACTTTGTCTGATCGCCATTCTCCTGATCGGAATTACAGATCTTACTGTTCCCGCATTGACAATTCCTATACTGGCTATATTTGTTTTTTTATCCCTAAGTTGCGTCATTCTCATCTTCAGCAATATGTATCGGTGCCCGCGATGCAACAATATTCCCTGGACGGATTCCTTCACAGAACAGGGTGGAATTGACCTGAACCCGGACGTCTGTTATTACTGCAAGGCGCGACTCAAGTAATGTGCCTACTCCGCAAATATAAATGTGTATTGACGTCCGCCGTCATTAAAAGCCGACTGAAGGGTATTTTCAGAGAAAAGATAAGACGGATCTGGACGGTGGGAGGCGTCCTTTTGCGAGTGGACGGCACCGGAGTGCTGATCCATGGCGAAAGCGGAACCGGTAAATCTTCCTGCTTTCTGAAACTTTTTCCCGACGGCGCTCAACTTGTTTCCGATGATGTCGTCGAAATCCGAAGAGGGGCGGGCGGTAAATGGACAGGACGCAGTCCCGTCCGGACAAGAGATCTTATCGAGATAAGAGGTCTTGGAATCGTGAACATTAGGAATCTGCTGGGGCATGAGTTCATTGCAGATGAAACGCCAATTAACGTGATAATAGAACTTACACGTAAGGAGCGGAAAAGACAGAGTTCGCCTCTCAGCATTATTCCAGCCTCGAAGGAGGATACGACCGTCCATCGTATATGTGCTGATGACCCTGCAAAAACGGCTTTCATGATAAAGTCCATTGTAACCGAATACCGGGGAAATAAGTCCGATCAAAACCAATAAGGACAGGCCTCATGAAAAACATCCGCGTGGTCATAATCACCGGACTTTCCGGTTCGGGAAAGAGTACCGCGCTCCGGGCCCTGGAGGACATAGGATTTTTCTGTGTTGACAACCTTCCAGTTGCACTTCTGCCCAAGTTTCTGGAGCTTCAGGCTGATTCTTCAAGCGAGATATCAAAGGTTGCCCTGGTGATGGATCTCCGAGAGAAGACCTTTCTGGATAAATACACTGCAATTTTCTCGGAAATGAAGGAAAAGGGCTACAGGATAGAAATACTTTTTCTCGATGCCTCGGACGACGTGCTGCTTCATCGTTTCAAAGAAACGCGAAGGACGCACCCCATCTCTGATAAGGGCACACTAATGGAAGGAATCGCGCTGGAGAGACATAAACTTGCCAACCTGAGAGACATGGCCGACAAGGTGATCGACACATCCCCTTACAATGTGCATCAGCTCAAGGATGTCACACAGAGGTATTTTCTTTCATCAGCGGCCGAAAAAAAACTCGTGATCAACATGACATCCTTCGGCTATCGATATGGATTGCCACCCGATGCTGATATAGTCCTGGATGTCCGTTTCCTTCCCAATCCTTATTTTGTGGAGAATCTCAAAAGCCTTGACGGGAATGATCCGAAGATCGAGGAATTCGTCATGGGCAGGGAGGAAAGCACAACCTTTCTGGACAGACTTTTCAGTCTATTCGAGTTCCTGCTGCCGCTTTATGAAAAAGAAGGCAAGGCCTATCTCAACATATCCGTCGGGTGCACGGGCGGAAAACACCGCTCGGTCGTTATTCTGAACCGTCTTGCGGAATTCCTAAGAGAAAAGCAATTTATTATCAATGTGAATCACCGGGACATTTACCGGGGTTAGGTCGCCTCCGATAGTTTTAATTCAACATTGTCCCGAATCCAGTGAGGATCCCACCACTCGACAGGGTTCACGAAACGACCTCCCACAATCATGCTGAAGTGAAGGTGGTCGCCGCCTGCAAGACCGGTCGATCCACTGGTGCCGATGACCTCTTCTCTCGATACCTTCTGACCCGGCTGAACCCTTATTTCGTTCATATGAGCATACAGGCTCATGATACCTTGCCCGTGATCGACAATGACGGTATTTCCGTAAATTCCAAGGTATCCGGTGAAAAGCACGACACCGCTGTTGGCGGATTCAATGGGGGCGTGAGCTGTAGAGGCCAGATCCACACCTAGATGAACGCTTCCGCCTATTGATTTTTTCTGGTAGGTGTAGGTCCGCACATCTCCGAAACCGGCCATGGGAGCGGCATTCTTCATTCTGAGAAAGGAACCCTTCCAGAGTCTTGTTCGCGAAGTCTTTCGGCTGAGGTTTTGAATGTCTTTGAAGTTCTCCTCACGCATTTTTTCGTTCACCTGAATGAATACATCCACAGGCGACATTCCCTGTAGTCTTGGTTCCCTCTGCTGAAATTCAGGCATCTTCTGAGAGAGGAACTGTTCGCTCAGGTCAAGCACGTCTTTTTTGAATGTCCTCGGCTTGAGATGGAATGGCAAAGACATTGAAACCTCGTTTCCTCCTTTGTCTTTTGCATAAACCGATAAATTTATGTCACCCCTGCTCGCTGAAAGCGGAACGGGGAAATACGCGATAAACGCTTTCTTTCCACCGATAGTATCCGTCAAGCCTTCATAGAAATCCTCACCGAACCGGATGCCGCATTTCTCAACGTCCTTGGATACGCTGAAAACCACCAGGCCGGATCCTCCAGGGCTTATATTATGCGCTGTGCTCAGCAGAGAGATCCGGGGAGGAGCCATATCGATATTAACCTTTTCGATTATTAACGCCCTATTGCCGAATAGGGAGTGGTCGGTGGCCGAGATAGTAACTGTAGCTTCACCGTCATGAAGATTCAGACTGGATGGGTTGATTTCGACAGAGACCTTCCTTTCTAGAATGCCTTTTTCAGGGATATTCATCGCCAGAAGGGTATGGCTCTGGTTGTCTTGGGAGATGATCATCTCAAGGTGTTTAAGACCGCTACGGTTATCCGAAAAAAGAATTTCCAGTGTTTTCTGTTTCCCGACCGGCCCGATCGAAGTCGATGTTCTTATGTCAGGTTTATCGAGTTCGAAGGTTCCGGTCAGAAGAATAAGTAGAGCTGCTATAATAGCAACGGCAAGAATCGGAAACGCTATTCTTGGATTCAATAATTTCATCATTCCACGCCCCCTGGAACAGTTCTTATATTTGTCAAATGTCATCAGACCGCGAGGATGGCATTCAAATACATCGGCGCCATGGGTACTAAATTCGCACGGAATTGGCAAGAGGAAAATAGTTCAGAAGACTTGATTCTGCTTTAATTCCTTGACCCTGCTGGTGTTCCTTGTTATATTTTTTTTAATTAACGGCTCTTGAGCAGCTCATCGTAGAGCCCCTGTACTCAGTGAGCGGACCGGCCGTGAAAAAGGAGACTCATCATGCTTGAGGGGAGAAAAATTCTCCTGGGAGTTACAGGCGGAATCGCTGCCTACAAATCTGCCGAATTGACCAGGGAGTTCATCAGGAGCGGTGCGGCGGTAAAAGTCGTCATGACCTCAAACGCAACCAGGTTCATTACACCGCTTACAATGCAAACATTGTCCGGAAACCCGGTGTACACGGACATGTTTGCGCTTACTGGCGACTGGGAGATCAGCCATATTTCGCTCGCCGACTATCCGGATATTATAGTCATAGCGCCGGCCACGGCGAATATCATTGGTAAAATAGCAGCGGGAATCGCCGACGACCTTCTGTCGTCCGTCATCATGGCGTCAAGAAAACCCGTACTTATCTGCCCTGCCATGAATTCAAACATGTATGAGAATGCCGCCGTACAGGAAAATATGAAGAAGCTGATTTCCCGAGGATACATGCTGATGCAAGCAGGGGCCGGCGATCTTGCGTGCGGAACTGAGGGCCCGGGCAGGCTTCCCGAACCCTCAGATATTCTGGAGGAAGTGGAGTCGGCACTGACGGATAAGGACCTCGCGGGCGAAAATGTCCTTGTCACCGCAGGTCCTACTCATGAGTCACTCGACCCCGTAAGGTTCATTACAAATCATTCATCCGGGAAAATGGGATATGCCATAGCTCAGATGGCGAGGAGACGCGGGGCGAAAGTAACGCTCGTCAGCGGTCCCACTGAACTTTCCGCGCCTCCGGGCGTGGAGAGGATTTCCGTCAGGAGCGCGGTCGAAATGAGGGATGCCGTGATAAAAAACATGAAGAACGCAACTGTTATAATCAAGGCGGCGGCTGTTGCGGATTACCGGCCCGCGAGCACATCGGCGTCGAAGATAAAGAAGAAAGTCGGTCCGCTTGTGATGACCCTCGAAAGGAATCCCGATATAATATCGGAAGTCGGAAGGAAAAAGGGGAAGAGGGTACTAATCGGTTTCGCGATGGAAACAGAAAATCTTGTTGCCAATGCAATTGACAAGCTCCGATCTAAGAACATGGACCTAATCGTAGGAAATGATCTTCAGTCCCCTGATGCGGGGTTCCGCGCAGACACAAATATAGTAAAGATCATTGACCGCGAGGGCCGCGTCGAAGCACTCCCTCTGATGGACAAGAAGGAGGTTGCGGACAGAATTCTCGATCGTGTCCGTGATCTTCGGAGGCTGAAATGACTGTCCCCGGGCAGGAGTCTAAAGAATTGATTTACAATGATCTCGTCGATGTTCTTCGATATCTTAAAGGCCACCTTACTTCGGCACGGGAAGCGAGAAAGGGAATTCACCACCTAACCCTCAATAACGAGTCAGCGATTTCGAGGGTGGTATCCGGAATCGAATCTTCGCTCTCCAAAGAAAGAGTGACGACGCTGGAGGATGTCCGCAATCGGCTTGGAGAATGCAAGAGGTGCCCTTTGTATTCCGGAAGAAGAACAATCGTTTTCGGTGAGGGGAATCCTGAGGCGAAACTCCTTTTTGTAGGAGAGGGCCCGGGTGAAGATGAAGACCGGCTTGGCAGACCTTTTGTCGGCAGGGCTGGACAGCTCCTCACGAATATCATCAGGGCAATGGGGTTGCAGAGAGAGTCGGTATACATAGCTAACATAGTTAAGTGCCGGCCGCCGGGAAACAGAACTCCGAAACCTGAGGAAGTTTCGGCCTGCACGCCCTTTCTGATAAGTCAGATCGACGCGATTCGGCCAAGGGTGATATGCGCCCTCGGGGCGGTAGCGGCCCGTTTCTTTCTGCAGACGGAGGCTCCAGTTTCAGCTATCCGCGGGCGGTTTTATTCATATCGGGATATCGACCTAATGGTTACCTATCATCCGGCCTATCTCCTCCGGAATCCGGCGGCCAAGAAGCACGTATGGGAAGACGTTCAACAGATTATTCCTAAGATCCAATGAACATCGATAGAGGAAGATGGTGCCGGAAATCATGAAAAAAATCTGGATAGCCGCGCTTGCTTTAGCAGTTATGATGACCATGGCCGACCAGGCGATGCCGACAAACGGGCAACGGACAGCACGTTTCGATACGATAACTGTGAGCTCAGCCATAACGCCTCCCGTAGCCGAATACATAATCAGGAATATTGAGGAATCCACCCGCTCGGGTTCAGACGGTATAATAATTCTAATGGATACACCCGGCGGACTTGATTCCTCCATGCGCGATATAATCAAATCAATTTTGAATGCCCGCATCCCGGTCATCGTATTTGTATATCCCTCTGGGGCAAGGGCCGCGTCGGCGGGAGCCATCATCACGATCGCCGCTCACGTGGCGGCCATGGCTCCCGGAACAAATATAGGTGCCGCCCATCCCGTCGGCATCGGATTAGGCAAGATGGACGAAACGATGCTGCAGAAAGTTGAAAACGATGCCGCTGCCTATGCGAGAGGCATCGCCCTGAAGAGAAGACACAATGCCGAGTGGATCGAAAGGGCGGTGAGAAAGAGCGAATCCATAACAGCAGAGGAGGCCCTGAAGCTGCGGGTTGTCGACTATGTTGCCGCAGATGTCAGAAGCCTGCTCGATGCGATTGACGGACGTGAGGTCATTCTTGAAACAGGAAAGGTGAGGCTAACGACTAAAGGGGCGGTTCTCGATCAGAAAAAAATGGGTTTGCGAGAAAGGATCCTGATCACGATAAGCGATCCCAATATCGCTTATCTTCTCATGCTCGTGGGGCTTGCCGGTCTCTATTTCGAATTTTCGCATCCGGGAGCGATTCTGCCGGGGGTCGTGGGAGGCATTTCTCTTATACTGGCTTTCTTTGCTCTGCAGACTCTTCCCGTCAATTACGCGGGCGTTCTCCTGATAATTCTCGCTGTCATTCTATTCATAGCAGAGATAAAGGTCGTTAGTCATGGTATTCTTACCATCGGAGGTATCATATCTCTTATTTTGGGATCTCTCATACTTTACGAATCACCGGATCCCGCATTGAGGGTCTCACTGAGTGTCATGATCCCCTCGATCGCGGTTATATCTATATTCTTCGTTGCAGTGATCGCGCTTGCGGTAAAGGCGCAGCTGCGAAAACCTCTCACCGGACGTGAGGGCATGATAGGCAAGACCGGTGTGTCGGTTACAGCCGTTCAGGAGGACGGTAAGGTTCTCATAGACGGAGAATACTGGAATGCGGCAAGCGAGATAAAAATAGAAGAGGGAAGACCAATCCGGGTACTGGGGCTCAAGGGACTCAGCCTGTTGATTGAGGAAATTGAAACCCATCAAAAAGGAGGCGCATCATGACCTATACTATTCTTGTCCTGATCTTTCTCGTTGTCATGTTTCTATCCGCGGCAATCAAGATACTTAACGAATATGAACGTGGCGTCATATTCAGGCTTGGAAGGGTGATCAACATGAAGGGACCCGGCCTGATCATATTGATCCCGATAGTGGACAGGATGGTCAGAGTCGACATGCGTACGATCACCATGGATGTTCCGCCGCAGGACGTTATCACGCGCGACAATGTATCCATCAAGGTTAACGCCGTCGTTTATTTCAGGGTGGTTGACGCGAACAAGGCTATAATCGAAGTCGAGAATTATCTTTATGCCACGTCTCAGCTTTCGCAGACCACCCTTCGGAGCGTCTGCGGTCAGGTCGAGCTGGACGAAATACTGTCGGCTCGGGACAAGATAAATATTCATCTCCAGGAGATTCTCGACCGAAGCACGGATCCATGGGGCATAAAGGTGACCCACGTTGAGGTTAAATACATCGATCTGCCTCAGGAGATGCAGCGGGCAATGGCGAAACAGGCGGAGGCCGAGCGTGAGAGAAGGGCAAAGGTCATTAACGCGGAAGGAGAATACCAGGCCGCTCAAAAGCTTGCAGACGCTGCAAGGGTGATCGCCGATCAGCCCATCGCACTTCAGCTTAGATACCTGCAAACGCTTGTGCAGATCGGAACTGAAAACAATTCTACGACGGTGTTCCCCGTTCCCATAGATCTCTTCAAACCTTTTGTGAAGCTGGCTGAAAAATGATGAGCGGAGGATAGGAAGTGGAGCAGAGAGAAAAGAGACAGATTCTGATCGGCGGTGTAGTGCTGGTTTCGCTCGGTATTCTTATAGTTTTGAATCAGTTCACAGACTTCGGTTTCAGCAGGAGCTGGCCGCTTCTGCTTATAGTAATCGCTATAACGACCCTGGCGCAGAGCCCCAAGGATCTTGTCGGGTGGTTTATCGGCGTAGTGGGTGTCGTTTTTCTAATCGATAACAACTGGTCTATCAACGTGGGCTGGGTCAAGACTTATGTCATGCCGACCCTGCTAATAATCATAGGTCTATTTATGCTGTACAGACGTTCGAAAAAATGAAAGGCAGGATGCTTTTCCTCTGTGATTTCGACGGAACCGTGAGTTCGCGGGATGTCGGTCATGAGGTTATCAAAAGATTCATGGATGAAGACTGGGTGGAGATCGATGACGCCTACACTGCAGGACGGATCGGTTCCATGGCGGCCTATCGGAGGATAGCTTCTCTCCTCAGGGTATCTCGCGAGGAGATGGAAGAATACACTTCGAACATATCAGGCGTGGACCCTCATTTTCCGGATTTTTACCGGTTTTGCCGCGAAAGGGGTTTCGATCTGAAGATAGTCTCCGACGGACTCGATTTTTATATTGATTTCATACTCAGAAAGCATGGTTTCGGCGATATTCAATACCATTCGAATACAATCCGCTTCCATGATGACCGCAGCGTTACCATCGAATTTCCGTGCTCGAACAATGCCTGCGCAAAATGCGGTACATGCAAGAGTGCAATCCTGAAACAGCTGCGGCAAAGGTATGAAAGGATTTTATACATCGGCGATGGTTATTCCGACATATGCCCGTCACAGCATGCCGACATCGTCTTCGGGAAAGATATTCTATATGAAAATTGCGTTATGCGGGGAAGGCCGTGTGTACATTTCACGAACTTCGGGGAGATAACGGAGATTCTTGAAAATGATTTTGTTTTTTAAGGGAAACATAAGAAAATCGGAGTGCACTCTCATAGAATAAGCGGGAGACGGTCGGCCACAGCAAGCCCGCGCAGGGTGGGAATGAGGCGTCCATCACGGATAACTGCGAGTCCCTCTTCCTGCAGAAGTCGCAGGGCGTAATTTCTTCCATGTTCCGGTTCGGATTTATCTGATTCACGTAAATCAAAGAGATCAATTCCTTTCGCGGTCCTGAGACCGAGAAAAAGCCTCTCAATAATCAAATTTTCCTTCGAGAGACTCTCCATGTCTTTTATCGGTTTCATGCCTTTCGCAATATCACGGGCGTACATAATTAATGACCGGTGATTCCACCAGCGCATTCCCTCGCGAAATGAATGGGCGCCTGGTCCGAGACCGAGATAGGGACTGTGGTCCCAGTATTTCTGATTGTGCCTCGAAGCAAAAGCGGGTTCTTGAGCATAATTCGAGACCTCATAGTGGAAATAGCCTGCGTTTTCGAGAATCTCTGCTGTTTTAATGAATAGTTTTAAGGAAAGATTTTCATCGGGGAGCCGGAAGAGACCCTTCGAATGTTTCTTCCCGAGGGGCGTTTCAGTGGAAAGGCTCAACTCGTAACAGGAAAGGTGCTCCGGTTCTAAGGAAATAGCCTTAATCAAGTCATCAATCCACTCAGAGATGCCTACTCCCGGAACTCCACATATAAGATCCAGACCTATGTTTTCGAAGCCGGCGTCGCGGGCACTGGTTATGGCTTGCACTGCCTCAGTGGAGCCGTGTCTTCTGCCGAGAAACTCAAGGACACTTGACTGAAAGGACTGCACCCCGATATTGAGGCGGTTGACGCCCAGTCGGCGGAGAGATCTCAGATAATCGCGCGTAAGATCCGCGGGATTGGCTTCGAGGGTGATCTCGCTCTTCGAAGAAATGTCAAACCGCTCGTGCAGCCCCTCAAAGATGCGGTCGAGTTCGCCGGGTGTCAACACAGAGGGCGTGCCTCCGCCTATGTAAACAGTGTCGAAGGTCCCGAATGAAGTCGAATATAGAGTCATCTCGGCGATAACAGATTCGATGTACAAAGGGATAAGTCCGATCGTCGTCTCGGAATAAAAGTCGCAGTATCCGCACTTTTTTCTGCAGAATGGGACATGGATGTAAAGGCCGGGCGTCTTCATTTTCCTCGATCACTCGTTTTCCGTTTTGAGAACTGAGAGAAATGCACTCTGGGGAATCGTCACGTTACCGACCATTTTCATTCGTTTCTTACCTCTCTTCTGTTTTTCAAGGAGTTTTCTCTTGCGCGTGATGTCTCCCCCATAACATTTTGCAGTCACATCTTTCCTGAAAGGGGATATGGTTGTGCGGGCGATTATGTCTCCGCCGACAGCCCCCTGGATGGCTATTTTGAACATGTGGCGGGGGATTTCTTCTTTAAGTCTTTCGCAGGCAATAAGCGCCCGAGACCTCGCGCGTTCCCTGTGGACGATCTGCGAGAGGGCGTCAACTTTTTCGCCGTTTACCAGAATATCCAGCAGAACGAGATTACCTTCGCGATAGTCTATGATGTCATAATCGAAAGAGCCATAACCCTGGGTTACGGTCTTGAAGCGATCGTAAAAGTCGTAGAGGACTTCCGCGAGAGGCATTTCGAATGCGAGCTCGACACGTGCGGGACCGGTATAGTGGAGCCTGGAATTAACGCCGCGTTTCTCCATGCAAAGCTTCATTACGCTACCGAGATAACGCTCAGGCATCATCATTGAGGCGCGTATATATGGTTCTTCGGCTTTTGCAATTGTTGAAGGATCAGGAAAAAGGGAAGGGTTATCAATGTCAAGCTTGCGCCCATCCTTGAGTGTGAAACGGTAACGAACACTCGGCACGGATAGAATTATAGAAAGGCCGTATTCACGCTCGAGTCTTTCCTGGACGATTTCAAGATGAAGAAGTCCGAGGAAGCCGCAGCGGAAACCCTGACCCAGGGCAACAGAGGAATCCTTCTGAAAAATGAAGGAGGCGTCATTCAGCCTGTATTTTTCGAGGGACTCTGAGAGATCCTGGTAATCATCGGAAGAAACCGGATAAATAGACGAAAACACAACAGGCTTCACATCCTTGAAGCCCGGAAGAGGTAAGGGGCAGGGATTCACATGGGAGGTTATGGTATCGCCGATCCTGACATCGGAAACGGTCTTTATGCCGGCAAGTAAATATCCGACCTCTCCAGCAGACAGTTGATCTTTCTTTTCCCGCTCAAGGCGGAAACAACCAACCTCCTCGATTTTGTAGGTGGTCCCGTTGGACATGAATCGGATTATATCTCCCGCACGGACGATCCCGCTGAACAGTCTGCAGTGAATCACCGTTCCGCGGTAGACGTCGTACTGAGCGTCGAATATAAGGGCGGCGAGAGGTTCGTCGGCGGAACCGCCCGGCGGCGGTATCCTCGTGACTACAGCCTCAAGGATATCCTCAATACCGATTCCTTCCTTGGCTGAGCATTTCAGATGAGTTTCGGGGTCCAGACCAAGCTCTACATCGATCTGTCCAATGACCTTCTCCACATCCGCCGATGGAAGGTCGATCTTGTTGATCACAGGGATGATTTCAAGGTTGTTGTCCATGGCAAGATATAGATTTGCTAGGGTCTGGGCCTGAACGCCCTGGGAGGCGTCTATGAGAAGAAGAACTCCCTCGCAGGAGGCCAGGGAGCGAGAAACTTCGTAGGAAAAATCAACGTGTCCGGGCGTGTCAATGAGATTGAGCGTATACGTCCGGCCGTCCCTTGCGCTGTAGGGCAAAGTTATCGCCTGACTCTTGATGGTGATTCCACGTTCGCGCTCGATATCCATGCTGTCAAGAATCTGATCCTTGAGATTCCGCTGATCGACGGCACCGCAGTATTCTATCAGCCGGTCTGCAAGCGTGGATTTGCCGTGGTCGATGTGCGCGATGATGCTGAAATTCCGAATACTGTCCATAAATATAATTCGTGATAAAAAAGCCCATCCGCTTTAACGGAGGGGCTTTGTTTAAAGCTTATTCCAAAGGCAGTGCTATTTTAGCTTCTTTAGAAGAGCCTCTGAAACCTCCTTGACACCGGGCAGACCGTCCACTTCGAGCACTGTTACCCGTTTTTTGAAATAATTCACTGCGGCCAGGGTCCCCGTTGCGGTGTCGTAGTAGATGTTGTGTCTCTTGTCGATGGCCGCCTCGTCCTGATCATCGGCCCTCGTTGTCAGCTTGTCGCTCCCGCAAACTCGGCAGACCATCTTTCCATCCTTCATAGCCGGCTTGATGGCATCAATGTAAATATTGTTGGGATGGTTATTGTCGTTTGCGCAGAGCCGCCGTCCCATAATCCGCTTCTTTGAAGTCTCGCGGTCAAGAACGATCTCTATGACGTAATCAAGTTTAATGTTGTCCTTTGTCAATGCCTCGAACAACGCCTCTGCCTGAGCGAGGTTGCGGGGGAAGCCGTCGAGAAGCCAGCCGTCCTTGCAGTCGGGCTCCTTGAGGCGGTTCAGGATCATCGGGATTGTAATGTCGTCTGGGACGAGTTCGCCGCGATCGATATATGCCTTTGCCTTCTTACCCAGTTCGGTACCTTTTGATATATTCTCCCTGAATATGACACCTGTTTCTATGTGGGGAACGCCGTATTTTTTCTGAACCACGGCACCCTGGGTTCCTTTGCCGCTACCGTTCGGTCCGAAAATCAGAATATTCATGAAAAATTCTCCTTTCAGGAAATGGATCAAATTAACGTGAGACAGCGCCCTTATATGGGATTATGCGCTATTGTGCAAGAGAAAATCTAACGTTCGGAGCCGGTTTCTACTTCCCCTCTGCAACTACACGGACCTTAGCCTCGAGATTAATAAGAAACGGTCTCTTTTCCTGAAGGATAGCACCGGTATCTTCATAATCTTCCTTGTAGATTCTCCTCACGACGGCCTTGCGGTCTCCGTTGTGCCGGTCGAGATAATCCAGAATTCTCCTTCTGAACTCCTCTGTTCTTTCGATAGCCTTGCGCATATAGCCCCTGGCGTCATCGCCGGTTAGAACGAAATAATGACACATGAGAATCATCTCGATATCGAGGGCCTCAAGTTTCCGGAGAGAATCCGCATAATCGCTGTAACTGGAAAGGAATTCAGGGTGGATGGTGAGGTTTTTGTCGAAGGCGCCGATCGCCTCGCCGGTAATTACCGCCCGGAAACGTGGTATATAGAAACTCATTGAATCGCGTGTGTGGCCGGGTGTTGCGATGGCCCTGAATGTCATCCCGCCTCCGAGGTCGAATTCATCGCCGTCGTTCAAAACAACGTCGATGTGAAGAGCTTCAAAAAAGACGTCCTCATCTCCAATGAGCCCCGGATATTTCTCTTCATAATCCCGGCTGAGGCTTCGGATAAGCTCAATGGCACCGGGTTTCAAAAGAGTTTCCGACGCCGGTCGGCTTGCACCTATTCTAAGCCCGGGGATGCAGCGCTTCAAATAAGGCGTGGCACCACAGTGATCGAAATGAGAGTGAGTCAGAAAGTTGAAAAAAAGTCTGTTTGGATCGCCGAGAATTTTTCTCAATTCCTTGAGATAAGTCGGGCCCATGAATGTCATACCGGCATCGAACAAAGCGGGTTTTGCACCTGTAATAAGATAAGCCGGCAGCTCGGGGCCTCCGAGAGCATAGAGATCCTCGGTTATTTTTCCCTGGCTGTTCAGAATCATAGGATCGGATTCCGGTCGAAAGAATAATTGAACGGCCTACGGCCGCCGGGGTCAACGCTGTCAGGAAAATTGGGTGCACGTCGACGCACACGGCGGCATATCTCCGGAAGACGCTCCTTTTTCGACTTTGCTGCCGAATACGGAGAATTGCTTTTCCGTTTTCTCGGAGTCGCATGCCGGACAGCGGATCTTCAGTTTTTCTTCGCGGTTGCGGAATAGGACTTCAAATAAATTTCCGCATTTTTTGCATCGAAACTCGAAAATGGGCATAAGAAAGGCTCACCTTTTGAAAATAATTTGACTATGTTTAGTGATTGAGGCACAGATTGTCAAGCAGAAATCATAATGTATGATTGACCCGTTCGCATGGTTATGTTACCAATTTATAATAAGGTTAAATGGCAAGGAGGAAAAATGGCTGTTTCAGAAAAGATAGATGGTTTCATTTCGCAGGCTTCCTGGATCCGCAAGATGTTCGAGGACGGAATCAAAATGAAAGCCCTGCATGGCGCCGACAAGGTCTACGATTTCACTCTCGGCAATCCCAATGTTGAGCCCCCGCCTGAGTTTCATCGACTGCTTCGGGAGATGGCCGAAAAGAAGATACCTGGTAAACACGGCTACATGCCGAATGCCGGCTACACGGAGACAAGACGGGCTGTAGCGGAGTATCTTGGCCGGGAGCACGGCTTAACTTTTTCGGAAGAGCATATTGTCATGACATGCGGAGCAGGCGGGGCCCTGAACGTCATCCTCAAGACCCTGCTGAACCCGGGCGACGAGGTGGTTATACCTAAGCCTTATTTTGTCGAGTATCGGTTTTATGTTGACAACCACGGCGGGACAACGATACTGGTCGAAACAGCGGAGGATTTCTCACTGGACCTCGATCGAATTGATGAGGCGGTGACTTCAAAGACCAAAGCTGTTCTCATAAATTCACCTAACAATCCCACCGGAAAGGTGTACGACCGGGTGTCCCTGGAGTCTCTCTCGGAATTGCTGAAGCAAAAGCAGAGGCGATACGGCAGGGAGATTTACCTCATTTCTGATGAGCCATACAGCCAGATAGTCTATGATGGGACGGCCGTGCCCAGCGTTCTCAAGGCATATGCCAACAGCCTGATAGCGACCTCGTATTCAAAAAATATTTCAATCCCCGGCGAGAGAATCGGATATATCGCCGTGCATCCGGATCTCGCGGATGGTAAAAAGATTATGGAAGGCCTGATTCTCTGCAACAGGATACTCGGGTTTGTCAACGCGCCGGCTCTCATGCAGAGAATCGTGGCGGGGCTTCAGGGGGTTGTGGTGAATGTCGACGAGTACCGTAGAAAGAGAGACCTGCTGTGCAGGGGTCTCTCAGCTATGGGCTACCGATTCGAGGAGCCCAGGGGTGCCTTTTATCTATTCCCGAAGAGTCCCATCGAAGACGACATCACGTTTGTCCGCATTCTTCAGGAAAGCAATGTGCTGACAGTCCCGGGCACAGGATTCGGGGGTCCGGGCCACTTCCGTATTGCTTATTGCGTTGATGACGCAACAATCGTCAACTCAATGAACGGCTTCGCCGAGGCCATTAAGAAAGCAAGATGAAAAAAGCTAATATCGGATGCTGAAGCGGTCGAAGGATCCGGAAAAAGTGAGATAATTCGCCTGAACGCCGTCTACGTAGCCAAGAGGCGGTCCCTTTTTGCACCAGGAAAGCATGGCCTTGAGGTCTTCCTCCCGACCTTCGAAGAATGCCTCGACACTGCCGTCCGGCATATTCCGGACCCAGCCGGTGAGATTCAGAGATTCTGCAACGCTCTTCGTCCGCGCCCTGAAAAAAACACCCTGTACTCTGCCAGTGATAATGACATGAAGTCCTTTGAGTGGACAAGATTCTTCTTTCATATCATTTTACTCGCTTTAAGTTTGGGCGGGGTTTCGCTGGGCCAGGGAGGAAGTCTTTTTTCTGAGACTGCATCTGACGAATACGTTCGTTGAAAATCTGGTTTTTGGCTCTAACCGCATTTATGATAAAAAAGACTATGACGGACCTCTCCCATTCACGGGATGCGTCGAATTTTTCCATTCGATCCTTGTATTTTTTCCAGAGCGAGGTCAGCGATGCCTCGTCAAGGGAAAGGATTTTATCCGCAAGCTTTTCAAGCACTGATTCAAACACATTCAATCTCCGCATCGGTTTGATAAAATTCTATGGAGACAATATGAAAAAGTCAAATCAATATCGCAGATTTCGATAACGATGCCTTTATTCTTACAAAATAATGCTTGTCTTTTTCGGCCTTGTATATATAATTTCTCAGCTTTTTCGGGGAATCCATCATGAAAATCGGCGTCATTTCCGACACGCACCTCCTTCATTGCGATGAGATACTCCTTCGGATCGTAGAGAATCATTTCAAGGACGTTGACATCATTCTGCATGCGGGAGACCTGGTTTCCCTCGATGTTCTCGATGCCTTCAGAGGAAAGAAAGTCATGGCTGTCTGCGGAAACATGGATGGCGCCGAGGTGCGGAAATCCCTTGGAGAAAAGATGCTTATTGAAGCGGAAGGATTCCGTATCGGATTGATTCACGGATGGGGCATGCCCTTTGGAATCGAAAAAAAACTCCGGAAGCAGTTCGATGATATCGACTGCCTGGTTTACGGCCACACACATCACGCAAGTATCAATTCCAAGGACGGCATACTTTACTTCAATCCCGGCTCTGCGACGGACAGAAGGTTTACGAAAAGAAACACCGTTGGCATTCTTGAGCTCGGTGAACAGATTGTCGGGAAAATAATCAGCCTGCCCGATTGAGGTCGAAGATGCAGCGTATAGTGGCGCCTTGGAGGATGGCTTACATTATGAGCGACAAAAAAGAAGGATGCGTGTTCTGCGAGAATTCCATCAGGGATACATGTTATGTGCTTCACGAGGGGAAAGAGGCGTTCGTTATAATGAATCGTTATCCTTACACCAACGGGCATCTTCTAGTGGCGCCGCGGCGGCATGTATCGGATTTGGAGGCGCTGACCGACGACGAAAGCCGGGAGATATTCGATCTTGCGCGAGTCTGTGTCGGCATTTTAAAAAGAGCCTTCAAGCCTGATGGCTTCAATATCGGGATCAATCTTGGAAAGGCCGGTGGGGCAGGCGTGGACGACCATGTCCATCTGCATGTGGTGCCAAGGTGGTCAGGAGACACCAATTTCATGACCACCCTTGCGGAAACAAGGGTAATTCCGGAAGACGTGGACAGAACCTGCGAAATTCTTCTGCCATTCTTCAGGAAGTGGCGCGAGGAGGTGTGAGGTGAAGTTTCTTGTTACAATTTTGATCATGGGTCTGGTCTTTATAGCTATCACCTTTTCACAGCAGAATGCGACGGCGGTTCCGGTTGTCTATTATAATCTGATACCGGCCGGCTTCACATTGCCGTCATATCTACTTATATTTTTTTCATTTTTGGCCGGGGTGATTCTTGTCGGGCTGATAGGAATGGTAGAACGTTTCAAGCTCGTGATGAAGGCGTCGAAACTGAGCCGGGAAATAAAGGGACTTGAGACGGAGATTTACGAATTGAGAAAAAAGACCCTTTCAGAAGGATCGAAGACACTTCCACCGCTTAGCGACCAGAATCTCCTCTAACATTAATATACCTCCATGAAATTCATCGCCGACGGGACCCTGGGGACGCTGGTCAAGTGGCTCAGGCTTCTAGGGTTCGATACCCTTTATCATCATCAGAGCGCTGATAGAGCACTGCTGACAGAGGCCCGGAGGGAGGGGCGGGTGGTGCTGACGCGAAAGAGGGATATAGGGCGGAGGCAGTATTCAGGCACCATGCTTGTCCTTGGGCCGGACCGCGTTGACGAGCAGCTCAGGGCTGTGATGAAGAGATTTTCATTGGGTCGGGAGAGTTTTCGTTTTTTCAGCCGTTGCCTCCTCTGCAATGAAGAGCTTGTAAAAATCGAAAGGGAAAGGATCAGGGGCAGGGTTCCGCCTTACACATTCGAGACACAAGAAGAATTCATGATCTGTCCGGCGTGCAGTAGAATATACTGGTCCGGAACTCATAGGGAGAGGGCGGAGAATTGGTTCAAGACGCACATTCTGAAGGATCGCCCTGGATTTTTTCAATTGCATGGCGGAGAGCAGGAAGGATGAAGTTCAAATTCTCCCTAGCACCCCGAGGGCTTCCCGGAAGATTTATTACAAGTGATTTACCCCGAATGCCTGCTACCGCCCTCGATATTATGGCGTAGGGCGTCTTCTCGGAGCTTTTCGCACGCATGTACTCGGCGATACCCGGTATTTCTTTTTCGATCACCTCAAGCGTGGCCTCGGGTGTAACGTCGCGCGGACTAACACCGGTACCGCCCGTGGTCAGTATGAGATTAACGTTTTTTTCGTCCGCGAACTCCCTTATTTTCCCGGCGACAAGGACCTTCTCGTCAGGAACTAGGGCGTAGTGAATGACCGGTATTCCCTGATTTTCAAGTATGGCTCTGATTTCCAGACTACTCGTGTCCTCCCTCTCTCCCCTTGAGCCCCGATCGCTGACAGTGATTATCCCGGCTTTTATCTCCATCATTATTATTCTTCTTTTTTCGCCTTCGCTGCGGCTATGATCTTCTCCGCGATAAACGGCGGTACTTCTTCATAATGGGAATGAGAATAAGTGAATGATCCCCTACCACTGGTGATGGAACGGATATCGGGCGCATAGGTCAGTATTTCTGCCAATGGAACCTGACCCTTTATCACCTGGTGGGAGCCCCGGGTATCCATGCCGAGAACCCGTCCGCGGCGGCTGTTCAAATCTCCGATCACGTCGCCCATATACTCATCCGGGATTTCAATCTCGATGTTAACAATCGGCTCGAGCAGTGTGGGCTGACATTCCATCATTCCTTTCTTGAATCCCATGGACCCGGCGATCTTGAAGGCCATTTCCGAAGAGTCGACCGTATGGAATGTGCCGTCAACAAGTGACACTCGGACGTCAACGACCGGGTAGCCGGCCAGCGATCCCTCGAACATTGCCTCAACGATTCCCTTTTCGACTGCGGGGATGTACTGCCTTGGTATGGCCCCGCCTATTATCTTGTCAACGAATTCAAAACCTGCTCCCCGGGGAAGGGGTTCGATTTCAAGCCAGGTGTCACCGTACTGGCCCCTTCCGCCCGATTGTTTCTTGTACTTACCCTGCACCCGAGTCTTTCCCTTGATGGTTTCCTTGTAAGGCACTTTGGGGGTCGTCAGATGGACTTCGACACCGAATTTTCTTTTAAGCTTTTCGATGGTTATCTCGATGTGAACCTGGCCCATGCCAGACAGGATGATTTCCTTCGTCTGGTCGTCACGGTGAAAGGAAATTGATGGGTCTTCCTCTACAAGCCGGTTCAGGGACGTCATTATCTTGTCCTCGTCTCCCTTTGTCTTGGGCTGGACTGCGAACGACATGATCGGGGGAAGAGGAGAAAGTTTTTCATAAATTATTGGGGCCTTCTCGTCGCACATCGTATCACCGGTAGTTGTCTCTTTGAGCTTAGCGACAGATGCGATGTCGCCGGGGACAATAGACTCGGCCGTTTTCTGGACTTTTCCTTCCAGATAGGAAATGTTACCGAAACGCTCCGTAATCTTTTTCGAGGGGTTGTAAAATACTGAGTCGGAAGTCGCCGTTCCGGAATACACCCGGAAGATGGTAAGTCTTCCGGCATAAGGATCAGCTATGGTTTTGAAAACGAATCCGGAGAAGGGCGAAGCAGGATCGGGCATCCTTTCCTCGACCGTGTCAGTTCCGGGTTTCTTGCCCCTTGCTTGACCGCGGTCCACAGGAGAGGGGAGAAAGCGGATAATCATATCCATGAGAGGTCTAATGCCGATGTTTTTTAATGCCGATCCGCAGATCACCGGGATAAGGTCGCCGGAATTGACGCCTTTTCGGATTCCTGCCTTCAATTCTTCGGGCTCGAGATCCCCTTTCTCCAGGTAGCGGTCCATCAGGCCCTCTTCGCATTCGGCGACATCCTCAACCATGGTTTCTCTCTGTCGAGCGGCTGCCTCCTTCAGGGTATCCGGGATGTCCTCTGTTTTGAAGTTGCCTTTCGTTTCATCGAAGATAAGAGCCTTCATTGCAATGAGATCAATCAGCCCCCTGAATTTATCCTCGCTGCCTATGGGCAGGTAAAGAGGTGTGATCTTTCGTCCAAAGGTGCTTTTCACGCTGTCAAGGGAACGAACGAAATCGGCACGCTCACGGTCCATCTTGTTTATATAAATAAGCCTCGGGAGAGAGAAACGGTCTGCGTATTCCCATACTTTTTCCGTCTGAAATTCAACGCCTCCTACCGCGTCGATAACTATGAGGACACTGTCAACCACTCGCAGACTGTTCAGGGTGTCAGTGGCGAAATTAGAATCACCAGGTGTATCAACAATATTAACCTTGCCCTTTTCCCATTCGAAGAAATTAACTGAGGCATTTATGGAAATGTGACGCCTTTGTTCCTCGGGCTCGAAATCCATGCTGGACGTACCATCATCCACCCTGCCCAGGCGATCGGTTTTTCCCGAAACATAGAGAAATGACTCGCAGAGGGACGTCTTTCCTGTACCACCGTGCCCCACCACGGCCACATTTCTTAGTTGATTAGATTCATATTTCGCCATACTTTCTCCTTTCCGCTCAAGGGAAGAACTTTCATTTATTTTAAGATGAGTCGTTTAACTTAATCGAGAAATCAAAGTCAAGTTAATTTTGGGGAAAAGACAGATTCCTTGACAGATAATTTCTTTTAAAGTATAAATACTTCCTTTTTCTATAAAGACTGAATGCCCGATATTCCCGGCGCATTGCAGAACGAAACCTTGGTTGAACGGGAAGTTTGGGTAGGGAAGGCAGTACAAAAGATGAAAATTCGAAAGATTCTCATAGCAAACCGCGGTGAAATTGCGCTTAGGATTATCAGGACCGTGAAAGAACTGGGTCTCGACGCCGTAGCGGTTTACGAGAAGCCGGACAGTGAGGCCTATTTTCTTCGCTTCGCCGATGAGGCGGTCATGATCGGCGACGGACCTCGAAAAGATTATCTTAATATAGAGAAGATATTATGGGCGGCGCGCAACACTGGTGCGGACGCCATCCATCCCGGCTATGGTTTTCTCGCTGAAAACGCCGATTTTTCCGAGGCCTGCGAAAAGGCAGGGATTATATTCATCGGACCGCCGCCGAAGGTTATACGAGATCTAGGAAACAAGGTAGTGGCAAGAGAGATCATGGAGCGGGCCGGGATTCCATTTATAGCTGGTACAAAAAACCTGCCACGCGGTGAAGAAGGAATGCAGGCAGCTCTATCATTTGCGAAATCCGTCGGGTTTCCAGTTATGCTCAAGGCTTCATCGGGAGGCGGGGGACGAGGAATACGCAAGGTTCAGAACGAGACGGAGCTCAGGTCACAGCTTCCCATGGCAAGGGCCGAGGCCCTTTCTGCCTTTAACGACGACAATATTTACATAGAAAAGTTCATAGAATCGCCACGGCATGTTGAGATTCAGATTCTCGCGGATCGTTACGGACATACAATCCACCTCGGCTCCAGGGATTGCTCTATTCAAAGGAGGCACCAGAAACTGCTTGAGATTGCACCGGCGGATCTCCCGCCCGATGTGATCGAGGCAATGCACCAGACCGCAATACGGGCCGCTCAAGAGGCCAGCTACGTAAACGCGGGAACCGTCGAGTTCCTAGTGGACCCTAAAACACATCAATTCTGGTTCATGGAGGTTAATACGAGGCTTCAGGTTGAACACACGGTCACCGAAATGCTGACCGGAGTGGATATAGTCCGTCAGCAAATCATGATTGCCGAAGGAAACCGTCTCGAAATACCGAAAGAACGTGTTCAGCTCACAGGAAGGGCTATACAGGTGAGGATCAATGCCGAGGACCCCAAAAACAACTTCATGCCCGAGGGAGGAAAGAGGGTTGAGGTTTATCAGTCGCCTGGCGGTCCCGGTATCAGGCTGGATGGTATTGTTTACCAGGGCTACAAGATCCCGACCGATTACGATTCACTGCTGGTAAAATTAACGGTGAGGGGATATCAGTGGGAACCGACGGTCCAGAGGCTTAAAAGAGCGCTTAACGATTTTCTCATCGTTGGACCAAAGACAACCATTCCATTCTATCTTGCAATTTGCGATGAGCCTGACTTCAGGCGGGGATATTTCGACACTGCTTATCTTGAAAAACATCCCGACATTTTCAATTATCCAGAACCGGAACGGGAGATCGCGAGGCTCGCAAAGTTGATAGCTGAGATACATTCGAAAAAAATTAATCCCTATGCTGCATGAGAAAAAGTAAAACAAATATTTATTGCTGAAAAACGATAGAAAGACCTCTTCGGGAGTTTCAGAGTCATGAAGATATCGAAGGAGATTTTGAACGAGCGGATAACGCCGGCCGAATTCAGGGAACGCGGAGCCGCCTATGTGCTCGACAAACTGAGAAATGCCAGGGGATTTTATCTCACAAATACTGAGAGAGATCTGTCCCAGTCCGACTTCAAGAACCGTATTATGCCTCACACTCAGCTCCTTGTAGCGTCTGAGCGTAACGCGGCGGGTTTTTTTTCCATTGAGATTTCAGGAGGCGCTTCAGTTCATGTCGACATGCTGAGAAAGCAGATTGACCCCCTGGAAAAGCTGGAAATCCTGAGCAGCGCTATGCCGGATACGCTTTTCCAGACGCTCTGCCGGGGGATAAATCTTTTCGGTTACCGTCCATATCCGGAAAATGTAATACGCCTGACCGTTCAGAGTTTCGCAAGATACATTCAGGTGTGGCGGGTTTTCGATTTTCTGAATTACATTCCCAATATGATTCCCGTGTTCGAGGAAGTGAAGGCGGCAGGCTGCATCCTCGAACCGTCAATATGCTTTTCGACCGGTCCGGAACATACCGACGAATTTTACGTAAAAAAGGTCGGGGAAATCATAGATGTGACGGGAGAGGAAATAATTCTTTGCATAAAGAATCATGCCGGGCTTGGAACGCAGAAAAGGATCGGAGATCTCGTCAGGGCCATTCTGCAGAAATTCCCCGGACTCATTATTCACTACCACGGCCACAACACCGACGGAAACGATATCGGCCGTTCCGTTGAGGCAGTACGCAACGGCGCCCGGATAGTGAACGGAGGCGACCACGCCTTCACGGGATTTTACGGACCGCCGCCGCTGCTGACTATAATCGATACGCTTGAAGATTACGGTCATCATGCCATGGGCATAGACCGCCAGGCCATCATAGACACCTCGAACCGTCTCAGACCCGAACGGGAATATTACCGTGAGTTCGAGTCGCAGTTTCTCGGTTTTGACCCGACTGTGCAGATTCACAAACTTCCCGGTGGTGCGACAGGTTCCAGTTTTGAGCAGGCTGTCAAGGGCGGGTTCCTTCATCTTATGCCCAGGATGCTTCAGGAAGAGCTTCCGAAAGTACAGGTTGAACTCGGTAATTGGTGGAGCGTAACGCCCGGTTCGCAGATTCTCTGGACCACGGCTGTGAACAATGTCCTTAAGGGAGCGCGTTACAAAGATGTAAACGACGATCTCAAAAACCTCCTTCTTGAACGGTACGGGGAATTTCCCTTTTATAAGCCTGCAGACTGGATTTACGAATCGATTTTCGGGAAAGACTGGAAAAAGATCGTCGAACGTGAAGGCGGCTATCAGAAAATTGAGGATATCGATATCGATATAGAGAGAAGGGTACTGGAACATCGACTCGGAAGGAAGGCGACGGACAACGAGCTTGTGCTCTATCTGCAACACCCGAACGACGCGGTTAGTTTTTTCAAATTTCAGGAAAAGTTCGGCAAGACGTGGGCGCTGCCTCCGAAAATCTGGTTCCACAGAGGTGGTTTCAACCTCGGGGATCGATTTGAGTTTTCCGATGCTTATGGAAAGCTTCACAGCATCGAGATAGGACCCCAGCGAAGGACCAAGGCCGGTGATTTCATCACCTATGTCGTAATCGATCATCACACGGAACCCATTCTCACGGTGATGGAGGAGGATTCAAAGCGCGAGAAGGCAAAACCAGTGCTTTCCGCAAAGGAAATAGCCGCTCTGGCTAAATCAGGTGATGTCCGTTCGCCGATAAAGGGAACAGTTAATGAAGTTCCTGCGAGTACAGGAAGCGATGTTGCAGCGGGTGAGGTTCTGGTCGTTCTCGAGGCTATGAAGATGCTGACCAACATACTCTCAGAGGTCAATGGCAAAATCACAGAGGTTTTCGTGTCGCCCGGTGATGCCATCGATATCGGCGATCCGCTGGTCCAGATCGCGCTTCCCGGTTAAGTTAAAGCGCTCCTGGCCTTTGCAAGGTCTTCAGGTGTAAAATTATGCCGGAACTTCCAGAAGTCGAAACCCTGTGCCGCCAGCTCAATACGGTGCTGGTAGGTTCTAAATTACGATCTTTTGAAATTGAGGATCCTAAAATACCGGAAATTCCCATAAAGGCGGGAAGTCGGGTATGCTCGGTAAGGCGGAGCGGAAAAGCGGTATTAATTAATTTCAAAAACGCGTCATCAGTCATAATTAAACTCCGGATGACAGGACGTCTTTTATGGACAGTGGATCCTAAGCGTTTTTCGCACAGCCGGTGCATTTTCGTATTCGACACAGGAAGTGTTCATCTTGCCGATCCAAGGAGATTTGCAACTATTTCAATTCTGGATACAGCGCAAGATAAAAAATCAATAGTCGATCCCCTGATAGTCGATGATTCAAGGGAGTTAATGGAAAGGTCGGCGGGCAGGCGTCTTCCCATCAAGAGTTTTCTTATGGATCAGCATACCATAGGTGGCATTGGAAACATTTATGCCTGCGAGGCTCTGCATATGGCTGCGATAAGCCCTTGGAGAAGAGCCTGCGATCTTGACGGGCGTCAGTGGAAGCGTCTCGCAAAGTCGCTTAAAAAAATTCTTGAAAAAGCTATAGAGTGCCGCGGTACGACGGTCTCGGATTGGGCGGACCTGTTCAACCGGCCGGGTACTTATCAGAAACATTTGAGGGTCTATGGACGGGAAGGAGAACCATGCCCGAGATGCGGGGCACCGGTTATAAGGACGCTGCTCGGGGGAAGAGCCACTTTTTTCTGTACCTCCTGTCAGGAAACGTAGTGATAACTGATGAAAGGAGAAACTGAAATGAAGAAATATGAATGCACCGTATGCGGTTACATTTATCAACCGGAAGAGGGGGACAGAGAAGGCGGAATCAAACCTGGAACAAGCTTTGAAAATATTCCGGATGACTGGACCTGCCCGATCTGCGGAGCAGGTAAAGACATGTTTGACGAAGTATCCGAATAGCATCAACGGAACGGGAAAAAATTACTCTCAATATTTCAAGCGTATAAACATAGGTCTCGAGTTTGCGGTGAATCAAACCTTGACAAGCACGGTTTTTATGGTAAATTGCGATAGCGCATTTGCCTTGTCATTGCCTGAAAGACAAAAACTGTACGGAAGGAGATGAAGTGGCAAAGGATGTTCTTTCCGGAGTGAGATTTTATATCCGATATATCTCCTCCCTTCTCCAGATCTCAATCATCAAGGCATACGACGTTGGTGCCTCCGTGCTGTCTCGAATTAGGGAAATCCGGGGAAAAATGTCCGGGTTCCTCAGGGCGTCAATGGATCATTACACAGTTCTCATTGTTCCTCAGAAGAAGAGTTCCGTAAAAAAGATCAGTGCATCGAGCAGCGCTGTCCGGATTGCTATGATAGCGGCAATGATCGTTTCGGTATCGATAATTTATGTCTTTTACGAATACCTGTCAGCAAAAAGAGATGATTTAGAGCTAAATTATTTGCGGAAGCTTTCAGCAGCCCAGAAAGAAGAGATCGAGAGAATATCATCGAAGATAGGATATTTTGAAAAAAAGCTCGAGAGCCTGAAAGAATATGACCAGCAGATCAGGTCCATGGCCGACATGGTTGTAAATGACAGAAAGAATAAGAAAGAATACCGTGGCGTAGGAGGACCTTCGGCAGATCATGATTCACGGATTCTTCCGGGAAATGATGCGGTAATAATCGGCGGCATCGGCAAGAGCATGGACCGGCTGATAGAGGAAGCGTCCAGACAGGAGCGCAGCTTCCGCGAAATCGTCGATTTTCTCGAGAAGAGGAAATCGATTCTGGCTCGGACGCCCTCCATATGGCCTGTAGAGGGATGGGTTACTTCCGGATTCGGAATGAGGCATTCTCCTTTCTCCGGAAGGAAAGAATTTCACGGCGCCCTTGACATTGCGGCAAGAAGCGGAAAGCCCGTACTAGCACCTGCGGACGGAATCGTTTCGGAGATTGAGCATCGATCGGATCTTGGAAACACTCTTTCAATAGATCATGGAAACGGGATAACAACCTCGTATGCGCACATGTTGAGATGCAATGCATCGATCGGGCAGAGCGTTCGGAGAGGCGATGTGATAGGATATGTGGGAAGTACAGGCAGAAGCACGGGTCCTCACCTTCACTATGTTGTTCAGATAAACGGCATACCCGTGAATCCCCGTACTTATCTGCCCTGATGACAAGACGGGGAACCAAGCAGTCGAAACAAAAACGGACAATGTGATGAAATTCCGGTAAGTGCTTACCGGTTTTTTTTTAGGCGGTGGATGATGTTCGGTTATCTTTTAAAGAAAATAATTGGAAGCAAGAATGATCGAGAGCTTAAGCGTTATTCGGTGATTCTGGAAGAAATTAACCGCCTCGAAGACTCGATCAGGAAATTGACGGATGCGGAGCTTTATTCAAAGACAGCGGTGTTCAGAGATAAACTGTCGCAGGGAGCCGAACTAGATGACATTCTGCCGGAGGCCTTCGCTGTGGTAAGAGAGGTGGCGAGTAGAACCGTGGGAATGAGACCGTTCGATGTGCAGATAATCGGCGGGCTCGTTCTTCATGAAGGAAAGATAGCCGAGATGAAAACAGGGGAAGGAAAGACGCTTGCTGCGACCATGCCCGTTTATCTCAACGCGCTTACAGGGCGCGGCGTTCACGTGGTAACCGTAAACGACTATCTTGCCCGCCGTGACGCTGAGTGGATGGGACCGATTTACAAATTTCTCGGACTATCCGTCGGTGTGATTGTGCACGGTCTTGATGACGATGAGAGGCGGGAAGCGTATAACGCAGATATCACTTACGGAACAAACAACGAGTTCGGCTTCGACTATCTCCGGGACAACATGAAATTCAGTCTAGAGGACTACGTCCAGAGGGATTTCAATTATGCGATAGTCGACGAGGTGGACAGCATTCTCATCGATGAGGCGAGAACACCGTTGATTATATCAGGTGCAGCGGATGAATCTACAGACAAGTATTACAAGATAAATCAGATCATTCCGCGCCTTCAGAAGAACCGTGATTACACGGTGGACGAAAAGAGCCGGACAGTCGTACTGACTGATCAGGGTGTTGCCCACACCGAAAGGCTTCTTAAGATTCCAAATCTATATGATCCGAGAAACATTGAAATCCTTCACCATGTCAACCAGGCGCTCAAGGCTCACAATCTTTTTAAACGAGACGTTGATTATCTTGTCAGAGACGGGCAGGTGATCATCGTAGACGAATTTACAGGACGCGTCATGCCAGGCAGACGATACAGCGACGGTCTGCATCAGGCCCTTGAAGCCAAGGAACATGTCAAGATAGAGAGAGAGAATCAGACTCTTGCCAGCATTACATTCCAGAATTACTTCCGGATGTATGAAAAACTGGCAGGAATGACGGGAACTGCCGACACTGAGGCGCAGGAATTCAAGGAGATATATAATCTCGATGTAGTTGTCGTGCCAACTAACATGCCGATGATCCGTGAAGATATGCCCGATGTAGTCTACAAAACGGAACAGGAAAAATTCAAAGCGGTCATTCGCGAGATCAAGGAGCTTCACCAGAAGGGTCGCCCGGTTCTTGTAGGAACGATTTCGATCGAGAAATCCGAGATACTGAGCAAGCTGCTGAAAAAGGAAGGCATAAAGCACCACGTTCTGAATGCAAAACATCATGAAAAAGAGGCGGAAATCATCGCACAAGCGGGGCAGAGGGGCGCAGTTACCATCTCGACAAATATGGCGGGAAGGGGCACGGATATAAAACTCGGACCCGGCGTTGCGGAACTTGGCGGTCTCCATGTGCTCGGGACGGAAAGACACGAAAGCAGGCGCATCGACAATCAGCTGCGGGGCCGATCAGGCAGGCAGGGTGACATGGGATCATCGAGATTCTATCTGTCCCTCGAAGATGATCTACTGAGAATATTCGGAGCAGAGAAAATCTCGGCCATCATGGACCGGGTTGGATTCGAAGAGGACCAACCGATCGAACACAAGTTGATATCACGCGCTATAGAGAATGCACAGAAGCGAGTCGAGGGACAGAATTTCGATATCCGCAAGCATCTTCTTGAATACGACGATGTAATGAATCAGCAACGCCAGCTGATTTACGGTCAGAGAAGAGAGGTGCTCGGAAGCGATGATCTTCGACCGTATCTTGACGAGATTATGGAGGAGGTTGTCGATGACCTTCTTGACCGGCATATCGATGAAAAAGCGCACCCTGAAGACTGGGACATTCAGGGAGTGGAAGACGGGGTTTTAAAACAATTTTCTCTCAGGCTTCAATTGAAAGAGATGAGGGAAGACGGAGCTGGGAGGTCAGCGCTGAGAGAGCGCATTCTTTCGGCCGTGAGATCTCATCTGCAGGAGAAAGAAAAGACGTTCGGCAAGCCCCTAATGGATTATCTTTTGAGGTTCATTATGCTTCAGTCCATAGATACTCATTGGAAGGACCACCTTCTGGACATGGATCATCTCAAAGAAGGTATCGGGCTTCGGGGATATGGGCAGAAGGATCCGAAACGTGAGTATCAGAGGGAAGGGTACGAAATGTTTCTGGACATGAGCGCTCGTATCAGGGAAGATATACTGGAAAAGCTGTGCATGGTCCAGATTCAGCAGGAAGCCGAATGGCCCGCTTCGAGTAATGATCAGAAACAGGACTTTATCACGAACCGCGGGGGAGAATCTTCTGAAGCAAAAAGCGTCAGTCGGGAAGGACAGAAGAAGATCGGCCGAAACGACCCATGTCCTTGCGGCAGCGGGAAAAAATACAAGAAATGCTGCGGTAGGTAAAGAAATTAGAGCGATGAAGATTTTCTTGTGAGGAGAATATGACGGAAGATAGGAACAGTATCGTCGTCCCTGGATTTCTCGCAAACGGAATCCAAGCAGGGATCAAGGAAGACGGCAGGATGGACCTTTCGCTGATTTATTCACTTAAGCCATCGTCAGCCGCAGGTGTCTTCACTACAAACGCCTTCAAGGCCGCTCCCGTAATTCTTGACATGGATCGACTGAGAAACGGAAAGGCGCAGGCAATCATCGCGAACAGCGGAAATGCAAATGCGGCAACCGGGAAACAAGGCCTCCGCGATGCCAGGGCAATGACGAGGTACGCGGCATCTGCACTCAAGGTTCCTGAATCTCTGGTTCTGGTGGCCTCTACAGGCATAATTGGCAGGAGACTTCCGATCGAGAAAATCAGAACTCATGTCGGTCCGCTAGTCAGAGGCTTGCGGCCGTCTGGAATAGCCGATGCGCTGCAGGGAATCATGACTACCGATCAATTCCCCAAAATAGAATATAGGAAACGCAGCATCGGAGGGAAAGAGATCACCATCTGCGGTATAGCCAAAGGCGCAGGCATGATCGAGCCATGCATGGCGACCATGCTTTCATTTATAATGACTGACGCATCCGTGGACAGTACAGAACTGAAGAGATCACTTGTCCGGGCGGTTGATGTAAGCTTCAACGCTATCTCAGTGGACGGGTGCATGAGCACTAACGATACGGTCATTCTTATGGCAAACGGATCAGCCGGGAACATGCGAATGACCCGGAGGTCAGGGAATCTATCGTTGTTTCAGCAAACCCTTGACGAAGTTCTCTGCGGGCTTGCCCTTGCGATCGTCAGGGATGGCGAGGGGGCGACAAAAGTTATCGCGGTGACGGTCGAGGAAGCCCGTTCGCGGGAAGAGGCAAGACGTGTCGCGTTTTCCGTTGCACGTTCCAACCTCGTTAAGGCGGCTTTTTTCGGTAAGGATCCAAACTGGGGAAGAATAATCTCCGCTATCGGAGCGTCAGGGGTCTCAGTTTCAGTCGACCGCGTCAGGCTCTATTTCGACAACGTGGCTCTATTCAGAAAAGGTCGGAGCGTCAATACAGATCCGGAAAAATTGAAAGCCATAATGGAAAAGCAATATATTCAAGTACTTGTAAGGCTAGGGCAGGGCAGGGCAGCTTTCTCCGCCTTTGCATCCGATCTTACCTACGATTATGTTAAAATCAACGCCCATTACCACACCTGAAGCCCTCAAGCTTTTTTAATTGCCAGATTTTAGATTGTTTTTGCCTTGAACTATTGAACTGATTGTGTTATGAGGCTGCGCGACTACACACATTTCCCGATCGCGGCGGGGTTGCTTCCCTCGAGAAGTTCCGACGCGGCATGACGGAGATGGAGGAAAAAACAAAAGAGGAGGAATATTTATGGCCACTGTTTCAATGAAATTGCTGTTGGAGTCGGGGGTTCACTTCGGTCACCAGACCAACAAATGGAACCCAAAGATGAAGCCCTACATCTTCGGGGCAAGGAACGGTATTTATATCATCGATCTTCAGCAGACTGTGGAATACTTCACAACCGCCTACAAATTTGTATGCGATACGGTCGCGGAAGGAAAAGAGATTCTTTTTGTCGGCACAAAGAAACAGGCGCAGGAATCCATTAAAGTGGAAGCCGAAAGGGCGGGGATGCCTTACGTCAATCAAAGGTGGCTCGGCGGGATGCTGACGAACTTCATGACCATAAAAAAGAGCATTGATCGCCTGAATCAGCTGGACAGGATGTTTGCCGACGAGAGCATACTAGCTTTTCCTAAAAAGGAGGTGCTGGGACTCAGGAAGGAGAAGGAGAAACTCGAGAAGGTTCTGGGCGGCATCCGTTCGATGAACGGACTTCCTGGAGCACTTTTCATTGTAGACCCGAAAAAGGAAATGATAACGGTAAGGGAGGCGAGGAAACTTTCGATACCGATTGTGGCTATTGTTGACACGAACTGCGATCCGGACCTGATTGATTACATCATTCCTGGAAACGATGACGCTATCCGTGCAATCAAGCTTTTCTCGTCCAGGATAGCCGACGCCGTCTTGGAAGGAAAGGCGCGGCAGGAGGAGAAGCTTCAGGCCGATAAAGACAAGGAATCCGGAGACGCTGGTACTTCAACTTCGGCAGAGAATGAAACCGATATTCCAGAAAGTATAGAGACAAAAGAATCGGCCCCCGCGGAGTAGCTTGTTGCTTCAACAATGTTATTGAATAAATTCGTTAACCCCCATAATAGCGAGGAGGTAGAAAATTGAATATAACGGCAGCAATGGTAAAAGAACTGAGAACAAAGACCGGGGCCGGCATGATGGACTGCAAAGAGGCCCTTGCTGATTCAAAAGGTGATTTCGATAAAGCGGTGGAATACCTTCGGAAAAAAGGGATGTCCGCGGCTACAAAGCGTTCATCCAAGGCTACGAAAGAAGGAACCATTGCCTCATACATTCACATGCAGGGCAGACTCGGGGTGATGGTAGAGGTCAACTGTGAAACTGATTTTGTGGCGAAAACCGATGATTTCAAGAATCTCGCAAAAGATATCGCCATGCACATAGCCGCGACAAATCCAACTTACGTATCTGCCGATCAGATCCCTGAAGATGTTATTGCAGTGGAGAAGGACATCTACAGGACCCAGGCATTGCAGGAAAAGAAGCCCGAGAAAATATGGGACAAGATCATAGATGGCAAGCTGAAGAAATATTACGAGGAGGTATGCCTTCTGGATCAGAAATTCATTAAAAATCCCGATATATCTGTCGGCACCCTCATAAATAATCTAATAGCGAAAACGGGCGAAAACATCATTGTTAGAAGATTTGCAAGGTTTCAGCTCGGCGAAGAATTAAAAAAATAGGACTCGGTGCGCGATGGCTGATAGGCCATTATATAAGCGCGTTCTTCTCAAGCTCAGCGGCGAGGCTCTGAAGGGCAAAAGCCCGGGAGGCGGTATAGACGCGGGCGTATTATTATTCATTGCCGAAGAGATCCGCAGCATAATAAAACTCGGCGTCCAGATTGGAATTGTCGTCGGCGGCGGGAATATTTTCCGCGGACTTGAAGGAGACTCCCGCGGTATTGACAGGCACTCTGCGGACTACATGGGAATGCTTGCCACAGTCATCAACAGCATCGCGCTGCAGAATGTTCTGGAAAACGCAAAAATACCGACCCGAGTTCAGACCGCAATAGAAATGCGGGAGATTGCCGAACCGTTTATCATCCGTAAAGCGCTGCGTCATATTGAAAAAGGGAGGGTGGTGATATTCGCAGCCGGTACGGGCCATCCCTATTTCTCGACAGACACAGCCGCTGCCCTGAGGGCAATTGAGATCCGCGCGGACGTGTTACTGAAGGCAACCAAAGTTGACGGCGTATACGATAAGGACCCTGTCATTTATCCCGATGCCAAGATATTCAAAAGAATAAGTTATATTGATGTATTATCAAGAAATCTTAAAGTTATGGATTCAACATCAATCTCTCTTTGCCGGGATAATAATCTTCCATTAGTAGTCTTCAATCTTGAAAAGAAAGGGAATATAAAAGGGGTTGTTTTGGGAAAGCCCATCGGAACGCTGATCGGGAGTTAATTAAATGAAAGACAGGATAATAAAAGAACTTAAGACCCGAATGGAAAATACTATTCAATCGCTGGAGAAGTCTCTCGGCAAAGTCAGAACAGGCAGGGCATCGCTTTCTCTGCTTGACGGAATAAAGGTCGAGTACTACGGTGCAACTACGCCTCTGAACCAGGTCGCATCCCTGTCCATTCCTGACAGCAGGCAGATAGTAATTTCACCTTGGGATGCGGGCGCAATCGGAAACATAGAGAAAGCCATCCAGAAATCAGAGCTGGGTTTGATGCCGAATAATGACGGAAAGCTTATAAGGATACAGATTCCGCCGCTGACGGAAGAAAGGCGAAGGGAACTTGTTAAAATTGTTAAAAAAATGGGAGAGGAAACAAAAGTCCGACTGAGAAATGAAAGGCGGGAAGCAAACGAACAATACAAGGCTCTTAAGAAGGACAACAAGATTTCTGAAGACGAACAGTTCAAGTACCAGGGAGATGTGCAGAAGCTAACTGATGAATACATCAAGAAAACGGACATCGTTCTCGCAGCCAAGGAAAAAGAGATCATGGAGATCTGATGTTTACCGCATCTGATGATGGTTTTAAAAGGTGGGAGCCAGAGGGCTCCCTATTTGTTTATTCTGTCGAAATAGCCATTTGCATGCGTCATTGCTTTCCTTGAAAATCAACGAAGGCTGTGGTAATGACGACCAAATTGGATTCACATTTTAAGAGCATGAAAAGAATCGATCCAAGAAAACTGCCGAGGCATATTGCCGTCATCATGGACGGCAACGGCCGATGGGCGAAGAAACACAATCTTCGGAGAATAGCCGGACACAGGGAGGGCGCAAAATCGGTCAGAGTGATAGTTGAAGCCTGCCGTGAGATCGGAATAAAGTACCTTACCCTGTATGCCTTCTCGGTTGAGAACTGGATGAGGCCGTCTCCGGAAGTGCGTGCACTCATGAACCTTCTCGCAAGATATCTACGGGAAGAGGCGGAAACGATGATTCGCAACGACATCCGCCTCAATACTATAGGGCAGATGGAACGTTTACCGGAGAAGGTGCAAAACTTTCTAATGAAAACAATGGATGCAACAAGTAGTTGCAATGGCATGGTTCTGACGCTGGCCCTGAGTTACGGGGGGCGCGATGAAATAGTCCGGGCTACAGGTAAAATTGTGAAAAGAATCTCAGAGGGAATTATAAAACCCGGCGAACTGTCGATCGAGAGTTTTTCCGATCATCTCGATACGGCTGGAATACCTGATCCGGACCTTCTCATCCGAACCAGCGGCGAATACAGGTTGAGCAACTTTCTTCTCTGGCAGGCCGCCTATTCGGAACTTTATTTTACGGATGTCCTTTGGCCGGACTTCCGGAGGGAAAACCTGATCGAGGCCATCGTCGACTATCAGAACAGAGAGAGAAGATTCGGGCGCGTAAGCGAGGCCCTTCCGAATGAATGAATCTATTACGCCTCATATGAAGAGATGGCTTACGGGAGTGGTGACGGTCCCAGTTCTTTTCTCCCTGATCTATTTCGGTTCCCCCGTTGTTTTTCTTGTCCTCGTCATTGTGCTGACCGTAGCAGGCGCATTGGAATATAACTCCATGGCATACCGGGATCAGGCAGGATGGGAAAAGACGGCGGGAATCATAGCTGCAGTTGCACTCCCTGTAGCGGCCCATGCAGGCGGTTTTCAGCTGCTCCTCACATTGACCACGCTCGGTTTTCTGTCATTTTTTATTCTCTTTCTCGGCAGCCTCAGGGACACGGCCTCAGACATGTCGCCAATGAAAAACGCCTCGTTCGGCCTGCTTTATATACCACTTCTTATGTCTCATCTCGTTCTAATCAGGGATTTGCCTGACGGGATCGTCTGGATATTTTTCATGATCGTAATCGCCTTTGCGGGGGACATTACGGCTTTCTATGTAGGTCGCAAATACGGAAAAAAGAAACTCCTGCCTCATGTAAGCGCCGGCAAAACGGCTGCCGGGACGCTGGGTTCGGTTGTGGGAAGTGTGATCGGATGCATGATTTTCAAGTCTCTTCTTCTTCCGGACGTTGCAATAATCCATGCAGTTATCATTGGTTTTGTAGGAAATATTCTGGGTGAGCTCGGAGACCTGTGCGAGTCTGTCATCAAGAGAAGCGCCGGGGTAAAGGACTCGGGATTCATTTTTCCGGGGCACGGCGGCGTTCTTGACCGGCTTGACTGCATTCTGTTTATCGCACCTTACCTGTATTATTACAGAATATATGTAATCGAATGATAACCATGCGAAGGATAATGACGGCTTAGAGTGTAAAGAATGACCGTCGGAATGAAGAAAATCGCAATCCTCGGATCCACGGGCTCAATTGGAATAAGCGCGCTGGAGGTCATCGGAGCAAAACCCGACAGGCTTTCCGTTGTCGCCATGTCCGCGGGACGCAACATTGAATTGCTGGAGAAGCAGATACGAAGATACAGACCTGCACTGGCGGCGGTTATTAATGAGGTGGACGCGCTTGCGCTCGCACGATCTCTGGGTAACGAGGTAAAGACTGAAATTGTATGGGGTGAGGAGGGACTCCGGCTGGTGGCTGCGGCTGATGATGCCACGATGGTGCTCTCCGCTATCGTCGGAGCGGCCGGAATGATTCCCACTTTGGAAGCAATAAATGCCGGAAAGGACATCGCGCTTGCGAACAAGGAAACACTCGTCATGGCGGGCGGGCTCGTAATGGAAATAGTGCGCCGGAAAGACATCAGGATTATACCTGTGGACAGCGAACACAGCGCAGTTTTTCAGTGCCTTGAGGGAAACAGAAGACAGGATCTCAAAAGAATAATACTGACCGCATCGGGGGGACCATTTCTCAATCATTCGCCCGAATCGTTGAAAATTGTTACCGCGGCTGACGCGCTTCGGCACCCGAACTGGATAATGGGAAAGAAGATAACAATTGATTCTGCGACCATGATGAACAAAGGCCTAGAGGTCATCGAAGCCCGCTGGCTTTTCGGTCTGAGCATTGACGAGATCAAGGTGTGCATTCACCCGCAAAGCGTTATTCATTCGATGGTAGAGTACGTTGACGGATCAGTCATGGCCCAGCTCGGCGTCCCGGATATGAAAGGTCCGATAGCCTACGCTTTTTCTTATCCGGAACGTTTTCCGGGGATTATTGAACCTGTGGATTTCTTTAAAACGGGCAAACTCGAATTCCTGCGGCCTGATTTCGCGAGATTTCCCTGTCTTAAACTCGCCTATGAAGCGGCGAGAAAAGGTGGTACAATTCCGTGTGCGATGAATGCCGCGAACGAAATAGCTGTGGATGCTTTCCTGTCCGGACGGATCGGATTCACAGACATACCGGAAATAATCGAAAGGGTCATGGCGTCTCATGACGCTCAAGATGCCTCTACAGTCGAACAGATTCTCGAGGCAGACAACCGGGCAAGGTCGGAAGCAAGAAATATTATAGAGGGATATTCTCGGCGATCATGATAGGAATTAACATAATTGCAGTAATAGTCCTGCTCGGCATCCTGATATTCGTTCATGAGCTTGGTCATTTTCTCGCCGCGAAATATGCAGGCGTAGGAGTGCTTAAATTTTCACTTGGATTCGGGCCGCGCGTCGTCGGGAAGAAAGTCGGGGAAACTGAATACTTGATATCCGCTGTACCGCTGGGGGGCTACGTTAAACTTCTCGGTGAGTCGGAAGGGGATGCGGTCGCGCCGGAAGACGAGAAGAGATCATTTCTTAAGCAACCCGTGATCAAGCGGATAGGAATCGTCTCCGCGGGGCCCTTTTTCAATTTTCTTTTTGCAGTCCTTGCCTTCGCAGTGATTTACATGATAGGAGTTCCGGCCCTGACAACCGACATCGGCGGGGTTCAGGAAGGGTCGGCTGCGGAGAAAGCCGGTCTCAAGGAAAATGACAGAATACTTTCCATGAACGGAAAGGAAGTAACAACCTGGGGAGATATCGCAGAGATAATCACGAGGAGCGAAGGGAAGGAAATTGTTCTTCTCATATCCCGCGGGACGGAGACGAGAGAGTTCCGGCTGTCACCCCAGCTCATGAAATCGAAGAATATCTTCGGCGAAGAGGTCGATTCATACCGGATAGGCATTCAATCATCTCAGAAAACAGTCACCAGGCGGCTGAATCCGGCGGCGGCTCTCTGGGAGGGTACCCTGCAGACCTGGGCAATGACGGAGCTCACCGTTTTAAGCGTAGTCAAACTTGTCGAGGGTGTCATCTCCCCCTCGACGCTCGGCGGTCCGATTCTAATCGCCCAGATGGCAGGCGCACAGGTCAAAAAGGGAATCCTGCCTTTTATCTTTTTCATGGCGATACTAAGTGTCAATCTTGGCGTCCTCAACCTTTTGCCAGTACCAGTCCTCGACGGTGGTCATTTGCTCTTCTACATGATTGAACTAGTGACGCGACGTGAAATAAATCTAAAATGGCGCGAGTGGGCACAGCAGGTCGGTTTCGTGCTTCTCATTCTCCTTATGCTGTTTGTTTTTTACAACGATATTATGAGGATTTTCAGCGAATAGAGCATGTTTACCCTGGCTCTCGATACCGCATCAAGAACCGGCGGCGTGGCCCTTTTGAGTGAAAGGGAAATTGTCGGAGAAATAACCTTCCGTACCGACGCCAATCATGCAGAAATCCTTCTGCCCGCCATTGAGTATCTTCTTTCCCTCTGCCGCATACAAGTGAGAGACATCGATTTATTGGCATTTACCTCCGGACCCGGTTCCTTCACCGGCGTGAGAATCGGTGCAAGTACCGTCAAGGGACTCGCACTGGATGGAAGCAAGCAGGTCGCCGCAGTGTCTACTCTGGAGGCTCTGGCGTGGAATGTGTCTCCGTGCGGAATAGACATATGCCCGATGCTTGACGCAAGAAAAAATGAGATATACACCGGGCTTTACAGAACCGGACCGGATGGTTTCCCGGAGGTGAAGGAAACAGAAAGGGTGACGGAGCCGGCAAGTTTTATAAGCCGCCTTGCAGGGGAAGTTATCTTCCTGGGAGACGGTGTGAGGGTCAGCGAAAACATCATAAGAAACCTCTGCCGCGCGAAGGTGCGTTTTGCGCCAGGGCACCTTCAGTTCGTCAGGGCATCGGCCGTGGGGCTCCTGGGCATAGAAAAGTTTCTTCGAGGTCAGACCGAAGATATTATTACCCTCACACCTCGGTATCTTAGACTGTCCCAGGCCGAGGAGGTCAGGAGAAATCGCTTCGGGCGAAGCGAATGAGTTAAACTCATGCCATATCCGGTCTGTGCGCAGTTGACTTTCTTATTCCGATATCATATATAAAAAACAATCCCGGAGGCGCAAAAAGCATGGAAAAGAGAGACGAGGAGCTCATTGCAAAATACCTTGATCAGGACGATGAACTGAGAAAACACGTGGAGGCTCACCGGAGATTCGAGCATTTACTGGAAGATTTCAACCGGAGGGTTTACCTGACTCCTGAAGAGGAAATGGAAAAGAAGAGGATCCAGAAGATGAAGCTTCAGGGCAGGGACAGGATCGATAGAATCCTTTCCAAGTACAGAGAGGTGTAAACGATGCTGCAGAATCTCGGAGGATGGTAATGTCTTCGAGGCAGAGCCTGATAATTGAGGAGGGGTGGCCATTCATCATCCCGCTTCTCATAGCGGGTATTTTCACCGGGTGGCTGGGCTGGTGCTGGATTGCCCTGATATTTTCTTTTCTAACTTTATTTGTTATATGGTTTTTCAGAAATCCAGAGAGGAAAATCCCGGAAGGTGATGAAAACATTGTCTCACCAGCAGACGGAAGGGTTCTCAGGGTGGAGGATGTCTCCGCAGAACCTCTTTGCGAAGGCCCGCGAAAAAAAATAAGCATCTTCATGAATGTGTTCAACGTTCACGTCAACCGGGCCCCATGTTCGGGTAGAATAGAATCAATAAGATATCACCCGGGTCGTTTTCTCTCGGCGGATCTCGACAAGGCTTCAGAGCTCAACGAGAAAAATGCCATTCACATCCGGACTGATTCTGGAATAGACATCCTGACAGTTCAGATCGCCGGCCTGATAGCGAGGCGTATTGTCTGCTGGGTCCAGGAGGGAATGCAAATAAGAAAAGGGGAGCGGTTCGGCATGATCCGGTTCGGCTCAAGGCTTGAGGTGTTCTTGCCTCCTGATTCTGAGATACGGGTCCGCGAAGGTGACCGCGTAAAAGCCGGCGAAACTCTTATAGGATGCATCAAATGAAAACAAGATCGCGCTTCATGTCTGAAATGAGCAAAAGAAAGAAGTTCAATCGCGACAAGATGAAAAAAGGGATTTATGTTCTGCCCAATCTGTTCACGACCGCATCCCTTTTCGCCGGATTCTATGCAATAATCGCAACACTCTACGGGCGGTTTACACACGCCGCCGCGGCGGTTCTGATTGCAATGGTGCTGGACGGCCTGGATGGGAGGATGGCTCGTCTTACCAACACTGTGAGCAAGTTCGGCGCCGAATATGATTCGCTAGCCGACCTTGTCGCTTTCGGCGTGGCACCTGCTCTTCTCGTTTACGTATGGGCCCTTTCAGCATATGGAAAATGGGGCTGGATGACATGTTTTCTTTTTGTGACCTGCGGCGCACTGAGACTGGCCAGGTTCAACGTTCAGATCAATATTATCGACAAGGGTGTTTTCAACGGTCTTCCGATTCCAGCGGCGGCGCTTGTGGTCGCTTCCACTGTGATCCTTCTACACTATCTTGGAATCGAAGGACCCTATCATAATCTCTCTGTTCTTTTTGGGGTGTTCTTTCTGTCCCTTCTGATGGTGAGCAGCATAAAGTTTTACAGCTTCAAGGATGTGCACTATTTCACCCGGAGGCCGTTCATGACCTTCGTTCTGATCATCCTGATCCTGAGTATAGTCATTGTTGAGCCTCAAATCACTATATTCACCTTTGCATTGGGATACGCCCTCTCCGGACCGGTCTGGCTCCTTTACCGACTGGCAAGGCGAAAGGGGGCTCCCGCCCTGCAGGAAGAACCAGAAAGCAAAGAACAGACGGCAAAACCATAGACGACTGAATTCAATACCGGAGTGCGGGATATGCAATCCCGCTGTACCCGAAGGTCGTCGGAGTGATTGTAAATATCAAAAGGACGGTCGTGAATTTATGAGAACCTATCATGTTGCGGTAGTGGGTGCTACAGGTGCAGTCGGCAATGAAATGATCAGCATCCTGGAGGAGAGAAATTTTCCGGTCGGACAAATGACATTGCTCGCCTCTGAAAGATCGCTTGGGAAAGAATTGACCTTCAGGGGTAAGTCAATTCCCGTTAAGGTTTTGAAGGAAGATTCGTTCGCAGGTGTGGAGATAGGTCTTTTCTCCGCAGGAGGCGGTGTGAGCCAGAAATTTGCTCCGATCGCCGCGCGGGCAGGCTGCGTTGTCGTAGATAATACAAGCGCATTCCGCATGGATCCGGAAGTACCGCTTGTAGTTCCGGAGGTCAACGCGGGAGACATAGCCGGTTACAAGAAAAAGGGAATCATAGCAAACCCGAATTGTTCAACCATCCAGATGGTAGTGGCGCTTAAACCGATTCACGATGCTGCTAAGATAAAGAGGATTGTTGTGTCGACATACCAGGCCGTATCGGGTACCGGGAAAAAAGCCATGGATGAACTCATGCATCAGACAAGGGATATATTGAATTTCAAGGAACCCGTCAGAGAGGTGTATCCGCATCAGATTGCATTCAATTGTCTGCCGCATATCGACGTTTTTCTTGAAAACGGATACACCCGGGAAGAAATGAAAATGGTCAATGAGACGAAGAAGATCATGGGTGACGCAAGCATCCGGGTTACTGCAACGACAGTGAGGGTTCCCGTGTTCAGAGGACATTCGGAATCGGTCAACATAGAGACGGAGAATAAGATCACTGCCGATGAAGTCAGGAAACTGCTTGCCGCGGCACCCGGCGTAAAACTCGTTGACGTTCCGGACAAAAGAGAATACCCGATGCCGATAGACGCCGCAGGGAAGGACCTCACGCTGGTAGGGCGGATTCGGGAGGATGAGTCTATCGCCAATGGGATAAACTTGTGGGTAGTCTCGGATAATCTCAGAAAAGGGGCCGCCCTGAACGCTGTTCAGATCGCCGAGATGCTGATCAGCGACTACTTGCAGTAACATGAGAATAATAGGAGGTAAGGCTAAGGGAAGAAAAATTGCATCCCCGGCAGGTCGAAAAATAAGGCCGACTTCAGACAGCATCAAAGAGTCGCTCTTTAATCTCCTTCCGACTATGGAAGGACTTCGATTTCTGGATCTATTCGCTGGCACCGGGAGTGTAGGCATGGAGGCGATGAGCCGGGGAGCCGCAAGAACCGTCTTCGTCGATTGTAGCGGAATCTGTGTAGAGGCAATTGAGGGGCATATAAGGCGTTTCGGACTCAGCTGTTATGAGTGCCTGACGATGACAGCGGAGCGGGCGATTCAAATGCTTTCAGGGCGTGAAGAATGTTTCGACATTATTTTCATGGACCCGCCATACGATGAAGGCTTTGTGGAGAAGACGCTCTGTCAGATAAGCGACACGCGCATACTTGCAAAGGACGGGGTGATTGCCGTTCAGCATTCGACGAGGGAATCGGATGTTGCACAGCTCCGATCGATAATGCTGATTAATAAAAGACGCTACGGTGACAACGTGCTGTCCTTCTGGAAATGGAGATAAAAAAGCATGGTAACGGAGAAAACAGCGGTTTATCCAGGTTCATTCGACCCCATAACAAACGGGCATCTCGACATCATCAGGCGGGGTCTTCGTTTCTTCGACAGGATGATAATTCTTGTCGCATACAATCCAAACAAGAAGGGGCTCTTCACCGTTGAGGAGAGAATGGAACTAATTCGCGAGGTTGTCGGCGGAGATCAGAGAATAACGATCGACAGTTCGCCGGGGCTTCTCGTCGACTATGTAAAGTCTGTGGGAGCCAATGTGGTGTTGAGAGGTCTAAGGGCCCTTTCGGACTTTGAGTATGAATTTCAGATGGCACTCATCAACCGTCGACTTAACAGAGAGATAGAAACCGTCTTTCTCATGACGGGCTATAAATGGTTTTATACCAGCTCACAACTGATTAAGGAAGCCGCGAGCCATGGCGGATCAGTCAGGGGACTCGTGCCGGATGTAGTGCTGCACAGACTGGAGGATAAATTCGGGTATAGACTGAACTCGGGGGACAATAAATGATGAAGCTGGCTTCTCGAGTGGGGAAGATAAAACCGTCGCCGACCCTCGCCATTACTGCGAGAGCCCAGGCCATGAAAGCGAGTGGACGTGACATCATAGGATTCGGGGCAGGAGAACCCGATTTCGACACGCCGATTCATATAAAGCAGGCCGCGATACGTGCACTTGATGCGGGATTCACGAAATACACTCCGGTCGGAGGCATTGATGAACTAAAGGATGCAATCGCGGCCAAACTAAGCAGCGAAAACCGTCTCGAATACAAACGTTCAGAGATTTTCGTTTCCTGTGGAGCGAAGCACACGCTTTTCAATATTGCTCAGGTTCTTTTCGAGGAAGGAGACGAGGTTCTGATCCCGGCCCCGTACTGGGTGTCCTATCCGGACATTGTAGTGCTTACGGGCGCGACTCCGGTGATAATCCAGACAAGAGAATCTGAAGGTTTCAAGCTGAGGCCTGGAGATGTCAGTTCCCGCATTACAGCGCGGACAAAAGCCCTGATACTGAACAGTCCGTGCAATCCGACAGGTGTCGCCTATACCGCGAGCGAGCTTGCAGAACTTGCCGGAGAGATAGAAAAAAGCGGTATACTGATAATTTCCGATGACATCTATGAAAAAATACTTTACGACGGTCTTTCCTTTTCTAACCTGGCAATGGTGAGCAGGGAAATCAGAAAGAGAACTGTTTTGGTGAACGGTGTGTCCAAGAGCTATGCAATGACAGGATGGCGGATCGGCTATGCCGCTGGGCCCGAGGAGATCATTACAGCAGCCACCGATTACCAGAGTCAGAATACCTCTAACCCTACATCCATCGCGCAGAAGGCTGCCGTTGAGGCCCTGAAGGGCAATCAGGATTCCCTTCCGATTATGGTCGGCGAGTTCCGGAAGAGGCGTGATTTCATTGTCAGCTTTCTAAATGATATCGAGGGTGTGTCATGCATGAACCCGCAAGGAGCTTTTTACGTTTTCCCGAATGTGGCAAAACTGTATGGAAAGAAGCACCGAGGCGCAACCATCGGTTCATCAACGGAATTGTCGGAGTATCTGCTTGAAGAGGCGGAAGTCGCCGTTGTTCCCGGTGCACCCTTCGGGAGCGATGACCACATCAGGCTTTCCTACGCCACTTCGATGAAAAACATCGAAACAGGCCTGAAAAGAATAAAGAAAGCTATCGAGGCACTCGAATAACCGGACTGTTAATTCAGCAGCCGCACTGAGCCAGTTCTCCTTCCATCTTTCATTCCTTAGATTCTTGTCAGTTTCAAGGGACTCAAGGGATGTGAGTCTGACGGCCATCTATCTTTATTGCTGGATAGATTGATTTCCTTTAATTTTTCATGCTATAAACTAAATTTAATCTGGATTACTGGGAAATAGATGAAGGAAAAGCCACTAATTCTCAAAAGGAAAAGGACAAAGGCGATTCATATAGGCTCCGTGCAGGTGGGGGGCGACGCCCCTGTCCGCATTCAGTCCATGACATCAACTGACACTCGAGATATCCGGGCAACCATCCGTCAAATAAGAAAACTTGTAAACGTCGGATGCGAGCTCGTGCGAGTAGCCGTTCCAGATGCGGAGGCAGCCAAGGCTATTTTTAAAATAAAGGAGTCGTCAAGAATTCCGGTCATTGCGGATATTCATTTCGATTACAGACTTGCCATTGAGGCGCTCAGCGCAGGGGCGGATGCAATCCGCATCAACCCCGGGAACATAAAAAGGGAGAAAATTCGAGACGTTGTAATGGCCGCTCGAGATCGCAATGCCGCTATCAGAATAGGCGTGAATGCCGGCTCCCTTGAAAAGGAGTTGCTCAGAAAATACGGCGGACCTGTGGCTCCAGCCCTTGTTGAGAGTGCTGTGAACAGTATAAGTTTCTTTGAAGAGCTGGACTACCGAAAGCTGAAAGTGTCCATAAAATCATCCCATGTGCCCACAATGATAGCCGCCTACAGGACTCTTTCCGGAAAAACTCGGTATCCTCTGCATCTAGGAGTCACCGAGGCCGGAAGCATAATCCGCTCGGCCGTCAAATCATCAATAGGAATAGGTGTTCTACTGGCCGAGGGGATAGGTGATACCATCCGGGTTTCCGTGACCGGCGATCCAGTCTCCGAAATCCCCATAGCCTACGGAATCTTGAGGGCTCTTGACCTGAGGCGCATTGGACCTGACATAATTTCCTGCCCTACCTGCGGGAGATGTGAAATAGACATGGAGCGGCTTGTCAGACAGGCGGAAAGGTCGCTTGCAGGAATGAAAACGGATCTGAAAATCGCTCTGATGGGATGTGTCGTGAACGGACCTGGCGAGGCTGCTGAAGCCGACATTGGAATAGCAGGCGGACGCGGGATGGGCCTGCTGTTTAAAAAAGGAAAAATCATCAGGAAAATCAGGGAAAGCGAATTCATGGATGTACTGTTGCGGGAAATAAAAATAATGTCAGCTCAAAGGGAGGGTTGAATCTAATGCTCTATTCGGAAATGTTCATTCCTACTGTAAGAGAAGTACCATCGGATGCCGAGATTGCAAGCCATCAGCTCATGATTCGCGCGGGGCTGATCCGTAAATTGACGAGCGGAATCTATTCATTTCTTCCGCTGGGTCTCCGCGTGGTTAGAAAGGTCGAGCAGATCGTCCGGGAAGAAATGAACCGAGCAGGAGCACAGGAGGTATTTCTCCCAGCTGTCCAGCCTGCTGAACTCTGGCAGGAATCAGGCCGCTGGAAGATGTACGGAAAAGAACTTCTGCGGTTTAAGGACAGGCACAACCGGGACTACTGCATCGGCCCTACGCATGAGGAGGTAATAACAGACCTCGTCAGGAATGAAATAAAAACCTATAGGCAGCTCCCGAAAAATCTATATCAGATCCAGACGAAATTCCGTGATGAGATTCGGCCGAGATTCGGTGTAATGCGCTGCCGGGAATTTTCAATGAAAGACGCATACAGCTTTGACGCCGACTGGAAAGGTGTCGATATAAGTTATCAGAAAATGTTCGACGCATATACAAAAATATTCACTCGCTGCGGTCTCGAATTCAAGGCGGTTGAGGCTGACACTGGAAATATCGGTGGCAGCTTTTCCCACGAATTCATGGTCATAGCTGAGTCGGGCGAGGACGCGATTGTCTTCTGCAGTGTCTGCGAATACGCAGCGAACATAGAGAAGGCGGAAGTGTCGAAGCCCGAGATGCATCCAGCGGACACTGCTGAGCTCAAGGAGGTTGAGATCGTGCATACTCCCGATGTTCGTACTATTGAGGAGGTATCAGCTTTTCTGAAAGTTGCGCCTCAGGATATCGTCAAGACACTTATATTCGAGGCCGACGGAGCTCCGGTGGCAGTGCTGATCCGCGGCGATGAAGAGGTCAATGAAGCGAAGCTCCGGGGATATCTCGGCTGCGACGATCTTGAACTTGCCTCCGATGATACGGTCTTAAAAGTGACGGGTTCACCCAAGGGGTTCGCCGGTCCGGTTGGAATCAGTATTAAAACCATAGCGGATTATTCACTGATGAACAGCATAAATATGGTGACGGGAGCAAACCGGGAAGACTATCACGCCAAGAACGTGAACGCAGGGAGAGATTTTACAGTCGAAGCCTATGCGGATCTCAGGATTGTAAAGGATACTGACGTCTGCCCGCGCTGCAGGAATCCTCTGCGATTTGCCAGAGGAATTGAAGTCGGTCATACTTTTAAGCTTGGGACAAAATACAGCAGGCAGATGAGGGCGACCTTCTTGGACAGGGACGGTCAGGAAAAGGATATGGTCATGGGATGTTACGGAATCGGAATAGGCCGGACAGTGGCGGCCTGCATCGAGCAGAACCATGATGAAAAAGGTATCATGTGGCCTGTGAGTGTCGCACCGTTCCATGTTATTCTCACGCCTGTCAACGTTAATGACGCGAAACTCATGGAAGCCGCCCGGAAGCTTTATCAACGCCTGTCGGACGAAAAAATAGAAGTTCTTTTCGACGACCGCGATGAAAGGGCCGGCGTTAAATTCAACGATGCAGACCTCATCGGCATCCCGCTGCGGATCACACTCGGACCGAAGCGGCTGTCAGAAGGCAGGATTGAAATACGGTTCAGACGGACGGGTGAAGAAAAGATTCTGAGCCTGGAGGAAACGACGGGCTTTCTAAGGGATGCAGTTCTGAAATAGGAAATCCATCATGATCCGGATCACGGACATTCTGGACAAGGTTCAGAATTACATGTCCCCGGAAGATACCGAACAGATCGAAAAGGCATATATCTTTTCTGCTTCGGTTCACCAGGGTCAGGTTCGTCTGTCCGGAGAACCATATCTGATTCACCCAATGGAAGTGGCAGGCATTCTTACCGACATGAAGCTCGATGCGTCGACTATAGTAACGGCGCTGCTTCATGATACGGTTGAGGACACCTACGCAACCCTCGAGGAGATTGAAAAGCCATTTGGAAAGGAAGTCGCCTTTCTAGTCGACGGACTGACAAAGATAAGCCGTATCACCTTCGGAAGCCAGGAAGAACGGCAGGCTGAAAACTTCCGGAAGATGATGCTTGCCATGTCATCGGACATCCGGATCATTCTGGTCAGACTCGCTGACAGGGTTCACAATATGAGGACGCTCGAGTTTCAGCAGCCGGAAAAGCAAAGATTTATCGCCATGGAGACGCTTGAGATATATGCACCGCTGGCGAACCGGCTGGGCATCAACTGGATGAAAACGGAACTTGAGGAACTATCTTTCAAGTATCTTGACCCGGAGGCATACAACGATCTCGCCCGCCGCATCGATATGCGAAAGGAAGAGCGTGACCGATATACAGTTGAAATAAAAAAAATTATAGAGCGGGAAATTCAGGCATACGGACTACAGGCAGAGGTAGAGGGAAGGGCTAAACATTTTTACAGTATTTACAAAAAAATGAAGGAGCAGCGCATAAATTTCGACGAGGTTTATGATCTCATGGCATTCCGAATAATTCTCGATTCGGACAAAGAAAAGGAATGCTACGAGGCTCTGAGTGTCGTCCACGCGCTCTGGAAGCCCGTGCCCGGCCGTTTCAAGGATTACATAGCCATGCCTAAGGCCAACAATTACAGGTCACTTCATACGACGGTTATCGGGCCTTACGGCGAGAGGGTTGAAATTCAAATCAGAACGAGAGAAATGCACGAATGGTCCGAAGAGGGAATCGCCGCACACTGGCGCTACAAAGAACGAGGCTCTCTCCAGGATAGCGATGAGGTTCAAATCAAGAGGCTTCGCGAATTGCTTGAGTTCCAGCAGGAATTGAAGGACCCCAGGGAATTCATGAAAAACCTCAAACTGGCTCTTTTCCCCGACGAGGTTTATGTATTCACGCCCGCAGGAGACGTCAAGGCCTTTCCGAAGGGTGCGACTCCAATTGACTTCGCATACAGCATCCACACGGATGTCGGACATACCTGCGTAGGTGCGAGGGTGAACCGTGTGATTGTGCCGCTCAAATACGAACTCCAGAACGGCGATACGGTCGAGATAATCACCCAGGCGGGTCATCATCCAAGCAAGGACTGGATCCGTTATGCCGTGACCTCGCGAGCTCAGTCAAAGATCAAGAGCTGGATCAAAGAGGAAGAGCGGAGAAAAAGCATAGACCTCGGTCGCGACATTTTCGAAAAGGAACTGAGAAAACATCATCTCAAGCTAAATACGATCGTCAAATCGGAGGAGTTCAAAAACGTTCTTTCGGAATTGAGCATCAACAACATAGACGATCTTACGGCTCTCATCGGATATGGAAAAATTTCGGCACGCCATGTTCTCAACAAATTTCTCCCGGGTGAAGAAGAACGGAAGGAAGAAGAAGAGAGCATACTTGACAGAATCCGGAAAAAATTCACCAAGCCTGAGTCAGCGGGAGTATCCATCACAGGAGTGGACGATGTAATGGTGAGGTTCTCGAAATGCTGCGATCCGCTGCCGGGCGATGATGTAATCGGTTATATAACGCGGGGAAGGGGCATCAGCGTTCACCGGCGAGATTGCGCAATGATTCACGAAGCAGATTCAGACAGGCTTGTCGATGTGAGCTGGAATGTCAAAGGGAAGCAGACCTATCCGGTTCACATCAGGGTTATCTGCTACGACAAAAAAGGACTTCTAGCCGAGGTGAGCAACGTCATATCTGGACTTGATATCAACATCGCGCATGCGACGGTGGAAACTACGCCGGATCAGAGCGCCATCTGCGATTTTCAGCTTGACGTTCACAATCTGAGGCATCTCAACGATGTGGTGTCGGCCCTTAAAAAACTCAAGAGCGTGCAGTCTGTCGAGCGCGTGAGGAGGTCAAAGGCCGGGACCTGATTTTTTCCAAGCTCGATTAATGTTGACAGGAAGAGCTGCTTCCGCTATTAAGCGCCCCGTGCCGCGGTGGTGAATGAGATGAATAGGTCTAAAGAATCGGCATTTATCAAAAGAATATTACTGAAGACTATTGCAACGCTGGGTCTTTTATCACTCATCGTGGCGCCTTTCGCAAACGATGCCGAGGGCAGGCAGTCCGGAGGCCGGTATACCATCATAATCGACCCGGCGCACGGCGGCGTGGATAAGGGCGTCGCCGTCAGTAAAGATATTTACGAGAAGGATACCGTATTGGTCCTGGTAAAAATGATTCAAAAGTACCTTGCGGGGGCAGGAGCTGTAAAGGTGGAGCTGACACGATCCGAAGACCGGAGCATGTCGTTCACCGAAAGGCAAAGAAAGGCCGATGCCGCTCGGGCTGATCTTTTTGTCAGCCTTCACGTAAATGCCGGTTTCGGGAGGAATGCATCGGGATTTGAAGTTTATTTCCCGGGATTCGGTGTTTCAACCGGAAAGGGAAACGACGGACGAGAGATTGTTAAAGACATGGTCCGCACGCAATCTCTGAACGAGAGTGTGCGATTCGCCCGAATCATTCAGAAGCATTTTGAAAAGATCTTTCCTCGCAAAGACAGGGGACTTCGGGAAGCACCCCACAGGATTCTTCGAGGTCTGAACGTTGCAGCCGTGGTGCTCGAGACGGGATTCGCAACCGATAAGACCTCCGGAAAAGAGCTCCTGGATGAATCCAGACAGAAAGAAATAGCGGAGGCGATAGCAAAGAGCATAAAGGAGTTTTTTGCTAATGAGAAATAATGCGGTCAGAGCCGGCGGACGCAAGCTGGACCAGTTGAGAGACGTGAAAATCACGCGGAATTTCCTTAGATATCCAAAGGGATCAATACTGATTGAAATGGGGCTTACGCGAGTAATCTGTACGGCGACCATAGAAGATGGAGTTCCGTCCTTCCTGAAAGGTACAGGACGGGGATGGCTGACGGCGGAATACGCGATGATTCCAATGTCAACGCACACGCGAATACCCCGGGAGGCGTCAAGGGGCAGGATAGGCGGAAGAACACATGAGATTCAGAGGCTGATAGGACGTTCATTGAGGGCGGTCACTGATCTCAAGGCCTTCGGTGAGCGCACGATCTACATAGACTGCGACGTAATTCAGGCCGACGGAGGGACAAGAACCGCCTCAATTACAGGCGGTTTTGTTGCGCTGATCGACGCCTTCCGCAGGCTTCGAGAGGAAGGAGTCGTTGATAAAATTCCCGTAACCGACTTTGTGTCTGCTGTAAGTACGGGCATTGTTAACGGAAATATTTATTTGGATCTTGATTACGAAGAGGATTCAAAGGCCTCAGTTGACATGAATTTTGTCATGACGCGCGGGGGCCTATTCATAGAAGTTCAGGGAACAGCGGAGGAAGAACCGTTCGACCGTATGCTTCTCGAGCAGATGACCGATCTGGCTTCTCGGGGCATATTAGAACTCACCAAAAAACAGCAGGAAATACTCGGGGGAGAGTTTTGAAGCAGATTGTTCTGGCCACCCGAAATCAAGGAAAAATCAAAGAAGTGAGGGACATACTTCGGGATCTCGATATTGAAATACTTACTCTCGACGACTTCGCATCAGCACCCGACGTTGTCGAAGACGGTGAAACATTTTTTGAAAACGCGCTTAAAAAAGCAAGAGCGGTGTCTGAATTGACCGGAAAAGATGTCATTGCAGACGATTCAGGGCTTGAGGTTGACATTCTCGGGGGAAAGCCCGGCGTATTTTCGTCCCGATATTCAGGACCGGATGCAACCGACGAATCTAATATATGTAAATTGCTTGAGGAGTTAAGAGAAGTCCCGGAAGAGAAAAGAGGTGCCTGCTTCAGGTGTATTATCGTCCTTTACCGGCCTCAAGGCGATTACCGTGTCTTCGAAGATAAGCTGAGAGGCAGAATATCCCTCCGTCCTGAAGGTCAAAACGGATTCGGATACGACCCGATTTTCTACGTGCCGGAGATTGGAATGACGGTTGCTCAAATGTCCTCTGACATGAAAAACCGAATCAGCCACAGGGGAAAGGCCGTCCTTGCTCTGAAAAAATACTTGCAACTCGGGGAATCCCGTGAAAGAAGAGATTAGACGGGGCGTAGCGCAGCCTGGTAGCGCGCCTGCTTTGGGAGCAGGATGTCGGAGGTTCAAATCCTCTCGCCCCGACCATCACTTGATTATCGAGCGAGGGCCGTGCGAGCCGTAATCCAGCGGGTAGATTCCTCAAGGGTAACGGTCCGGGGAAATGAAATTTCACGAACCGGAAGAGGGCTGCTTGTTCTGCTCGGTGTGGAAAGAGGTGACAGGGAAGCCGAGGCGGATCAGATTCTCGACAAGATGATCAACTTGAGGATCTTTGAGGACAGCGATGGAAAAATGAACCTCTCGCTGAAGGATATCGGAGGCGAATTGCAGGTGGTGTCGCAATTCACGCTTCTCGCGGACTGCAGGAAGGGACGAAGACCGTCCTTCACGGACGCCGCAGACCCTGGCGAGGCGAGAAGGCTATATGAATATTTCGTGAAAAAGGCAGAGGAAAGAATAGGACGCGTCGGCAAGGGGGAGTTTCAATCTGCAATGAAGGTAGAACTTGTAAATGACGGGCCCGTAACGATACTGCTCGATACGGGGATGAAGAAGGATAGAAATGGATAGCACAGAAAGAGGCACTGACGGAATACTTAAGTCCTGTGATATCAGGATCGATCGGGATGGTGTATGGTATTACCGCGGTGCCGAGATGTTCAGAAAGGACATCCTGAGGCTTTTTTACGAAAACCTGGTAAAGGATGACGAAGGCCGATATTTAATAGAGATGGGAAGCGAGAAGTGCTATCTAGATGTAGAAGACACGCCGTTCATAGTCAGGGCCGTCCGACGTGTAAAGTCGGATGAAAGGGAAGGTGAGTGCATTATTCTCAACATAATAGACGATAGTGAAGAAGTTCTTGACCCGACTACACTTCAAATCGGAAAAGATAATGTGCTGTATTGCTCGATACGAAACGGAGAGCATAAAGCACGTTTTTCCCGGCCGGCATATTACGAGCTTGCCCGCTCGATCGAATACGATTTCGAGCGAAAGCGGTTCTACCTCTCACTCAACAGAAAAATTTATGATATTCCCGGACAGACGTACACGGAAACGGAAATAAACGGAGGTGCATCATGCTAGATGATAAACCTAGAGAATGTCTGACATTCGACGACCTTCTTCTTGTGCCGGCCGAATCCGACTTTCTTCCGAAAGATGTCGATACCGCCACGTGGATAACAAAGACAATCCGGCTTAACATTCCCATAATCAGCGCGGCAATGGACACCGTGACTGAGTCTAGAACGGCCATTACCATGGCGCGTGAAGGGGGTCTGGGAGTCATCCACCGAAATATGAGCATCCAGAGGCAGGCGATGGAGGTGGACAAGGTCAAAAAGTCCGAAAGCGGAATGATAGTCGATCCAATCACCATAGAGCCTGAACAGAAAGTACGAGAGGCTCTTGAACTCATGAGCCGCTACAAGATATCAGGCGTGCCCGTTGTGAGAAAGCGGCGTCTCGTCGGCATTCTCACCAACAGGGATCTCCGCTTCGAAACGAATCTCGACCAGACGGTCGCTAAGGTGATGACCAAGAAGAATCTCGTGACAGTTTCATCTACAATAACGCTCGAGGAATCGAAGCGACTCCTTCACAAGCACCGGATTGAAAAGCTCCTTGTGGTTGATGATGAATATAATCTAAAGGGACTGATAACCATAAAGGATATCGAAAAGATAGAGAAATACCCCAACTCGTGCAAGGATTCGCTGGGACGCCTGCGCGTCGGGGCAGCCGTCGGCATTCTGGACAGAGAGGAGAGGGTGGATGCATTGCTTGCAGCAGGAGTCGACGTCATAGTCATCGACACGTCACACGGTCATTCCACTGGCGTACTCAACGCAATTATGGATACAAAGAAAAACTTCCCGAACTGCGAAGTAATCGCCGGCAATGTTGCGACAGCAGAGGGCGCGGAGGCAGTTATCCGTGCCGGCGCGGATTCGGTCAAGGTAGGTGTGGGACCAGGGTCCATATGCACGACGAGAATCGTGGCCGGAGTCGGTGTTCCCCAGATGAGTGCAATCCGCGACTGCAGCTCGGCGGCATCCCGTCACGGAATACCTGTGATTGGCGATGGAGGGATCAAGTTCTCAGGGGATATTGTGAAAGCTCTCGGCGCAGGTGCGCACGCCGTAATGATCGGCGGACTGTTCGCAGGCACTGAGGAAAGTCCCGGCGAAACTATCCTTTTTCAGGGCAGAAGTTACAAGGTGTACAGAGGAATGGGCTCCCTTGAAGCGATGAAAGAAGGAAGCAGGGACCGTTACATGCAGGATGATATTGAGAGCACTCTTAAGCTTGTGCCGGAGGGGATCGAGGGCCGAGTTCCATTCCGGGGTTCTCTATCGGCGAGCCTTTATCAGCTTATCGGCGGTCTGAAGGCGGGCATGGGCTATGTCGGCTGTCGGACCATAGACGAACTGAGAAATAAATCCCGCTTCGTTCGCATCACAACGGCGGGGTTGCGAGAAAGCCACGTCCATGATGTCATCATCACAAAGGAAGCGCCGAATTACTGGCTTGACTGAATTCATAAAATCGAGAAGTTACGAAAATTAAAAAGTGAAGATCCCCGCGGCATGCCGCGGGGTATTCTGCGAAGAGTTTTCATAAAATATAAAATGAGACATTATGAAACACTCCGATTTCGTCCATCTCCACGTTCATACCCAGTACAGCCTGCTGGACGGGGCGATACGCCTTGATGATCTTTTCAAAAAGGCCAAGGCGCTTGCGATGCCTGCCGTAGCCATCACCGATCATGGCAATCTATTCGGAGCCGTAGATTTCTACCAGACTGCTTACAGGGCGGGAATAAAGCCGATTATCGGCTGTGAGCTCTATGTGGCAACGGGGAGCCGCTTCAGCCGCGATTCCAACAGCAAGGGAGAAAACGCCAGGCACATAGTGGTTCTTGCTCGGAACATTCATGGCTACAGAAATCTAATCCAGCTTTCTTCCCTGGGTTATCTTGAAGGATTTTATTACAGGCCCAGAGTGGACAAAGAACTTCTGGCCAAATTCGGCGAGGGACTCATAGGTCTGAGTGCATGCCTTCACGGGGAGATAGCCGAGCACATTTTGAAGGGAGACGAAAGCGCCGCTGAGAAGGCCGCCCTGGAATACAGGGATATATTCGGTAAGGGTAATTTTTATCTGGAAATAATGGAAAACGGCATTAAGGAGCAAAGGGAGGTGAACGATAAGCTGATTCAGCTTGCGGCTAAATTGTCCCTCCCGGTAGTGGCAACTAATGACTGCCACTATCTTAATAGAGAGGATGCCGAGGCTCATGATATTCTCCTCTGCATCCAGACAGGGAAAACAATCGATGATGCCGATCGGATGAAATTTGCAACTGATGAATTCTATTTCAAGACTCCGGACGAGATGAGAAATAACTTTAGCTATTGCCCGGAATCTATCGATAATACGATATTAATAGCTGAAAAGTGTAATCTTAATCTATCGTTTGAAAATATCTATCTTCCCCACTTCGACATAGGTCATGAAAAAACCCTTGATGAGTACCTGCGTGAAATCGCAACAAAGGGACTCGAGCAGATTTTGAAAACAGTGAGAAATGAAGAGAGGGATTTATACGTCAGGCGTCTCAATCAGGAGCTGAGCATAATTCAGTCGATGGGATTTGCCGGGTACTTTCTCATCGTCGCCGATTTTATCAATTACGCGAAGAAAAAGAATATTCCCGTCGGTCCAGGACGGGGTTCAGTGGCCGGAAGCCTGGTCGCCTACGCGCTCGGAATTACGACAATCGATCCCATCCGTTATGGTCTGTTTTTCGAAAGATTCCTTAATCCGGATCGAAAAAGCATGCCTGACATCGACACTGACTTCTGCATCGAGGGACGCGACGAGATCATCAGATACGTCATGAAAAAGTATGGAAACGATCATGTTGCTCAGATAGTAACATTCGGTACAATGCAGGCAAAACAGGTGATCCGTGACGTGGGGCGCGCCCTCAATATGCCCTACGGCGAGGTTGACCGAATCGCAAAGCTCGTTCCAAACGTTCTGAACATAAGTCTGGATGACGCGATCAAGATGGAACCCCGCCTCCAGTCTGAAGAACGGAGCAATGAAAAAGTCCGTAAGCTTCTCACCCTGTCCAGGTCGCTCGAAGGATTGAACCGTCATTCATCAACGCACGCCGCCGGCGTCGTCATATCTGACCGTCCTCTTGTCGAGAGAGTGCCTCTTTACAAGAGCCAGAAAAATGAGGTGATGACGCAATTTCCCATGAATGACATCCAGTCGGTGGGACTGACTAAATTCGATTTTCTGGGCTTGAGGACTCTGACTGTCATCCGGGATGCACTCGATTTCATAAGAAAGGGAAGGGGGGTTGACATCGACATAAATGGAATACCCCTCAACGACATGAAAACATATGAGTTGCTCATGCGTGGCGAAACCGACGGAGTTTTTCAGCTGGAAAGCTCCGGCATGAAAGAGATCGTAATGAGCTTGAAGCCGGATTGCATTGAAGATATTATCGCCCTTCTTTCCCTCTACCGGCCCGGACCGCTGAAGAGCGGAATGGTTCCTGAATTCATTTCAAGAAAGCACGGTAAAACAAAGATCAAATACGAAGTCCCGGCGCTTGAACCCATTCTCAAGGAAACCTACGGGGTCATTCTCTACCAGGAACAGGTGATGCAGATTGCCAGCGTTCTTGCTAATTACACAATGGGGGAAGCCGACACTCTGAGGAAAGTCATGAGCAAGAAAAATCCGGCTGAGATGGAAAAAGAAAAGCCGAAATTTCTTGCCGGGGCAAAAAAGAACAAAATACCCGAAGAAAAGGCAAAGAAAATTTTTGATCAGATGGCCACATTTGCCGGTTACGGTTTCAATAAATCGCACAGTGCCGCTTACGCGATGATTTCGTATCAGACCGCTTATCTAAAGGCCCACTATCCGGTGGAGTTCATGACCGCGCTTCTCACAAGTGAAAAAAACAATAGGGACAAGATAATCAAGTACATTAGCAGCTGCAAGGAAATGGGAATCGATGTCCTCCCACCCGACATCAACGAGTCTATGACCGATTTCAGCGTGGTGGGATCTAAAATACGATTCGGACTGTCTGCTGTAAAGAATGTCGGAACAGGTGCCGTTGAATCTATCATCGAATCGAGAAACAATGGCGGACCATTCGTAGGACTCGTCGATTTCTGCAGCAGGGTGGATCTGAGAAAAATCAATAAGCGGGTTCTGGAGAGCCTCGTCAAGTGCGGCGCCTTCGATTCCTTCGGGCGTACGAGACGTCAGCTATTCGAAGGATTTGAAAAAATAGCAGAGGCCGCGCAAAGGAAAAAAAGAGAACGTTCGCATCATCAATCCAGCCTATTCGGTCATGAAGGTCCCCGCGAAGATAACGGAGGCCTTGCCGACGATGATTCAATTTACCTGCCGGCAAATCCTTCCGAATGGGATGCCGCCGAGCGTCTTGCCCATGAGAAAGAAACTCTAGGCTTCTACATCACCGGTCATCCACTTCTTCGATATGCAGAACAGCTCCGAAACGTGACAGATGCTGACTCAGAGAGCATCTTCGAATGCAATGACGGCGCGACTGTCCGTATTGCGGGCACAATCGGTGCTATTAGAACAATTCTTACGAAAAAAAAGGACACTATGGCCTATGTCACGCTTGAGGACATGAAGGGCTCACTTGAGTTGATAGTATTCAGCGATATTTACAAGAAATATTCATCGGTTCTCCAGGCGGGTGACCCTATTTATGTGACCGGCTCAGTCGATGTCAACGATGAGAATACAAAAATTATAACATCAGAGATTCAGCCTTTGAAGGATGTTCTCGATAACCCATTCAACGAAGTTCATATCGATATAAATGCATCAAGTGCAGACCCGGAAATCATTGATGCAATGAAACGAATCCTTACGAAATATAAGGGTAAACTTGATGCCTTCATTCATCTTCACCTGAACGGCCAATCGGAAACCGTTATTTTTCTCGGTAAAGATTTCAGACTAAATCCATCCGGTGATCTCAAGAAAGAAATAGATTCGCTTCTGGGTCCGGGTACGGTCCGTCTATCCAGGGAGAAGTGAGTGAGTGAGTGATATCGGATCCTCTCAAGTACCGACGAAGATTTTATCGCAATAGCATATCGAGCGGAAATCTGGTCTCCTACGAGGTTAAGGTCAAAGAAAGTGATCTTCTCATATGTTCAGAGAGAGATCTATCTGAAACCGCCCGCAACGCCGTTATCAGATACCGCCGTAACATCGAGGAATACATCAGGCTCAACCCAAAATTTCTTACTTCGTTTTCTCCCATTCCAGCCGACCCTTTAGCGCCTTCTATCGTTAAGGATATGATCCGTGAGACTTCTAGAGCCGGAGTAGGTCCCATGGCTGCAGTGGCAGGTGCCATTGCCCAGTATGTCGGCGACGAGCTTTTGAAGGAATCTGATAATGTGATCGTTGAAAACGGCGGAGATATCTACCTTAGGTCATATTCGGAGCTCAGAATAGGGGTTTTTGCCGGAGGATCGCCGCTTAGCGGAAGAGTCCGCCTTTTAATCAGAGGAAGGGAAAAGCCCTATGGAATATGTACATCGTCAGCGACAGTGGGACATTCCGTGAGCCTCGGCTGCGCGGATGCGGTTTGCGTCGTATCGGGTTCAGCCATCCTCTCGGACGCGGTGGCGACTGCGGTTGGAAATCTTGTTAAGTCTGAATCAGTTATAATGAGAGCACTTGATTTTGGTCTGGGAATAGAAGGGGTAGCAGGTGTTCTTATAATTGCCGGCGAAAGACTTGGGGTGCGAGGCGATATTGAACTTGGATGATCAGGTTATATCAAAATAATAGTTTACATAACATATCTTATGCGACATATTGGATTTCAAAATTTTTACATACCTTCCTCGGCTAGTTTCTTTATTAATTCCATTTGCTTATCCGTAGTTTTGCGAGGCACCGTTATTGAAATTCTTACATACTGATCGCCCTTGCCGCTCTCTCTGAAGTGAGGGATGCCGAAACCTTTAAGTCTGATCTTCGTCCCGTCCTGCGTCCCGGCCGGCACCTTTATCCTCTTAATCGTTCCGCTCAGAGTCGGAACATCGATTGAGGCACCCATCACCGCCTGGGAAAATTTTATCGGAATGCTGACAAAAATGTCATCGCCTTCGCGTTCGAAAACCGCATGCGGCTTGATATGAATGCTCAGATATAGATCTCCTGCCGGGCCGCCGGCATGCCCCGGCATACCTTTGCCGGACAATCTGAGTTTCTGTCCCGCATTAATACCGGCCGGAATCCTTACATTGATCTCCTCGACGCGATCCGCCTTTCTAAGTGAAATTGTCTTTTCAGTTCCTCTCAGGGTTTCTTCCAGCGTTATTGTCAGATTGTAATGAAGATCATCACCCTTTACCGGCATGCGTCCAGCCTTGGCCTCGAATAAATCCCCGAACGGATCTGTTCCGCCGTATACCCTAGTTGTTCTTCTGCCGCCTGTGCCGCCCAGATCAAAAATCCAGGAGAAATCAGCTCCTCGGCCCCCAAAGCCGAGGTCCCTTAGAATCTCGTTGAGATCGGCTCCGCGGAAAATGTCTTCTCTAGAAAATCTCTGGTTGAACTGATCTGAACCGAACTGGTCATATTGACGACGTTTTTCATCGTCGCTCAATACTGCATAGGCCTCGCTGATTTTTTTGAACTGTTCCTCGGCCTTTTTCTTGTCAGCAGGATTCCTGTCTGGATGATATTTGAGCGCAAGCTTTCTGTATGCCTTTTTTATATCGTCAAGGCTCGCGTTCTTATCTACTCCGAGAATTTTGTAATAATCTTCCGCCATATATCCATAATTCCGTCATTGCTTTGAGATATTAAGTTCTTTATACCACCAGAAATCGTTATTTTCCACAGGATCGTAAAATCTGGCGGCATCGCCTGTGCCTCTTAGAGGCGCTAAATCCATCTCGTTATTTTCATGGATAAGCCTATCGATTGTCATTATGTATCCCACAAAAAACCCGTGTTTGCGAACCGCCTCAATACTATACCCAGTGCATGACGGATACATCATGCATCTATCGCCGTCTACGGGTGAAATATATTCTCGAAAAAATTTAACGACTTCGATGAAAATTTCAGCGGCTGGTGACGGGGGATTGCTATCTTTAACTATTTCAGTCGATTTTTCGACAAACTGTCTATCAAAGACCCATGGGTCGTGCGTTTCCCCTTGAACCGGACCGTAAAAAATAAAAATCGATGATAATATAATTAGTGCATTAAATATTTTATATGACATATAGATACAATCAATATCTGAAGCTATACATTATGTGAGCTGCCGACCTTTCGGAGTCGAATCTCAGTGATATAGGTAAGGAATCGTCTTTAAGTTTGCGGATGTATTCGCTCCTTTCTTGTCTGTTGTATTTATGTGCACTGCCTACCGCACTGTAAATATTGCCCGCGTAAAAGCCTATTTCAAAAAATGTTACGATTCCCCCCGCGACATCGTGACCACTGCAGAACAACTCTACGGCCGCAAGAATGAAAGCGCCGTTCAGGAGAAATGCAACGAGGGCATCACGGTAGCGTTCAGTGTATACATGACCGGCGCCCGGCATCAGGGCGGCAAACGTGCCGGCGGCGGCTGGAGACTTATACGACAGGTAATTGATGCGGGATATACCCTCACTGAAGCGGACGGCTGACGGATGCAAATTGCTCGTTACAGATATATTGGATAAACTCTCTCGCGCCCGATCCCAATTTTCCTGTTCAACATGAACGAGTGCGATTTCATAAAAAGCCCTCTCTCTGACATCGCCCGAGACAGACGACACAATGACGTGCTCAAAGCTTCGCAAGGACTCTTCATATCGCTTAAGATTCCGCTCTGAGATTCCCTTCAAAATGTATGCGTCATGAATCCTGCGACCGGCTGGAAATTTTTCGGTATATGTCCTGACTGAGTCTATAGCTTCGTGCCAGCGACGAGCTTTAAAAAATGATTCGACGATTCTAAAACATGCAGTATCGGATCTCTGGTCGGCAGGATAAAGAAAAATGAAGCGTTTGTATTCCGATATTGCGCGGTAATAGTCCCCTTCCCTGAAAAGGCTCTCGGCGAATCCGAAAAGTGGATCAGCATCTGATTCCAGGGCAAAAACCCCTGACGGGGCGTAAAGCAAAGCTGTAATAAGGATTAAAAGGAAAATTCGACTAAAAGAGGGATTATTTTTAAATGCAGAATTCACGCATTTCTACCAAGGTTAAAAGCGGCCCGGTTCACAGCGGCCAGTTTCTCTGGAAAAGCGCTGTTGAGAATCTTTTCCCAGATATCGTGTTGGATATTAATGTATTTTGAAACGGCGCCTACCATAACCGTACTCGCAGTTCTCGCATTTCCGGCCTGTTCCGCCAGTTCCACCGCCCTGATAGCCTTCACTCTTTTAAAATATTTTCTGACTATGGCTGATATATCTTGAGGATAATCCGCTTCACCGAGATTTACTGAAGGAGGATATATTTCTTCCTCACTGAAGATTACTCGCGCTCCCGGTCTGAGAAGATTCAGGTATCTAAGAGTCTCGAGTTTTTCGAAGGAAAGAAGTATGTCGACTCCTCCTTTTTTCGCAATCGGTGAATATACCTTTTTCCCGAAACGGACATGGCTTGTGACGCATCCCCCCCTCTGGGCCATTCCATGGACTTCACTTTTCTTCACATCAAGACCTGCCTCCATAAGGGCCATAGCCATCAGATCGCTTGCCCGCAGAATTCCCTGCCCTCCCACACCGGCCAGAAGTATGCTTGTAGTCGCTTTCTCTTTCATGATCATCTCTCCTCCCCGGTCGGTACAATGGCCTTGAATGCACAGATCTGTCCACAGAGGGTGCAGCCGGTACACAGCGATGAATCTATCCTGGCGAGTCCCTCCTGTTTTTTCGTCCGTCCAGGAATATTTCGTTCCGAGCCCTCAGGAAACGCATTCCATGAAATAGGCGGACATCCGAGACCCAGGCAGACCCTGCATCCTGTGCACTTGTCTTCGTCAACTCTGAACGATTTTCTGCGCAGGGCGGTGCGTCCCGCCAGAAGGGCGCAGGGTGCCCTTGAAATCACAAGAGAGGGCCCCTCACGGTTGAGCTCTTCCTTTAATACCGCACGGGTGTTTTTCAGATCATACGGATCGATGACACGGATACTTTCGATGCCGAGACTTTCCGCCAGCTTCTCGAATTCGAGCGTTGCTGTCTCTTTTCCCTGAAGCGTTATCCCGGTTCCGGGATGATGCTGCATGCCGGTCATTGCAGTAGTGCTGTTGTCCGCGATAATTATAACGACATCGCTTCTGTTATATGCCGTATTCAGAAGGGACGTGATACCGGAATGTATGAACGTTGAATCGCCGAGAACGCCGACCACCCTGCCCTTTCCTTTCTCCCCGAGGACCTTGCTGATCCCGTGGGCCATGCCGATGCTGGCTCCCATGCAGATACAGCTGTGAAGCCCCTCGAGCGGCTTCATAAATGAAAGAGTATAGCAGCCTATGTCTCCGGTTACAAATGCCTTCATTTTTCCAAGCACATAGAAAAGACCGCGATGCGGGCATCCCGGACAGAGATTCGGCGGCCTCGGCGGAATGCTCAGTGTCGGAACTGCTGCTGACCGTCCCTTCCGTCCCCTTAAGGCCTCCTCGATAACTCCTGGGTCGAATTCATTCGTGTAAGGGAAAATGGACTTTCCGATCACCCTGATGCCCATCGCCCTGATTTGCTCTTCGAGAAAGGGATCCAGTTCCTCAATAACATACAGTTTCCTCACGCCGCGGGCGAATTCTCGGATGAGCTTTTCGGGAAGCGGGTTTACAATCCCCAGTTTTAGATAGGAACAATCGGGGAAGACGTCCTTTGCGTAGTTGTACGTCATGCCGGCAGTGATGATCCCGACCTTCCGTCCGTTCCACTCTATCCTGTTTTCCGAAAACGTCTCCGCATATTCGCGGAGCTTCTCCATTCTTTCCTCGACAACGATTCTACGGTTTCTCGCATTGAATGGAACCATAACGTATTTCGCCGGATCGAGTCTCTCGACATTCCTTACATCCCTTCCGATAGGGTCCTCTGGTGAAACGATGCTCTTGGAGTGGGATACCCGCGTCGTGGTGCGTAGAAAGACGGGCGTATCAAATGTCTCGCTTATTTCGAACGCCTTCTTGATGAAGTTCCTCGACTCCTCGCTGTCGGAGGGCTCCAGCATGGGTATTTTGGCGAACTTAGCATAGTTGCGGTTATCCTGTTCATTCTGGGAACTGTGGAGCGACGGATCATCGGCGGTTATAATAACAAGTGCTCCATTTGTGCCGGTATAACTTACCGTGAAAAGAGGATCTGCCGCAACGTTCACACCGACATGCTTCATGACTGCCATTGCCTTGGCGCCTGCCATGGCCGCGCCTATAGCCACCTCCAGACCAACCTTTTCGTTCGGTGACCACTCGGCATATACTCCTTCGTACTTTGAGAATTCCTCAAGAATTTCCGTGCTCGGCGTTCCCGGATAGCCGGATGCGAACGTCGCGCCGCATTCATATGCCCCCCGGGCTATTGCCTCATTTCCTGACATGATTCGCTTCATTAATTTATTCCTCAATTTTCTTTAAAGGGACGATTTAATAAAGGCAGCTCTTGTTCGCTTGTTTATCTCAAGCTTCAAGTTCCGCTATTTTCCTTTTGATCATGGCGTCCATGACGGGATCGTTTTTCAGCTCTCCGGCCTTCCTGTAATAGTCAAGCGCTTTCGCCCGTTCTTTCTTCTCCAGGTATATACCGGCCATGCTGCGATAAACGGAGCTCAGTACCGCGCTTCCCGGAGCGCCTTTTATCGACTTTTCGAAAAACTCGAGCGCCCTGTCGATATCTCCCTTCGCCTCATAGCAATACCCGAGTCCGCTGTTGGCCAGTGACTTCAATTCATCCCGGAGACCCGAGGATTCAAGGGCATCCCGATATGATTGAATGGCCCTGTCAAAGTCACCCTTTCTGAAATATATGTTGCCCATGCTGAAATTGGCGTTCGTAGCCGCTCTGCTCCCAGGATATTTCTTGATCACTTCGCTGTACATTTTAACAGCCAGACTCGATGTTTCCTCTCCCGGCTGCGACAGATGATAGAAGCTGAACGCCTCGGCATACAGTTTCTGTGCGTTTTTTTCATAATCGAGTTTATAAAGATACCATCCGACGATAATTATAATTAAGGCGAAGAAAATTCCGGTGCCGGCAAAGACACGCTTTCTGTTTTTCTCAATATATGCCCTGAGGGCATCCATTTTTATTTGAATTGCTCCGCCTGACTTCACCTCTTTTGTTTTTATCTCAGCCATGAAGCTATCAATTCCTCCGCTAGTCTCATTTTTCCCTCACCCCGAAGAAATGAAAACAGGGAATAAACCTCCCTGTCTTCTTCAGCCTATTCCTCTACAGGTTTCAAGATGAACTTATTCTATCTCTGATCCAACGCGGGGCTCTGACGATCTTTCCATCCCTGTTTGTGAAAGCATGCACGGTGTATCCCTCCACGAGCACCACCGAACCCTGCCTGTTTGTTATCTCGTAATTGAATTTAATGCTCGCCATTCTAAAATATTCCACGCCGGTCTCGATCCTGACGATATCATCATAGCGGGCAGGTGCCAGGTAATGACAGTAGAGCTGGGTCACGGGCAGGTAAAATCCTTCCTTCTCTAAATCAGCATAAACAATACCCGTATCTCTCATGAGCTCGGTGCGCCCTATTTCGAACCATCGGGCGTAATTTGAATGATAAACGACCCCCATGGCATCTGTTTCCGCATAGGTCACGCGTACCTCAACGACTTTTCTTTTCAATGAACCCTCTCCAGTCGCCAAGAAAAACGTCCATCAGGTCATGTCCCGGCAGGACGAGCAGGCCCGCCTTCCGGGCGGCCTTTTCTGAGAAAGATTCCCCGTTTCTGAGGTTGTTCCCGTCAGATGACAAGATAGCGAAAGGACTCGGATCGTTGACATGTGTCCTTCGGCTGATGGGAGTCGGATGATCGCTCAGAACCATCAGACGGTACCGAGTGAATTCGTCAAGCCCTTTCATGATGGTTCCAACGACCTTTTCGTCAAAGTCTTCAATTGCCTTTATCTTTCCTTCGGCATTGCCCTCGTGACCCATCTCATCGGGGGCCTCGACGTGGACAAAGACAAAATCCTTTTCTCTCAGGACATCGAGCGCACTCCGGGCCTTGCCCGAATAATCTGTGTCTATGTATCCTGTTGCGCCCTCGACGCGCACAGGCTGGAGTCCTGCATAAATGCCGATGCCATTCAACAAGTCAACAGCCGATATGATGGCGCCCGTTATCCCGTATCGTTCGGTAAGGGGCTTCATGCGGGGGGTTTTCCCCTGCCCCCACAGCCAGATTGAATCGGCAGTCTTTCGCCCTTCGGAACGCCGACGGACATTTACCGGATGCGATCGCAGGATGTCTCTTGACTTCTCCATAAGCGTACGGATTTCGTCGGCGCCGTCTCCTTTGGGCAAATGCCTTTCGATTTTCTGTCCTACTATGTCATGAGGCGGTGTCGTTTCAGCGCAGTCCGGCCCGCCTCGCCAGACCAGCAGATGTCTGTATCCAACCCCGGGATGAAAACTCAGGACAGATGATCCGAGTCTCTTTTGAAGTTCCGAAATTATGAGAGACGACTCCGGGGAGCTGATGTGCCCGGCGGAATAGTCGTCCATCGTTACCTCGCTCCCGTTATCGCTCAATGTCACGAGGTTGCATCGAAATGCGACATCTTCTTCGCCGAGCTTCAGGCCCATACTTGCGGCCTCCAGGGGACCACGCCCCGTATAGCAGATCTCCGGATCGTAGCCGAGGACCGTGAGGTTCGCCACATCGCTTCCTGCCGGGAATCCGGCCGGAATGGTGTTTATCAGACCGATAGTCCCTTCGCGGGCAAGACGATCCATGTTCGGTGTGCGGGCGACTTCCAGCGGCGTTCGCCGGCCGTATCTGCCCAGGGGATAGTCAGCCATGCCGTCGCCGAGAAGAACGATGTATTTCATGGTGCGTCCTCGTCCTCAACCCGGATCTTTACGGTCTTTCCCTGAACCACATCAAGCTGATCAATATCCTTCAGGGCTTTGCGCACATTTTTCTCCATCGATTCGTGAGTTGTCATGACAACGGGGACGGCGCCGTTGATTTTCCGTCCCTTCTGGATGACTGCGGCTATGCTTATATCATTTGCGCCCAGAATGCCCGATATCTTGGAAAGAACGCCGGGACGGTCTACAGCCGAAAATCGGAAATAATATTTTGTATAAATGTCCTCCATGGGCATGATGCTCATGTCCTCCATGTCTTCCTCACTATGGAAGCGGGCCGGCACGCGTCTTGATACACCCTTCAGCATATTTCTTGCGATGTCAATAATGTCGCTTACCACTGCGCTCGCTGTGGGCATCATGCCGGACCCCTGCCCGTAGAGAAATACCGAATCAGAGGCGTCGCCCAGTATATGAAAGGCGTTGTAATTGCCGTTAACGTTCGCCAGCAGATGACCGAAGGGGATCATTGTGGGATGTATCCGCGCCTCGATAAGATTCTCCCTTTCACGGGCGATGGCGAGAAGCTTTACCTTGTATCCAAGCTCTTTTGCGAATTCTATGTCTTTCTGCGAGATGCCCGAGATGCCCTCTCGGTAGATATCGTCCAGCCTCACCCTTTTCCCGTAAGAAAGCGAAAGGACTATCGCGAGCTTGTGGGCCGTGTCGATTCCTTCTATGTCAAACGTTGGATCGGCCTCGGCAAAGCCGAGCTGCTGAGCCTCTCTCAGTACGTCATCGAAGGCCTTACCCTCGTCTGTCATTTTTGTCAGGATGAAATTGGATGTTCCATTCATAATTCCGAAAATGGATTTCACCCTGTTCGCGACCAGGCATTCCTTGAGGGTTTTAATAACGGGGATCGTTCCGCCCACACTAGCCTCGAAACCGATGTCTCTGTCAGCCCTTTCCGCCGCCTGGAAGATTTCGTTCCCGCGTGTGGCTAGCAGGGCTTTGTTGGCAGTAACAACGTGCTTTTTTTTCTCTATGGCCTCGAGAATGAAAGTGCGCGCAGGTTCATATCCGCCGATTAGCTCTATGACTATGGATATCTCGGGATCGTTCAGGATCTCCCTAGCGTCGGTGGTCAGAAGAGCCCGGTCAACCGCCACGGACCTGGGCGTCGATATATCAATATCGGCTATTTTCTTGAGGACGATCCTGGCACCCAGCCTTTTTTCGAGTATATCCCGGTTGCTCCTCAGTAGTTTCACAACACCCGTCCCGATGTTGCCGAAACCGATCAAGCCCGCATAGATTATTTTCATGGCGTGAGCTCCGCTATGCATTTGTTCCTGCCGCACTTTGTTTCCGCTCTGCTATTTACCCTTTTACATTCACAATTTCAACCCGTTTTTATGATCGCGATACGTGATCCCCACTTCCTCATAACAACTTTTTTCAGCAGTTTGTTTTCCCCCTTTTCCAGACGAGGATCGGATTTCACCAGGGAAAAGGCCTCTTCCCGTGCCTCATGAAGGATTGGTGCATTTTTGAGGATATCGGCAACCTTAAATTCTGGAAGACCCGACTGCCTTGTTCCGAGAAATTCACCTGGACCCCGTATCATCAGGTCTTCCTCGGCGATCCTGAACCCGTCATTAGTCTGCTCCATTATACGAAGTCTCCGACCCGCGGCATCGGAGCCGTTGTGCGCCCTCATGAGAATGCACATAGATTGAATACCGCTTCTTCCGATCCTTCCGCGGAGCTGGTGGAGCTGAGACAGGCCGAAACGCTCAGCATGCTCAATAATAATAAGCGAGGCTTCCGGAATGTCAATTCCAACCTCCAGAACGGTTGTTGAAACAAGGATGTCAAGACGTTTATGTGCAAAGGCATCTAGGATGTCGTTCTTCTCGGAACCTTTCATGCGCCCGTGGACAAGACCCACTTTTAACTCCGGGAAAACGGATGCCTGAAGATGCTCAGCCATGCGGGTGGCATCCTTCAGTTCAAGAATCTCCGATGCCTCTACGAGCGGGTAAACGATGAAAGCCTGCCGTCCATAAGCAACTTCTTTCCTGATGAGGTCATATACCTCCGCCCTTCTCCTCTCATCATATACCTTCGTGACAACGGGTAATCTGCCCGGGGGCATTTCGTCTATTATGGACAAATCAAGATCGCCGTACACGGTCATCGCCAGCGTCCGCGGAATTGGAGTAGCCGTCATGACAAGCACGTGCGGATTGAGACCCTTCTCCCGCAGCATCTGCCGCTGGATCACGCCGAAGCGATGCTGTTCATCGATTACTACAAGCCCCAGCTGCCTGAATTTAACTTTTTCCTGTATCAACGCATGGGTTCCAATGATGATTTTCGCGTCTCCCCTTTCGATTTTTCCCAGTGCTATTTCCCGCTCCCTCGAACCTATACTTCCAGTCAGAAGTACAACGCTGATACCAAGCGGTTCAGCCCATCTTACAGCCGTTGAATAATGCTGGGCTGCGAGAATTTCCGTCGGTGCCATTACAGCCCCCTGGAATCCGTTTTCAACGGCCCTGATAAGGGCGGCCATTGCGACTACTGTCTTGCCGCAACCGACATCTCCCTGAAGAAGTCTGTTCATTGGATGGTGATCTGCCATGTCGAGGTCTATTTCAAGGATAATTCTTTTCTGTGCGTCCGTCAGTTGAAATGGAAGGTTAATTAGAAATTGATTCACAAGAGTCCCGTCCCGACTGAATGAAATACCCTTTTCATTTGCCGTCTCCATCTTCCTTATGGCCATGGCGACTTCAAAATAAAAAAAATCATCGAAGATCAGCCTCCGGTGTGGAGCCGACATTCCGGAGTTGTAACTATGAATATCCTCCCCGTGACCCGGGAAGTGCACATTTTCGAGCGAAAAGGCAATTTCGGCAAGACCCTGTCTGACGCAGATATCCTTCGGAGTTGGATGAAGAACAAAGGACGCATACTGATCGAGGGCGTTTCGCATGATTCGTCTTATCTGCTTTTGCCGAAGACCTTCTGTCTCCGAATATACGGGAACAATCCGCTTGAAATGGAGTCGCCCGTCTTCTTCATCATCGATAGTCTCGAAATCGGGATGAGCCATCTCTTTCGTGAAAAGAGAGCCGCGGATCTCACCGGTCATAATAACCCTTCGGCCAATCTGAAATATCTTCCTCAGTCGAATGTCTCTGCCCCGGAACCACTTAGCCGTCAGTAAGCCGCTTTCATCATCTATAATGACCTCGAAAACCTTCGCTTTCCGGTAATAGCGAAATCCGGCATTTATCACCGTTCCCATAACCGTCGCCGCCTTCCCGATGGAAAGCGAATCTATTGCTTCAATAGTCCGCCTGTCCTCATAGCGTCTCGGAAGGAAGAAGAGCATGTCCTCCACGGAATTTATGCCCATTCTTTCGAGATAGACCGCCACCTTCGGACCCACACCACGGATATACCGGGCAGGCCGCGAAATCATTTCAAAGCTCTGCTCAATTTCTTTTTCAGTCAGGAATTCTGTTTCATCCATCGCTCAGTCCCTCTTGAATAAAGAAGAGATCAGCAAATATTCTTATCATTACTGGTTAGCAAATCCGTGGAGTATCCACAAGGTAAGAATTGACATGGACTGCATATTCATTTATATTCGGCGCACAGAACATTTCAATCATCCATTCAGGCATTCATCGTATTCGATCGGGAGTCGGCATGCAGAAAAAAACGACATACAAAGACGCGGGTGTTGATATAGACGGCGCCAACCAGTTCATAGAGAAAATAAAGCCCGTAATTAAGAGCACCTTCCGCAAGGAAGTCAAAGGTGCCATCGGAGATTTCGCAGGCTTGTTCAGCCTGGATACAGCGAGATACAAAAGCCCGCTTCTCGTTTCATCCACAGACGGCGTGGGGACGAAACTGAAAATTGCCCAGATGATGAACAAACACGATACCATAGGCATAGATCTCGTTGCCATGTCGGTCAATGACATAGTTGTAAAAGGCGCGGAGCCGCTCTTCTTCCTCGATTATCTGGCCTCCGGAAGAATTAAGATGGAGACGAGCATGGCGATAATTGAGGGAATAGCCCGCGGTTGCTCCGAAGCCGGGTGCGCGCTGATCGGTGGTGAAACGGCCGAAATGCCCGGCATGTACCCGGATGGAGAGTATGATCTTGCCGGGTTCTGCGTTGGAATAGTTGAGGAGGATCGCTTGATAGACGGATCGGTGGTAAGCGTCGGTGACCGGATAATCGGTCTCGCATCCAGCGGCCTCCACAGCAACGGTTTTTCGCTCGCCCGGAAAATATTTTTTGAAAAGGCGAAACTCAGCATCACCGATACCGTCGGAAACCTCGATCAGCCCATCGGGATGGAACTTCTGCGTCCGACAAAAATTTATGTCAAATCCATTCTGAACCTTGCGAAGTCCTTCACCATTAAAGGCGCCATCCATATAACCGGCGGCGGTTTTTTCGACAATATCCCCCGGGCCCTGCCTGAGCCATGCAGGGCAGTAATAACGAGAGGAGCCTGGCCGATTCACCCTGTTTTCAGTATTCTTCAGAAGATGGGAAATGTGGACGACGATGAGATGTTCCGCGTCTTCAACATGGGTATCGGAATGATGATTATTGTTTCGGAAAAAGACGCCCCGGATATCATGGAAAGGCTGAGCGCTTTGAGCGAACATGCATACCTAATAGGAACGGTTGAAAAGAGGGACAGAGACCAGCAACCCGTAACATTTGTATGAGCATGAAAAAACCGTTGAACATAGGCGTTCTCGTCTCCGGCAGCGGATCGAATCTACAGTCTATTATCGATCACATCGAAAACGGCCGGCTTAACGCTTCCATACGAGTCGTAATCAGCAACAACCCCGATGCCTATGCCCTCAAGCGAGCGGAAAAACACGGCCTTTCGTACGCTGTGATCCAACACCAGGACTACCCTGTGCGCGAGGATTTCGACGGGAAGATGATCGAAATCCTGCAATCATACGGCGTCGAGCTAGTAGTAATGGCCGGTTTTATGAGGGTCCTCACCCCCATCTTTCTAAAAGCTTTTCCTATGAGGGTTCTTAATATTCATCCCGCCATTCTACCGTCATTTCAGGGTCTTCACGGTCAGCAGAAGGCTTTCGATTACGGTGTCAAATTTTCGGGTTGCTCCGTGCACTTCGCCGATGAAGGTGTTGATACCGGCCCTATTATCATTCAGGCAGTCGTTCCAGTTCACGACACGGATACTGCTGATACGCTTGCAGCGAGAATTCTTAAAGAGGAGCACCGGATTTATCCACAGGCAATTCAATGGTATGCCGAAGGAAGACTTGAAGTAAGCGGCAGAAAAGTCCGGGTGAAAGATCAGCCTCCTCTTTCGGACGTCGCTCTTCACAATCCTCCTCTTGCCGGGTTCTGACCGGCATATTCTTTTCCGGGAAAAGTCAATGTTTGACACTATTTTTATTGGAAAGGATTTACGTTCCCTGATATCAGCCATTGCCGTGACCTACCGTGGCGGGAAGGCGCTGCTAATTGGCGATGGAGACACACCTGATATTTATGCGGCATCGGGCTGCACTTTCAATATTGATCCTTTCCCATGGACGGGTCTTGGAAACAGCGAATCCCTCATTAATCGGCTTATCCCTCCCATCGTTCTTCAGACCCTCGAGCCTTGTCTCGTCCCACTTAATCCTGCCATGCAGATCATCCTTCCTGATCACCGCCTGGATATATTCAACAGCAGACATGTTTCTCTCCTGGAGATGATCCGTGAATTCCCAACCCGGGAAGCAGTGCTCAAGACTTTTCATGACGTTGTATACAGGGCCGAATCTTCCTTGAATGAACTGATAAGCATTTTTCCGACGATGCGCCCCGGGGCGTTGAAAAATTATCCTCGCTTTCTGAAATTGCTCGCCCGCTACAGAAGGGAAAAATCAAGAGGAGAAAGACTCATCCGTGGATTTCGGCGGGATGATTCGCTCCGCAGCTTCATCGGTGTTCATCTGGCGGTTCTTTCTCATCTCCATCCCGCGGATGTCAAATATTCCCCTTTATGGCCTTACGCATTAACACAGCCCTGTCGTGGATTTTTCTATCCTGTAGGTGGAAAAAAGGCTGTCCTTAATATTCTGGAAGATCTTTTTGTTCGTCAGGGTGGTGTTCTTTTCGATAAAGGAGCTGTAAAAGGAATATCAAGATTGAACGGATTATATCGAGTCGAAGGCCTCGACGGTGACGAAAAGTTCAATGCGACGACCGTTCACCTCATCGTCAGCACGGCGTGGAAAGACATTAACATACTCCACCATGCCGACCCTCGCCGAGCCCGGCGTTTTGAAAGCATTCTCCGGCGTTCTGAGGTGTCTGCATACCCATTCACTCTGCACATGAGCATCTCCGACCGTGGAATTCCCGAGAAGCTGTCGGAATATTCGGTTCTAGTAAGAGATCCCGGCCTCCCCCTCCACGGTCTCAATCTCATTTTCCTCGAACTCAGCATGATAGGCGATGAGACCCGTGCTCCGACGGGGAAAAGAGCACTCAGCGCGACTGTATTCCTGACCGAATCGCCCGCTGAGTCCGGCGAAGACCATCTTTCCGAACTGGCCGATAAAATTATCGAGGAACTTGAGTTTTTTCTTCCCTTTCTGACGGAAAATATCGAATTTCTAGATAAGGCCCGTTGCATTGAACTGTTCCGAAGCTGTGGGGAAACGACATCACTTCGATACCGGATAGCCGGACGCTCCTTCCTGCGGCTTTCATCGCTTTCTTTAAAAACGCCCTTTCATAACGTTTATCTTAACGGCAAGGATATTTACGCAGGTCTGGGCTTCCAGGGAGAACTGCTTTCTGGACTGAACGCCGCATCTCTCTGCAAGGGAGGTCAATTATGAGGATGACCGAAGACACGTACGATTTTTCAATTCGTAATCTGGGTGAAAGACGCATCCCCGCTCCGCCCGGTATTGGCTATTTCAAATCCGATGACGAGCGGGTATTGCTAAATATTTCTCTTCGGGATTTCGACAGATACAGAACCCCCGACGGCAGTCTCGTTTCACTGGAGATTGCCGGACCAAGAGAAATGATTTACTTTGATCCATCAAAGGTCAAAGCAGGGATCGTAACGGCAGGCGGACTTTGCCCCGGCATAAACGACGTTATCCGGGCGCTTGTAATGGAACTTTATTTCCGTTACGGGGTAAAGAACATTGTCGGAATAAAATACGGTTTTCAGGGACTTATTCCCCGGTACGGTCATGATGTAGTGGAACTCGATCCTGAAATCGTAAAGGATATTCACACGCTCGGAGGAAGCATTCTTTCGGCATCGCGCGGAATTCACGATACAGGTCTTGTAGTAGACGCCCTTGAGAGGATGAATATTTCCATCCTGTTCTGCATCGGTGGAGACGGCACCATGAGAGGTGCCGAATTGATTACTGAAGAAATACTTCGTAGAAACAGAAAAATAAGCATTATAGGTATTCCAAAGACCATAGACAATGACCTCATGTTAATTGAGAGGAGTTTTGGCTTCGACACTGCCATTCAGGAGGCTGTCAAGGCAATCCAATGCGCGCACGTTGAAGCCAAGGGAGCATATAACGGAATCGGACTTGTCAAGCTGATGGGACGCCAATCCGGACATATCGCCGCCAGTGCCGCTCTTGCCCAGCCAGACGCCAATTATGTCTTGATTCCAGAGGTCCCTTTTGAACTTGAGGGTGATAAGGGATTTCTCAGGGTCCTTGAAAAACGATTGAGGGAACGTCACCATGCCGTTATCCTGGTGGCTGAGGGGGCAGGCCAGGAGCTGATACGAGGTGACGGACGTCCGGTAGAATTCGATCCATCGGGTAATATCAGGCTTCACGACATAGGCCTTTTCATGAAAGACCGGATCGAGAACTATTTCAAGCATATAGGTATGGAGGTCAATCTAAAATACATTGACCCGAGCTACATCATCCGGAGCGTTCCGGCAAATGCAAGCGACAGCCTATACTGCGGTATTCTCGCTAAATATGCGGTTCATGCCGGTATGGCAGGTAAGACCGGCATGGTGGTCGGTCTCGTAAACGATGCCCGTGTTCATCTTCCTTTGAGGACTGTCGCAACTAAACGGAAGATGGTTGATCCGGACGGTAACGTCTGGATGAATGTGCTCGAATCGACCGGTCAGCCTGCTTCTATGAAAAATGATTGATGGAAGTGGAAAAAAATCTTGCAAATTTTCCTAATTTGGATTAGGAAGACGCCTTCATTCTTTCTTAGGGAGGTCTCATCATGTCGAGAGTCTGCGAGATATGCGGAAAGGGCCCGGTGGTGGGCCAAAATGTAAGCCATGCCAACAATAAGACTAAGAAAGTCTGGTATCCGAATCTTCAGAAGATGAAGGTCATTGATCCCGGTACAGGTTCGCGCAGGAGAGTCAAGGTTTGCACGCGTTGCCTCCGCTCCGGTTTTGTTAAAAAAGCCGTATGATTTCAATCGGATGAAAAAGTAATCTTTTTAAGGCTAGATAGTTTTATCTGAAATGTCCCGAAGGGTGTCCTGCCGTAGGCCTTGCGGTCTTTGCTCAAAACAAGCTCAATTTCATTTCCATCCTTCATTTTGATTGTACCGCGAAGTTCGCGGTCTTTCATTCTAAATAGAATGCTCCTGATTCTGTCGAATGAAACTGAGAAAACCCCCTCCCCTCTCTTTCCGTCGACAAAGGTATTTCCCTCTATGCTTACATCCGTACACTCAGTTACTATGTCCGTCTGATCTATAAATTCAGCCCTGTACTTCTTATCGGGAACGGGTATTTTATTCGCTGGCGTTTCCCCGAATGCACCCATCCCCATGAGAAACGGGACGAAAAGCAGGAATACGAACATCTTCAATATTTTGTTTCGCTTCATGCGGATACCACCTCCAGGATTTATAAGCCTTTGTCTTTCAATATCATTTCCTTTTTCAGGTTCTCCATAAGCTCTTCCGTCTCATCAGCGAAGTCTTTCATTATAAAGAGCTTGACAACAGCTCTCGTTTTATCGATAGTCGTCACGGTTGCAAATCCCTCGTATCCCTGAATAATGAAAGACAGGCGGGATATGTTTTCCCTTGGGATCACCAGATATTTTTCTATTCCGTCTTTCGTGCTCACAGCCGTACAGTTAAGTCGTGGGTTAACGAATCTTTTACTTTGAAAAGGATAAAAATATCAAGTCTTAATTGTTGAGGATCATTCACCCCTTGGCTTACCAGAAAGACATAAGAATTCCTTCCCTTCCCGTAACGCAGTGGCGGACTCCGGCGGAGAACAGAGAAGGTGAATTACGGCTCATTCATGAACTCAATATTCATCCTGTTCTTGCAAGAGTAATGATTAACAGAAATCTTTCCGATCCTGAGGATGCCCATCGATATCTTCACCCTTCATTGAAAGACCTTCATAATCCTTTTCTAATGAAAGACATAAAAAAAGGTCTGGAGCGTACGATCGCTGCGGTTACCCGGCGGGAAAAAATCGTCATATACGGTGACTATGATGCAGACGGTATTACGGCTATTGTGATTCTCTATGATTTTCTAACTAAAGCCGGCGCAGACGTCACATACTACATCCCCGACAGGATCCGAGAAGGTTATGGATTGAACCGCGGCGCCATCGACCATTTCAAGGATAGAGGGATTACATTGATAATCACTGTCGACTGCGGTATTTCCGATAATGATGAAATCACTCATGCGAGCTCAATCGGAATCGATACCATCGTACTTGATCATCATGAAATACCGGATACACTGCCGGATGCGGAAGCCGTTATAAACACCAACCGGTCCGACTGTTCTTTCCCATTTAAACCCATGGCCGGCGTCGGTATCGCATTCAACTTTATCATCGCCCTGCGCGGGAGGCTCAGGGAGATGGGTTTCTGGAACGGGAAAACTTATCCTAATCTTAAAGATTATCTTGACTTGGTAGCTCTGGGCACAATAGGAGACATTGTTCCGCTAATTGATGAAAACAGGATATTCGCAAAGATCGGACTGGATCTTATTAATAGAGGCGGTCGACCCGGCATTGATGCGCTTCGAAGCGTAAGCGGTGCAGAAAATCAGCCCGTTGATGCGGCAACGGCCTCTTTCTCCCTGATACCGAGAATCAACGCGGCAGGCCGAGTAGCTTCTGCGTACGACGCAGTGAGGCTTCTTCTCGCCCGTGATTTTTCCGAAGCCCTCCCACTTGCCAGGAAACTTGACGGCTACAACAAGGATCGACAGACGATGGAAAAAAATATCCTTAATTCAATCCTCCTTGAGATTGAAGAAACCATGGATATTGAACGCACGCCAGCAATTGTCCTCGCCTCCCCTGAGTGGCATCCAGGAGTGATCGGAATCGTTGCCTCCAAACTTGTTGATCTCTTTTATAGACCGGCTATACTCATCAGTATCAAGGATGGGATCGGCAAAGGCTCGGGCAGAAGCATTCAGGAATTCAATCTTCATAGAGGTCTCGCCAATTGCCGGGTGCATCTTCTTTCTTTCGGAGGACACCGCTTTGCTGGTGGTCTTTCTCTTCTAGAGGAAAACATTGAGTCCTTCCGTTCAGCGCTTGTAAATAGCGTCCGCCAAGAGGTGTGCCTGCCGCACCTGGTGCCTTCATCGATAATAGACGCTCGATGTGACCTCGAGGATATAACCTGCGATCTTGTCTTGCAGCTTGAGAATCTCGCCCCATACGGGAGCATGAATCCCGAACCGATTATCCATGCAGGAGGTGTTAAGGTTGCTTTTCCCACAGTAGTCGGTGGTCATCACCTCAAAATGCGCATGGTGGGTCAGAAGGCATCATGCCCGTCCATCTGGTTTGGAAAGGGTGATATCATCGGGGCTCTACGGGATGAGAAATGGGATATTTTATTCACGCCTCAGCTCAATCACTGGAACGGAAACACCATGATCCAGCTCAGGCTCAGGGACATGGCCAGATCGAACCTTTAGCCTTTATTGATAATATCTTGACTTTACATGTCATCCGGCGTATGACCATTTCAAAGACCCTAAGGAGGTCAGAAAGAAATGAACGTGGTAATCATCTTTCTTTTGATTATTCTTACGGGAATGCCAGGCGTTATTAATGCCGCAGATACGAGAATCGGTATTGTTAAGAACGTTCGCGGTTCGGCCTATATAGAGCGGAGCTACGAGACCATCCCTGTAAAAGCCGGTGAAAGATTATTTGAAAAGGATATCATAATCACCCAAAAGGACGGCTCTTTAGGCCTGATACTAAGAGACAACAGCCTCCTTTCCATCGGCCCGAGCTCTCGCGTGGTGCTATCAGAATTCCGCTTTGAACCTGCCGAGAATAACCATTCATTCTTAACCCGGATCAAGAAGGGCACGTTGACTTATCTGACCGGCCTTATGGCAAAAATGAATCCCAATGCAGTAAAGATCGAAACACCATCGGCTGTCTGCGGCGTCCGGGGAACTCATATCGCCATAAAAGTCGATGAAGATTGATCCGCCGATCACCGAGAGAGTTCTGAAATTTCGATCGCCACTGTAATCGAATCCCACAAGCCGAATGGAGGTCGGTGTGACATCAGATAAGAATCGCAAAAGCACCGGCTCGATTAACCGTTTTCTTTTAATCCTTTTTATTTTGAATCTTTTCTACGGCTGTGGGGCCAAAACCCAGATCGTTCTCCTGCCCGATCCTGATGGTGCCGTTGGAAAAATTGAGGTAGTCAACCCCCGGGGCACGCGGGTCCTTGACAGGCCCTGGGAGTCTACGGAGGTAGCCAGCCTGAAAGAAGTCCCCGGCGAAGCCAGGATCATGGAGGAATCAGAGGTAAAGCGCGTCTTCCATGAAGCCCTGAATGCAAAGCCGCAGCCTCCTGTAGAGTTTCTCATATATTTCAAGAGCGAGAGCGCCATTCCTACAGCCGAGTCTCTGAACTCGATCCCCGCAGTGCTCGAAACCATAAAAAAGCGCGGCTCTCAGGACATCAGCGTCGTAGGTCATACGGACAGCATGGGAACGGCGGATTACAATCTTGATCTTTCCCTGAGGCGTGCAAAAAAAGTGGCGGAAATCCTCCAAGCTGAGGGGGTGGATCCTGCCATTATAGAAATAGATTATTTCGGAAAGGCCAAACCCCTGATCGAAACTCCTGACGGAGTACCTGAGCCGCGGAATCGAAGGGTCGAGATCACCGTAAGGTAGACTCTTCAACGCTTTCATATCATAGCCAGCGCTTCCTCCGCCGGTAGGATTTGACATTTTGATAGGACTTCAGGATATCTGCGGAACCCTTGCCGAGATAAAATTCCTTGATGTCAGGATTCTTTCGAAGATCCTCCGCTGTTCCCTCCATTACTATCTTTCCGTTTTCCATTACATATCCATAGTGGGCGATTTGAAGGGCCATGTTTGAATTTTGCTCGACGAGGACTATTGTCGTTCCCTGCTCAGCGTTTATTCTCTGTATTATCCTGAATATTTCCCTTACGACAAGAGGGGCGAGACCTAGAGACGGCTCGTCGAGTAGAAGTAGTTTTGGATGGGCCATGAGCGCCCTGCCCATTACGAGCATCTGAAGCTCACCGCCGCTGCAGTATCCTGCAAGGCTTTTTCTCCTGCTCAAAAGGGCTGGGAAATAATCGTAAACCATTTCAAGATCTTTCTTATAAGGCTTTCCCCATCTAGTGGCTGTACCGACCCTGAGATTTTCCTCGACTGTGAGGTATTTGAATGGCTGACGGCCCTCCATCACCTGTATGATTCCTTTTCTTGTGATATCCTCTGGCGAGAGATTGTCTATGCGCTTTCCATCGTAAACTATGCTTCCTTCAGTGACCTTTCCGTTCTCAGGCTTGAGCAACCCGGAGACTGCCTTCAGCGTCGTTGTCTTACCGGCCCCGTTGCTTCCCAGAAGAGAGACAATTTTATGTTCTTCCACTTGAAGAGAAACGCCCTTCAGAACCTGTATTACATCCGCATATACGATACTGATATTGTTTATTTCGAGAAGCACGGCATTTAACCCTCAGTATGAGAAAGGCCAGAGCCTGAAATTTGAGCGGACAATCCTCCACACCTCTGCCAGACCTTTTGGTTCAAATAGAATGAACAAAACTATCGCAAGGCCGAAGACAAATTCCCTTACAGGAGCGATTGTTAGTCCAATTTCCGGGAATATATTCATGTTCATTATAACATCCGTCCCCCATCTCAGCCCCTCGTTCAGTACGGTGATGAATACAGCCCCGTAGATGGAACCGGCGATGCTGCCCAATCCCCCGATAATTATCATTGCTATGTACTCGACAGATAGCAGAAGATTGAATGGCTCGCTCGTAATGCTGATCATGTAATAAGCCCATAGCCCGCCGGCGAACCCCGCGTAACAGGAGCTTATCGCAAAGGAAAGCAGTTTGTATCTGAATATTGGAATTCCCATCCCTTCAGCTGCGCGGTCGTTGTCTCTGATGGCTACGAGGGCTCTTCCGTATTTTGTCCTCATGAGATTCACTGCCGCCCATACGACAGCGGCAAGGCATAAGAAGATTACAAAAAAGAACATCCGGTCCCCCACGATATCCACACCGAAAATCGAGGCTGCGGGAAGCGTGATGCCCATTGTGCCTCTCGTTATGTCTTCCCAGTGAACCAGAAGATACTCGATTATGAACTGTCCTGCCAGCGTCGAAATAGTAAGATAGAGACCTTTGAGCCTCAGTGACGGGAGACCGAAAATGAGACCTGCAAAGGCAGTGATAAGCCCGGCAACAGGAACAGCCGCCCAGAACGGCATCTCAAAGCGTGTCGCGAGCACGGCAGCCGAATATGCTCCCACTCCAAGGAAGGCTCCGTGCCCCAGCGATATCTGTCCGGTGAATCCGACAAGAATATTAAGACCTACGGCGGCTATCGCTGCGATACCTATCATATTGAATATGTAAAGAATATAAGGGCCGCTTGCGAAGGGCACTACGATAAACAGCACCAGAAGGCCGACTATGGACCACGCCCTACCGAAGTCTGTTGAAAAGACTTTGAGCTCTTCTTCGTAATTCTCTTTGAAATTCCCGCAGGGGTGAAATCTTAGTTTTTTGAACATAGCTCTCACACCCTCTCGATCTCAACCAGTCCAAAAAGCCCATAAGGCTTTACAAGAAGAATGACAACAAGAACTATGTATGGAAGTACATCTTTCAGGGATGTAGATAGATAACCGCCTGTGAAGGTCTCTAGAAGCCCGATGAGAATTCCTCCTACGACCGCCCCTCCGATTGAGTCGAGACCGCCGAGGATCACTACTGGAAATACCTTGAGTCCAACTGAACTCAGCTCGTGGACATTGATGCCGTTAATGAGACCGAGCACTATGCCGCTCATGGCAGCGACAAGTGCGGCGATGCCCCAGGACAGAGCAAAGACTCTCTTTACGTGAACGCCAAGCGAGAGTGCCGCGCTCTGATTGTCAGCAACGGATCGCATGAAAATGCCCTGCGAGGAATACTTGAAGAAGAGGCCGAACATAATAAGAAAAAGGATACCGATCAGCATTGCCGTCAGATATACAGGTGGCACGTGGACAACGCCCCACTGGATTGCAAATTCTTCAGGAAGAAAATCAGGAAAGGTGTAGAGATTGCCTCCCCATATAAAGAGCATCAGACCCTTGAACATGGATGCCAGCCCGACCGTCAGCATAATGACCTCGATCAGGGGTTCACCGATAAGCGGCCTGAGAAATAGGCGTTCCACTATGAACCCGAGAGCAAAGGACCCGACAAGCGTCAGCAGGAACGCCGCATACACCGGAAGTCCGGCCCACGTCACAATTGTAAGGAATAGAAAGGCCCCTATTGCAAGAAGCTCTCCATGGGCGAAATTAATGACGCTTGATGCCTTGAAAATCATGACGAATCCCATGGCCGAAATTCCGTAGAGGAGACCGATGCAGATTCCGTTTACAAGAAGCTGAATAAAAAAATCCATAAATGCGATTCCCCTTTTTAAACTTACTTAAAATATTTCTATCTCTTACAAATTCACGATTCCGATTCTCGTCTCTACGGTTCCGACTTTTCCGTCCCGATAGCGAATACGGCTCTTGACGTCGATTTCTTTTTCCTTTCCGTACATCGCCTCGATCAATTTTACGTAAAGCCCATAAACGAATCTACGGCGCACCTTTCCCGTGCGGGTCAATTCCTCATCATCGGCATCGAGCATTTTGTATAGAAGTATGAACCTCCGTATCTTCATGAAATCCGGCAGCTGCCGGTTGACCTTTTCAACCTCCTCCCGGATGAGCATTTTCACAGGTTCTTGCTGCGAGAGGTCTGTATATGTGGTGTATGGTATCATGCGTTCTTCGGCCCAGTTTCCCACATTTCCCATATCGATATTTATGAGGGCTGTTATATATGGCCTCCCCTCGCCGAAGATGACGGCCTCCTTAATGAAAGGACTGAATTTTAGTCGTGTCTCTATGAAGTCGGGAGAAAATGCGTCACCCTCTTTGTTACGCATTATCTCCTCTTTGCGGCCTATTATTAGGAGATGACCGTCAGAGTCTATGTATCCGGCGTCGCCCGGTCCGAAGCCAGCCGTCACGGAAAGCCTCGTCTGTCGCCCGAAAGTCCATAAAATATCCTGCGAAAACAGACTCGCCCTTTACAAGAACTTCCTGCTCCTCGGAGAGCCTGACTGCAGTTGCAGGAAGTGGTTTTCCGACCGTTTCGAGCTTAACTTCCCCATCCGGTTGAAGCTGAAAAATTCCACCTGCTTCTGTGAGCCCGTAGCACTGCTTGAGATTAAGACCTATTGCGCGAAAGAAGCCTATGACATCCGGGCTTATCGGATGCCCTCCGGTGAAGGCATTTTTCAACTTTGAGCAGCCGACCCGGTCGAGCAGCGGCCTGTATACAAGCTGGGAAAAAATTTTCCTCAGAATGTCGAGTGCAATCGGTATTGGTTGCTTCCGGATCTCATGTTCGACGGCCGCTCGGCCGACCTTTTCGGCGATTTGGAACACCCACCTGTTAAGCCGGGCCGCGTCACCAATTTTGACCCTTATCCTCGATGCAAGGTCTTCCCAGAAGCGCGATGAAGTGATGAGGGTTTCAGGTCCTATCTCACGCATGTCCGTCTGGATTGTTTCCGGGGTTTCCGGAAAGTTCATTGTCAGCCCCCCGAGGAGTGCAACCCCCGCCCCCCACATCTGATCCACTATCCAGGCCGGGGGTGTAAGAGACATCCAGTTCGAGCCTGTCTCCAAGGGAACGGCGG